>Ga0310694_10000008_pt1 | contig 374055 bp, 373 predicted proteins | sample 174DNAGHGhighgp2_FD_203884 | JGI IMG/M metagenome (GOLD analysis project Ga0310694, IMG submission 203884) | Sheep rumen microbial communities from Palmerston North, Manawatu-Wanganui, New Zealand - 1742 DNA GHGhigh gp2 (v2) (version 2) | ecosystem: Host-associated > Mammals > Digestive...
AGGGGCGAAAAGTAAGGAGAAACAGAGAGCTTGGACAACGTACAAGCAGCGTCTTGAGGCGCGAGTTGGCAACAAGGGCTTATAGCCAAAAGCAAACCACCCGTTTTCACGGGTGGTTCGTGACTGAAAAAAGCGGATCATGTATATTTCCGATTTCTGTTCGTACAGGCAAGCTCGATCCCGATCACGATCGAGATCGGAAGCAGTACGACGCCCGCCCAAAGAAAAATGTTTTCGTTCGGTATGAAAGAAAAGGTTCCGTCATCGTTCAGAACCGTTTCGGCACCTTTTAGGATCAGCTTTCCGATTTCGGGACCGATCACGCCGGGTATCAGCACCTGTGCGATGATACGTAGTCCCTGAAACCTGCCTGCCATGCTTGTGGGCGTACAATCACGGATGCGCGCGCCGAACACCGCCATGCCGCAAAGGTATCCGCACATCATGAGAAGCGAGCCCAAGAATACAAGCGCAGTATTACGGAACAAGAACAGAACTGCATAACCAAGCAGCAGCACAAGCAGCGCGGGAATCAGTGTTTTCCGATACCCGAGCTTGTCGTAAATGCGACCGTAAAACGCCGTTGCGACAGCCGCAAGCAGGATCGCGGGTGCCATGATCAACACGTAATTGTCGAGATGCAGAGCTTCGGTGTAGTAAAGGATCAGATACGGCATAAAGACCTGGATTGAGATCCCGAAGACCGTGAAGCAGATCAATGCAAGATAAAGGTCCGGGTTCTTACGTATGACACGAGGACGGAAACCGTAAAAAAGCGTTTTGAGGTATCCGTCCGGCTGCGGCACGGGCTTTGCCGATTCGTCGATCAAAAAGAAGCCCAGCGCGCCGGAAACGAGTACGATAGCGCCTATCGCGATAAACAGTGTAGTCCAATGTACGGGATTCTTCTTGTTGATCCACATTGTCCCGCCGAACACCACGAGGATCGCCAAAAGAGGCATCATGGCATTGACCCCTTCCGCCTTGCCGCGGTTCGTTTCGTCCGTGCTGTCGGTGAGCCAAGCGTTGAAGCAAGCGTCGTTTGCGGTCGAACCAAAGAAGGTCATGATACAGTCAAATACGATCACGAGCGTCACGCCAATCGCCGCGGCTTTCGCGGCGTTTTGCGCAGCTGAGGGGAATAGACTTGCGATCCAATCGACACGAAGCGCAGCAAAGCACAGGATCGAAACGCCCCAGAGGAGATAGCCTACCGTGATGAATGCCTTGCGTTTTCCGAGCCGGTCGGAAGCTGCGCCGATGAGGAGTGTCGTCAGCGTTGCAGCAACGGCGCTTGCCTGCACCATAAGCGCGATATCGCTCTGAGATGCATTGAACATGTGATAGATGAAGACGTTGAAATACATATTTTCAACGACCCATGCAATCTGCCCGATCAGACTGAATACGAAAAGGGCAGCCCAGAAGCGTTTACTCGTCATACGTTAATCCTCGAAATGCAACTCATAGACGCCGCGTTTACGCACCGAAATCGGATGGCACGCGCCGGGGCTGAGAACCCGGTCCATACCGGCACAGAAGTCGTCCAGCATGTTGTTCGGTACGATCGCAAGCACGGTCCCCGCAAAGCCGCCGCCGTGCACGCGCACCGCGCCGAAACCGTTCAGAAGCTTCTTTGCGTAACAGATCGTAAACGCGACCGCCTGCGCGTTCTCGTGTCCTTCCGCGATCACGTTCTGCAGCATCGTATAGGACGATTCGCCGGACGCATTCAAGGCGGCAAGGAACGCGTCGAAATCGTTGCGTTCCAGCGCGGCTTTGGCTTCGAGCACGCGCTTGTTTTCATCAAAGACGTGCATCGCGCGAAGCACGGCACGATCTCCGAACATGCGGCGAAGGACCGGCAGCGCGGCATAGAAATCGTCTTCCGAGACGTCGCGCAGCGCCGTTGCTCCGAAGAAGGCGTCGATCGCGGAAAGCTCGCGCGGGATCGCGGCGTAGCAGTCGGTCAGGTTTGCGTGATCTGCGCCGGAGTCGATGATGACGAGCGCATGACCGCTTTCTCCGAAATCAAAGTTGACGCGCTCCGCAGCCGGCACGGCAGGATCGGCGAAATCGAAGAACTGAATGCCGCCCAAAGCGCAGGCCATCTGATCGAGCAGTCCGGAGGGCTTGCCGAAAAAAACGTTCTCCGCGCGCTGTCCGATCATGGCAAGTGCGATCTCGTCAAGATCGCCGTCGAGGTAAAACCCTTCCATAACGCCCGCAAGCAGCACCTCGATCGCGGCAGACGAGCTCAATCCGCTTCCTGCAAAAACATTGGACACAACGTAGATATCAAGCCCAAACGGATTTGCGCCGCGCTGCACGATGCCGCTTAAAACTCCGCGCAGAAGCGCAGTCGTCGTGCCGTATTCGTCCGGATCGGGCAGAAGCGCATCGATTGCGACCGAGCAGGCGGGGAAGCCCTTCGAGACAAGCCGGATCTCGTTCCGATCGTTTCTTGCGGCAAGCGCAACGGCGGACAGATTTACGCCGCAGGCAAGGACCAACCCGTGTTGATGGTCGGTATGATTTCCGATGAGCTCGCTGCGTCCGCATGAAGTAAACGCGCGCTTTGCCGGATGACCGAACAACGCTTCGAATTCTTTGCGCATATTATCAATGGATTCCATATTCAATCCTCCTCAAAGATAAACCGATATTGTGTGTTGCGTACGGATCGAAGGCCGTTTACCGAAAGGATATTCTCCGAAGTGATCGGCTCATTCGGCATTACTTGTCGACCTTCGGTTTCGAGACAAACCGCGCCGTACGGACGATAGACCGTGCCGGACTTGCCTTTGCGTTCGGTGAGATATTCAGCAGTATAAAGCTGCACCGCTTTACAGTCTGTCTGAATTTCCATGCCGATTCCGCGATTGCCGATGAGTTTCAATACATGTCCGTTCAGCACGAAACTGTGATCGTATGTATGTTCTATCTCACGCAGCGCGCGAAAATCGAATCGCGTACCCGTCACGTCCGCCTCGCCGCCCGTCGGGATGCATATGTCGTCCACTGGCACGTATCGTTCAGCGGGAATTTCCAGAAGATGTCCGCGCGCGTCGCCGGCGTCGTGCCCGTTCAGGTTCCAGTAGGCGTGATTGGTCGGATTCCATGCGGTTACCCGGTCGGACGTGCCCGTATATTTGATCGAAAGCGCGTCGTCAGATAAGAAAAAGATCGCAGAAATACGGCATTGTCCGGGGAAACCTTCCTCACCGTCTGGTGAAACGAGCGAAAACGTGACCGAATCATCGTCGGTTTCAGCGTTCCATACACGTTTATCAAACCCGATTGTACCGCCGTGTAGGTGATTATTGCCCTCGTTGGCGGTGACGGGGAAGGTGTCATTGCCGATGCGCAGAACGGAATCCGGAATGCGTCCCGCAAACCGCCCTATCGACGCGCCGACGTACCCGTCATTATTCTCGTATTCTTCGATCGTATCATACCCCAAAACAACGTCGACACGTTCGCCCCTGTGCGTAAGAACGACCGACTGCAGTGTCGCGCCGTAATCGAGCACGGTGACGGCGATACCGCAATCATTTTCGATCGTATACGCATGGACATCTATGCCATTCTTGGTTGTTCCGAAACAACGTTTTGTTACCATATTAAAACCTCATTTAGATATTATAACAAATGTTCAGAGTTCGCGCAATAAAAGGGGCTGTTAAAAAAGTCCGAAGACGTGTCATTTTGAGGAGTATTTGCGACGAAGGATCTTGAAAAATCGGAGTTTTCACTGCTTTTTTGAAAGGTTCTTCGCCTTCCACTTCGTTACAGCGGAAGATCGCGCGCTTCCCGCGCGTGCCATGCTCAGAATGACAGGACTTATTTAACAGCCCCCATTGTTTTCAGCGACCTGCCGATAATCATAATAAGCATAGGTTGAATAGCTCTCCGTTTTTTCCTTCAAAAACGCCTCGACCTGTTCCTGCAGTTTCCGCTGTGCTTCCTTTGCAGACAGCGTATCATCCGGGAAGAACGGATCGGATATGAACACGGTACGTTTCGGTTGCTTGATAAACGAGAGCTTTCGCTGCTGATACGTTACCGCGACCGCAACGCTCGGCACGCCGAGATGGACGGGGTAGCGGAAAGAGCCGCTTTTGAACGGACGCAGAAACGTGCAGTAGTTCCACAGGTGCGCCTCGGGAAACACGCTTACGCAGCTCTTTTCTTCGGTGCGCAGACGGATCGCGTTCAAAAAGGACGGCATGCCGGAAAAAACGTCCGGGATCGGGATCGCGCCGACCATCTGTACAAAGTTCCGGAGTCCCTTGATGGAAACGGTATCAGGCCCTACAATCACGTATGCGCGCTTCGGAAACGCCACGATCGGCGCAAGGAACGCGTCGGTGAAGTGTGAGTGGTTCGCATAGAGGAAGAATCCTTCCTTGCGGATTTTACGGATCGCCTTGCGGTTTTTTACACGGAAGCCACAGATTACGTAGCAGTAAAAGAATACCAAAGGAATCGCGATCACGTAGTACGCGATAAACGCAAAGAACTTCCAGACCGGACCGATCGGGGCGAACGGAAAATCCGCGCCTACGGACTTCGTTTCGATATCGGTGCCTGCATAGTCCTCGTTTGCTGCGTCTCGGTAGTAGATGACGCGCTTCGGTTCACGCTCTTTTCTCATGCCGATGCTCCTTTACTGCGTCGAATAGCATTTGCTCCATGCGATCCATGCAATGTTCGTATTCGTGCTGTTCCACAAACCCTTTGTAACGTGCCGCAAGCTCCTTTTTCTCTTCCGGATGCTCAATCCAGTAGTCGATGCGCTTTGCGAGGTCTTTCGCGTCTTTGTTGTGGAACAGGTTGCGCTCGTCGATCGCAAAATAGCGCGTCGCGCTGCGCGGGGAGTTGGCAATCACGGGAACAAGTCCGCATGCGATCGCTTCCAGGCAGGAAATCGCTTCGATCTCGATCTCGGCCGGATGCACGTATAGGTCCGCCATGTTGAGCTGCTTTACAAGATCCTGACGGGAGAAGAATCGGAATTCCGGCGGGTTCGGAAGCTTACGCGCTCGTTTTTGAAGCTTGTCTTGCAGCGGACCGATGCCCGCAAAGACGAGCTGGATTCGATCGCGGTACTTCGAGAGATCCGCCGCGTCGATCAGGACCTTATGTGTTTTTTCTTTGCTTAGCCGTCCTGTAAACTGAATCACGATCTTTCCGTCGTACTTCGGATCTCGTTCCACTGCTTCCGGATGAAATGCCTTGTTCACACCGTTAGAAATGACGTAGCCCGGCGTTTCACGGCGAATGGCGTGCTCGAACGTATCGCGGATGAACTGTGTCGGATAGTGGATGCAGTCGCACTTGCTGTAAGAATGCGCCCATGTGAACCGGTAAAAGATCCAGTTTGCGATCCGGGAATCCTTCATAAAAATATGCGATGTGAAATTTTCCGCCTGACAATGAAACCCTGCGGAAACGGCAATGCCGCGTTTTTTCGCAAGACGGGTTGCTTTATTCCCCAGTGGAAACGGCATCGTGAAATGAACGACATCAGCACCGTCGATCGCTGCGTTGACTACGTCGCTGCTTGCGCGGGAAAGAGATACTCCGTTCTTTTTGAGATAGTTATTCAACGGCCCGAAGTTTGCGGTCGGAACGATATAAAACCCGGGCTCGCCCTTTCGATTCTGATCCGGACAAAGCACGCGTACATTGTGTCCGCGTTCCCGCATCGAACGGATCAGATTCAGCGCTGCGATCGTCGTGCCGTTATTTGCTTCCCCAAGTACGTCGCACACAACGGTAATATTCATACAAATTATACCCTCATTTATCCAGACAGTACATTTATTATAACGAAGGCCAGACAGGAAGGCAATGTATATATTATTTATAAATGTAAAGATGATTCCTTTGATTTCACATCAGAACGTTTGGATTGCACTCCATGCATCAACAAGCCGTTCAAAACTCCAGGCAGCGTTTGCGGGGCTGGTGGAGGGAAGAACGACAACTTCACGCAAAACGGAGGGGTAAATATACCGCTGATAACAGACATAGGATTGCCTTCCGTTGCAGAAGATCGCAGCGATCGGCGCAGTGTTCAGGATCACAGACAGATCGTTCGGTACGACGTCGCGAATGGAGCTGTCCGAGCTCCCCTCGATTGTGCATTTGCCGATGCTGTCCCACAGCGCGATCTGATGACGTTCAAGAAAAGCACGTTTTTCGAGAATTGAAACAGGCGGATTCTCTTTAAATACGGCGGCTGTTACACGCCAGAAGCGGTTCTGCGGGTGCCCGTAAAAGAACATCTGTTCCCTGGACTTGACCGAGGGGAAGCTGCCGAGAATCAGTATATGGGAATCCGTTCGAAAAAACGGCGGAAAGGGATGTGTGATCTCAATACGTTGCATAATAATTATTATAACATATGAGAGAGACACAGACAAGTAAGAAATGGGGCAGAAGAGGCTTCTTTGCCGGAGCGGATATCGGGCTGTCCTGCTTGCATTCCGTGTTTATCAGTCCGCTCTGCAGCAAAGCTGCTCTACGCTTCGACAGTACATCGCATGATTCCCACGTGAACTATGCCACGTTGTAAAATGATCCTATGAAATGTTTTTTACAAGCGCTAATTCAAGTCCGAACTTATCAATATAATAAATAACCATCCGCAAGGGATGGTTATTTATTGTTTGGTGCGGCAGATGGGACTTGAACCCATACGCCTGCGCACACGCACCTCAAACGTGCCTGTCTGCCAATTCCAGCACTGCCGCGCAACGATTATTATACGATGCAAAAATACGAATGTCAATACCTATTTTTTGAAATTGAAGATACTTTTGTACTTTACGACTCCAATGAATGTAAATGAAAGCTAATGATGTTCGGCATCGTTCAATTTCTGATCACGAGGGCGCATCGCATGGAAGAGCGCATCACGCACACAAGAACGCGCTTCGGGGGAGAGCTTTTCAAGATCACGGAACATCGGCTCGAAATGACGTTTTAAGATCCCTTTTGAATAATCTTCATACAATTCGCGTCCGAGTTCATTCACGATAACATTGAGATCGCGTCGGCTTCCGGGCACCCGAACCTTTTCGACAAGTCCCTTTTTGCAGAGCCTTGTGACGATCTTTGTGAAATTGCTCCGTGTAATGCCGAGACGCTGTGCAATCAAGGACATGTTCTCGTTCCGTTCTTCGTTTTCCAGAAGATATTCCAATACCTGTATCTGCGCATAGGAATACGTGATTCCGCGAAAGTGCATTTTTTCGATCCGATAAACGCCTGCATAGATGTTGCAGTAGTGAATCAGCGCTTCAACGACTTCGCGGTTTTCGCCCATCCATTCAAGCTTCACACGCATTTCTCCCTTCGTTCATTTCTTTTGAATTATACCAAAGAGCATTCTGTCCTGCAACATAAAACGATCGTATATTTGTGAATAAACAGCATATGTGAAAAAAGCTTGATAATCCTGTGTTAAATGTATATAATATACATATAAAGTTTCCGTAGGAAACAATAAAGTGAACGGAGGGAGAAAAAGAAATGAAAAGAGAGCATTGATCGCCGTCTGCATCGGTCTAGCGCTGATTCTGATCGGCAGCATTTTGGCGTCCGTATTCAACGCAGGTGAAGCGGGAACGAACATCACGCGCATATCGTTCGATGCGGCAAACGGCAAACTCAGCGGTCTTCTGTATATGCCGAAGGGAGCAGGGGCGGATGATCCGCGTCCGACGATCATCGTCACCCACGGATATCTGAATTCCGCCGAGATGCAGGATGCGAACGCGATCGAGCTTTCTCGCCGCGGTTACGTCGTACTTGCGCTTGACCAATATGACCACGGTCATTCCGATCTGGACAACGCGGTCTATGAGCCTTATGCAGCGTTCGGTCCGTTTTTGCTGGCATGGGCGCCGTTCTGAGTCAACTCCATGCATGACGCGGTTGTGTATATGTACGAGCAGCCGTACGTTCTGAAGGATGCGGAAGGCAACGACATCATCGACGTTACCGGTCACTCGATGGGCGGTTTTAGCAGCACTATGGCGCTTGCCATGGACGAACAGGAAGCAATGGAAAAACGGGTATCCGCAAGATTTACTGCGGATTGACAGAGGGCTCCGATTTCTCTATACCGGTATATATTCGGTATTGACGCGGCAACGGCTGACATGCTCGGCGGTGGACGTACGCAGGGCAAGGTTGCCGCGCAGTACGATGAGTTCTTCTTCAACGCGCCTGACGATCCGGACGGTACGGTCCGCCATAAGGATTTTGCCTCCACACCGGACGGCATGACATTCCTCCGGCAGACCGAAACGGCGCAGGCAAACACCTGGTATGAGACCTCTAACGGCGGAAAGCGTATCATCTATGAGCCGGCACAGACACACCCGTGGAACCACTTCAGTAAACATACGACTGCATACGCCGTTGAATTCTACACCGATGCGTTCAAAGAAAACAATCAGAATCTCAATCAGATCGACGCGAACAGTCAGGTATGGCAGCTCAAGGAAGTCTTTGAGTGCGTCGCGCTCGTCGGCTTCGTGTTCTTCATCATCGGCTTTGCTTCTCTGCTCAATGAACTACCGTTCTTCAATAAGGTAAAGACGGAGCTGAATCCGCTGCCCTCGATCGAGCGTACAGGCTCGAAGATCGGTATATTCGCACTGCTGCTGTGTCTCATTTTGGTGCCCGGCGTGTTCTTCTCAGCGCTCATGGACGGAGGAGCGGAGATGCTCGGCGTCATGTTCCTTGTGGATCTTACCTTCAAGTCGGACTTCCGCATCTGGACCTTTGCGTTCAAGACCTTTGACTTCAATATAATATTCCCGACGATCTTCAGGTACTTCCCTACGTTCCTTGCGTACTATGTCGTTTCCACGGCTTCGATCACGATCATTACGAACACCGAGAAGATGCAGGGCTTCAAGGGATATCTGCTTGCGATCGCACTCAACGCGGGCGGCGGCTTCCTGTGGCTCGTTCATCAGTACGGCATGCTCTTCACAACCGGGCGTTGCAGCACATCCCGGTTCGGTGCGTTCGGGCATTGTACTGGTCTCCATGATCCCTACGCTGTCGATCGCGGCAATCATCTCGCGCAATCTGTACAAGAAGACCGGAAGCATCTGGCTGCCCGCTGTACTCAATGCGCTTCTGGTGACCACGATGACGATTGCAAACACGATGGTCGCGTTCAAATAAGCGTCAAAGACCGCACCTCCTCCCGCTCGATCGGGAGGAGGTCTTTTCTTTTGCGGATTAATATGTTATACTCGACACAATGAAACAAAGGCAGGAAGAAATATGAAAACGCAACGGGAATTTCCGAAATGCACGATCACGGCAAAGGGTACGCGCTGGGTCGAAGGCGGTCATCCGTGGATCTATGAAGCGGAGGTGCTCTCTGTGGATGGCGAGCCGGAAAACGGCGCGCTTGTCGACGCGGTATCCGAAAAAGGCAAATACCTGGGCACGGGCTTTTTAAGCCTGCGATCCAAGATCCGCATACGTCTCGTTTCGCGCAACGCAAACGACCGTTTCGATGCGGCGTTTTGGAAACGCCGCATTCGCTACGCTTGGGATTATCGTAAGTCAGTCATGGGCGACGACGTCTCCTGCTGCCGCGTAATATTCGGCGAAGCGGATTCGTTCCCGGGACTGACCGTCGACAGATTCGGCGATATACTTGTAACGCAAACGCTGTCGATCGGTATAGAGCATATCAAGCATATGCTGTTCCCGTTGATCGTTGAGGTTCTTAACGAGGACGGTGCGGAGATCAAGGGCGTATACGAGCGCAACGACGTCGCGATCCGCGCGCTGGAGGGTATGGAGCAGGGGAAGGGGTGGTTTCCGATCCCGGGTCTTTCGACGCCCGAAAGTACTGTCACGACGATCACGGAAAACGGGATAGAATATCTTGTCGACGTTGAGAACGGACAGAAGACAGGCTTCTTCCTTGACCAGAAATACAACCGCCTTGCCGTCCGGCACATCGCGAAAGGCCGAAAGGTGCTCGACTGTTTTACGCATACCGGCTCGTTCGCGTTGAACGCGGTGATGGGCGGCGCAGCGCATGTGACCGCCGTCGATATTTCCGAAACGGCGATCGCAATGGCAAAGGCAAACGCGGAGCGAAACGGTCTTTCGGATCGCATGGATTTTGTGACCGCAGACGTGTTCGACCTGTTGACACAGATGCTCGGGGAGGGCAAAAAGCCGTACGATCTGATCATTCTCGACCCGCCCGCATTCACCAAATCGCGCAAGACCGTGAACAGCGCCGAGCGCGGCTACCGCGAGATCAATTCCGCCGCACTGAAACTTCTTCCGCCCGGCGGATACCTTGCAACGGCGTCGTGCAGCCACTTTATGCCGACCGAGCTCTTTGAACGCATGCTTGAACGCGCAGCGTTCGACGCGGGCGTTCAGCTTCGGCAGATTGAGCAGCGACAGCAGGCGCCGGATCACCCGATCCTGTGGAATGTACCGGAGACGGATTATCTGAAATTTTATCTGTTCCAGGTCGTCCGGAACTGACGGATCGCGAAAAACAGCGTATTTCAACATATCATGCGGGATCTGTTGAAATATCGGCTTTCCGGTGCTATCATAAAATAAAAAGGGAGATAGAAAATATGATCATCGGTGAATTCAGCGAAAGCTACCCGCCGCACATCGACGGCGTCGGCATGGTCGTGCGCTCCTATTGTGAGGAACTGTCGAAGGCAGGACATACATGCTATTATATCGCGCCGAGAAACGCAGGAAAAGAATATCCAAACGCCGAGCCGGAAACGTTTCCGGTCATCAAGTACGCAAGCATCCCGATCCCGAATGAGGCGTACAGCGTCGGGCTTTCCGCGTTCGATCTGTCGTTTCAGCTCGATCTCAACCACATTCCGTTCGATATCGTACACGCGCATACGCCGTTTGTCTCCGCGCTGGAAGCAACGCGCATTTCACGTGAACGGCATATTCCGCTCGTCGCGACGCTGCACTCCAAGTATTACGACGATATTCTCGTGAAAACGCACAGCGAGGTGATCGCTAGGGCGGTTGTACAACGTGTTGTGCAGTTTTTCAATAAATGCGATGAGGTATGGACGGTCAACGACGCGACGGCGGACGTGCTGAAAGGATACGGGTACGATAAGGAGATTATCGTCATGCCGAACGGTACAGATCTCTGGTATCCGACGTATGAGGACGCGAAGAAAGCAGAGCTGCGGTTTGATCTCGGGACAGGCCCCGTCTTTCTGTTCGTCGGGCAACAAAATTTCAAAAAGAACACCGACACTATTCTGAAAGCCACGTCGATCTATAAAAAGAACAGAGGATCGGGTTTTCGTACCGTATTCGTCGGACAGGGACCGGATGCGGAACGCATGCGGCAAATGTCGGAGGAACTCGGCATTTCCGACGTCACGGTTTTTACCGGGCATGTAGCCGACCGCGAGATTCTGAAGGGACTGTACGCTAGGGCGGATCTGTTCGTGTTTCCGTCGTTGTACGACAATGCGCCGATGGTTGTGCGGGAAGCGGCGGCGGCAGGCACGCCGAGCATTCTCATTCGCGGGTCCTGCGCCGCGGACGGCGTGACCGACGGGGAAAACGGCTTTCTCTGCAGTAACACGCCGGAGGATATCGCTGCCTGCATGGAACGCGCGCTTTTGAATGCAAAAGAAGTCGGTGCAAACGCAAGGCAGACGATTCCGATCCCGTGGCATGGGATCGCAAAGCAGGTCGCGGATCGCTATGCCCTGCTGATCGACCGCAAAAAGCACGAAAAGAGATAGATTGGATGGGTCAACAAACAGGTCGGAAGGATTTTCCGACCTGATTTTATGAACAAAGTGTAGACAAAAAACGAAAGTTATGTTAATATGTATCTACCTATAGAAAGGTAACATGCAATGATTATCGTCAGCGCCTGTCTCGCCGGATACCGATGCCGGTACGACGGCAAAATCACAGCGGATCCGGACGTTGTCGCCTTGGTGAAGAAGGGCGGCGCGATTCCGGTTTGTCCGGAAATGATGGGCGGACTGCCGTGTCCGCGCATCCCTTCTGAGCGAACAAAAGACGACTTGCGTGTTGTCAGCCGGGAGGGTAAAGACGTGACCGAAGCGTTCGCTTTGGGTGCAGCGGAAGCACTTCGCATGGCAAAGCTTTACGGATGCGAACGTGCGATCCTGAAAGCAAAAAGCCCTTCCTGCGGATGCGGACAGATCTATGACGGGACGTTTTCCGGAACACTTCGGGAGGGTGACGGTGTCACGTCGGAGCTGTTCAAAGAAAACGGCATTGCGGTGCAAGTGAAAGATTGACGGAGGTATTCATGGACAACAATACGATCTTGGTCATTGACGACGACAGAAATATTCTGGCGATCATCGAATTATATCTCAAGAAAGCAGGCTTCTCGGTCGCGACCTGCACGACCGGCTACGAGGCGATGCAGGCATTTCGGAACACAAAGCCGACGCTTGTTGTGCTCGACGTCATGCTGCCCGGAAAGGACGGTTGGACGATCCTGCACGAGATCCGTCAGGAAAGTGCGACGCCGGTCATCATGCTGACGGCAAAGGGCGATACGGGCGAACGTGTACGCGGGCTGGAGCTCGGCGCGGACGACTATATTGCAAAGCCGTTCGATTCCAACGAGCTCGTCGCGCGCATCAAAGCGGTGCTGCGCCGCTTTGCGCCTGCGGCGGAGAGCGAGCGCACGATCGTGCTTCCGGATCTCACCATCTCGCTTGAAAACTATTCGGTTACGCTCGACGGCGAAACGCTTGAGATGCCGCCGAAAGAGATCGAGCTTCTGTACTTCCTGGCGTCCCACAGCGGACGTGTGTTCACACGCGAGCAGCTTCTGGAACAGGTCTGGGGCTTCGACTTTTTCGGCGATTCCCGGACGGTCGACGTCCACGTAAAGCGCATCCGCGAAAAGCTCGGCGAGCGTGAAAGCTGGCAGCTTCGTACGGTCTGGGGCGTAGGATATAAGTTCGACGTCCACAGCTGATAGGGTACATGCAAAAGAATCGGTTCCGTACCATCTTTTCCCGCATGATGTTTATGCAGTGTACGACGGTTACGGTCGCAGTGCTGCTGATCGGCGTCGTGCTGGCGATCATTGTGTACGCGGGAAGGATCGGGGAGTACGGAACACAGTTGAATCGTTACGCGCAAAACGCGCGCGCCGTGATCGCCTCGAACACGGGCAACGCGGAGATGCGACTTTCGGAGATTGCCGCCGACAACGACCTGCTTGTGGAACGCATAGACGAACATGACGACGTTGCCGCCTATTTTGCCGACAGCCGCTGGGAGGTATACGCAAAGCAGTCGCTTTCGGATACGGATTACCGCGGCGTTCGTATGAACGCCGGACCGATCGGACAAACGACACGAAGCTATTTCGACCGCTCCGGCTTTCCCGTGCTGACCGTATACTGCACGGTGGAAAACGATATAAACAGCGGCATTCTGCTGGTCAGCGGCGATCTTTCTCCGATTCGGTCTGCACTCGGCAGCATGATCCTTTGGACCGTATTGATTGGCGCGTTTGCGCTCATCGGGTCCGGCGTCGTTTCCTACTATACATCCTACCGCGTCATCAATCCGTTCGTCGAGATGAATCATGCCGTGCAATGCTATTCGCGCGGGGATTTCTCGACGCGCATTCCTGTTGAAGGTAAGGATGAGGCGGCGCAGCTCGGCAAAAGCTTAAACGAGATGGCAGAGCAGCTAAGAGGACTTGAGGATACGAGAAGAAGCTTCGTTGCAAACGTCAGTCATGAGCTCCGTTCTCCGCTGACGTCCATGAAGGGCTTTCTCGAAGCGATGCAGGACGGCACAATCCCGCCCGAAAATTATCCGGAGTACATCGGGATCGTTCTCAACGAAACACGCCGTATGGTCACGCTTGTCAATGACCTCCTTGACCTTGCACGCATCGAATCCGGTACGATCCAGCTGAATTTCGAAGTGTTTGATGTCAACGAACTGATCCGCAGAACGCTTCTGACGTTCGAGGCGCGGCTTGTTGAAAACGAGATGGAAATGGAAGTACGGTTTGCGCAGGAGCAGTGTCTGGTTTTTGCGGACGCGACGCAGATCGGCCAGGTGCTCCGAAACCTGATCGACAACGCGATCAAGTATTCGCCAAAGGGCAGAGCGCTCTTTGTGTCGACCTATTCGATGCGAAAGACCGTCTATGTCACGGTACGCGACACCGGTATCGGCATCCCGCAGGAGGATGTGCCGCACGTGTTCGATCGCTTCTATAAAGTCGAAAAGGCGCACACGCCCGCGCCGCAGATGGGTTCCGGTCTGGGATTATCCATCGTAAAGCGTATCATTGAGAGCCACGGACAGTCAATTACCGTGCGCAGCGCCAGAGGACGCGGCACGCAATTCACCTTTACATTGGAGCGCGCAAGCGCAGCGAAACGAGTAACCGACGGAGGTAAACGCAATGTCTCATAAATTCTATCCGTATCCGACCGACTACAAAAATACAACATCCCTGCGGCGCGCACGCCGTACAGGCAATGTCTTCGTGATCATTCTGTGCGTGATTATCGCCATTCTGATCGGCGGCGGGGCATTCTTTGGTCTGACAAATAACGGACAGGGTTGGAACGGCTTTGTTGATTTCGTTACAAGAAATTGTCCTGCGTACTGCACGACGCAGAAGAATGCCGCGCCTGCCGCGGAAGCGGAAACGCCTGTCAAGACGCCGACCGCAAAGCCCACGGTCGATCCGGACGTTTCACCTTACCTGGCGCAGCCCTTTGATCCGACGGCGCTTACCAGCATCCCGGATGTCGTCGACGCGGTTTCGCCCGGCGTTGTCGGCATTCTGAACTATCAGAAAAAGACCGGCAAAAGCGAACCGGTGCTTGCCGGCAGCGGTTCCGGCTTCGTCTATACCGTAAACGGCCTAATCATTACGAATCACCATGTTGTAGAAGGCGCATCAGAGCTGAAGGTGTCGCTTACGGACGGCAGAACCGTTGACGCAACGCTCGTCGGCGGAGATGTGCAGACGGACGTTGCCGTGCTGAAGATCGAAGCAGAAGGGCTGAGCGCTCTTCCCATCGGCGATTCCGCCACAGTGCGTGTCGGTGAATTCGTTCTTGCGATCGGCGATCCGATCAGCGCAGACGAACTGTCCGGCTCTGTCACGTTCGGCATTCTTTCCGCACTCTCGCGTGAGATCAATATTGAAGGCTTCGTCAACGAATACCTTCAGACCGATGCGGCGGTCAACCCCGGCAACAGCGGCGGTCCGCTCATCAATATGCGCGGCGAAGTTATAGGCGTCACAAGTGCGAAGTACACCTCTGCCGGCGTCGATGAATACGGACAGAATATCTCTTCCGAGGGTATCGGGTTTGCTCTGCCGATCAACAACGTAATCGAGATTGCGCAGTCGATCATCACGGACGGCTCCAAGGTGCGCCCCGGTATCGGCGTGACCATTGTGACCTATCTTGAACCGACAACGGACATCACAACGCCAGGCGTTTACATCTACGGCGTTACCGAAGGCGGTCCCGCGGAACAGGCGGGCATCCGGGTAGGAGACCGGCTGGTTCGCTTGGACGGCAAGGAAATGACACAGGATGAATTTGTTATGGTCATTCGCACAAAGCAAGTCGGCGAATCCATCGTTCTGACCATCGAACGTAACGGTGAACTTATGAATATCAACGTCATTGTAGGCGACATGAACGAAATGCGAAAATGAACGAACGAGCACTGAGAAGTTTAGAATTTGATAAGATCCGCGCCCAATGTGCGACCCATACGGCGTCCGACATCGGGCGCGAATTTGTTGCGGCGCTGCATCCGACCGCGGACCTTGAACGCGCCGAAATGCTGCTGCGCGAAACATGGGAAGCGGACGCGGTCTGCCGCCGCATCGGTGGTTCGCCGGTCGATACGTTTCCGGACGCGCGATCGACATTAAGCCGCGTGAAGGCATCCTATGCGCTTTCTCCCGCGGAGCTATTGAACCTTGCCGCGTGCCTCAAAGCCAGCCGCAGAGCAAGGGAACGCCTCCTTGCGGGCGACAACGAGAGTACGCTGCATCGACTTGCCAATCCGCTTTCCGCGCACGCAGAGATCGAAAACGAAATCGCACGTTGTATTTTGACGGAAGACGAGATTTCCGACAACGCTTCACCGGAACTGAACCGCATCCGCAGACAGATGCGCATCACCTTGGAGCGTGTCAAGGAAAAGCTCAACAGCTTCATCAAAAGCCCGACCTACCAGAAATACCTGCAGGAGCCGATCGTTACCGTCCGCAACGGACGCTATGCGATCCCAGTGAAGGCGGAACATCGCGCGCAGATCGGCGGGCTGATCCACGATCAAAGCGGCAGCGGACAGACGGTCTTTATCGAACCGACCGCGGTGGTCGAGCTCGGCAACGCCTATAAGCAGCTGCAGGCAGAGGAGAAGCGCGAGATCGAGCGCATCCTTGCGGGATTGACGGCGCTCATCGCGCCGTATGCGGACGAGCTGTATCAGAGCCTGATGCTTTTGGGTAATTTAGACTGCATCTTCGCCCGCGCCATCCTTGCGCGCGACATGCGCGCCTACTGCCCGAAGCTGAACGATAATGGACTCATTCACATCAAGAACGGCAGACATCCGCTGATCGACAAGAACGTCGTCGTTCCCATTTCGGTCTGGATCGGCGACGGCTATGATACTCTGATCGTGACCGGTCCGAACACGGGCGGCAAAACGGTCACGCTGAAAACGGTCGGTCTGTTCACCTTGATGGCTTCAAGCGGCATGTTTATCCCCGCAGACGAATCCAGCGAGATCGCGATCTTCCGCGAGGTGTTCGCAGACATCGGCGACGAACAGTCGATCGAGCAGTCGCTGTCCACGTTCTCCGCGCATATGACGAATATCGTCGGCATTTTGAAAGATGCAGGCAGTGACACGCTTGTACTTTTGGACGAGCTCGGCGCGGGCACGGACCCGAACGAGGGCGCGGCGCTTGCGCAGGCGATCCTTTCGCATCTGCAGAAAGCCGGCGCAACGACGTTTGCCACGACGCATTACAGCGAGATCAAGGCGTTTGCGCTGACGCACGAGGGCATGCAGAACGCCTCGATGGAATTCGACGTCGACCGCCTTTGCCCGACTTATAAGCTCTATATCGGCATTCCCGGCAAGTCCAACGCGTTCGAGATCAGCCGGAGATTGGGGCTTGACGACGCCATCATCGAGCAGGCAAAGGAGTATTTAAAGCACGAGGACGTTGCGTTTGAAGACGTGCTGTCCGGCGCGGAAACGCAGAGAAAGCTTGCTGAACAGCAGGCAAACGAGCTCACCGAGGAGCTTGCCCGCGTCAAAGCCGAACGAGAAGCGCTGGAAGCCGAGCGCAAAAAGCTCCGTGAAGACCGCGCGGCGATGCGCGAAAAGGCGAGGGAGGAGGCGCGAAGCGTCGTCGCCGCCGCCAAGCATGAGATGGACGCGCTGATCTCGGAGCTAAGGCAAGTCAAAAACATCGACTCGCGCGCGCTCGAACGCGCGATCCAGACCTCGCGCGATAAGATGAGAGAGGTACAAAGCCGTCTTTCGGACAATCCGGAACCCGACGCGGCGGAGGGCGAGATCCCGTCGTCCGTCGTTCGCGGGCAGACCGTTCGCGTGGTGAGCTTAAACAGCAACGCAACGGTGGTAAAGCCGCAGGACGGAAGGGGACAGGTGCAGGTACAGGCGGGTCCGATCAAGGTCTTCGTGCCGCTTTCCGATCTGCGTCTCGTTACAAAAAAGGAGGAACAGCCGCACGCCGTGACGCGTCCGCGCGAGATCATGACCGATATCAAAACCATGAAGTACGAGCTTGACCTTCGCGGATACCTTGTGGACGACGCGATCCTCGAGATCGACGCATTCATCGACGACTGCGTACGCAACGGCAGAACCGAATTCAACATCATCCACGGCAAGGGCACCGGTGCTCTGCGCGCGGGCGTACAGAACTATCTGAAGACGCATCCACGGGTCAAGAGCTTCCGCATCGGCGCGTACGGTGAAGGCGACGCGGGCGTGACGGTCGTTACTTTGAAATGATTCGGGCATTGACGGATCGGACCGAACGGTGTACCATAGTGTTCGGAGGAATTGCTTATGAATCGTAAGATCTTTTTCATCATACTCGCACTGCTTTGTGTCGCGGGTTCGGTTGTGCTCGTCGTGGTCGGGATCAGAGCCACGTCGCGTCCCGCCGTCATTCCCGGTCTTGAATCGCTCGGTGAAGTAACGCTGGAAGCGTATGAAGCCGGCCGCGGCGAGAACGAGGAGGACGAACCGTACACGATCTACTACCGCTATATCGACCCGAAATACGGTGAAATCGTCTTTGCAAATGCCGTCGGTGATGAGGATTATTATTCATTCCTGTATGATCGCATGCGTGCCGACGCAGCGCAGGAGGGCGAGGTGCCGGAGGTGACGGACGATGTCACAAAGCCCACGACGATCAAACGCTACGTGTACGTTTATCCCGTGGATGGGCATTACGAGGCGGTGTTCGAAGACCGCTATATGGGCCTTTCGGAAGTATCCGATCTCATCGACCCGTCGCCCAAGGTATCCGCAACCTACTACTACATCGTCGCGGGCATTCTGCTGCTTGCGGGCGCATATCTGATGTTCCTTTCTTTTACCGGCAAGCGCACGCCGGAGCATCCGACACGCCCGTCACAGAGCAGACGGTAACGAATCCCAAAAAAACAAAAATCTGCCGAGCGATCGGCAGATTTTTCTGTATGCAATTATGCGTTTGCCGTGAAAAGCACGACCGCGGCGAACAGAAACAGCGCGGTGCCGGCGCACATGACGATGTTCAGAACCGTCTTCAGCCGTTCCGTACGTCTGCACATGCGGCATAAAAGCAGATATACGCACGCGCCGAGCGCGGTTCCGAGCGTGTTCATGAGAAGATCGGTCACGTCCGCTGCTCCGATCGCAAGCACGAACTGAAGCGTCTCAAAGAGAAGACTTGCCGCAAAACCCGCAAGGATCGCTGTCCGCGCCTTCATGCCGAGCATACATAGATACAGTCCGAGCGGCATGAACACGAGCGCGTTCAGCACGACCTCCGAAACGTGCGTACCGACCTCGACATCGTAATGGAACGGGATCAGGTTCAGCATACGCGCGCAGGGCAGGTATTTGAGTTCCGCAGCCGTCGACGTTTTCAGCAGAACGATCCACACAAGGATCAGCCCGTAAACGCAAAGCAGTATGATCGTAAAAAACTTGTTTCGCTTGTCCTTCATAATTGTTTCATAAAAAGCCCCGTCATCCTGCGCACAAAAACGCAGGATGACAGGGGAGAACGAATCACAGATCAAGGAACTCCATCGGGAATTCCACGGATGAATCGTACGCGACGATCCATTGCTCGATGTATGCAAGGAGCGTATCGTCGACAGCGAAGCCGGCCGCGACAGCTTGTGTTGTGACAGATGATAAGCTGCTCATTTCATAGCTGACGATCGAGAACGTCACGCAATGCGACGGATCGTCTGTCGTCGGCGCTTCCGAAAGCGCTTTCAGGATCGCGTATGCGCCCGGATGCGCTTCCTTCGGCGTTGCGAACTCCTTCTGATCTTCGTAATTCCAGAGGTTGTAGTATCCATTCACTTCCCGCGTGCCGACGGTGAAATATGTGTATGTAAAGTCACCCTTCGGATGCTCCATCCATTCGACAAGCGCTTTCAGCTCTTTTCGGGCTTTCTCAGCGTTCCGCGCATTGAGATAACCCAGCATCGCCTTCGCCGCGTTCGGCGTCAGCTCGTTGACACGATATGTCATCGTGTAGTTTTCCGCGCCGTAAGAACCGAACAAGGCGATCCTGAGACCCACCGGAGAATTGACAGAGCCATACATCTCGATCATGGAATCGGGTGAATACATCAGCGAAAGCCGTTCCTCATCGGTAAGCTTCTCATAGTCCTCGCGGAACAGCCGCCCGACTTCACGCGCCTCTGCGAGCGTCAGCCCCTGCGCGTAATATGTGATCTGTCCCTTCGGATATGCTGCGACCTTTTCCGTAAATGCCGGGTCATTTTTGCAGATCTTCAGAAACGCTTCCTTAAAGTTGATGAGCGAATAGGAATAGTCAGCAGGCAAATTGACCATCTTTCTGAATAGTCCGCCGTCGTTTACGATGATGCGCTCCATCCCGGTGATGTTGACTTCGTCTCCCTTCTGCTGCGCTTTGCAGTCCTCCTTCGACTGGTTCGCGATCAGCACGCTTGCGTCCTTATCGCTGAATATGTGATGATACAGCGTGTAGTCCGTCCACGTTTCGCTCCCCGAGATGTTGGAAGGGATCAGGATCGTGGATTCGTTGCTGATCCTGAATGACTTGATTTCCTCCGCGTCGATCGGCGTGAGCAGTCTCAGCTTTCCGACCCAGTACGGAACAAAGATGAAGAACGCCGAAAGCGCAAGGCAGAGGACGTACCCGGGCATCGCTTTCACGACCTTTTTCATCTTGCGCGACGAGATCAGCTCGTACAGGCAGTAGAAGATGAAACTGAACAGGATCGAGGTCAGCAGAAGCGGGATCAGGATCTCGCGCGGCATGAAATCATCTTCCCAGCCGTAGCGCAGCCAAATGTTCAGGATCACGGTGATCGTCAATAACTGCGGCATGCCGAACATGACACGCGTGACTGTCTGCAGAACCTTGCTTGCGTACGGGATCTCCGCAAGCTCCGATCTGCGCTTTTTGAACGCAATGCCGCCGAGGACCAGCAGCCCTGCACTGTATACGAGCGACCAGAGCATCGCAACCGGATTAGCGTAGTTGATGCCGTAGATCAGCGAATGGAACGGCGTCGCCGCAATGTTGAACTCCGGATTGAAAAACGGCAGGAGCATCGAAAACGGCAGGGTAAAGCCGCTGTCCACCTCCGTGAGGATCCAGAATGCGGTGAGGAGGATCCGCGGCAAAAACAGCACCGCAACCGACTGGAAGAACGCCGTAAACCCTCTTCCGCAGAGAGAAAGACCGATCGAGAACGCCGCAACGATCTCGACCGCAGCGATCAGCATGTTGATGAACACGCAGAGGAACAGCAGGTAGTTGATCGGAAGCCTGAACACTGTGCGCAGGATCGCATGCACGACAGCGTAGCTTCCGAGCGCGATGCAAAGCCACAGCAGGATCGCCGCAGTCGTCGTGGCGTAGATCTGCGTGCGGGTCAGCGGGATCGCATGATAGAAGTCACTTTCCGCGCGGCGGTTCAGCCAGCGGTACGCGCCGAACACCATGATCGGCACGAAGACGTACAGCATCGCGAGCATCGGAAGCGCCATCAGACGCGCGTCGAAATGTCCGACCGTCGCCGTGACCGGATCGCGGGTCAGATAGACGGAGAAGAAGACAAGGTTCAGACCGGCAAGGATGAACGTCGCAACAAGACCTTTCCCCCGCAGCTGACGGAAGATCTCACGGAAGAATCCGGTATGGATCCATGTTTTTTTCATCTTACTTCACCTCCTGCTTCAGCACTTCGGAGAATTCGTATCCGCGCTGTCCCATTTCATAGACGAAGACCTCTTCGAGTGAAAGCGGAAGAATCTCAAAAAGCACCGGATGCATGGATCTGAGTTTTGCTTCGGTCTCAGCGCGGTCACCGCGCACGATCATCGTGGCGACACTGCCATGTTTTTCATACGATAGCATATCGACGCCTTCGAAGCGCTCCTTGCCGTAGTATTCACTGAACGCGATCTGAACCTTGAAAAGCGAAGTCTTTAAGTGATCGACGTCGCTTTCAAAAATGATGCCGCCCTTATGCAGCAGCGCAAGCTGATCGCACGTGTCCTCAAGCTCTCGAAGACTGTGGCTTGTAACCACCGCAGTCGCTTTACGGTCCATCACCTCGTCGTACAACAGCGTCTTTACAAGGTTGCGCATGACGGGATCGAGCCCGTCGAACGTCTCGTCAAAGAGAATGTAGTCCGCGTTGCACGAAAGAGCGAGGATCGCAGCCGCCTGGCGGCGCATGCCCTTTGAGAACGTATTGAGATACTTGTTCGGGTTCAACGAAAATTCTTTCAGCAGCATTTCAAAACGTTCATGTGAGAACCGCTCGTAAACCGCAGAATAGAGGTGCTCCATACGGCGAAGATTCGCGTGAGGGAGGAAGTACAGCTCGTCGGGTACAAAGACGATCCGGTTCTTGACGGCGGGATTGTCGAACACCTCCTGCTCGTCAATGGTGATCTTGCCCTCCTCGGGACGGTATATGCCCGCGATCAGGCGTAAAAGCGTGGATTTGCCGGACCCGTTCGAGCCGACGAGCCCGTATACGCAGCCCTCCGGGATCGTGCAGTTCAGTTTTTGAAGCGCAATGGTATCTTCAAAGCGCTTTGTGACGAATGAAGCCGTGATCATTGTTCGGTCTCCTTTCTTTCGTGAGAAGTATAGACGGACGAGATGACGTTATTGAGCGCGTTCTTGGGAACGCCGCAGTCGCGAAGAACGGCGGCAAGCTCGGCAAATTCGTTGATTTTAAGCTCCGCGGCAGACTGAAGATGCAGGATCGCGTCCTTGGTGAGATATCTGCCGCTTCCGGGTACGGAGTAGCAGAGTCCGCGCCGTTCGATCTCGGCGTATGCGCGCTGCAGCGTGTTCGGATTGACGGACAGCTGCTGCGAAAGCTCCCGAACAGACGGCAGCTTTCCGTCCGGTGCGATCCCTCCGGACAGAATCCCGTATTCGAACTGCGCGATCAGCTGCTCATAGATCGGCGTGCGGGACAGTTTGTCGATGGTGAACATTGCCTTCTCCTTTCTGTATGAACTGTATTAACACTAATAACACACTTAACACGATCTGTCAACCGATCCGGAGAAGATTTTACTATTCAATGTTCGTTTTACAGTAGGACAATCGAACCGTGCAAAATCTGTCAAAAAAAGCACCGTTTCCGTTGCTTACAGCGTGCCAAAAAGTCTGTATAAAAAATTAACATATGACAAGACACACAAGCGCGTTGTAGACGTGCGCACGAACGTATCGGAGAACGAATGGTCAAATCAATCTGTCAAATTCAGCGACATGCGCGGTGAATTTGACTACTTACAGGATCCGCTGCCCGATGGTACGCGCGGGAAGCGCGCGATTTACCACTGTAACGGAGTGAAGCGAAGTGGTGCATCTATGATGCATAGGCGGGGCCTGCAAGCCAGTCTGTTGAAAAAGCAGTTTTTCGAAAGACTGAAAGCACCGTTTCCGGTGCTTATACATGTTCTTCTAAAAAAACGTCAAGCTCTGCGAGGGTCGGGGAGCCTCTGCCGCTCGGTTTGGATACGCAGATCGCGGCAGCGGCGTTCGCCATCCGAAGCGCTTCCCCGTCGGAACAGCCCGAAAGGATCGCGGCGATAAACGCCCCGTCGAAGGTGTCGCCCGCGCCGACGGTATCGGCAACGGAGACAGGGAAGGCGGGGGAATGCAGATGTGAATCTCTGCGATACAGGTCCGCACCCTGATCGCCGCTTCGTGTGATGACGGCGGCGCCGTGTTCGGAAAGCTTCCTTGCCGCGAGCACGGCGTCGTGTTCGTTCGCAAGCATCGGGATCTCGTCGACCGCCGATCCTAAAACATAATCCGCGGCGTCCTTTGCGGCGTGCAGATTTTCAAAGAACGTCGGACTTTTCAGCGCTTCGACACGCACGTTGATATCAAAGGAAACGGGAACGCCCGCGGCTTTGCAGCGGCGCATGAGGGCAAGCTGCGTCGACGCGGCGGGCTCCTCGCGCAGCATCATTCCGTTGACGTGCAGCCAGGAGATGCGTTCCGTGATATCGTCTGGGATCTGAGAGGGGACGATCGCGTGCTGCGAACCGAGATGCGCGGGGCAGGCGAACGCGGTGCGGTCGTTCTGCTCGTTCAGCACCAGCAGCACGAGCTGTGTGGGCTTGTCCTCGTCCATCCGAAGGAGCGACGTATCGACGCCCTCGCGAATCAGACCGTTTTCCAGCATATGACCGTAAGCGTCATTTCCGCAGGTCCCGCAGAACATAACCGGCACACCGAGCCGCGCGATCGCGCAGGCAGTGTTTGCGGAGCTGCCGCCCTCCGCGGGACGGACGTCCGAGGAGAGATACGACTTGGGATCGCCGGCTTTCGCCTTCAGCGCGTCGGCGTAGGGGATAATGAGGTCGGCGCAGATATCGCCGAGACAGAGCACTGGCTTCATACATGACCTCCTTTGCATGCAGCTTCCACACGGTCGATCGTGACGGCGGCGCTGAAGCCCGGAATTGCTTCTGCAATCGCCATTTCAATCCGTTCCGCAAGATCGTTGTCCGAACCTTTAAACGAGTACGGTACAGCAACATCGAACAGCATCGTTTTCACTTGCGGGCCGCTCGTGACGCGGAAATCGTGGATCGAGAGGGAAGCATCAATGTCCGATACGATCGCCGCCGCCTGTTCACAAAGCTTAGCGGTCTGCGGGTCATCGGTGATGATCGGATCCATATGGATCGTCGCGCTGCAATGGAATTGTTCGGAAAGATACCGCTCGGCGTTGTCGATGACCTCATGTACGTCGCAGATATCGGCGGTGGCAGGAACCTCCGCGTGCAGTGAAACAAACACGCGTCCCGGACCGTAATCATGCACGATTACGTCATGCACACCTCCGATCCCTTCAAAGGAAAGCGTCGCCTGTTCGATCGCTTCCACGAACGCGGGATCGGGACGCTTGCCCAAAAGCGGCGCAGTCGTTTCACGAATGGATTTCACGCCTGTATAAAGGATAAACAGCGCGACGAGGATACCGCTCCACGCATCGGGTCGGACCCAATCAGGCAGGGAGAAAAAGTGTGTAATCAGCGCGGACGCGAGGACCGTGAACGTCGCAACGGTGTCAGAAAGGCTGTCAAACGCAACAGCCTTCATCGCGGGGGATTCGAATCGTTTCGCAAGCGCGCGGTTATAATAAAACATGTAGAGCTTCACGAGGATGGAAATGCTCATAACACAGACAGACGGCCAGAAATGCGAAGCATACGCGGGCTCGCCGCCGCGGACTACGATCTCTAACGCGTTCCGAAGCAGCGACCATCCCATCAGGATGATTGCGATCGAAACGAACGTGCCGGCAAGGTATTCAAACCGTCCATGTCCATACGGATGATCGCGGTCCGGCTTTTTGGAAGCGATCCGGAAGCCGAACAACGAAATAACGGAGGAGCCGGCATCGCCGAGATTGTTGAAAGCATCCGTCTGCAGGGAGACAGCGTGTGCAAGCAGACCGAATATGAGCTTGAACGTAAACAGAATCAAATTCAGAAAGATTCCGAAACAGCCCGAAAGCACGCCATACGCGCTGCGCACACGTTCCGGCGGATCGGAATCTTTTTCTCGGATGAACAATTTTGCAAGCAGTCGAACCATATGCACCTCTATTTTGTAATTATAGCATAAATAGCCGCAGAAAACAAATACAAAAAAACACTTTTCACAGCGACGTCCGTATGCTATACTGTATGCAGAAAATAAGGAGGTAATCATATGGCAACAGTATTCGGATCGCTCTGGATCCCATGCCTTGTCCTGAGCATCTTAGGGATCGCATTTCTCATAGGCGAGCTGTTTCTTCCCGGCTTCGGCGTTGCGGGAATCTGCGGCGTTGTGTGCCTGATCGCCGTATGCGTCATGCAGTTCATGAGTGCATCGCCGCTTGTCGCGACGCTCGTCACGATCGTACTCGCTCTCGTTCTTGTCGTTATGGTGATCCTGTTTATGCGCTCAATGAAAAATGGAATGCTGTTCCGCTCGCCGATCGTGCTGAAGGATCAGATCGAATCCGAAGCAGTCAACCTTTCGGATTCTAAGCCGGAAACGCTGATCGGTAAGGCGGGTATCGCATTAACGCCCCTTCGTCCGAGCGGAATCGCTTTGATCGACGGCAAGCGCTATTCGGTAGAAACGCAGGCGACCTTTACAGAAAAGGACAGCGAGGTCACGGTCATCGCTGTCGACGGACCCAAGATCACCGTACGATGAAGTATTGTAAACAATGCGGCGTGCTGTATACGACGGACGTTTGTCCGAAGTGCGGTGTCGTCGTGCCGGACGATAAATCTTCCGCAGCCCCCGCGGAACCGAAAACCGTCCGAAAGCAATGGTTCGCGCTTTTGATCGCAATTCCTGCAGCGATTCTGCTCATTATGGGCGTTTTGTACATATTAAGACAAAGAACATTATAACAGGAGGAACTTATGGAAACTTTCATTCCCTGGATTATCGGCGCAGCAGTCGTCATCTTTCTGATCATCTTCTTCTCGTTCGTACCGCTCGGACTGTGGATCTCTGCGGCAGCAAGCGGAGTCAAGATCGGTCTCTTCGACCTCATCGGCATGCGCATCCGTAAGGTCAACGCCGCGGACATCGTAAACCCCATGATCAAGGCAACCAAGGCCGGCTTGAAGATCCCGATGAATAAGCTCGAGGCGCATTACCTTGCAAAGGGCGGCAAATCGAACGGCAAGGCGAGTGTGAACCGTGTGGTCGATTCGCTGATCGCTGCGCAGCGTGCAGGTATTCCGCTTGATTTCGAACGCTCCTGTGCGATCGACCTTGCAGGCCGCGATGTGCTGAACGCCGTTCAGATGAGCGTCAACCCGAAGGTCATTGAAACCCCGATCATTGCAGCGGTCGCTATGGACGGTATCGAGCTTCGCGCAAAGGCGAAGGTCACGGTCCGCGCAAACATCGACCGTCTTGTCGGCGGCGCAGGTGAGGAAACCATCATCGCGCGTGTCGGCGAGGGCATTGTCACCACTGTCGGTTCCGCAAAGAGCCACAAGGAAGTCCTTGAGAACCCGGATACCATTTCCCGCACCGTTCTTGCGAAGGGTCTTGATGCAGGCACCGCGTTCGAAATTCTCTCTATCGACATCGCAGACGTTGATGTCGGCAGAAACGTAGGCGCACAACTGCAGATCGACCAGGCGGAAGCTGATAAGCGCATTGCGCAGGCAAAGGCAGAGGAACGCCGCGCCATGGCAGTCGCGCAGGAGCAGGAAAACATCGCGGAAGTCCAGCGCATGCGTGCCCGCGTAATCGAAGCGGAAGCAGAGGTCCCGCAGGCGATCTCCGCAGCGCTGCGTGACGGCAAACTCGGTGTACTGGATTACTACAACATGAAAAACGTTATGTCCGACACCGAGATGCGTACCGCCATCGGCAAATCGGCAGCACCCGCAACGGACAAGAAAGGAAACTAAACCATGCCTTTCTTCCTTGTTTTGCCGTTCATCGTGATCGGTATCGTGATCGCGGCTGTGAGGAAAACGGCGGAACAGAACAGGCGTGCGGAGGCAAAGCGGCGCGCGAGGGAAGCACAGGCAGCAAATGAGCCTGTACCGCAAAGCAGACCTTATACGCCGGTAAAACCTTCCGTACAGGTCCCTGTACGTGAAGTGTCTCCCACGCCGAGAACGACGCCGACCGTAAATCCTGCGAGAACCGCGCAGAGTGTGAGGACGTCAGCGACGCATCCGCATCATGAGGATTGCGCCTTGCGTCCGGATTCGAAAACTGCGTCGACGCCGCCGTGGCAGCATCCGCACCATGACGATTGCGCATTGGATTCCGACACAGCTTCAAAGCCCGAAGCGTACGCCGTACAAAGGCACGGTTCCGCACTTCAGAATGACGGGGCGGATCTGGAGCTGACGCCGGAAAACATCCTGCGCGGTGTCATCTTTTCCGAAGTTTTCGGAAGGCCGAAAGCATTGCGATAATCCGTGCGAAAAAGAAGCATTGCAGAACTTTCCATACAAATCAGCGTATTGACCGTGCTCGTTATCCTGTACGGTCTTTCGCTGTTGCAGAGACCGCCCGTCTATATCGAGACCGTGGCGGTCTCTGCCGTCCTCGTGCTGCTATTCGGCACAGGATGTGTAAGACTCATTCCGACGCTCATGTCGATGCTGACGGGAGCGGAACCGCACATGAAGCGGGAAGGCGATCGAACCTTCCGCCGCTGCGGCACGCGTGAGCTTATGAAGCTGTTTCTGATCGTGCTCGCCGTGCGGCTTTTGGAATTCCCGCTGACCTACGTCGTACGTTATGCGCTGTTCGGATTTACGGGGACCTTCTTCGAAGTCCAACGAATCTGGCTCGATTTTTATCATCCGGAAACCGCGTTTCCGCTGTATGGGTATCTCAGCAACATCTTCTGGATCATCACAGTTAACTTCAACCACGCGCGATTCATCGGCTCGTACCTGTTCACCGCGCTTTCTGTCGTCGCGCTCTATTATCTTGTTCAGCTTGATTTTGACCGTCGTGTTGCACGTCGAACCATTCGCTATTTTCTGCTGATGCCGTATGCGCTGACACTGATGGGGACGGTACCGGACGGACTGTTTCTGCTGTTTTCCGTGCTGACACTCCTCTTTTTACGTAAGAACAAGTTCCCTCTTGCAAACTTGTTTGCGTTTCTTGCCGTGCTTACGCACGCACTCGGCGTACTGTTGTTTTTCCCGATCATCGCAAGCTATGTATCCTATTTATACGGCAACACACGCAATAATCGGGCGGTCGATAAGGGCTATATTGCCCGACAAATCCTAAATACGCTCTCGATGCTGCTGATCCCGATTGGCATTGGTCTTGTTATGCTGTACAGCAGGTTTTATTTCGGCGATGGAATGTGGCTTTATCAATTCGCGCTCGGCGGAACGGGCTCCGATTCTGTCACACTGTTCAAATGGTTGGATGCGGGATTCTCGCTTTTACGGACAGTCGGTGGGAACAGTACGGCCATCTATTTCGGAACGCACCTTGCGCAGCTTGTCTATATCTTATTCGCGCTTCTCATGCTCCTGTTTGCGGGTAAAACGATCCCGTCGTCGTTTACACTGCTGATGGCGGTCACGATTCCAGCAATCGCTTTGACCGGACATGTTTCGGATGCTGCCCGTGTCATAACAATGACCGCTCCGTTTGTGATTACATTTGCTGCACGCGTAAAAAATCGATTAGTCGATGCAATCATCACACTTATACTTCTGGCAAGCTGGATCGCTTACTTCTTCGCGTTTATCGCGGGCTTTACGGGAGGTGGCTTATGAGCCTTATAAAGCTGTATCTGATGTTTCTGAAGATCGGATCGCTGATGATCGGAGGCGGATACTCCATGCTGCCACTGCTCATTCGCGAACTGGTCGAGCGCCATCAGATCATCACGGAGGACGAACTGACCGACTATATGGCGGTCGCGCAGTGTACGCCCGGCGTGATCGCGATCAACACAGCCACGTTCGTGGGCTATAAGGTCCGCCGTGTCGTCGGCGCGATCGTCGCGTCGCTCGGCGTCATTACGGTTCCGATGATCCTCATTGCGCTGATCGCGGCGGTGCTGAAACCGCTGATGGAGTACGAGATCGTCGCGCATATCTTTGCAGGCGTCCGCCTTGCCGTGTGCGCGCTCATCACCGCGTCCGTCTTCAAATTGTTCAAAAAATCTGTGACCAATGCGACGACTTTCGCACTGTTTCTGATGGCGTTACTGTTCGTCACGGTTGGCGGTGTTTCACCTGTATTCGTCGTGCTCGGCGCGGGGATCGTCGGGTTAGCTTGGGGAGGACTCAAAAAATGCTAACCTTCCTTTATAAGCTGCTGCTTCTTTTTTTCGAATTTTTCAAAACGGGTCTGTTTGCCGTCGGCGGGGGACTGGCTACCGTGCCGTTTATCCGCGATATGGGCGCAGCGTACGGCTGGATCACCGAGGCAGAGATTGCCAACATCATCGCGATCGCAGAATCCACTCCGGGACCGATCGGCGTCAACGCGGCGACATACGTGGGCTTCCTTGTAGCGGGCGTTCCCGGCGCGATCCTTGCGACGCTCGGACTTGTGACTCCGTCCGTCATCATCATCATTCTCGTCGCAAAGGCGATCAAAAAGTATTCCGATTCGTATATGGTCCAGAGCCTGTTCAAAGCCCTGCGTCCCGCGGCGATCGGGCTCATCACTGCCGCAGGCTTTTCGCTCCTTTTGACTTCGCTCGGCGTCAAAGCGAACTTTACGCGCTTTACGTTTTCGGTAAGCCGGTATTCGCTCTTAAAGCTCGGCATCTACGGCGTGTTCACATTCTTCGCGTTCTGGAAGAAGACCGCAAAGATCCATCCTCTGTTCTATATCCTCGTAGGCGGCACGATCGGCGCGATCCTTTCGCTTTGAAGGTTGACAAACGCCGAATTGTGAGTAAAATAAGAATGATGCGATTGTGGTGGAACGGCATACACAACGGACTTAAAATCCGTCGGGGAAACCTTGCGGGTTCAAATCCCGCCAATCGCACCATATCAAAAGCCGCCCCTTGTGGGTGGCTTTTGATATGATATGGAAGGGATTCGACTGAGCGCCCGTAAATCGACACAGTGTGTCTATTTACAGTGAAGCGGCTTTGCGGCAGGGCGGAATGTGCAATTCGGAGAACAAGCATGAAATTATTGAAGAAAGAGAAAGAACTGCAAAAGAACATTATTCCGAAATGCTGGATCAGCACCAAGCGAAAGCAATGTCGATCGTAAAGGATGTTTTCATTGGCTTTTTAACAGCAGGGGTGTATTTTGTGCCGAAAGTAATCAGGCAATTCAAATCTGATCTTAAGGAAAAAGAACAAATTCCATCGGAAACAATTCAGGAAGTGTTTGACTACGTTGAGATCAATGATGTTGCAATAAAGAAATAAAATAAAGCGAATTGCCGCTGATTCTTTATGACATATCATATAATGAGAATAACAAAAAACCGCCTTCGGGCCACACATCGCAAGGAAGTTGCTTTGAGGTAGGCATTACCGGCAAAAAGGACATGAAACGGGCGTGATCTCTATGGTCACGCCCGTTTTGTCGCCATACTCCGGATTTTAGGGGGGAAGATCCGATGCTCGTTTCAACTGTGGACAGCAGAAGACCTGTTCGAAAAACCGGCTTTTACCTGTGAGTGTACATACGAGTCATGCCTGCTTCTCCGCCATTTTTTTCTCCGCAGCGCGGCGCCTGACATTTGATCTAAGGCTGTCAAAGCGGCTGCTCATTTTCTTTGGTTGTTTTTGCGGATCGTTTCCTCAGCGCCGCATACGCAAACCACATCGCATGAAAGGCCAGGATCAGCAGGACCGAGTAGATTCCGGCGCGCAGATACTGGTTTTCCGGGAATAACGGCATATCTAGCCGCAGGAACAGGTAATCGGACCCCGGGAACGCCTCGTTCAGAAAAAATGCAGGGATCAGCATCAGCGTGATCGCGCCCGTGCTGACCCAGATATCCCTGTAGCGCGGCCGCATCCCGTGCACGATCATCATATAGACCGTGCTGAAAATCGGAATCAGGTGCTCACCGAAGTACTGGTAATAGCGGTAATACGAGGGGTCCACATCGTTCAGCACTGTCTGCGGAATGATACAGGCGATCGTCGCGCCGAACAGGGTCACGAAAAAGTTGAAGCCGAACAGCGTACGATTTTTGCTGACGACCATATACATGCAGGAGATGAGGCCGATGTCGCAAAGATGCAGCGGAAGTTTCGACATCATCAGGTACTGCCCGCTGGTGTCCCCGACATACAGCAGCCAGACGAAAAAGCTGAACTCCATGAGGAACATCGAAAAGGACAGCCATCGGCGCAGGGTCTCTTCCTGTTTCCACGCACGGAGGCTCTCCCTTTTCCTCCAGACGAAGATCAGCGCGGCGGCACACAGAAGAACAGGGATCAAATGCATGAGGCTGTAGGCGCGGAACGCACCGGGGCTGCCAAAGCCGAAGAACCCGTCGGAATAGTAGGTATAATCGCCGCTCACTGCTCTTTTTCCCCTTTTTCATAGTAGGCATCGATGTACATCCTGCAGAGTTCCCTGAGCGGGAGACCGCTTTTGTACTTCTCTTCCATCATCCCGAGGATCCTGCGCGGCACGGTCAGTTCTCCGCCCGGGTCTCTGCTGCGGTTCCTGGCAGCAAGCGCCTCGATCGCGGAATCGATGCTGGGGCAGTCGAATTCGCCCGCTGATTGGTAATAGGATACGGTCTGTTTTTTCCTCTTTTTATGAACGCTGTTATGCGCGGCGCGCAGCAGCAGCGCCACAGCGAACGCAATCAGGACCATGCCAAGCACAACGAGCGGCAGCGGTACATACTGCGTAATATCCCGGATCTGGTAGTGGTCTCTCCAGCCACCGTTCTCCTCCCCGATCACGAAAACCAGCACGAAATAGAGGGCTGCATACAGGACGACTGGCGCGATCGCAAGAAACGTCGATCGGAAGCTGACCTTGTGGTCCGAATTGATGAAAATGAACAGCAGGATCGCAATGATCGGGTTGATCGTATGGAAGAGGATATTGTTCGAATACAGCATCATGCGGTAGTAACTGGTCATCGGAGAAAGGACTGTGACCGCAATGAGGAACGTCAGCGCCACACCGGTTGTCGCCATGTACAGCACGTTTACGACCCAGCGCGGCAGATGATAGTTGTCATAGCGCAGTCCGTCGACGGCGTACGGGATACACAGCGCCGCAGCGATGCCTGCGAACATATTTGCCAGGATCGTGAACATATGGTAGGACTTCCATCCGACCTCCTGAACGATCGCGTCCGGCGTGCTCAGCAGCTGGTCGCACACTGCAAGAAAGACCAGGAATGAAAGCAGTGAGCAGGAAACGACAGCCACCCTGCAGCGCATCCGGTTCGTTCTGATTGCATCTGGCATTTCTTTTTTCCTCCTTTGTCCGGAAAAGCGACCGTCCTTACGAAGCAGGACGGCAACACGAGATGGTTATTTGCTTCGGTTCCGTTTACACAGATTCCTCTGCCTGATTTCCTCACAAAACCCGATTATCTAATAATTGTACCATTACTGGCTGGCGTGGTCAAATTTCTCGTATATTTCTCGTATTTAAAAGGGAAGGAGATGCTTCCTTACGAAGCGCCTCCTTCATGGTGGTTTTTGTTTGGTGGGGATGTAGGGGCTCGAACCCTAGACCTCTGCGATGTGAACACAGCGCTCTGACCAGCTGAGCTACATCCCCGTACCTGATTATTATACAAAACCGTTTCTCTGTTGTCAAGACTGATTTTCGATCGCACTTTTTTTGCAAATTTTCCCGCGCCTCTTTTCAATTCCATCATTCTTTGCTATACTGTTCGAAACGGAGGTATCGGTATGAATCCGCTTAATATTGCATTTTTGATCGGGAACGCCGCGCTGACGTGGAATTCGATCATGCTTGCTCTCGGCATCCTCGTCGCCGTCGTCGTTTCCGGGATCCTTGTCAAAAAACGCGGCGCGTATAAGGACCTTGCGCTCGACGCATGCATCATCGGCATTCCCGCAGGGCTCATCGGCGGCAGACTGTTTTCCGCGCTCTCCGGAAAGATCGCGTTTTCTGCGTTCTTCGACCTTACGCAGAACGGACTGAACCTGCCCGGCGCGTTGCTGTTTATCGGCGTCGGGATCACCATTTGGCTGCGCATCAAAAAGATTTCAGTCGACGAAGCGTTTGATATTTTAACCCCCGGTACATTTTTCGGACTTGCGGTCGGACGTTGGTCAGATTTCTTCCTCTGTGACGGACTCGGTGCGCAGGTCGGCGAGAACATGCCGAAATTCTTTCCGCTTGTGACATTCACGCCTCAGTATTTTTCGGACGGAGCAACCGTTGCATATGCAGTCTTTTTTCTTGATTTTCTCGTTTGCTTTGCGCTCGGTTTGACCGCGCTGCTCATGAAGGATCGTAAAAACGGTCGTGCATATCGCCTTCCGATTATCCTGTATCTGTTCGCTGAATTCATCCTCGAATGGATGCGCGTCGAGTGGCCGGAGGTCGGCGTCACGCGCGAGATCGTATTCGGCGAAGTCCGCTTCAATCAGATCGTGCTGATGACATTGTTGCTGTTCTTTACGGGACTTTCGCTGTACCGCGCCAAGCATCCGATCTCCGTGCCGATACCGGATACGGAGCTCAAACCGAACGAAGAAGAACCCGACAAAGCCGAAGAACAGCCGGAGGAAGCGCCGCCCGCCGAAGCAGATACAGAAGCCGAAGAACATGCGGAGGAAGCGCCGGCTGCCGAAGCAGACGCTGAAGCTGAACAGCCGGTGGAAGCGTCAAACGGCGGGGAAGGGGACGCGGAATGAAACGGTTATTACCGATGCTTTTTGCAATGCTCCTGATTGGATGCAGCGCGCAGGGAGCGCATCTCATCTATATACCCGAATCAACGCCGACGGCAACACCGCTGTTTACACCGACGCCGCCGCCTGAGCCGCTACCGATTATCGTCGATTCGGTCACAGGTATGGGCTTTTTGACAGATGAAAACGGTATACCGATCCTGAACGAAACAACGCACTATTACGACTACTATATTTCATTTTCCCAGATGCGTGTCTTCGAAGAAAACGGAGAAACGCTGATCGACGCTGTGATCACAAACGATTATCCAAAAAAGCTGTCCGGCGGACTTCAAGTTATGTTTTTGAACGATGGCGTAAAATACGGTTATGCTGAGCTTCATACCGCGGCAGGCGATCTCGTTTTGCTGCCCGGTGAAAACCGTGTATACGGTGATGTGCTGACCGAGGTTGACGTACAGATGATGGAGTATGCAATCGAAGTCTCCGTACCGTTTGTACCGGAGCAATGATGGAGCCGTTAAGAAACCCGAAAGAGGATCTTAACGGTTCCTCTTCATTTACGGATCGAAAGAATGAGCGAAGTAATAGAGTGAAGTTTTGTGCGAATGAATATAGTACCCCTTACCCCGGGAACCGGAAGATTCCTTTGGCTACGCTGCGATCTGTTGTTTTTGGAGTTTGTTGCAGTATTTGTAGAGGTTGTGCCCGATAGAAACGAGATATAACTCCGTTCGGACGAAATCAAGACTTCTTCGTCGTGTCCGCCGGCAGTTTCGGTCCTGCTTCATGATCCCGAAAGTGCCTTCCGCCTGAATGGAGCGGTTCCTCCGAAGCAGTGCGCCGTGAATGCAGTTCAGGTTTTCCAGCACTTCCTCATGAATCTGCGTCAGTTCCTGATTCAGCCGTACCGTTCGGTTTTTATCGTCTTTCCTGCACCGTGAAGCAAACAGGCAATCACTGCAGTCTTCACAAGTGTAGACCTCTTCCCGCTGTCCATATCGATTGCCTTTGACTGCCTTCCGGTAGGAAAAGGACAGCTTTCGGTCATTCGGACAGATGAGATTCCCGGTTTCATCCGTCCGGAAGTTAACTGCCCGGAACGGATCGGAAGCATACTTCCTGTCTTTTGTCTCTTTCTCGTACATGGGGAACTTCATGTATCATTCCATATCATGTTCCCGGCAGTACAGATAATTGTTGTAGGATCCGTACCCTGCGTCCGCTACGGGGTATTTGGGATAGAAACCGTATTGCTTTTGGAACTGCTCCATGAGCGGGACAAAGCAGTCCATGTCCGACCGGTATTGCTGTACACCCATAACGGCAATGTATTCATCCGCAGCTCCGATCAGGATGTTGTACGCAGGAAGCAGCTGGTCGTTCCCCATATAATCCTGCTCTATTTCAAAGATCGTTGCGTTCACAGCTTGAAAGATTTCTTCCATGCTTCCCTGCAGCTCTTCCCGGATGAAGGATCCGAATGCTCCGTAACTCGGTGTTTCCCAGTCCATGAGGTACATGTACCGCAGATTTACTTTGCAGTCATCGTCCGGTGTTCTCAATGCCGCATATCCATGTTCCATGAATCCGAACAGTACCGTTTTCAGCATATTGACGCGATTATACCCCGGCCGTCCTTTCTTTCCGTACGGACGTTCTGGAAGGTACCGTTTTATGTTGACTTCCTCCATGAGCTCGTCAAATGCCAATACCGGATCGCAGATATTCAACATATCTGCAAAAAACACCGGTAATCTTCCTTGCTTTACACTATAATTGCGTTGTGGTTGTTTATTATTTTTCACACAAATATTATTCCACATAGCAAAGACTCCCGGGACTTTTCCCGAGAGTCTTGCTATTTCTTTTGCGGACTTTTTTAACAGCCCCTTATACTTTGATTCTCAAATGATCGCCCGGCATAAGCGGAAGATCGGTCTTGATCCGAAGGATCTGCTGCACGCGATTTGCGATCTCGACCGGCTCGCCGTTCTCGTCCGTGATTTCGTTAGCGTACATGATCGCATTTGTAAGCATAGGGGAGACGACCTCGAGCGCGTCACCCTTTACAAAGCGGTTTCGCTGCTGCACAACGGCATAGCCGTTTTCGCACGAAAGGACCGTGCCCACAAAGCGATGTGTCTGCGTATAGACGCCGGCGTTACTGTGATCCTGCGGGAGCTCGCCATGATAGAACCCGGTCGTATAGGGTCTATGCGACACTGTGAGCAGTTCGCGCTGTGCATCCTCCACGGTCATGGTACCGTCCAGAACGCGGCGATACGCGTTCGTTACGACCGCAACGTAATATTCCGTCTTCATGCGCCCTTCGATCTTCAGCGACGTGATGCCGGCGTCGATGAGCTCGTCCAAAAGACTGATGCAGCAGAGGTCTCTGCTTGACAGAATATAACTCGAATTGCCTTCCGTAGCGATCGGGAAGCTTTGGTTCGGACGCGTTTCCTCAACGAGCGCGTACTTCCAACGGCATGGCTGCGCGCAGTCGCCGCGGTTGCCGGATCTGCCGAGAATGGCGGAGGAGAGGAGACACCGTCCGGAGTACGCCATGCACATCGCTCCGTGCACGAACGCCTCGAGCTCCAAATCGTCCGGAATATTCTTACGAAGCTTTCGGATCTCTTCTATCGTCATTTCGCGCGCAAGCACAATGCGTTTTGCGCCGAGCTGATACCACGTCAGCGCGGACGCGAAATTCATACAGCTTGCCTGCGTCGAAACATGCAGTTCAAGCTTTGGGCATGCCTTATGCAGCGTTGTCAGCACGCCGAGATCGGAAACGATCACGGCGTCGACGCCGCAGTCCAGAAGTCGGTTGCCGTATTCCGGCAGCAGCTCGATCTCATCGTTATACGCAAGCGCGTTTACGGTGACATACAGCCGCTTTCCTTTTGCGTGCGCCTGCCTTGCGGCCTCTGCGATATCTTCAAACGAAAACCCCGCGCTCTTTGCACGAAGCTGCAAAAGCGGTCCGCCGAGGTATACCGCATCCGCGCCGAAGCGCAGGGCGGCGTCCAGCGCTTCCATCGACCCCGCCGGGGCAAGCAGTTCCGTATTGTGCTCTTTACTTTGTCGTGTCATAAATCCTCTAATATGATACTGTTCAACTCAAATGTTTGTTCTGATATCTGCATTTGCCGCAAAAGGATGCGGCTTTTTCACAGTCAATTCGATACTCCGGTATAACGGAGGTATCGACCATACTATTAATCATCATTTGAATATTGCAGCAATTTCCGTCTTCTATGTATTCCTGCAGGTACGCGCAGTATTGATAAGCGGATTCGGCTTTGTTCCGAAAGGCGTTAAATTCTTCCGTCAGGCGATTATGCTCGCAATACCAATGACAATATCGTATAACTTCGTTATCGGTCATTTCCGAGACCTTATGCATTCTGTACTGAAAAACATGATGCTTGCGAAAGAAATCTCTTGAAATACGTGCAAGCAATACCAAAGTGTCCATATTTCCTCCGAATGGGTTGATGCGTAAAGTATAGCAGTAGACGCTATATACGTCAATGAAAATAGTAAAAAGGTAAGCGGCACCGGAGCGAAGTATCGGATCGGATAGTACCGGCATATATGGCAGTTGTTCCGAGTGAATGCGCAATAAACGGCGAGGACAACTATTCTTTCATGACAATAGATGAATGTATGACGTGCTTTTATCAGCAAATGTACGCGGAACGCAACCCAATCATTCAACTCATCCTCTTGATATTCCCCCGACTCAATAGTATTACCTATGTTTCACACCGGCAGAAAGCAATCATCATTGATTATAAAATCCTGCTTGAATGATTGGATAAATGGTAGTATAATAAATTGAAATGTTATGGAGAATTACAGGATGAAAACAAGTTGCTTCATTTCGGAAGAAGCGTTAAATGAACAGAATAGGATCGCTTCGGATCTTGCGCGGGAAATCAAACCGCGCGGACTTACGTTCTTCGTAGAGACGTTTGGCTGTCAGATGAACGTGCGCGACAGTGAGACGGTCAAAGGATGGCTTTCTCTGATCGGGTATACGGAGGCGGAGAACAAGGAGTCTGCTGATTTTGTTTTATTCAACACATGCTGCGTGCGCGACCATGCAGAAAAGCGGCTGATGGGTAATATCGGAGCGCTTAAAGAGATGAAGGACAACAAGCCCGGTATGATCATCGGCATTTGCGGATGCATGATGCAGCAGGAAGGCATGGCAAAAAAGCTGCTGAAACGGTTTCCGCATGTAAGCTTGATCTTCGGCACGAACGTGCTGCATCGCTTTCCGGAGATGCTGCGCGCTGTTTTGAACGGAGAGCGGATCGCTGTTACGGACCGCGCAGACGACGCGATCGCGGAAGGACTTCCGAAGCTTCGGGACAACCAAAGAAGCGCATTTGTCAATATCATGTACGGATGCGATAATTATTGTTCGTATTGTATTGTTCCGTATGTGCGCGGACATGAACGTTCCAGAAAACCCGAAGATATCCGAAACGAGATCGTAAAACTGACCGAAAGCGGGATTACGGAGATCACGCTTCTCGGACAAAACGTGAATTCATACGGAAACGACGGGTCGACAGGAATGCGATTTGCCGATCTGCTGCGTTATGTTTCGGATGTTCCGGGACTGAAACGGATCCGCTTTATGTCTTCGCATCCAAAGGATCTGAATGAGGACGTCATACAGGCAATCGCTTCGCTTCCGAACGTATGTCATCATGTTCATCTGCCGGTGCAATCCGGAAACAGCGAGATCTTAAGGCGGATGAACAGACGTTACACAAGAGAACAGTATCTTTCCATCATTCAAAGAATGCGCGAGCTGATCCCGGATATCGAGTTTACGACCGACATCATCGTAGGCTTTCCCGGAGAGACGGAGGAAGCGTTTCTGGACACACTGTCATTGGTCGATGAGATCGGATTTGCTGCGGCATTCACGTTTGCCTATTCACCGCGGCAGGGTACTGCGGCCGCGCGGATGGAGAATCAGATTCCGGAACCGGTCAAAAAACAGCGTCTGAAATCTTTAAATGAATTGCAGGCGAAAAAGACAGTGGAAAACAACGACAAATATATCGGACACATCGGAGAAGTTCTCGTGGAAGGCTGCGACGAGCGCGGTACGGAAACGATGCTGTACGGGAAGTATCAGAATTTCAAAATGGTCTATTTCCCCGGTTGCAGAGAACTCATAAACCGATATGTCAATGTGAAAGTTACGAAATCAAATAAGAATTCATTATTGGGAGAAATGATCGATGCATGAACTGAAAACTTATCTTGAGCTGAGTGAGGCAGTTAAAGCAGATAAAGTGCTGATGACGCTGATCGAAGCATACGAAACCGAAACAAAGAAACTGATGGATCTTTTGCAGGACCCTGATTATGACGCGCAGGAAGCGATCCGCCTGACGAACGACGTCGAATATATGTCCGAGCAGATTTCGTCAAACGAGTTATATCGACGTTTTGTTGCGGCAAAGGACGAACTTGATCGTGTATTGCGTGAGAGAGCGGCAATGTCCATGCCTTGCGACTGCAACTGCAGCACCTGCAGCAAAGACTGTCATTCCGCGGAGGGAAATCAATGAGTGAATTGACGCCGATGATGCGCCAATATATGGAAGTGAAGCAGCAATATCCCGATTGCTTCCTTTTTTACCGTCTCGGCGACTTTTATGAGATGTTCTTTGACGACGCAATCGAAGGATCAAAGATACTTGAGCTTACGCTGACGGGACGCGACTGCGGGCTCGAAGAACGCGCGCCCATGTGCGGTGTTCCGTATCATGCGGTCGATACATATGTGAACAAGATGATCTCTTTGGGACACAAGGTCGCTATCTGTGAACAGATGGAGGATCCTGCGCTTGCAAAGGGACTTGTGACACGATCTGTTACGCGTGTGATCACGCCGGGCACTGTTATCGAAGAAAAGATGCTCGACGGATCGAAGAACAATTATATCTTTTCTCTGAACTACACGCCAAACGGGATCGGCTATGCATATTCCGATATTTCGACAGGCGTCTTCTTCAGCTGCGAAGTATACGGAACCAATGCGTCTGTTGTCCTGTTCGATGAACTTACGAGACTTTCCCCGTCTGAGATCATTGCGAACGAGCTGCTATTCGAGCAGGATTACCTTGTAAAACACATTCGATCGGCATACTATCTCGAAAAATTGCCCAATGTACGGTTTCATCCCGAACAAGCCGAAAAGCGCTTGAAACAGCATTTTGCCGTCGCATCATTGAAAGGTTACGGGTTGGAAGGAAAGACACTTGCCGTCGGCGCTGCCGGTGCGCTTCTGTCCTATCTTGAAGATACGCAAAAAAACGCGCTGTCGCATATCCATTCGATCCGTCTTCTGAATCGGTCCGCCTTCATGCAGTTAGATGCATCAACGAGAAGGAACCTTGAACTGACACAGCCGCTCCAATATAACGGAAGCAAAAAGAGCACGCTTCTGTATCTGCTTGACGCGACAAAAACGAGCATGGGTGCAAGGCTGCTCCGAAACTGGATCGACTGTCCGCTGCAGACAAAAAATGAGATCGTTTACCGTTTGCAGGCGGTTGATACGTTTGTACGCGATCTTCGTACGCGCAAGACGCTCGGCGAATATCTTGATTCGGTATACGATATTGAACGACTGACAAGCAAGATCGCGTACGGAACCATCAACGGACGCGACTGCATTGCGCTGATGAATTCGCTTCGGCAGATCACGCCGATCACAATGCTGCTTTGCGGGATCCCAACGGAAGCAATTGACGCGATCGTGCGCGAGCTTGACCCGATGGACGATGTGATCGGACTGATCGACGCCGCGATCGACCCGAATCCGCCCGTGAACATCAAAGACGGAGGCCTGATTCGAAAGGGCTATAACGCCGAAGTGGATGAGCTGCGCGCGATATCAAATGACAGCCAGGGAATGCTTGATGCAATCGCCGTACGGGAAAGGGAAGCAACGGGCATTAAAACACTGCGCATCGGTTATAATCGTGTATTCGGCTATTATATTGAAGTTTCAAAGTCATTCATGGCAAACGTACCGTATTATTATGAACGGAAGCAAACACTTGCCAACGCGGAACGATATGTTACGCCGGAGCTGAAAGAACTTGAAAAAAAGATCCTGAACGCCACAGATCGGCTTTTGGAACTCGAGGCAGAATTGTTCCGCTCCGTTCGCGAAGCATTGCTTTCGTGTACGGAACGCCTGCAGACGGACGCAGCGCTGCTTGCTAGACTGGACGTATTTCGTTCGCTTGCCGAAGTTGCTGTTTCCAACCGATATGTAAAGCCCACGATCTCGGATTCGTCTGTGATCCGCATTCAAAACGGTCGTCACCCGATCGTTGAACGCGCAATGAAGAACGGCTTTATTCCAAACGACGTGAACCTTGATCTCGAGAATAATCGGCTGCTGATCGTGACGGGTCCCAATATGGCGGGCAAGTCTACATACATGCGACAAGTCGCTCTGATAACGCTGATGGCGCATATCGGCTCTTTTGTACCTGCCGATGAAGCAGAGATCGGCATTGTCGACCGGATCTTTACGCGCATCGGCGCAAGCGATGATCTTGCTTCCGGGCAGAGCACGTTTATGGTTGAGATGAGCGAGATGGCGAACATCATCAACAACGCCACAAAAGACAGTTTGCTGATTCTTGACGAGATCGGTCGCGGCACGAGCACATTTGACGGTCTGTCGATCGCGTGGGCGGTTTTGGAGCATATCGCTGATCCGATTCTGTGCGGCGCAAAAACGCTGTTTGCGACGCATTACCATGAACTGACGGAACTCGAAGGGAAACTGGAAGGCGTTGTCAATTATCGCATTACCGTGAAAGAGATCGGAGATGACGTGCTGTTTCTCAGAAAGATCGTTCGCGGCTCGGCGGATAAGAGCTTCGGCATTCAAGTCGCAAGGCTTGCCGGCCTTCCGGAATCGGTCATCGGCCGCGCAAAGGAGATTCTTGTCGAGCTTGAACAATCAGACCTTCTCGTGCGCGACACGAAAGAAACAAACATGCCGCAGCCGACTTCGGAATCGAAAGTGGAGCGTTCGATCCTGAACGACCTTCGTAAAATGGATCTGGAGCATATGACGCCGATCGATGCGTTTATGAAATTGCATTCATATTCGGATGCGCTGAAAGGAGAATAGCCGATGGCGGTTATTCACGTATTAAAACCGCAGATTGCGAATCAGATTGCTGCAGGAGAGGTCGTTGAACGACCTGCTTCTGTCGTAAAGGAGCTTGTCGAAAACGCGATCGACGCAGGCGCAACAGCGGTGACGGTTCGTATTGAAAACGGCGGCATGCGCAGCATCATTGTAACAGACAACGGCTGCGGTATCGCACGCGAAGATTGCAGGAACGCGTTTTTACGGCACGCAACAAGCAAAATCGCGACGGCTGACGACCTGTCACGCGTTCTAACGCTCGGCTTTCGCGGTGAAGCGCTTGCGTCCATCGCATCCGTTTCCCGCGTCACAATGATCACGCGGCAAACCGACGCCGAAGTCGGAACAAAAATGATCGTTGACAACGGAGCCGTTCTGAGCGAGGAAGATTGCTCCTGTGTTTTCGGTACGACGTTTACCGTTGAAGAGCTGTTTGCATCCGTTCCGGCACGTTTGAAGTTTATGAAATCCGCGCGTACGGAGGCGGGATACATCGGTGACTACATCGGAAAGATGATCCTTGCAAGACCGGATATTTCATTCCGATATGAATCGGACGGAAAAACGGTCTATGAAACGTACGGTGACGGAAGCCTGATGAATGCGGTTATCTGCGTTTACGGAACGACCGTCGCAGATAAGCTTGTTGCAGTGAATTACGACAACGGATATATGAAGATCGAGGGATATTTGGGACTTCCGGAGATCTCCAGAAATAACCGAACATTCCAGACGCTCTTTATCAACGGACGCCTCATCAGATCCGCGTCCGTTTCGGCAGCCGTAGCACAGGCATACGATACGCGACTGATGATCGGAAGATTCCCGCTTTTCGTTCTGAATCTGGCTCTTGCGCCGCAGGAGGTAGACGTTAACGTACATCCGACAAAAGCGGAGGTTCGGTTTGCCGATGAGAACCGTGTGTTTACGTCGGTTTCCGCGGCGGTCAGAATTGCGCTCGGAGCAACCTCGATGCACGTGGAATCCGCGTTTGATCAGGTCATTCCGAAACAACCGGAACTACCCGAAGAATCTTCCGATACGCAGGCGTCGGTCTCCGTTCCGCACGTGGATTTCCACACGTATTCGTCTCAGGGAACCGGCTATTCCTACCGCGAAAACGGATTCAACACATTCCGCGAAAGAAAAGACCGCTTCGGCGTACCGAGCTTTACCGTTCGCACAGAAGCTGCGGACACACATCCGAAAACAGAACCGGCAACGCCGCTTTTTTCCGATGAGCAGTTTGAGATCGTCGGCTGTGCATTCCGCACGTACTGGATCGTAACGCGCGGGGAAACTATGTTCTTGATTGATCAGCACGCTGCGCACGAGCGAAAATTATATGATGATCTTTCGTCCAGGAGAATAGAACTCACGTCACAGCAGTTGCTTGTACCGAAGGAAATCGTTTTGCCGCCCACTGAGTTCGCTGTATGGGAAACAAACCGTGAACGTATGAATGAACTCGGATTCGGTCTTGTACAATCCGGAGCAACGACACTCACGGTCCTTGAAGAACCTATTTTGAACGGACAGATGCTCGGAGAGGCGTATCTGCATGCGGTTTTGACCATCCTTTCCGAACATGGAAAGGATGTAAAACAGGAGCTTATGAAAGAACGCCTTATGCAGACTGCGTGCAAACATGCGATCAAAGGCGGAGAATCGATCTCCGGGGAGGAGATATCTGCGCTTCTGGAATCCTTTATGAAGGGCGAAATGCCGCTCACCTGTCCGCACGGGCGTCCTGTCATCGTGCGCATCACGAAAACGGAGCTTGAAAAGATGTTCCGAAGGATCGTATGACCGTTCGCCCGAAAGTTCTTTGTGTCGCCGGACCGACAGCATGCGGAAAGACCTCGCTGTCGGTTGCACTTGCAAAACGATTATCCGGAGAGATCGTATCTGCGGACGCGGTCGCAGTCTATCGAGGAATGGATATCGGATCGGCTAAGCCCTCCGATCAGGAACGGCAGGGGGTCCTGCATCACATGATCGACTGCGTTGACGTAACAGACGACAGCTTCACGGTTTCTACCTTCCGTAAGCAGGCAAGGGACGCGATCGACGGGATCCTGACAAGGGGAAAGATTCCCATCGTCGTCGGAGGAAGCGGACTGTATCTCGACTCGATATTTTCCGATATGCGCTTCTCAGCGCCTTCAGATCCTGCTGTTCGGGCTTCGGTTGAGAAAGAATATGATGACGATCCGAAAGCCCTTTTTGAATCTCTCAGGAAGGAAGACGCTAAGACTGCCGAACGGCTGCATCCGAATGATAAAAAACGTGTTGTACGTGCCGTTGAAGTACTGCGGATCACGGGGAAACCGTTTTCTGCCCTGAATCGCGCATTCGAAACAGCTCAGAGGTCTGATGATACTTATGAAGCATTACGGATCGGTCTGAACATGGACCGCTCTGTATTATACGATCGGATCGACCGAAGGGTTGATCAGATGGTCAAGCAGGGACTTCTGCAGGAAGCGTTTTCATTTTTTGACCGAGGACTGACGCCGAGCAATTGCCGAGCCATGCAATCGATCGGATATGCGCAGCTATACAACGTATATATCGGTCAGGAACCTTTGGAACATGCAATTGAACAGATCAAGCTGGATACGAGGCATTACGCGAAACGGCAGATCACATGGTTCAAACGCAATCCCGATATTACATGGTTTGATCCGATGAGTTTGAAAACGGACGAACTAGTCTTACAAATAATGGAGATATTATATGGACGTAAATGAATGGATCAGAGAAGCGGAGGAACGTGCTGAAAATGCGTTCAAAAGGGTTGACCGGAACGCGTTGATCTGTCAGGAACGCGTCTTGAAGGCGTTTCAGAAACACATGATCTCTGTACGGCATTTTTCACCGTCAGAGGGATATGGCTACGATGATATCGGGCGGGATGCACTGGATGAAGTGTTTGCGGATGCGCTGAATGCCGAGGCGGCGCTTGTACGACCGCAGATTGCGAACGGAACACATGCGATTTTTCTCGCGTTGTCCGGAACGCTTGAACCGAATGACACGGTGCTATCGTTGACAGGCACGCCGTATGACACACTGGAAAGCGCAATAGGGCTCAACGGAGACCTCCCGAATGCGCTATCACGATTTGCGATATCGTTTCATTCGATTGCATTAAAAGGCGAAAAAATCGATTTTGAATCCGTAAAAGAGCAGCTGTTAACCGATCCCTCAATCAAAATGGTGTATCTGCAGCGTTCGAGAGGGTATTCATGGCGGAAAGCGCTTACGATCGACGATATCAGGGATGCCATCGCTTTTGTGCGAAAAATCCGTGCGGACGTTGTCGTGTTTGTAGATAACTGCTACGGAGAATTTACGGAAGCAGTCGAACCGACGGCAGTCGGCGTCGATCTGATCGCCGGCAGTCTTATCAAAAATTGCGGCGGCGGTATTGCACCGACAGGCGGATATATCGCCGGCAGAAAAGATCTGATCGAAGCGGTCTCGTTTCGACAGACGGTTCCGGGCTGCGGAAAAGAGATCGGATCATACGCAGCATCCTACCGTCCGTTTTATCAGGGATTGTTCATGGCTCCTCACACAACTGCGCAGTGCCAAAAATGCGCAATCTTGTTTTCCGCGCTGTTTGAAAAGCTCGGACTTGAAACGCTGCCGCATGTCGACGATACAAGAAGTGATATTATCCAATCGGTGAAGTTCGGTACGAAAGAGGATATGGTCGCTTTTATGCAGGCAGTTCAGTCTGCCGCGCCGATCGACAGTTTTGTCGTGCCGGAGCCGTGGGATATGCCGGGTTATACGGATCCGGTCATTATGGCTGCCGGAACGTTCGTACAGGGCGCAACGACAGAGCTTTCGGCAGACGGCCCGATCCGTCCGCCGTATGCGGCATACATGCAGGGTGCACTGACATATGAGCATGCCGTTTTAGCCGCGAAAAGCGTTTTGCATTCGTTAATAGCTGCGCATTAAACCCGTTACACGGCCGAGGATTTCGACGCGATCGGCGGGATATATCATCGGGGAGAAAGCTTCGTTTTCCGGGCGAAGCTCTATTTCATTTTCTTTCAGGAAAAACCGTTTTACCGTGACTTCTTCGCCGTCTATCCTGGCGACGACGATATCGCCGTCCTTTGGCTCTGCGCCGAATTCCACAACGATGATATCGCCGTTGTAGATCCCGGCATTTTTCATGCTTTCGCCGTCAACACGCAGCATAAACGCTTCACTTCGAAGACCGTGCAGTAGCATGGAGGGAACAGGGAAGGTGTCCTCACGGTTTTCATGTGCAAGGATCGGGAGACCTGCAGCAACTTTACCGAGAAGCGGGAGAGACGCAACCCTTTTATGCGCAGTTGAACCGGAAACCGAATACGCGCGTTTTTTATTCGGATCGGCGGAAAGCATACCTTCTTCCGTCAGCATCCGCAGATAACGATGAACAGAGGCCGGGGAAGCGAGCCCGACACCGTCGCAGATTTCTCGTACGGTAGGCGGATATCCGTTGCGTTCGATTCCTGCGATAATAAACTGATAGATCTTCTCTTTTGCATCCTGAACCTTTTTCATGGGATCACCTCACAAAAGCATTATAACACACGTCTGCGTAAAACGCAAACAAATGTTCGTAAAAGCTATAAATCCGGATGAGGAGGAAGAGGATCAGGCGTTTCCGGATTCTCTTCCCGTAGTCGGATATATCTTGCTGCCTGCCTGCTTTTTTCTTCCGTTATAGCGGCGTAGTGCTTTCGCGTTGTATTGACGTCCTTATGTCCTAAAACATCAGCGACAAGATAGATATCGCCGCTTTCGAGATACAGCATCGTTCCGTATGTACTGCGTAGCTTATGCGGCGTGATCTTTTTTAGCGGTGTAGCGATCTGCGCATATTTTTTGACCAGGTTTTCCACAGCGCGCGGTGTGATGCGTTTGCGCTGCATCGACAGAAACAACGCAGTTTCGTGACCGGGCAGGGGAATGACGGTATTGCGTTCTTCCATGTATTCCGAAAGTGCGGAAGCAACCTCCGGTCCGAATGCAAGCGTCATCTGGCTGCCGCCTTTTCGCGTGACAACGAATTCGTTTTTTGAAAAGTCGATATCATTGAGATCAATCCCAACAAGTTCGGAGATACGAATGCCGGTACCGAGAAACAGTGAAAGGATCGCAACATCACGCACCTTCGTTACATCATGATAACGCCTCTGTGCAGTCGTCATGCCGCTGCCCTGTTCGGCAGTATCCAACAAATCTGCGACCTCATTCGCTTCCAATCGAATGATGGCCTTTTCGTGCAGCTTCGGTGTGTCGACCAAAGCAGCACAATTTGTGCTGATCATTGATTTTTTATATAGAAACTTAAATAACGCACGTATAGCAGATAACTTTCGAGATTTCGCACGTTCGTTGTTTTCGACAATTTTCTTTTTTTCCGAAGAATCATCCCGATACAGCGAAATGTATTCGAGATAGAGTTCAATATCAAGGGAGGAGAGGCGCTCCATATCGGCAAGTGTCAGTTCCGTCATTGTTTTATTTGTAAAGCGGTCAATCTGACCGGATGTGAGAAATCGAAAAAACGTGCGAAGATCTACGGCGTATCCATACCGTGTCAGCACGGACGTGGTCGGTTCGACAGCACGAAAATACAATGCGCAAAAGTTCGGCAGTTCAGAAAGAACGTTTCGGAATCGCGCTGTATAATCCAGTTTTTTCTGTACCTGATATTCGTTCATAAGACACCTCCGGAGCGGAAAGGGAATTCTAGATTCGATATTGAAATTGTAACATAACTATTCGTTAAAGACAAGTTTAACGAATAGTTGTTAACAAAAATGACACGAATTCGACCTTTATTATGAAAAACTCCGGTTGACGCTCAGCGTTCCGGAGTTTACGATTCAAATTTCCCGTACGGGTTCGTTTTTGATCAATGACTTGATTGCTTCACGTGCAAGCTTGTCGCAGCGATTGTTTTCTTCGTTATCAGCGTGACCTTTTACTTTATGAAATGCGACTGTGTGTGTAACGCACAATGTGTCGAGCTGTTCCCAAAGATCTTTGTTTTCAACATCATGCCTGTTCGCTGTTTTCCATCCGTTTATACGCCAGTTTTTGAGCCAGCCTTTTTCAAACGCGTTGCACAGATACGCGCTGTCCGTATACAGATCCACATAACAATTTCGTTTCAATAGGCGCAGCGCTTCGATCGCCGCAGTCAGCTCCATGCGATTGTTCGTCGTATTTTCAGCGCTGCCGCTGGATTCTTTCCGATGTCTGCCGTAGATCAGCACGCAGCCCCAACCGCCGGGTCCGGGATTATAAGAGCATGCTCCGTCTGTATAAATCGTAACCCGATCCATTTCTTCTTATACTCCGTCAAAAAATAATATATAATCTATAATCATCGATAATTGAAGATGCTTCAGCGCGCCTGAAATCATCTCTGTATTCATGGTATCATGTTCATCAAGAAATGTCGATATGTTTTTTGCGTATTTATTCAGAAGCTCCGGGATCGGCAATATGTCAGCTGATTTTATCCGGTCCAAAGATTCCGCGGCCTTTATACAGGCGGACTGTTTCTCTTCCAGCGTTTTGTAAAGCATATTAGCATCCGTTTCCCCTTTATCGAATGACAGACACATCGCGCATAGTTCCTTAGGAATTTCATTCAGGATTTGGACGGCGTCCGTGACAATTGTGACTGCCTGCTGATCCCCGTCAAGCGTGATGCGAAGGCTTTTGCTTTCGGTGATGTAAGGCGTGGCTTCAAACCCATCGGAACGGACCTGTGACTGTACTTTTTTCAGACTTGATTCATCTGTGTATGCAGCTGCAAAGACTCTGTAAATCGAACCATCCCGGAATACGATTCCGCCCGCGCCTATACGCATAATTTCATCGGCGTGCTGTCCGGCGGTGTCAGCGTCTGTAAAAGCGCCCATCTGAAGGATAAAGAACGGCATTTCTTCAATTGTGATTACCTTATGTGCCTTTTCTGTCGGAAATGGGCTGAATGATGCGGCAGCTTTTATCTCCTCCTGCTGTTTCAGTGCGGATACGATCTCCGTATCGTCCGAAGCCGTTTGACAGGAAAGCGGCGCAATCACGTGATCCATAAGATAATTGCCCAGCGGTGACAAGACAATGATCGCGGCGATCAGAACAATGGAAGCGATCACGAATACAGCGGTACCCAATACGCCTTTTGAGCTTCGATAAGATGACTTAGCAGCGGAATGACGTTTATACTCCATAAAAAAGAACCTCCCGGTGTTGTTATCAAAACATACGCGGTGAGGTTCGTATATATGCACGTTTATAGGGGCGGTTATTACTGTTAAGGGTGTTCCTCCTTCGGAACAACGATTTCGGGCACGGAAGAAAGCGGGATGGCGTTGCTGACATACTTTTTCAGTGTGAAGCGGAAACAGGTCCACTCCCCTTCCACACTGTCGACTTCGATCTGTTCTTCAAGCTGATCCATTATTTTTTTCGCGATTGACAGGCCTAATCCGGTTCCGCCGTCCTTGCGTGAGGTGTCGACTTTATAGAAGCGTTCAAATACGCGGGACAGATTCTCCTTTGAGATGCCGATACCGTCGTCCCATACGTCGATGATCACTTCGTGAACGGCATCTGTTGCCCTGAGACGGATCGTGCTTTTTGCGTATCGCAGTGCATTGTCAATCAATACCACAAGAACCTGCTCGATCCGGTCACGATCGCTCAGGACGGCAGGCATGGATTCCTTCGTTTCTATCTCGATTCGTATGCTTCGTTTTTTTGCTTCGGTCTGGAAGCTTTGAGAGACTTCCTCAAGCAATTCATTCACATCGAACATGGTCATTTCCATTGCTTCGGTCCCGGCCTGCAGTCTGGAAAGCTGCAGCATATCGGTGATCAGGCGGGAAAGGCGTTCGACCTCGCGCATCATGATCGCATAATATTGTTTCTTCTTTTCGGGATCTTTGATCATACCGTCGGCTAACGGTTCAAGAAGCCCGCGCAGCGCTGTCAAAGGCGTACGCAATTCATGACTGATATTTGCAACGTATTCATTGCGCATGCGCTCCAGCTTTTCGATATCCGTCGCATCCTTGAACAGACCGACGGCACCGACACAGCCTTCCGAATCGGACATGACCGGTACGATGGAAATCCAAAGGACTCGGTCCCCTGGAAGATTATAATGAAACATGCGGGGCTCTTCGGAATCGACGACATTCTCAAATGCTTCCCAGATCGATCGATCGGGCACGAGATCCATTGTCGAATGGACCTGTACGGCGCCAAACATTTTCATTAAAGCGGGGTTATAGTGCGTCAGTTCTCCTTGCTTATTGATCGCGGCGACGCCGTCGTTAAAGCTTGAAAGAATATAACCAAGCCGACGCTTCTCGTTTTCAAGCTGATGAATTGTAGAAGACAGCGCGCTGCTCATATTGTTGAGCGTACGTGCGAACAGACCGAGCTCGCCCGGATAATCATCTTTCGCGCGAACATCATAATTACCTTTTGAAAGCTGTTTTGCAACCTTCGTCATCTCCGTGATCGGATGGAGCATTTGATTTACGGCAAAATATGAGGTAAGAATCAAAAGCGGAACCAAAAGGAGCGAAACAAACCACAGGGAACGCAAAAGACGCGCAAAAGCAACATTGATATGGTTGATCTCCCGGATCAGGAGGAAACTGCCGATATAGACAGACTGATTGACATACAGAGGGCGACCGGCACAAATCGCATTGATCTTCGGGGAGACCTCGTAATCGTCATGCTCGATCGATTCGCCGGAGGTCAGGCGATCATACAGCGCCTGCAGATGTTCCGCATCGGGAAGTTCCTTCAGATTCGTATAGACGTCCGTCGAGTCGGATCCGTGAACAAACAGGATGTAGGAAACTTCTTTAAATGTTGAGATGACGTCAAGGTATCCCTTCAGTGAAGTTCTCGGCATTTCCTGTCCGTCGGAAAAAGAAAACAAGCCCTGAAGCGTATCCGCTGTCTGATTCAGCGATTTACGCTCAAGTTCTACGTATGTTTTCTTTCCGAAATAGGTATATGCAAGAACCAAAACGAGATTTCCGATGATCAGCAAAACCATGCAGATCAGAAATGCTCTTCGAAAGACTTCACCTCTGCGTTTCATGGCCGATTACGCATTTTCAAGCTCAAACTTGTAGCCTACACCGTAGATGGTTTTGATACTCCAGCCGAGTCCTTCTGAATCAAGCTTTGCGCGAAGACGTTTAATATGCGTATCGACCGTGCGTGTTTCACCGGCGAAGTCATATCCCCATACGCGAGAAAGAAGCGTATCGCGTGTAAAGACCTGCCCCGGATTGGATGCAAGCATGTACAGTATTTCGATCTCCTTTGGTGTGCAGATTATGTGTTCGCCGCGAAGTGTCACGGAGTAGCTGTTCAAGTCGATTGTTAGCCCGTTATAGGATACGATATTCGTTTCGGCGGATTCAGCCTTCACTTCAACCCGGCGAAGGATCGCTTTTACCCGCGCAACAACTTCGCGAGGGCTGAAAGGTTTGACAATATAGTCGTCAGCACCGAGTTCGAGGCCGAGAATACGATCGATCTCCTCCCCCTTTGCCGTCAGCATGATAATCGGGAGCGAAGAAGTCTTGCGGATCTCACGACAAACCTCAATGCCTGTTTTTTTCGGCATCATGATATCGAGAATCATCAAGGAGATGGAACTGTCCGCCTTATTCAGGGCATCTTCCCCATCATATGCGTCGACAACTTCATAACCTTCCGCCTCGAAATATATACGCAATGATTCATGTACGACCGGTTCGTCGTCACTGATCAGAATTCTGATAGCCATACTATTTACCCTCCTGTTTCAATAATATTATATCAATCAAAATAAAGAAGGCAAGCTTTTTCGCAAAAGTTTGCCTTGTTTTCACATCGAGTACAAAATCACGGTTCGGTAATCAGACGGTTATATTCCCGTAACAGGTCATCATATGCAAGAAGGTATTCGTCCGAATTCGAAGCCTGACGCATCAGATCAATCAGATGGTTCAGGTAATCGGCCTGTTCCGATGTTACGCGACCGACTTGTGCGATCAGTTCTTCAGCGGAATGTATAAGCGCTTCTCCTTTTTGTTTCAACGCATCAAACGTCGAATCAATGGTACAGACAGGAAACTCCGAGATAAACTGCGAAATGCTTCGGTCTGTTCGGACCCAGGTATCGGCGAAGAGCTTATTCAGGATCTTATCATCCAGATTATAGAACTGGTTTCCGGGACGCAGAAGGATATATGTTCGTTCTTCCACATTATCCGGATTGCAGTGTTTTCCGGCAATAGCACCCGACTCTTTGCAGATTGAAAGCGTAACATGCATATCACAAGGTTCCGTCGGAACACTCGCATAGCTGAACCACTCGGTGATGGATTTATACTTGGCAAAATCACTGCCGGAATTCCTGTAATGAATACATGCATCGGTTGAGAGCTTGCCGGAGATCGGACATACCGTTCGCTGGATCAATCCCAGAGTGGCTTCATTTTCGTTAATGATGGGCAGATTTTCTTCGCCTTCCATAAGCTTTGTCATAAACTGATTCCATAAGACAGCAGCATATTTTGCACCGCTGGAATCCTTTTCGAGCTTATTGGAAGGATAGTCGTGACCGATCCAGACAACTGCGGTATACTTGCAGGTGATGCCGGCAAAGAATACGCTCGCGTAATCAGAGTTAGTTCCGGTCTTCCCCGCGACCTCATAGCCTTCGATCTGAGCTGTTTTTCCGGTACCGGTATTGACAGCATTTTTCAACATATCTATTAAGAGGTATGGTGTAGACGCGTCCTCATAGACCTTTCTGGGATTGCCGCGGATCATATCTGCATTCAGAATAACGTTGCCCGCGTTATCGGTAACCTTTGTAAAGGAGAGCGGTTCATTATAGTATCCGTTATTGGCAATCGCTGCATAGGCTGCGCACATCTGAAGCGGTGTGATTCCGCTCGTTCCGAGTGCAAGCCCGGGGCCGTCCTTGTTCAATTGCGATTCCGGGATCCCGAGACGTTCCATATATTCGGCGGCCCGGTCAATGCCGACGTATTTCGAGAACAGCAAACGGGCGGCGACGACATTTAAAGACTGGGCAAGACCGTATCTGAGTGAAACAGGTCCGTAGTGACTCTTGCCCAGGCCTCCTTCCGGATAGCCTTTGTCTCCTCCCCATCCTTCGATTGCGCCTTCCGTGTTGACAATGATCGTCGCGGGGGACGCGCCGTTATCAAGCGCCGGGCCATAGATGCTCAGCGGCTTGATCGAGGAACCGACTTCAACGTAGCTCTGTGTGGCACGATTGAGTCCCTTTCGGATCAGAGGTTCATCACGACCGCCGATGATTGCGCGGATTTCGCCGCTGTGCTGATCCATAACGACCACGGCTGCTTGCGGCTCGACCGTTTCGATCGTGATACTGTCCGAAATCACCTCGGTAATCGAATTCTGACTTTGATCCGCAAGCTTCGGATAACCGTCCCAGCCGGACAATTCGTTCTGTACGGTTTCCTGAACAGTCGGATCAAGCGTTGTATAAATCCGGTATCCGCCGGTTTTCAACTTATTCTCATAAGCCAGACGGTTTTGCGCATTGTCGATAACATGATCCTGTTCCATCCAGTGCGTGATCACGTCGTCGATGCAGTATTCCACAAAATATGCATGCTCATACATGCGGGAATTTTCGGAGAACTGATTGATCTGAACCTGTTCTTCCATCGCCGAAAGATACTGCTCCCGCGTGATCTTATCGTTTTCATACATACGTGAAAGAACCGTGTTTGTCCTTTCAACCGTATATTTTTCGTATGCGTCTGGGTCTCTGCCGTAATACTCCCAGTAGTAGTTCAGACGGGGATTATAGCGGTATGGATTCTGGGTAAGCCCTGCGATCATAGCGCATTCGCGAATGCTGAGTTCAGCGAGATCTTTGCTGAAGTAATCTTTCGCGGCTGTTTTGACGCCGTAATTCGATCCTCCGAGATAGATATCATTCAGATAGGCTTCAAGAATATCGTCCTTATCCATATACTTTTCGCACTGAAGCGCAAGGAAAGCCTCCTGCACTTTACGCTTATAGGTGCGTTCGGAGCCGAGGACTTTGTTTTTGATCAGCTGCTGCGTGATTGTACTGCCGCCGGACGAATTGCTGTTGCCGAGAATCTCCAATGCTGCTGAGAATAGGCGTTTGAAATCAACGCCGCTGTGCTTATAGAAACGGACATCTTCAACGGATATAAACGCGTTTCGCAGCATTTCCGGAATATCTTCCAGATCGACCCAGTCGCGATATTCGATTGCGGAGATCGACATCAGTTCATTTCCGTTCACATCGTAAAGATAGGAAGTACGATCACTTTTGGTAAGCTGCGCGATATCGAAAACGGGCGCTGTTTCGACATACGCTTTTAATACGCCGTAAGCGAGACCGGCGCCGACCATGCCGACGATCAATACGGCGACAAGGAGCAATTTCAAAGATAAAAACAATACGTCAAGAGCAAAGGGAGCATTCCCTTTGGATTGAGCGAAAAGTGAATCTTTTCCGATGTTTGCACGTTTGCGAATCTGTTTATTCATGGTGACAGTATATCATGTTTTCGATTCAAGGGAAGATGCTTTTTGGTTTGTTCATAAAAATAACACCTTCTTGTGAAAAAAACACTTGCCTTTTTTACCTTGATGCCGTATAATATTCAATGTTCGGGGCTTTAGCGAAGTTGGCTATCGCGCTACACTGGCAGTGTAGAGATCAGGGGTTCGAATCCCCTAAGCTCCACCATGCAGCAGTTTTATCTGCTGCTTTTTTATTGCATTTCAATCGTCGGCCGAACAGCCGTGTTCGAATACTTCAGAAAGCGGAAAGCCTGATCGTTTTCATATTGTTTTTCACCGACTTCCGTGAGAACCCAATTTGATAAGAGATTAAGATTCGGGAAATACCGGTCTGCATCGGCAAACGAATAGGTCAGGGTGACAAGCGCGTCTGAGCAATACGGAAGCAGCTGCCGATAAATCTGTTCCCCTCCGCAAACGAATACGGCGTCGGGATCGCGCAGGGAAATCAGATTCTTTAACTCGGAAAGCTGATGCAAGACGATTGCGCCGTCCGCATGAAAAGACGAGTCGCGTGTCAGGACAATGTTCTCCCGGTTTGGCAAAGGCGATCCGTTCGGAAATGTTTCGAGCGTTTTCCTGCCGATGATGATCGTTCCGCCGGTCGTAAGCGTGCGAAAGCGACGCATATCTGCACGGATACGCACCAACAGACGGTTTTCACTTCCGATCCCCCACTCGGGACTGACATTTACAACAGCACGCATAACAGTTCAAATCGCGACCGGGATCTTTTTCTCAAATGGGTGGTACTGATAGTTTTCGATCGTGAAACTTTTTGTGGTAAAATCGTAGAAGTCACTGACATTCGGATCCACGGAGAACGTAGGGGCATCGTACGGTTGCAATGAAACCAATTGCTTCACCGTTTCGATGTGACGGTCATATATATGACAGTCCGCGATGACATGTACGAGTTCGCCCGGGACCAGTCCGGAGACCTGCGCAAACATATGAACGAGAACCGCGTACTGAACGACGTTCCAGTTGTTCGCCGCTAACATGTCCTGCGACCGTTGATTCAGGATCGCATTGAGCCGATTGCCCGACACGTTGAACGTCATACTGTATGCACAGGGATAAAGATGCATTTCATGCAGATCTTCAAAATTATACAGACTTGTCAGAATCCGGCGGCTTGCCGGATCGTGCTTCAGAAGATACAGGACGCGATCCACCTGATCGAATTCGCCCTCGGGATATGTATGTTTCTGCGCAAGCTGATATCCGTACGCTTTACCGATCGAGCCGGTCTCATCCGCCCAGCTGTCCCAGATGTGGCTGGAAAGATCGTGAACGTTGTTCGATTTTTTCTTCCAGATCCAAAGAAGTTCGCCTACCGCGGATTTCCAGTAGGTTCTGCGCAGCGTCATGATCGGAAATTCATCGGAAAGATCATATCGATTAACGACGCCGAACAGCTTCACGGTATGCGCAGGCGTTCCGTCAGCCCAATGCGGACGGACGTTCATATCCGTATCCCATACGCCTTCGTTCAGGATGCGTTTGCAATTTTCAATATACACACGATCTGCGTAACTCATAAAAAACCTCCGACGTGTTGTATGTATTATACCACAATCGGAGAATTTCGCAACATCAGGTTTTCATAATGAATACATGTGAGCATTTGGAGCAGGTTACGCGGATTTTTCCCTTATGCCGCGGCGCGCGGATCTTTTGCTTGCAGTTCGGACATGAAAAATACTTGTATGTTTTCCTGTCTTTCCACTGCTGTTTCCATGCAGAAACCTTTCGGCGCCATTTCTGCATTTGATATTCGTAGCGAGTATTCTCCGCCTGACGCTTTGCAACGTTTCGTGAAAAAACGCGGAAGATCCAAAGCACAAGAAGAATGACGCCGATTCCGTAAACGACGTAGTAGAGTATACGGAACACGGTCGAAGCGACCGGTGCGTTATGACGAAGGAAAACCAAAGAAAGGAAGGTGAACAGGATAGCGACGATCAGGCATCCGAAACTGAGCTTGTTCAGAAATTTTGCGAGTACGTCTACGCCGTTGCGCCCCTGCATAAAACGATATAAACGATTACGAAAGTTCATGTTGATCTCCTATGATAAATGTTTCCGATGCCGCTGTGCGATTCTGCCCGATTTCGGAATTTACGGATCCGAACAGCGGATAATAACATGTATACAGACACCCGTTTAACACACATCTTGTAAACATAAATACCATCATGAAAGATATGAACAGAAGCAGAAGACGCCAGGCTCGCGAACGGTATGGATTAACGCTTCTCTTTTGCTCCTCCTCGAAAACGGAGCTCCAGCCGAACGGAGGCTCGTTCCCGTCCGTTTGCCGGTCTCCGCCGGTATAGGAACCGCCGTAGTATCCCTGTCCGCTCCGTCGATACGTCTGCCACGGATCGGTTCCGTAGTATCCGTATTGCTGATGATAGGTCTGCTGCCTTGCTTCATCACGATACGCTGCCCGCTTTTCCGCAGTCTTGATCTGATCATACGCAACGTTGACGTCGTTCATCTTTACGGCGGCGGTCGGATCGTTCGGATTCAGGTCGGGGTGATATTTTTTTGCCAGCCTGCGATACGCGGCCCGGATCTCTTCATCTGTAGCGTTTTCGGAAACGCCGAGAACCGTATATGGATTCTTCGCCATTCAGTATCCCCCTTTCCGATTCTTCCAGCATATGTTACCCAATTTTCGCCGATTCGTCAATGCAGTTCACAAGATTGTTGCATTTTATGCACGTTTCGGTTGATATTTGAATCGAAACTGCTCAAACGCATTTTCAAAATTGACATACGATCAATTGCATGTTATATTAATTTCAGGAGGATAATGACCATGCGCCCTGTTAAACTGATTGCCGACAGCTCCTGTGATATCGGTCCGGAGCTTGCTAAACGATACAATGTAGACTTCGTTCATATTCATGTTCGTTTGAACGGAAATGAATATCTTGACGGCGTTAATATCACGCACAAAGAAATATACGACAATTACGAACACAATCATACGTTGCCGAGTACCTGCGCGATGAACATTGACGAGTACGAGTCGATCTTCCGCCCGTATATCGAACAGGGGTACGATATTGTTCATGTATCGCTCGGAAGCGGACTTTCCTCGACATGCAGCAATGCACGTCTTGCCGGAGAACTGTTCGGACCGGATCGTGTTTTCGTCATTGACTCCAAAAGCTTATCTACAGGCAGCGGACATATCGTTTGCGAATGCGGCGAACGGATCCAAAAAGGACTCGGCGCAAAGCAAATATTCGAAGAAGTCACGCCGATTACGGACAAAGTAAGCGCGTCCTTTATACTTGATGATCTGCAATACCTGCATGCGGGCGGAAGATGCTCCGGGCTTGCTCAGTTCGGTGCTTCTTTGATGAATATCAAACCGTGTATCATGGTTCGAAACGATCTGTACGGTTCAATGACTGTCGGCAAGAAGTACATGGGATCATACAAACGCTGCTCGCTCAAGTATGTTGAAAACATGATCAAGGATCGTGACGATATCGTTCCGGATCGCTGCTTTATCACGCATTCCGGGTCCGATCCGGACGTTCTCCTTGCCATGAAGGAACTTGCGCTGCAGCTGCAGCCGTTCAAAGAGATTTATATTACGCAGGCAAGCGCTACGATTTGCGCGCATTGCGGACCCAACACGACCGGCATTCTGTTTATCACGAAATGATCATTGCTGTTTTATTTGCGGTATTGTTTGCGATCTCGGGGATGATGATCTCCGAGGTCGTATTCCATAAACATAAATTTGCAAATCGGCTTTGGCTCGGGCTTGCGCTGGGACTGCTGATTCTGACCTGGCTCCCCTCTCTGTTTGCGCTCATAATCGGGTTTACTCTCACTGCACAGATCCTTTCCGCGGTGATCGCGCTACTTGCATCGGTTGTCTGTGCGGCAGTGCTTTTTTTCAAAAGAAAAAAGAAACACTACAGTTCGTATCGCATCGGGCGGGACTGTATGGTTTTGTTTTTGGCTGTTCCGATCCTTATCCTATGCCTTTCGCTTCTTCATACTCATATTCTGCATCGAGCTGACGACGGAAGTCTTTGGGTCGGACAGGTGACGTACGGCGATCTTGCCATGCATCTCGGATTCATTTCAAGCATTGCGGAACAAACGACGTTCCCGCCGCAATACAGCATTTTTCCGGGACATGCGTTGAACTATCCCTTTTTGTGCGAAACTTCAGGTGCGTCACTGTATCAGCTTGGCGCTTCAATCCGTCAGGCGTATATCATTTCCGCATTTTATGCGTTTATTCTTGTTGTGTTCGGCGTATACCGATTTTTCGAACAATGGCTGAAACGCAGATCTCGCGCCGCGTTTGCAACGGTTTTGTTCTTCTTCGGCAGCGGTTTCGGATTCTTTTACTTCTTTGATCTTTCCAAATCAGGCGGACTGCTTTCTTTCTTGATTCAAATGCACGGGCAGACGGTTTCACAGGCGCTGCTGGACGGATTCTATCAGACGCCGACCAATATGCCCACACTCGGATTAAGATGGGTAAATCCAATCGTAGACATGCTGATTCCTCAGCGCGCGACGCTGTTTGGATGGGCGTTCCTTTTCCCCTGCCTGTATCTGCTGCACGGGTTTGCGTTTGAACAAAAGCGAGAGAATGTACTTCCTTTGGCTGTAATCGCGGGCCTAATGCCGATGATTCATACACACTCGTTTCTTGCGCTCGGCGTTATCAGCGCAGTGTATTGTGTAATGGATCTCATTCAATTTCGATTTGAAAGGAAACGCCTTCTCACATGGATCATGTATGCCGGCGTGACTTGCCTGATCGCCGCACCGCAGTTGATCCTGTTTACATTCAGACAAGCATCCGAAAGCAGTCTGGTCCGCTTCCATATGAACTGGGCAAACGAAGCAGATTCGTACCTATGGTTCTATATCAAAAACCTCGGCTTGATCTTCCTGCTTGCACCGTTTGCGTTCCTGATTCTTCCGAAACGGGATAAAAAGATCTACGTCGGGGCGATCGCACTCTTTCTGATTGCGGAGTTTATTGAGTTTCAACCGAATAATTACGATAACAATAAACTGTTGTTCGTATGGTTCGCGTTCACTTGCGGAATGGTATCCAAGCTGATCTTTGTAATCGGACACCGAGCAACGCATGCAATTAATCGCATGAGCTCTTCCGCGGATCGGGCGCGAACGCATCGGATCTGTATTTCGGTGATCACCGGCGCGATCCTGCTGTATGATCTTTTTAAGCTTGGGTTTGACGCAGAAGGCGGCATGTCGATGCGCCCCGGAACCGCGTTGACACTGTTCTTTTCCGCAGGCATTCTACTGTCACTCTGTATCGGTGAAATATGTCATGCGCGATCCGATCGAACAAAACGTATTCGCATGATCCCGCCGCTGACGCTTTCCGTTTGGATAACGGTCTCCCTGTTCGTCATCTGGATGGACGAATACCGTTCACAGGCATTCCCGATGAAAAAACCGTATGTCATATGGACAGTCGTTCTCTGCCTTATTACGCTGATCCTGTTTGTGTGGGGACGTGTTTCCGATCTTGCGGCTGACAATTCAAAAAAAGAACGTTTTGTCGGTGCGTCTGCGGCAATGACGATCGGATTGTATCTTCTCATTTTCACGATGACGGTATCATCCGTTATGACGATCGTGCGTGAATGCAAAAGCTCATACCAGGTCTATACAAAGAGCGAAACTGATCTGTCTGAGCAGATCAAAGAGGTCACGGATCCGGGCGACGTGATTCTTGCAAACAGCTATCATTGGAATCTTGTGACGCCGATGACCGGACGCAGCATTGTAACGGGGACCGGGACATTTCTGTATTATCACGGGATCGACACGCATGAGCGGGAAGCGGATGTTACACTGATGTACGAGGAACCGTCTGCGCATCCGGACCTGTTTGAACGGTATCATGTCAAACATGTTCTGATCTCGAATGCAGAACGCGGTAACTATGATATTGATTATGCGTTTTTCAATACAAACGCGGAAATTGTCTGTGAGAATAATTCGGGAATTCTCTATCGCTTGAAACCGTAAACAATGAAGACAGAAAAAGAAGAACGGCATGTCCGCCGTTCTTATTTCTGTTGATAAAGATACATTCGGTAGCCGAGGATGCCGGCTTCGACGGCCGCCGCGGCCTTTGCGGAACAGGAAGGTTTTGCACCGTCGCAGGTCGTTCCGGAGATCATGCTGACAGAGTTTTCAAACGTACAAGCGACGGCAGTTTCATCACCGCCCAAAAGATACGCAACAGCGGCTCCGGCTGCACACCCGGCGATCATTGCGCCGCAGTAATCAGATAGCCGATCGTTGCCTGCGTTCTGATAAACGGTGATAAGATCAGAAAGGATCAATGCGCGGCACATACGCTCTCTTCCGATTGCATAATGCTTCGCCCAACATATGATCGGAACGGAGGCGACAATTCCCTGACTGCCGGACCCGCAAAGGACGGCGACCGGAAATTCACATCCGTTCATGCGCGCGTCGCTGCCGGATGCCGCGTATGCTTTCGCGACGGCCTTTGCATCAGTTGCGTTTTCCGAAAGGAGTATTTTTCCGATGTTTGCACCGTAGTCGTTTCGGAATCCCTCCTCGCAGATCGCCATATTGCAGTCGATCTGCATGTCAAGGAGATCCTGTATCTCCGCAAGATCGACGTTTTCGGCATATAGTATGATATCATGAAGATTCAGACAGGTCCTGTCGGTGTCGGTCGGGCGATCTTCGCTTTGCAAAACGATCGGGCGTTTCAGAAGCGCTTCGCCGTTTTTCATGATCTCTACAATATTGGAATGTCCGTTTGCGATCACAACACGGGAGTAAGATGTCCTTGCGTACAACGTAATACTGATATACAGCTGACAGTCCGTCTCCGCACAGGAAACATCGATATTGACGGAATCCATAAAACGGATAACGGCGGCGCGCTGTTCTTCCGTAATGCTTCCGATCACCTGCATGCCCTTTTCGGCGTCTCCGCATATGATCCCCGCGGCAACGGCGGCACGTATGCCAATAAGTCCGTTTGTATTTGGAATGACAGCGCTTCTGACGCTTTTGAGAATATTTTCACTGACGGAAACGGTTATGGCGGTCGGCTGCATGCCGAGGACCTGATGCGCTTTTGCCGCACAAAATGCGATCGAGAAAGGGTCGGTACAGCCTGCCGCGAGCGTGATCTCCTCGCGAAGGATACGCGAATATGCGTCTCTGTTCCGAATGGTATTCATGGTTCCCCTCCCGTTTTCATTGCACAAAAATGACGGTGAGTAAGCCGTAAGCCGAGTTCTGTCAAAGGACGATCATCTATCTAGACGAGCCGTTGCCGGATCGTTCAAGCGATTATAAAGAGCGTAGCGGGCCGCTATTGAATGCTCTCATTCCAATCTTGCACCGAGTGGGGTTTACAGAACGGACAAGTCGCCATGCCGTTGGTGAGCTCTTACCTCGCCTTTCCATCCTTACCCGAAACCGGGCGGTATCTCTCTGTTGCACTTTCCTTGAAGTCGCCTTCACCGGGTGTTACCCGGCACCCTGCCCTGTGGTGCTCGGACTTTCCTCACCTCAAAATGAGCCGTGATCGTCTGTCTTACTCACCGTCAATCTTTATTTACTGTTCGCTGTCGGCGTACAGAATTCTGCCGCAGTTTTCACATTCGAGAATCATATCTTCGCCGACGAGACGCCGGATTGCAAGGCTCGGCAGCGACATGTTGCATCCGCTGCATTTCCCGTCGCGCACTTCCACGACCGGCATATTATGATGCTGACGAACCCGTTTATATCGCGCCATCAGCGTCGGACTCACTTTCTTTTCAAGCTCCTCCATCTTCCGATCGGCAGCAAGAAGGTCGATCGAGGCGTCGTCCTTCTCTTTCTGGCAGACGACCTTCAGCTGATCGTATTCTTTTTTTGCTTTCGCGCCTTGCTGACGCGTCTTCTGATACTCTGCGATCGCTTCGTCAAGCGTACGGAAAAGCTGTTTGATCTCTTTTTCAAGATTGTTTGCTTCACGCTGCAGCTTCTCAATATCTTGACGGAACTCCGTCATCTCTTCGGAAGTGCATTCCTCGTCGCCCTTCAGTGTTTCGAATTCGGACGTTTCAAGGTCCAGACGATCCAGAAGTGCGGAATATTGCGTGTTCAGCCGCGCAAGGGACGTGCCGAACGTTTCGATATCTTCACTCAGTTTTGTGAGCATAGCCTGCTGCTGCTTAATATACTTTGCAAGCTTGTTCAGCTTCACGCGGTTTGTTGTCGTACGGATGTCTGCTTCGATTTGCTGCTTTTCGAGATCAGCTTCCTGATAAGCAAGCAATGCAATCGGTCTACTCATATCGGGAACCTCCTTAAAGGCTGCGCAAAGGAGCACAGCCCATATGTGTCAAATCATATTGTACATCATTTTCGTCGCGCTGTAAACGGGTAATTAACGGTTTCAGCACAGGAAATTCCGTTTCATAGTGTCCCATGACACAGCAGCACAGGCCGAGATGCTCTGCAAGCAGAGCATGACAGTGCTTAATTTCGCCGGTAACGAAAGCGTCGCAGCCTGCGGCATTGACAAAACCAATATCACTTCCGCCGGAACCGCCGATCACGGCAACGGTGCGGATTGTGCGATCCGAATCTCCGACAAACCGACCCTTTGTATGAAGTCTGTCTTCACATGCAGCTGCAAAGTCGTGAAAAGTCATCGGAACGGAGAGTGATCCGATCCTTCCTAGATTTTCAGGCGGAAGCGGACATACGTTTTCCAAAGATAACAGCTCTGATAGAACATCGTTTACGCCGCCGGAACATGCGTCGAGATTCGTATGTGCGGCAAAATGACCGATGCCATGACGAATCAGCAGGTATGCGGCGGCCGTTTCGCCGTCTGCAGGAGATATGTGCTTTACCGGGTCCCAAAAGATCGGGTGATGCGTAAGCACCAGATCATACCCTCCCGAAATGGCTTCCTTTGCTACGGGGACCGTAAGATCCAAGGCTACGAGCACTCTTTTGATCTCGTCGTGATCCGGTCCGATCAGAAGCCCTACGTTATCAAATGACAACGAAAGCTCCTTCGGTGCGATGGTTTCCATCTTATCGCAGAATGCATTCAATTTCATACAGGATCCTCCGCAGTGATTTTAAGAATCTGCTCCAACGAGCGTATTTTATGACGAATGATCGCTTCTCCTTCCGTTCCGACCGCAGTATGAAGCATTCTCTCGTGACTGATCAGCTGCTGTCGGCACAATGCGGGCAGCAGCTCGTCCCGATCGGCAAAAGCACGGTAACCCACATCGTAAAAATCTTCGGGAAAATCCGGCGGTATCCGTTCAGGCGCAATACCGGGAACCGCTTTGAATACCTGATACAGACGTCCGTGATCGGAAACAACCCGATCGCAGACAATACAGAACCTGTTCTGATACAGATATCGACGGATATCATCCTGCGCACGCATCGGCTGCAGAACAATGGCTTTTGCGCCGGCAAGCGGTACTGAACAGGCTTCGAGGATACGCACCATCAGCGTTCCGCCCATACCGAGCATGGCGATCGCGTCGCATTCGCCCGGAGAAAGAACGCTGCATCCGTCGCCTTCGCGGAATGAAGCATGATCGGAAAGACCGATATGCCCGATCAGCACGCGCGCCTTTTCGAGCGACGGAGCGCTGACGTCGGTTGCAATGACGTGACGGCATATCTGCTTTTGCAGCAAAGCCGCAGTCAACCTTCCGTGATCACAGCCAACATCGGCGACGGTGTCAAAGCCTTTCAGCATTTCAAGCGCTGCCAAAAGACGCGGTGTGATATGAACCGATCTCGTACTCATACGGAGATTGCTTTTAACGGTGCGACCGCGTCAATCGGACCGCCGCCGAGACACAGATCACCCTGATAGAACACGACCCATTGACCGGGCGTTACGGCTCGTTGGGGCTGATCGAAATCAACGTGCACGCCGTTGCCGGTGACGATCACGCGAACAGCCTGATCCGGCTGCCGATAGCGGAATTTTGCCGTGCAGGAAAAAACCTGCGCAGGCGCAGCGCCCGCGATCCAGTTCACGGTATTTGCATCGAGAGATGTGGAATACAGCTCCTCGTGCTCTCCTTGCTGCACAATCAGAAGATTGCGGCCGAGATCCTTGCCGATCACGAACCAGCTTTCTCCTGTTCCGTCGCTCCGTCCGCCGATCCCAAGCCCTCTGCGCTGACCGAGCGTATAATACATGAGCCCGTCGTGTGTACCGATCTTTCGCCCGCGTTCGTCGACAATATCGCCGCGCTGCGCCGGCAGGTATTGCATCAGAAACTGCTTGAAATTGCGCTCGCCGATGAAGCATACGCCTGTACTGTCTTTTTTCAGCGCGTTTGTAAAGCCCTGTTCTTTTGCGATCAAACGAACCTCAGTTTTCTGAAGATCACCGATCGGGAAAACGACGCGCTCCAGCTGCTTATGCGTAAGCCCTGCAAGGAAATACGACTGATCTTTGCCGCCGTCCGCGCCGCGCATGAGAAGGTGATCCCCGTTTAACCGGCAGTAATGCCCCGTCGCCAAAAGTCCCGCTCCGGTCGAAAGAGCAAAGTCAAGAAATGCTTTAAACTTAATCTCGCAGTTGCATAACACATCCGGGTTCGGGGTCCTGCCCTTTTTGTATTCATCCAGGAAGTAGGAGAACACACGGTCGCGGTATTCTTTCGCGAAATTTACTGTATAATAAGGGATACCGATCGTTTCGCTGACACTTCGCACATCGGCATAGTCCGCGGCAGCCGTACAAACGCCGTCCTCGTCGTTTTCTTCCCAGTTTTTCATAAAAATGCCCACAACGTCAAACCCCTGCTGCTTTAAGAGATAAGCGGCAACAGAGCTGTCTACGCCTCCTGACATTCCGACAACGACGTGATCCATAAAAAATACGCCTCCGTTTGAGGCATTATACCACAAAGGAGGCGACAATGAAAGAGCTATTTTGCGATTACATCGTCGTGCAGCCGCAGGGACGATTCTGGTTGCCGCAGCCGCAGCCGCATCCGTTTTCACCGCCGCAGAAACGGGACAGCAGAAGCAGCCAGATCAACGTATCGCAGGAAACGCCGCCCATACCGTTGTCGTTGTCGCCAAGCAGCAGAAGCAGAACGAGAAGCCAGGTCAGATTGGTTCCGCCGAGATTGTTGAACATTGTTATTGTTCCTCCGTTCATGATGATTCGACGTTTTTTTCGTCGTTACAATACTGTATGCTGTATCCTTCGATTTGGTTCCGTCAAATGATTGCTTTATGGAAACGGCTTGACAAAACATGCCTTTCGCATGATAATAAAACAGAATAACAAAGGAGAAGGCCGATGGAACAGAACACATATTCAATGGATAAGATCGTCGTACTCTGCAAGAACCGCGGATTTATCTTCGCGGGTTCGGAAATTTACGGAGGACTCAGCAACACATGGGATTACGGCCCGCTCGGCGTTGAACTGAAAAACAACGTCAAAAAAGCGTGGTGGAAAAAATTCGTTCAGGAAAGTCCGTATAACGTCGGACTCGATGCTGCGATCCTGATGAACTCCGAAACGTGGAAAGCATCCGGACATCTCGGCGGTTTTTCCGATCCGCTGATGGACTGCCGTGAATGCAAGGAGCGTTTTCGCGCGGACAAGCTGATCGAAGACTGGTCGCAGGAAAACGACTATACATTGGAAAAGCCGATCGACGCGTTTACACAAGCGGAGATGAAGGCGTTCATCGAAGAGCATCAGATTCCCTGTCCCACCTGCGGCAAACATAATTTCACCGATATTCGTCAGTTTAATCTGATGTTCAAGACATTTCAGGGCGTGACCGAGGACGCTAAGAATACGGTCTATCTTCGCCCGGAAACCGCGCAGGGCATCTTTGTGAACTTTGCGAACGTACAGCGCACCACGCGCAAAAAGCTGCCTTTCGGCATCGGTCAGATCGGAAAAAGCTTCCGCAACGAGATCACGCCGGGCAACTTTATCTTCCGTGTACGTGAATTCGAACAGATGGAGCTGGAGTTTTTCTGCGAACCCGGCACCGATCTTGAATGGTTTGATTACTGGCGCAGCTACTGCCACAAGTTCCTGCTTTCGATCGGCATCAAGGATGAGAATCTGCGGCTCAGAGACCACGATCCGGACGAACTCGTATTTTACTCCAAGGCGACGACGGACTTTGAATTTAAGTTCCCGTTCGGATGGGGAGAGCTTTGGGGCGTTGCCGACCGTACCGACTACGACCTTACCCAGCATCAGAATGCGTCCGGCAAGGATCTTTCCTACTACAATGCCGAAAAGAACGAGCGTTATATCCCCTACGTGATTGAACCGTCGCTCGGCGTCGAGCGTACGGTGCTTGCCGTCCTTTGCAACGCATATGAGGAGCAGCCGCTTGAAAATAATGACGTGCGCACCGTCCTGCATCTGCACCCTGCGCTTGCGCCGTTCAAAGCTGCTGTTTTGCCGCTGTCCAAGAAGCTTTCCGCGCAGGCGAATGAAGTCTACATGCAGCTTCTGAAATACTTCCCCGTTGACTTTGATGAAACCGGCTCGATCGGCAAACGCTATCGCAGAGAGGACGAAATCGGTACGCCGCTTTGTATCACATACGACTTCGATTCCGAAAGCGACCATTGCGTTACCGTGCGTGATCGCGACACAATGGAACAGGTACGACTTCCGATTACAGAGCTTCGTGCTTATATCGAACAACGGCTTGATTTCTGAAAGGATATGCCTCCGGCTTGCCGGGGGCTTTTTACAATGGAACTGAATGGAACGGTACAATCCATCATTTATCGGAACGCGACGAACGGCTATACGGTTTTGTCGCTCCTTTGCGATGACAAAAATACGGCGATGACCTGTGTCGGGATTCTGCCGCTTGTCAGCGTCGGCGATACCGTATGCCTTTCCGGCGAACAGACATATCATCCGAAATTCGGTACGCAGTTCAAGGTGGATTCGTATGAACGAAAAGCGCCTTCCAGCAATACGGCGATTATCAAATACCTTGAAAGCGGCGTGGTTCGAGGCGTCGGTCCCACGATGGCCAGAGCGATCGTTTCGACATTCGGCATGGACACGCTCGAAGTGCTTGAAAGGGAACCGGAACGGCTCATTGAGGTCCCCGGGATCGGAACAAAGAAAGCAAAGATGATCTCTGAATCATTCCGTGAAAAAAAACTTCTGCGAGATGTGCTTTTGAGCCTCGAGCCGTATGGCGTAACCGTCGGACAGGCGTATAAAATGATGCAGACATATGGCGAGCTCTGCCTGGCCAAGGTGCAGGAGAATCCCTATCAACTGATCGACGATATCGACGGGATCGGTTTTCTGACCGCGGACCGGATCGCGACGCATGTTGCGGGATTCGAACAGGACTCCCTTGCTAGACTGATGGCAGGGATCCGTTATTGCCTGCAGCAAGCGAGAGATGAGCACGGCGATATGTTTCTTGTTTACAGCGAGCTGATCAAACGTTCATCCGAGATTCTCGGCGCTTCCCCGGAACGGATCGAAGAGACGATCGAATGGATGGAAAGCGGCAGCGATCTTCTTCGATGCGAGATTGGCGGAAAAGACGCCATCTACCTCCCCTATCTCTATAAAAATGAAGACTATACGGCGAAAAAACTTCTGCAGCTGAACGAGCCCCCGATACTCGAAACATGGGATCTGGGTCGCTGGCAGAAACAGATCGGTATGGAACTCTCCAAAGAACAGCAACAGGCGGTTTTCCTTGCTCTTTCCAACGGCGTTTCGATCATTACAGGCGGACCCGGTACCGGCAAAACAACGATCATCCGATGCATTTTGGATTTGATGCAGGAAAAGGGATACGCGGTAGAGCTCGCCGCACCGACCGGACGCGCGGCGAAACGTATGACGGAGGCGACCGGAAATGAGTCGAGAACGATCCACAGGCTGCTCGAGTATATTCCCGGCGAAGGATTTCAGCGCAATCGTGACAATCCGTTGATTGTCGATATGGTAATCGTGGACGAGATGTCCATGGTGGACGCGCCGCTGATGTACGCACTTTTACAGGCGATCACGAAAGGAACACGTCTCGTGCTGGTCGGCGATCGAGATCAGCTGCCACCCGTCGGATGCGGTAACGTCTTTTCTGATGCGCTTGCTTCCGAAGTTCTGCCGTACTTTCGCCTGACAGAGATCTTCCGGCAGGCGCAGCGTTCCAACATTGTCCGAAACGCGCACCTCATCAACAGCGGCAGAATGCCGGTCCTTACCGATCAGGATTCCGATTTTGTATTCGAAGAGATTATGAATGCGGACCGAATCCGCGCAAGGCTTGTCGAGCTGATCCAAAGGGAGTCCTCTCGGCTCGGGACAAGCGATCCAATGATGGATATTCAAGTGCTTGTACCGATGAAGTCCGGTCCGCTCGGCGTGATCGAGCTGAACAAGCTGCTCCAAAGCGTATGCAATCCCCCGTCCCCGATGAAAACAGAGCACACCTTTGGCACTATTGTGTTTCGGGAGGGCGACAAGATCATGCAGATCCGTAACAATTATAAGATCGAATGGCGGAAAAGACTTTCCGCGGGCGGCTTTGAGGAAGGCGCCGGCGTATTTAACGGCGATCTCGGTACCGTGCTTCGGATCGACACACATGAGAAGATCGCAGTCATTGCGTTTGACGATGAACGTATTGCAGAATACGCATTTGCGCAGCTGGAAGAAGTCGATCATGCGTACTGCATTACGATCCACAAGAGCCAGGGATCTGAGTTTCAGACCGTTTTGCTTCCTCTTGCGGGCGGACCAATGCCGCTTCTGACACGCAATCTTTTATACACAGCCGTAACAAGGGCAAAACGAATGGTATACGGAATCGGCAGAAGCGATACCGTCGCAAGGATGGTCAACAATGCATACCGCAATGAACGTAATACCGGATTGAGGGAACGGTTGGCGGAATATGATTCGATCGGAACAACATAAGGAAGGATTCAGTCTGTTTGCAGACGCGCTGATGCCCGGACCGTATCAGTGCTTTCTTTGCGATGAAGAAGACGTGATCGGCGATGACGGGCTTTGCGACGATTGCAGAGCAAAGATCAAATTCTGTCCGAACCCGACATACCTTGCGCCGCTTGATGGAATAACCGTTGGTTTGCAATACGGCGAGGAGATCGGCGCGGCGGTATTGCGATTCAAGAAAAACGGACAAAAGGAATACGCGCGGTTCTTTGCGCAGTATCTTTCGGTGCCGCAGGATTGGCGGGCTGATATCATTGTACCCGTTCCGATGCATCCGATCCGCAGATGGCTGCGCGGGTTTAACCATACAGAGCTTCTTGCTGCATACCTGAGCAATGCCGTTCAAATTCCCTTTTCCACACGTCTGTTGTTCAAAACAAGAAACAGTGCCGAGCAAAAAACGATCAAAGATCCGGCGATTCGCAGAAGGAACATGCGCGGAAGCTTCAGCTGCGATTCTCGTGTGAAAGGATTGCGGATCGCTTTGGTCGATGACGTTTTTACGACCGGCGCAACAGTCTACGAGTGCGCAAAGGTGCTGAAACAGGCAGGTGCGGCAAAAGTCTATCTGTCTGCAGTGACGTCGCCCGCACAGTGATGCAGGTTTGCATATTTGTCATGCGTTGCTTTTCCTCCGCGGATATGACGTTCTGCCTTGTTCGTGTTGAGAACTTCTCTGACGCTGTTGTAAAGTCCGGGATGGATTGTTTTCAGCCGCTCGGTGACGTCTTTGTGAATCGTGCTTTTCCCGAGGCATAACGCTTTTGCGGCATCGCGGACAGTCGCTTTGTGTTCGATGATATAGGATGCTTCCTCGCAAACGCGATCTTCGAACCAGTTCAAGAAATAATACCCCCATCTGCTTATTGGTAAAGCATATGGGGGCATTTCCGTTCTATGTCAGAAAGATTCGATATTAATGGACTTGATCGGACCGTTCGGCAAATTCTTGAGATGTTCCGTATCGAATCGCTTGAATCCGGTTTCCCTGTCGCTGAAGCAGTATTCAACGAAATTGTCGGAAATGTTGTTCGGGAGAGAAATCGTCTCTGCGACGACTTCGGAAAGCGTAACGCCGATGTTGACCAGCTGCACATCCGGCAGTGTATCATGGATCACATTGGACAGGAACGGATAATGCGTGCAGCCGAGGATCAGCGTGTCGATATCCGTGTTGCGGATCGGAGAAAGATACCTTTCGACTGTCATTTGCGTGATGGGATCATCCTCTCGGAATCCGTTTTCGATCAGCGGAACGAACAGCGGACAGCCGATCCCGGAGACGTTGAGGTGCGGATATTTCTGATTGATATAGTCGGAATATGCCTGGCTATGCACGGTCGCTTCCGTTCCGATCACGCAGATGTGATTGCTCTTGGTGAGCTTTGCCGCTGCGTCGCACGCCGGTTCGATCACACCTACAATCGGTACCGAAAAGCGTTTACGAAGTTCCGAAAGTGCAATCGCACTGACCGTGCCGCAGGCGACGACAATCGCTTCCACGCCTTTTGATAGAAGAAATCGTACGTCCTGCTCGGCATAGCGGATGATCGTTTCCGGCGTACGCGAACCGTACGGTACGCGTGCCGTATCGCCGAAATATACGATAGAAAGCCCTTTATTTGCGGAACAGATCGCGTCAAGAACGGTCAATCCGCCGAGACCGCTGTCAAATACGCCGATCCTTTTGAATGTGTTCATACTGCCTCTCAAATAATTTTTTGTCATTTTACCACGGATCGCATGGACTTGCAACACAAAGTATGAAAGAGGAGCGGCTTTTGCCACTCCCCTTCGGTCATTCGTATCGCATCAGTTCATTGTATCCGCTGTCCGTGATTTCGTAAACGCCCTCTACGTCACGATCCATATCCGAAAACTGCGGATTATCCGAGGTATACATCACGCACGTGCCGCAGCTTGAGGACAACGCTCTCGGGACGGGTCCGAGACGGGACGGTATCCCTTTCCTGCTCAATGTACGATTTGTCATCAGCGCAGCGGCATGCGTATAGAACGTAGCAACATAGTTCATTTTGTCAGCGTCATCTTGTACTCGCCGTCGGTTTCTTCCACCTTAACGGCATACTGCTGCGATGCCGCAAAACGTGTGATATTGCCGACCGCTGTCATATTGTCAACCAACACTTCGAGCGTTGCCGGCACGTTCTTCTTGACTTCGCGCTGCACCATCAGTACGGGCATGGGACAGCTCAAACCTCTTGCGTCTATCATAACAGCCTCCTTATGCTTTCTGCCTTTTGGTGTTAAAGATCGCGATCAATGTGAAAATCACAAATGCCGCGATCAGGACATAGAGCGCGTTCATGGAAGCGCCGCCGCGGGTAAATACACCGTCAGTCATTGCATCTGCTTTTCCGGCAAGACCGAAGTTGTGCGCAAATGCAGCGCCGGCAATATATCCAAGCACGGTGACACCGGAGTCCGTATTGCCTTCGCCGGTCAGGATCAGCTGACGCAGCGGGCATCCGCCGAGAAGCACGGAGCCGTAACCGACAATCAGCATGCCGAGGAAATTCATCCATCCGTCGGAATGCGAGACCGGCTGCATTTTCACAGAGAATTTCAATGCATCTTCTCCGGAGAAGTTTCCGAGGATCAGATTACCAAGGAGCACCGCGACGATAATTGCCGCAAATCCGGAGATCAGACGAAAGTCCTTGAACATAACAACATCACGGATACCGCCCGCCATGCACAGACGGGACTGCTGACAAAGCGCACCGATCACAAGGGCGATCGCAAGGGCGATAAACCAAGGCGCAAACATCTTTCCGGGTCCCTTGACATCTTCGAAATCAACAGATCTTTCAAACAGCGCAGGAACAACAAGGAAAAGAATAAACATCGCTGTCAGCATGATCGGAAAGATCAGACCTTCAACAGCGCTTTGCTTATATGCGCGATTGAGAGAGAATCCGAGATGAAGCGGAAAGATACCGATCAAAATACCGACAATAAAGCCAACCAAACCGATCAACGCGTTCAGATCGCCGCTGCCGATGCGGATGACCATACGAAGCGGACAGCCCAAGAATACGAGTGCTCCGATCATAACGAAAGCGCCGATAAAGAACCGCGTCATCGGGGACGATCCTCCGGTCGGCTTCCACTCTTTTTTGATCAATGCCCAGATCATCGAACCGAGCACAAGCCCTACGATCTCCGGTCTGAAATACTGAACTGCATGCGCGTTGTGAAGCTTTGTCGTACCGGCAATATCGCGCAGGAAGCACGCAATACAGAATCCCATGTTTTTCGGATTGCCGAGCCGCGATAAAGCAACGGCTGCCGCTCCGATCAAAAGACCGGTCAGTATGACAATGCCGTATCCGCTCATAAATCTTTTGAAAGCGGACTGTTTTGTCTTCTCCATACCTCTTTCCTCCTTTTACATGCCGTTGTTCACTTGCATGAATAACGATCTGATGTTATAATAGCATATATAAGCGTTATTTGCAAGTGAGGATAACGATGTTTACGAATTTGATCTATTTTGACAATGCGGCAACCAGCTTCCCGAAAGCGAGAGGCGTTTCCGATGCAATGAAGCGATTTCTCGACGAAGACTGCGCAAATGTCGGACGCGGAAGCTATCGGAAAGCTCAGGAAGCGGGGCTTGCCGTCATCGAAACGCGCGAGAAAATCCGTGATTTGTTTGATTGCCCTGATGAGAAACACGTAATCTTTACGGGCGGCATGACCGCTGCGCTGAATATGGTGATCAAAGGGATTGTTCGGCGCGGAGATAAAGTGCTTGTCTCATCCTTTGAACACAATTCCGTGATCCGTCCTTTGGTACAGATCGGCGCGAAGATCATTCGCATCCCTGCATCTGAGGAAGGCGTATCCGATTTGTCAGGGCTTCCGGAAGATCTTTCGTCGTTCCGCCTATGCGTGCACACCTTTGCATCCAATGTCAGCGGTATGATCCAGCCGATTAAGGATCTTTCAAAGGTCCTTCGTTCGGCAGGTGTGCCTCTTTGCGTCGATGCGGCGCAGGCAGCAGGACACTTTTCATTTTCAATGAAGGAGCTCGGCGCTGATGCGATCTGCATGCCGGCGCATAAGGGACTGCTTGGTCCGCAGGGACTCGGATTACTCTGCCTGACACCTGAGTTTGCCGACCGACTTGACCCGTTGATCTCAGGTGGTACCGGATCTGTATCTGACAGCAATGCCATACCGCCGTTTTATCCTGACCGATTGGAAGCCGGAACGCTGAATCTGCCCGGCATCATCGGGCTTAAGGCGGCGTTATTGCACGAGGATTTCGATGCGGTACGAACGCATGAGATACAACTGATGAAACGATTTCAGGATGCGATCTCGAATCTATCGCATATCCGAATGCTCGGATCAAGTGACACAGCTCGCCGTGTGAGCGTCTATTCGTTTGATTTTAGACGTTTTGATAACGGCGAGGTCTCCTATCGTCTCGAAACCGAATACGGAATCCTGACGCGCTGCGGACTGCACTGCGCGCCGGACGCGCATCGTGCGCTCGGAACGTTTCCGAAAGGGACGGTCCGGTTCAGCTTTTCTCCCGCGACGACCTTTACGGATGTCGAGCAGGCAGCAAACGCGATTGCTGAATTCGACTAAAATATATAATTACGGAAGCGCCGTTTCGGGCGCTTTTTTCTTGCAGGAAATTGTGAATCGTTGTATAATCATTGCATATCGGTTAACGAAAAATCGAAGGAGGAACACAATGAAACAGATTCAAGTTGCACTTTGGGGATTCGGTGCGATGGGCAGCGGTATCGCAAAGGTTCTGCTGACCAAAAAAGGCGTAGAGATCACCGGCGTTTGCGATATCCACCCGGATCGCGTCGGCAAGAGCATTTATGATCTGCTCGGTGTGGAACGCGGTGAACGCAGCGATGTGAAGGTCATCGGCGATATTGACGCGGCATTGACGCCGAAACCCGATCTCTGCATTCTCGCAACCGATTCGTTTACAAAGAAAGCATATCCGAAAATCTGCCATCTGATCGAAAAGGGCGTCAACGTCATCTCCACTGCCGAAGAAATGAGCTATCCGCGTGCGCAGAATCCGGAACTTGCCGACAAGATGGACGCGCTTGCAAAAGGCGCGGGCGTCACCGTTCTCGGCACGGGCATCAATCCCGGTTTAATGATGGACCTTCTTGCGATCTGCCTTTCCGGCTGCATGACAGACGTTGAACATGTTCTGTGCAAGCGCGTAAACTCCCTCTCCCCCTTCGGTCCCGCCGTTATGGAAGAACAGGGCGTCGGCCTTACCGTAGAGCAGTTTGAAGAAGGCTGCAGGAACGGTACGCTTGCGGGTCATGTCGGCTTTGCGGAGTCCGTCGGCATGATCGGCGAAGCGCTCGGATTTGAGATCGACCGTTTTGAGCAGCAGATGAAGCCGATCGTTACGAACGTTGACAGAAAGTCTCCCTACGGCTTTGCCAAAGCAGGCGACGTTGCGGGCGTCAACATGACCGGTCAGGGTTACATCGGCGACAAGGTCATGATCGACATGATCCATCCGCAGCAGATCGAGCCCGAACTCGAAGGCACCTTTACAGGCGACTATATCACGTTGACCGGCACACCGAACGTCAACATGCAGATCAAGCCGGAAGTCGACGGCGGCATCGGAACGATCGCAATGTGCGTTAACATGATCCCGCACGTTCTGAACGCGACGCCGGGTCTCAAGACAATGATCGACCTGCCCGTTCCGCACGCGATCATGGGCGATATGCGCAACTATCTGAATAAATAAGGAGCTTTGTATGGCAAAGAAAAACGATTGGGTACAGATCCATATCGATGTTCTGAAGCCCGAGGAGCGCGCGACGAACATCCCCGAGGATACGCGTCATGTTCCGCTCGAAATGTGGGTCAAAGGACATCTGATGAATGAAGAAGCAGAGATCGGCGATCTCGTAACGGTCCAAACGAAAACGGGGCGTCTCGTGGAAGGTACCATGTGCGCGGTTAACCCGCATTTTACGCACAATTTCGGCGACTATATACCGGAACTTGATCAGATCGAGGAAACCGTGAAGACCATTCTGTTCGGAGGTAGAAACGATGCTTGACAACAGTTATTCTGCCGTAATGGCCCGGAAAAACGAGATCATGAAGCGCGCCGTCGGAATGGACTACGACAAATTTGAAAGCGGTTCAATCGCGTTCGATTATGAAGCGATGATGGCGGCGACCGGCTACACGCTCGACGCGGTCCGCAAGATCCAAACCGAAGAATTCCAGATCGGCAACACGCCGATCTATGAGCTCAGGAATCTGACAGCACTTGCGCGCGCATGCGCGCCGGAAGGGTTTGGCGCACGCATTTTTGTCAAGGATGAAGCATCCAATCTGTCCGGCAGCTTCAAGGTCCGCCGTGCGGCGACGAGCATCTATCAGGCAAAAAAGATGGGCTACAAGGGCGTCATCTCTGCAACGAGCGGCAACTACGGCGCTGCAGTCGCTGCGTGCGCCGCAAAAGCGGGATTGAAGTGCATCGTCGTACAGGAATGCTTCGACTCGAAAGGTGTCGGGCAGCCGGAGATCATCGAAAAAGCCAGAAAATGCGAAGCGCTCGGCGCGGAAGTCGTTCAGCTGACGGTCGGACCGGAGCTGTTCTATATGTTCCTCCGCATGCTCGAAGAAACCGGATACTTCAATGCTTCTCTGTATACGCCGTTCGGTATCGCCGGCGTTGAAACACTCGGCTATGAGATCGCGCAGCAGTGCCGTCTCATGCTCGGCAGAGATCCCGATATGGTCGTTTGCACGAACGCGGGCGGCGGCAACCTCACAGGCACCGCGCGTGGACTTCTGAAAGCAGGATGCAAAGCGGAAGTCGTCGCGGCAAGCGTCAACCTCTCCGGTCTGCATATGGCGAGCGATCACCAGTTCAACCTGAAATCGTTCACGACCGGTCATACCGGTTTCGGCATGCCGTTCTCGACATGGCCGGACCGCAGCGACGTTCCGAGAAGCGCCGCAAGACCGCTCCGCTATATGGATCGCTACGTGACCGTCAATCAGGGCGAAGTCTTCTACACCACGGAAATGCTCGCGGCACTGGAAGGCATGGAAAAAGGTCCTGCCGGCAACACGTCCCTTGCAGCAGCGTTCGCGCTTTCACAGACAATGCCGAAGGATAAGATCATCGTTGTGCAGGAAACGGAATACACCGGCGCCGGCAAGCACGTCAATGCGCAGCTGAGCTTTGCAAGGAGCAACGGCATCGACATTCATTTCGGCAACCCCGAAGAAGAGGTTCCGGGCAAGAGCATCATCCTCCCCGCCCATCCGTCCATGATCAAGGCACGCCCTGCCGATATGACGCATCTTCGCACGTCGCTCATTCACAACGCGATCAAGATGACCGGCAAGCAGCCGACAGACGAAGATATCGACTTCCTTGCAGCGGAAACCAAGTCAAACAGAGAATTTGTAAAGGAGCATCTTGCATGAAACGCAACGACGACTTTGAAACACGCAGAAAGCATCTTGAAGGTCTTTCCGACGCGGAATTAGAAACCCGTTTCTGGTCTCTGATCGAAGAACTGATTGATCCGCTTCTGAAGCTCGGATATGAGAATACGACGCCCGCGATCGAGCGCAGTGTTTTGCTTCGTATGGGATTCTCCTCTCTGGAAGCAAAAGCGCTTGTGGACGGCTGTATGGAGCATAATCTGATGGAGCACGGAGCAGGCAACGTTGTCTATCGCCTTTCGAAAAAAGACGGAACAGACGTTCGTACCGCAGGATTGAAGCTGATCGAAAAAGCGTGCTGGGAAGAAGCGGAAGCGCTGTTCGGAGGTGAAAACGCATGAGCGAATACAAACTTGATAAAGATACCAAGATCGACGTCGCAGAGATCCTTAAGGACCTCGAGCATTATCATCCCCGCCGCCGCGGCTGGACGTGGCGCGAGCCTGTTCCGGGACTTGAGATGGGCCCGTTCACCTATGAGGACGCCAGCAAGCCTCTTAAGGACAGCGTCGGACTTCCCCCTGCCCACTATTTCGGCGACATCGACCCGCAGCCGATTCCCGTTATCACGACAGAAATCGCTTCCGGCAGATTTGAAGACGACATTCGCCGTATGCGCATGGCGGCACATCACGGTGCAGATCACATCATGGTCATTCGTACCGCCGGGCAGAGCCACTTTGATGGATTGATAGAAGGAACGCCGCAGGGCATTGGCGGCGTACCGGTCACGCGCAAGCAAGTTCGTGCACAACGCAAAGCGCTTGACATGATCGAGGATGAAGTCGGTCGTCCGATCAATTATCACAGCTACGTTTCCGGCGTTGCAGGTCCCGACATCGCCGTCATGTTTGCCGAGGAAGGCGTCAACGGCGCGCATCAGGATCCGCAATACAACGTCATTTACCGTAACATCAATATGGTTCGCTCGTTTGTTGACGCTTGTGAATCCAAAAAGGTTATGGCTTGGGCGGATATGGCGCAGATCGACGGCGCGCACAACGCGAACGCAACGGCTCGTGATGCGTGGAAGGTCATGCCGGAGCTGATGGTTCAGCACGGTATCAACGCGTTGATCTCCGCAAAGGTCGGCATGAAGAAAAAGAATATCTGTCTCTCCACCGTTCCCCCGACGGCAACGCCGGGTCCGTGCATCCACATGGACCTGCCATACGCGGTCGCGCTTCGTGATCTGTTCCATGAGTACCGTATGCGCGCGCAGATGAACACAAAGTACATCGAAGCGTCGACGCGCGAAGCGACCGTCACGCACGTGCTGAATATGGTGATCTCCAAGCTCACGAGCGCGGATATACAGAGCACGATCACACCGGACGAAGGCCGCAACGTGCCGTGGCATATTTATAACATTGAAGCATGTGACACCGCAAAGCAGGCGCTGATCGGCATGGACGGGCTTATGGAAATGGTCGAGCTCAAAAAGGACGGCTATCTCCGTGAAAAAGCACGCGAACTCAAAGAGCGTGCGATCCTGTTCCTCGAGAATATGATCGAACTCGGCGGTTACTTCAATTCCGTTGAAGAGGGCTTCTTTGTGGACAGCGGCATGTTCCCGGAGCGCAACGGCGACGGCATCTCCCGCAAGATCGACGGCGGTATCGGCGTCGGTACGGTTATCAAGCGTGCGGCTGACTACTGCGCGCCGGTCACCGCGCATTACGGCTACAACAATGTCGCGCAGTATGATCCCGAAGCGGTCGACGATCCGGCGAAGCTTATCGGCGGATGCACGTTCGAATGCCCGGATAAGATCCAGTATATTGACGAGCTTGACGAGACCGACAACGTCTATCTTCGTATGGACGAAGTCAAGGACTACGCCGGTCCGAACGCAAAGCTCATCAAACCCGAAATGGAATGGCTTGCGGACGGCACCGTGATGCTGACCATGTTCTTCCCCACCGACGTGCGCCATGCGGAAGCGGCAGCGCTCGAGATCGGCAAGCGGATGAATCTCTCGGACTGCGAAGTCATCAACCGCGAGATCATGCACCGTGCGGAGGGCACGCGCATCGAGATGAAGGGCAAGGTCGGATTCTCGATCAATATGGACGACCTGCAGCTTCCGACCGTACCTGACGTATTGAGCGACGAAGAACTGTGGGACGCGATCGACAAGAAGCCCATGCGCATCGTTGCGGGCACGATCGGCGACGATGAGCATTCCGTCGGTCTTCGCGAGATCCTGAACATCAAGCACGGCGGTATCGAAAAGTACGGCATCGAGTGCATCTATCTCGGTACGTCCGTTCCGCCCGAAAAGCTCGTGCAGGCAGCGATTGAAACGAATGCGGACGCAATGCTGGCTTCCTGCATCATTTCGCATGACGATATCCACTATAAGAACATCGCAAAGGTTGACCGTATTGCGCGCGAAATGGGCGTACGCGACAAGCTGATGTTCGTTGCCGGCGGCACGCAGGTTACGGATGAAGGCGCGCGCGCGGCAGGAGCGGACGTCGGATTCGGACGCGGCTCGCACGGCAATCACGTTGCGACGTTCCTTGTCAAGGAGCGCGCAAGAAGAGAACAACAGAATGCACGTTAACGTACTGGTAGCAGAAATCGGTTCAACAACGACGATCGTCAACGCATTTGACGGTCTCGGTTCTTTGTCGCCGCGTTTTATCGCACAGGGAAAAGCCCCTACCACGGTGTTGGACGGCGACGTACGGATCGGGCTTCAAAATGCCGTTGACGATCTTCTTTCGCATACCGATGAATCGACGCTGACATACGACCGCATGCTTGCTTCCGGTTCCGCGGCCGGCGGTCTTCGCATGACGGTTCACGGACTGGTTCGCGATATGACGGTACGTGCCGCGGAAGCCGCGGCGCTCGGCGCGGGCGCGATCATCGTACAGACGACCGCGGGCAAGATGAACGAGTTTGATCTCGACGATCTTGATCACGCACATCCGAATCTGATTCTGCTTGCAGGCGGTACAGATTACGGCGAGCGTGAAACCGCTGTATATAACATGCGCATGATTGCCGCAAACGGTCGGAATACACCCGTCATCTACTGCGGAAACGTACAGAATCGTACGATCATTTCCCGCATCGCGCAGGATAGCGGCATTCCGCTTTCGATCGCGGACAATGTGTATCCGAAATTGGACGAGCTGAACGTGGAATCCGTGCGCAAGGTCATTCACGCAATGTTTGAAAAGCATATCGTGAACGCGCCGGGTATGGAGCATATCCGCGATATGGTAAACGGCTCGATCCTTCCGACGCCGGGAAGCGTCATGCTTGCGTCTCAGCTTCTCTACGATGCGATCGGTGATCTCGTTGTAATCGATATCGGCGGCGCAACGACGGACGTTCATTCTGTCACCGACGGATCTTTGGAAATCGTTTCCATGATGACCTCGCCGGAACCGAAAGCGAAGCGTACTGTGGAAGGCGATCTCGGTCTCTATATCAACGCGCATAACCTTGTCGACCGCATAGGAGCAGAAACGCTGAACAAAGAGCTTGGTATTGATACGGACGACGTTATGCAAAAGTATCTACCGATCCCGGAAACGGAAGCGCAATTCAAGCTCACGGAACGGCTTTGTCTCGAAGCGGGGCTTGTTGCGCTCGACCGTCATGCAGGAAAGCTTCGTCATCTGTACACGCCGCAGGGACGCCGCACGATTGCAGAAGGTAAGGACCTTACGGCGATTAAATGGGTCGTCGGAACGGGCGGCGCTCTCACGCGTCTTCCGCATCATGAATCCATACTTCGCACGATCGCGGACTGCAATAAGAACCGTATGCATCTGCTGCCTTCCCCCGGCACCGCAAAGGTGCTGTTTGACAACGACTATATTATGGCATCGGTCGGCGTTCTCTCAAAAGAGGACCCCGAATCCGCCTTGCTTCTGCTGAAAAGGAGTATTCAATGGGACAGAATCCGAAACTGATCATTGACAGACATAAGCTTCTGCACAATATGAAAACGCTCGTAAACGCCGCGCATGCACAGGACGTGCAGATTGCGCTCGTCTCCAAGGTCGTCTGCGCACATCCCGCCGTGATCGACTGCATCAATGCAAGCGGCGCCGATATGCTTGCCGATTCCCGAGTCGAAAACCTGCATGCAGCGGATTCAAACCTTCCGAAGCTGATGCTCCGCATCGGCATGCCGGAAGCAGCCGAAGAAATCATACGCGCGTCGGATATCAGTCTGGAAAGCGAGATCGACACGCTCCTTGCATTGGAACGAGCTGCGGCGAAGCTTCATAAAACGCATCGTGTGATCCTGATGATCGACCTCGGCGATCTTCGCGAAGGAATCTTTTTCAAGGACTGGGATCTGATCCTGGAGGCAGCAAAAACCGTCGCATCCTGTCCGCATCTTGAGCTGTACGGAACCGGCACAAACCTGACCTGTTACGGCTCCGTTCTGCCGGATCGGGAGAACCTCGGGACGCTCGTATCGATCACCGAACGGCTGAGAAAAGAGCTCTCCCTCCCCATCCCCGTCATTTCCGGCGGGAACAGCACATCACTTCAGCTACTTCTGGATGGAACGCTTCCGAAGGGGATCAATCATTTGCGCCTCGGCGAATCTGTCATGTGCGGCATGATTCCCGGTACGTATACGTCGATTGAAGGTTGCTTTCAAGACGCATTCCGGCTTGATGCGACGATCGTTGAATGCAAAATGAAGCCCTCTTACCCCATCGGTACGCTCAGCCGAAACGCGTTCGGCGAAACGGTCGAATACGTTGATAAAGGCATGATGCGGCGTGCGATCGCGGCGATCGGCAGACAGGACGTTCGGACGGACGGTCTGACGCCGATCGACCCGAGGGTCGAGATCATCGGTGCAAGCTCGGATCATCTGATTGTTGATCTGACAAAAGCGCCGGAATACCGCGTCGGTGACGCCGTATCCTTCGGATTGGACTACGGTGCGCTGCTTTCCGCGAGCACGAGCGCGTATGTAAAAAAAGAGGTTGTCGGTTGATGAACGCCCTGACGTATAAAGTTCATACAGCAGAAACGGTCAAATCCACAAACTCTTCGGTGAAAACGCTTGCAAAGGACGGTGCGCCGGAGGGATACGTGCTTGTTGCCTCGGGACAGACGAATGGACGCGGACGGCTAAATCGCGTCTTCTTTTCTCCGAAGGGTACGGGATTATATGTTTCGATCCTGCTTCGTCCGACGTTTGCGCTGTCACCATATGCGCTGACCTGCCTTTCTGCCGTTGCGCTGTCCGATACTGTTTTGGAGTTTGGGGTCGACTGCGGCATCAAGTGGGTCAACGATATTTATGTACAAACCAGAAAGGTTGCCGGTATACTGGTGGAAAGCTCCATGAATCAGGACGGCAGCTTTCTGTATGCGGTTGTCGGGATCGGTGTAAACCTGTTCCCTCCCATCGACGGATTTCCGGAAACCATAGCGGATAAGGCGGCGGCACTGTTTAACATCCCATATGATGAAGAACTGCGGAAACGCTTTTTGAAACGATTGCTGATCCGATTCAAACGGTATTATGATCAGCTGCCGGAGATCACGTTTTACGACATCTACAAGGATCGTATGGTCGGAATTGGCGAGCGGGTCCTCGTTCAGGAACCCGACGGCATGCGATACGGGACTTCCGTTGGGATCGACAGACAGTTTCGCCTCATCGTGCGTTATGAGGACGGAACGGAAGCCGCTATCGACCGTGGGGACGTTACGCTCCTGTAAAGAGCAGAATACCCGGCGGGTATTCTTTTTATATGGAGGATAAAAGGCGTTTCAACTCGATCTGCGCATTCCTGCGTATTTCATTCTCATCCACGTTTACCGATACTCCGTCCAAAACGGTAAGCTTGCCGTTCACAAAGACGAGATCACATGGACGATGATATCCGACATTTCCGAACAGATCCATCGGATCGTCGGCCGCGCAAAGAAGATCGCTCGTATCCTTGCGGATCGCAAATACATCCGCAGCCTTGCTTTCTTCGATCGAACCGATATCGTCACGCCCGAGAACGGCTGCACTGCCCGCAGTAGCAAGCTTCAGAATCTCATATCCGCTCGGTGCGCGTTTGCCCCACTTGAGGCGATGTACGAGGTACGCAACTCGCATTTCATCCATCAGATTCGAACCGTCATTGCTCGCGGAACCATCGACCGCAAGACCGACCGCGATGCCGCGATCGAGCATATCCGGCAGTCGCATGACGCCGCTGGAGAGCTTCATGTTTGAAACAGGGCAATGCGCGATCTTTGTACCGGATGACGCGATAGAGTCAAGTTCTGCCTCGTTGAAATGAATGCCGTGCGCATAGAATACGTCCGGACCAGTCCACCCAAGCGACGCAAGATACGCAAAAGGACGTTTTCCGAAAGCGGAAAGCGTATAGTTTTCTTCATCCTTGGTTTCGCAAAGATGCGTATGCAGCTGCACGCCATGCTTCCTTGCGAGCAGAGCGCTATCCCGATACAATTCTGCGGAAGCAGAGAAAGGTGAGCATGGTGCAAGCACCACACGACGCATGGAAAGTCTGTTCGGGTCATGATAGAAGTGTATCGCATTCTCACTGTCTTTGAGTATTTCGTCTATGGTCTGCACGACGGAATCGGGCGGTAATCCTCCGTCCTTTTCGGAAAGATCCATGCTTCCACGTGATGCATGCATTCGGATGCCGAGTATGCCTGCTGCTTCAAACTGCGCCGCAAGAAGGTCGCCGGCGCTTTTCGGAAATACGTAGTGATGGTCGAAGCAGGTCGTGCATCCGTACCGCATCAGCTCCGTCATTCCAGCAAGAGAGCTGAGCAGAACGGTTTTCTCGTTTAGGTTTTTCCATACCCCGTAAAGCGCTTTCAGCCAATCAAACAACTCATAATCCTGAACACTTTTCAGATTTCTCGTGAAATACTGATATAAGTGATGATGTACATTAATCAATCCCGGGTAAACAATCATACCGGAGCAATCGTATTCGACGTCGGGCAAGCCATTAAAAGAGCCGATTTTGACGATCTCACCGTTTTCAAACCATAGATCGGTATGTCGATATACCGTATCGAAACGATCGCATGATACTATTGTGTCGACGTTTTTCAATCTGGTCAGCATGATGTATCACCTCCGTACCGATTATAACAAATCGCTTGAAAAATGAACAGACCTAATGTATACTGTAATATGATTTTTTGTGCGGAGAAATCCATGATACGATTTGATCACGTAACATTCCAATATGAAAAAGCGCTTTCCCCGGCGCTCTCTGATATTGATCTTGAGATCAGGGAAAATGAATTCGTTGCGATCGTAGGTCATAACGGCAGCGGGAAAAGTACGCTGGCAAAGCATGTCAACGGGCTGCTGCTTCCTTCGAAGGGCAGAGTAACGGTATGCGGTATGCAGACCTCTGACGAAGAAAACATTTTACGTATTCGTCAGAACGTCGGCATGGCGTTTCAGAATCCGGATAATCAGCTTGTGACAACCGTTGTGGAAGAAGACGTCGCGTTCGGACCTGAAAATCTCGGCGTAACGCCGGATGAGATCCGCGTCCGCGTGGACGACGCGCTTGCGTCGGTTGGCATGACGGATTATGCAACATTTGCCGTGCATCATCTTTCCGGCGGTCAGAAGCAGCGTATCGCAATTGCGGGGATCCTTGCGCTGAAGCCGAAGATCCTTGTCCTGGATGAAGCGAGTGCGATGCTTGATCCGAGCGGACGCGCCGAGCTTTTGGAAACCGTACACAAGCTGCATCGGGAAGGAATGACGATCCTGATGGTCACCCAGTACATGGAAGAGACGACCGGCTGCGACCGCATTATCGTTATGAAAGGCGGCAAAGTCGTACTTGACGATACGCCGGCAGAAGTCTTCAAACATACCGATATTCTCAGGGAAAGCAATCTCGTGCCTCCCGAATCGGTTTCCGTGCGGGATGCGTTAAGAACTATGGGATACGCGCTTTCCGATCATGTTCTCAATGCCGAGCAGCTTGCGGAGGAAGTATGTCCATTGTTATAAACCACCTGACATTTGCATATACGCAAGGCGGAAAACCGCTTGAGCCGACGTTGAAGGATCTTTCCTTTACGATTGAAGAGGGGGCTTTCCTCGGTATTATCGGACATACCGGCAGCGGAAAATCGACTTTTGTGAAACACCTCAACGGACTGCTCCCATGCGAGAAAGGAACGGTTTCTGTCGACGGACATGATCTGTCGCAGAAAAGCGAACGCAAAGCGGTGCGTTCGCTCGTCGGCATGGTTTTCCAGTATCCGGAATACCAGCTGTTTGCTGAGTCCGTCTATGAAGACGTCGCTTTCGGTCCCCGCAATATGAATCTTAATGAAAACGAGATCAAAATGCGCGTTGTGAACGCTATGACGATGGTCGGTCTGGACCCGGAACGCTTTTCATCAAGATCACCTTTCGAGCTTTCCGGCGGTGAACGGCGAAGAGCCGCGATCGCGGGCGTGCTTGCCATGCAGCCGAAGTATCTTGTACTTGATGAGCCGATGGCGGGACTTGATCCGCTCGGGAGAAAAGAGATTCTCGCGCTGCTTGAAAAGCTTCGGAAAGAATCCGGCTGTACGATCATTATGATTTCGCATTCCATGGATGATATTGCAAACCATGCGACAAAGGTGCTCGTGCTCGAGCAGGGCAGTGTTTTTCTGTATGACACGCCGCAAAATGTGTTTTCAAAAGTGGAAGACCTGCACCGAATCGGACTGTCCGTACCGAACATCACAAAAATCTGCATTGAAATGAATCAAAAAGGCGTGCGTATTCCGACTTCGATCTGCACCGAGGAAGCGTTTCTGAACTGGTTCCGGGAGGGCAAAGCGCATGCGTGACATTACGCTCGGACAATACGTTGCGGGAAACTCCGTCATACACAAACTCGATCCGCGTACAAAGATCGCGATGATGATCCTGTATATCGCCATGACATTCCTGGTTAAGGATATATGGTTTCTTGCGATCCCGTTTGTTTATCTTGTACTCGAATTGATCCTCTCCGGCATTTCACTGCGCTATATCCTGAACTCTCTGAAGCCGATCCGTGTTTTGCTGATCCTGATGTTCCTTCTGAACCTGTTTTTCACAAAGGGAGAACATGTATGGCTGGATCTCGGATTCTGGCAGCTGACCGGCGAAGCAGTCCTGCAATCCTGCTTCCTTTCCGTCAGGATCATTCTACTGGTGGCAGGCGCCTCGATGCTGACGCTGACGACCTCGCCGATCGCGCTGACCGACGGGCTTGAAAAGCTGCTCGCTCCGTTGAAGATCTTTCATTTCCCCGCGCATGAGCTTGCCATGATGATGACGATTGCGTTGCGGTTCGTTCCTACGCTGATGGACGAAACGGAAAAGATCCGCAACGCACAGATGTCGCGCGGCGCCGATTTCGAAAGCGGGAACATCTTCAAGCGTGTTAAAAGCATGATCCCGATTCTGATCCCGCTGTTTGTGTCGTCGTTCCGGAAAGCAGACGATCTCGCGATTGCGATGGAATCCCGCTGCTATCACGGCGGAGACGGCAGAACGCGAATGCATCAGCTGAAATTCCGAAAAGAAGATCTTTTTGCGATTCTGATCACGCTGATGTTTGTCGCTGCGTTGATCGTGATCCTGGTGCTGTTCTGATGAGAAGAATTCGATTGATCATTTCCTATGAAGGTACAAACTATGTCGGTTGGCAAGTCCAGCCGAACGGCGTTTCCGTGCAGGCACTTATGGAAAAAGCACTATTTGAACTGACCGGAGAGACGATCCGCGTTGAGGGCTCCGGAAGAACGGACAGCGGCGTACATGCGAAAGCGCAGGTCGCGCACTTCGATACGGAAGCGAGAATGGCGGCCGATAAATTTGCGATCGCAATGAATACGCACTTGCCGCGTGATATTCGCGTCTTGTATTCGGAGGAATGTGATTCCTCCTTTCATGCTCGATTCTCTGCGAAAAGAAAAGTATATACGTATACCGTGCAGCTCGGCGCACATGCGGACGTGTTTTTGCGGGCAACATCACTGCATCTGCATTATATTCCGGACATTGCGGCGATGCAGAGGGCTGCTTCTCTCGTAATCGGCACACATGATTTCAATGCCTTCAAATGCGCGGACAGCTCCATGGAAAACACCGTACGAACAGTGACAAGGTCCGAATGGGTGAAAGACGGAAACCTGTTAATATATACCGTCGAAGGAAACGGGTTCCTATATAACATGGTTCGGATTCTCGTCGGTACAATGCTTGAGATCGGCAGCGGAAAGCGTCCGGTTTCTGACATGGAAAAAGCAATCGAATCCGGAAAACGTTCCGATGCGGGCGCAACGGCTCCGGCGCACGGTCTGTGCCTTAGCCGTGTTATATATCCGGATTTCGATACCGAGGAGGTACTGCGGTGTGAATGACAGGGATTGGATGCGGTGCGCGATCGAAGAAGCGAAATTCGCATCAGACGAAAACGAAGTGCCGGTGGGAGCCGTTATTGTAAAAGATGACAGGATCGTCTCAAAAGCACATAATACCTGTAATTCCGGGCTTGACCCACTTGCACACGCGGAGATGCTCGCATTAAAAGATGCGTACGCAAAACTCGGTACGTTGGAAGGAAGTACGCTGTATGTTACGCTTGAACCGTGTGCTATGTGCACCGGCGCTATGATCCATATGCGACTTCCCCGTCTCGTTTACGGTGCGTTCGATCCTGCGTGCGGGTGCTGCGGTTCAAAAATCGATCTCGGAGACCATTGGTTCGATCATACGATTGAAACGATAGGCGGCATCTGTGAAAACGAATGCGCTTCACTTTTAAAAGATTTTTTTCGATCTCTCAGAAACGAATAATTTTCTTGCATTTTTCGGATTGATGCGTTATACTACGTAAGACGCACACGGAGACGTATCGAAGTGGTCATAACGAGAACGACTCGAAATCGTTTGACTGGTGATGAGCCGGTCCGTGGGTTCGAATCCCACCGTCTCCGCCAAAATAGGATTGCTGTTTAAAAAAGCAGCAATCCTATTTATTTGCCCTGATCGCCTTGAACCAGCGTATCAAAGTGAACGAATGCCGATTGCCTCCGTCAACTCGGTAAATTCTAAAGAAGATCGAAAAACACTTAATTCGTTAATGTCTGAAATATCTGATACACTGAGTAATTAATACTTGCATTTCAGATAACTATTCGCTATAATATACAGGCATTTTTAACTGGAGGCATTTATGAAGAACGAATTGATCGGCAATTGCATCGTGGGACAGTCCGGCGGACCGACTTCTGTGATCAATGCAAGTATTTACGGCGTCATCCGCACGGCATTGGATGACCCGCATATCAATAAAGTATACGGTGCTGCGCACGGTATCCGCGGCGTTATCGACGAAGTGCTGTACGACATGGGCAAGGAAGCCGCTTATGAGCTTTCTCTGCTCTTGAATACGCCTTCTTCGGCACTCGGCTCCTGCCGTTATAAGCTGAAGAATTTTGAGGAGGACGATACGGACTATGTCAGGATCCTCGACGTATTCAAAAAGTACGATATCCGGTATTTCTTCTATATCGGCGGCAACGATTCAATGGATACCTGCAACAAGATCAGCAAGTACATGCAGCAGGTCGGCTATGAATGCCGCATCATGGGCGTGCCGAAGACGATCGACAACGATCTTTACGGTACGGATCACTGCCCCGGCTTCCCCTCTGCGGCGCGTTACATCATCAGCACATGCATGGAGATCTATCTCGATGCGCGCGTATACGACAAGCCTATGATTTGTGTCGTTGAGATCATGGGACGCCATGCCGGCTGGCTTGCTGCCAGCGCAGCGGCCGCTACCTACACCGGATTCGGTCCGGACCTTATCTATCTTCCGGAGACGGATTTTGACGTTGATGAGTTTATTGCCGACGTTCGTGAAGTGTATGAAGATACCGGCAAAGTCTTTGTTGCCGTATCCGAAGGCATCCACGATAAATCCGGCAAGCTGATTTCCGAATACGGAAACGACCCCACTGTAGTCGACTGCTTCGGTCATAAGCAGCTCGGCGGCCTCGCTAATACGCTCGTTGGCATTCTGAGAGAGCATTTTGAGGATACTAAGATCCGCGGCATAGAATTCTCTCTCTTGCAGCGCTGCGCGTCTCATGCGGCTTCTCAGACCGATATTTCGGAATCGTTTGAAGCGGGCCGTGTCGCGGTTGAGTACGCGGTCCATGGGATTACCGACAAGATGGTCGGCTTCCGCCGCAAAACGGACGAGGACGGCAACTATAAGTGTGAAATCAAGCTGATTGACCTTGATTCCTGCGCAAACACCGAGCGCAAGGTCCCGCGCGAGTGGATCAATTCCCGCGGCAACGGCCTCCGGAAGCCGTACATCGACTACTTGCTTCCGTTGATACAGGGCGATCCAAAGATTCCGATGCAGAACGGTCTTCCCCGTTTTGCAAACCTCAAGAAGGTGCGTGCAAAACCCCCGCGCAAGCTTGTTGTAAAAACAGAAGAATAATACTTCATCACGAGAGACGCTTCGGCGTCTCTTTTTCTTTGAAATAAAAACAAAACAATTACGATATGGAAACGGGTTTGCAACGTTTTTGTTGCATTTATACGGTAAAATGTCATCATCAAAGCAAATAAGAGCATTATGAAAAATCGCTTTCCGGTTGTGGAAGACGTTGCGGCAATAACGGAATCCATCGGATTGAACCTGATGCTGTCGGAATATACATACAAAATCATCGGCGACGGCGCAGACACGGTTTCGTATCTTGAAAAGGATCACGGCTTTGATTCGGCGCTGTTGAACGTGGTGCAGCCGCATTATGGGCAGCTTTGAATTGATACTGTACATGGAACAGTACAATATTCCGGTTCTTTTTCTCACGGCAAAGGTCGAACTTGCGTCCAAGATCAAGGTCCTCCGTCTCGGTGCCGAGGACTGTATCGTAAAGTCGTTTGAAATATCGGAGCTTCTATGCGCATACAAAAAGATCTTGCGCAAACAGAAAAACGGAACAATATTCTGCAATAAAGGAACGTCAGGCAACTGGGTCGACTGCAGCGGCTCCGAAGAAAGGCAGCCGTTCACAAACGATAGGGTGCTTGCTGACGACGATGCTTACATCTACAGGCAAGCTTTCTCCCCTGTCGGCGCTGTTTCGCAATGCAAAGCATATATGGAAGCGCCAGTTGTAACCGATATCCTTCCGTTGCGGAAGTGCGATGCGTATATTGCAAAAGACGGCAAGCAGGTAAAAGCCCTGTATCAGATCAAATTTATACAGGCAGCTGCGGGCTCCCCACCGATTTTGTCCCTATGATTTAGGCACAAGCCGGGTATGCCGTGGCCGTATGAAACGATTGCGTTCTTTATTGACGATACCGGAATTCGAAGTTGTCATTGGTACGACAGCGTCGAGTCGACTGAAATGATCTCCGAAAGCGTGCAGACGGTTTCATACGAAGGCGCGATCCGTATCTTTGAAAACATATGCAAGATCACATATGAGCCAAGAAGCAAATCCGGAGAAAGTGGCATATATCACGATCTCTATGTAAATCGGTTCGAGTTGATTATGCTTCGCGTACGGGAACAGAACGGCTCGAATAAATCCGGACTGTATGTTCCGACATTGGTATTGTCCGGGTAACACGTAACGCAGTACAGCAAACACAGCGGCATTGTTCCCGACAGTTGTCCGGACATGATCCTGTTTGCGATCAGCGCGGTCGCCGGAGGGATCATCAACCTCGCGAAAGGATATTGATATTGCACAAAAGAAACGCAGCAAAGAAGGCTGTGTTTCTTTACTTTTGGCGTGCAATGTGTTATTCTTCAAAAAGAATAGCGAGGATGGAATCGTGCAGAAATTATATGAGTTTTTTGACATCAAGCCGGGTATCACGGCGTTGATCGGCGGCGGCGGAAAGACGTCGGCGATATACACGCTTGCAGAAGAATTGCGCGAAAAAGGCTCGGTCATCGTCTGTACCTCCACACATATTCTTTGCCCGCCGCAGTATCCGTTTCTCCACTGCATTTTTGAAAAGCTTTCATTTGGAGAAGTTATCTCCACGGGATCAATCGACGGACAAAAACTGTCTATGCCGAACCAACCCTTTTCCGAATTAATGCAGTATGCGGATTATGTTCTTGTCGAAGCTGACGGATCAAGGCAGCTGCCGCTGAAAGCACATGCGTCCCATGAACCGGTCATTCCGAAGGAAGCCGACAAAGTGTTTGTTGTGATCGGTATCGACGGATTGGAGAAGCCGATCCGGGAAGTCGTGCATCGACCGGAGCTTTATGCATCCATCGTTCATGCAAGCAAAAATGATATTGTTACGGCAGAAATGATCCGGGACGTCGTTTTCACCTATCCGCGCTGTGACGGGATCGTCATCAACAAAGCGGATGAACCCGAAAGTCTCGAAAAGGCTTTGCGGCTTGCTGCGTTGTTCGATGTGCCGGTTGCGATCACGGCATTGCAAACGTCAGATCCTATCAAATCATATCGGAGGAGAAAAATATGATTGTCATAAAAGGCGCAGGCGATCTTGCAAGCGGCGTTGCCGTTCGGCTCGCGCGCTGCGGTTTTCCCATCGTGATGACCGACCTCCCTCATCCGACTTCGATCCGCCGGACGGTTTGTTTTTCGGAAGCGATCCTGAAAGGGACATTTACGGTCGAAGACGTGACTGCCGAATGTGCCAAGACGACACATGATATCGAAGCAATACATGCACGCGGTCATATTGCCGTTCTTGCGGATCCGGAAGCTGCCTGCATCCAAACATTAAAACCGGTCGTAGTTGTCGACGCCATCCTCGCGAAACGCAATCTCGGTACAAAGATCACAGATGCGCCGACGGTGATCGCACTCGGACCCGGGTTTACGGCAGGCGTCGACTGCCATGCAGTGATCGAAACGATGCGCGGACATGATCTCGGACGTGTAATTACGGAAGGCTCCGCAGAACCGAATACCGGCATTCCGGGCAATATCAGCGGGTTTACGACCGAACGCGTCCTTCGCGCGCCGATCAACGGCATTTTTCATGAAGTTCGACAGATCGGTGATCTCGTGGAAAAAGGCGATCTTATTGCGTCCGTTGAAGGCGAACCGATTGCTGCCGCGATTTCCGGCGTGATCCGAGGACTTTTACCGACCGGTACGCCGGTCCATACGGGTATGAAAAGCGGAGATATTGATCCGAGACCGATCCGATCGCACTGCTATACCGTGTCAGACAAAGCGCGTGCGATCGGCGGCGGCGTACTGGAAGCGATTCTTATGCTGCAAAGGAGAGATACGTATGTTTAAGCATATTACACAAGCAATAAAAAGCGGACGTTCCCCCTACCTCTTCACAGCAGTCGAAGGCGAACGCATGGGACAGATAGCTGTTCTGGACGGCGAAGACGTATACGGTGAAAAAGCGATCGTGCAAAAAGTCAGTGAGGATCTCATGCTGCCTACCGTGCGCAACAATGTGCTGATTGAACGGATCATAACGCCGCCGCATCTTGTCCTGTGCGGTGCCGGGCACGTTTCGGTATGTACCGCAAGGATTGCAAAAGCAGTCGGCTTTCGCGTAACTGTTATTGATGAACGAACGGATTTTGCAAACAGAGAACGATTCCCGGAAGCTGATGAGATTCTGAATCTTCCGTTTGCGGAAGCGCTCCGGCAGATCCATGATCCGAATTCGTATTTTGTGATTGTTACACGCGGGCATAAGGACGACAACCTTTGTCTGAAAACGATTCTAAACAAGATGTATACCTATTGCGGAATGATCGGCAGTCATTCCAAAATCAAAGTGGTGTTTGAAGATTTGCGATCACAGGGATATCCGGAGGAACGTCTGAGATCCGTTCACTCCCCAATCGGTCTCCCGATCGGCGCGAACACACCCGAGGAGATCGCAGTATGCATCGTGGCTGAAATGATACAGGTCAAAAATTCCGAGAGTCGTGGAAGCGAATGGGATGAAGCACTTTGCGATGCAATCGAGACCATTCATGAGCCATATGCTATGGTAGCGCTGATTGACAAGAAAGGCAGCGCGCCTCGATCCGCAGGAGCGCGTATGATCGTAAAACAGGACAGAACGATCATTTCCTCTATAGGAGGCGGATTCGGCGAATATGAGGCGTCTCAGCGCGCAGCAGAGATGTTAAGTCGGGGGCCGAAGGTAAAACGTTATACTTGCATGATGAATAATCGCGACGCAGCGGACAAAGGAATGGTCTGCGGCGGTGCGATCGATATTCTGATACAGATTACGGAGGAATGATATGAGCGAAGATATCAAACTGACCAAGCTTGCAAGCTGTGCCGGATGCGGCGCAAAAGTCGGAGCAGGCGTGCTCGCGAAGCTTCTTTCCGATTTGCCGACTGTGCGGGATGAGAATCTGTTGGTAGGATTTGATAAGAGCGACGACGCTGCCGTATACAGGATTTCAGAAGATCTTGCAGTCGTTCAGACTCTGGACTTCTTCCCGCCCATCGCCGATGATCCTTATACGTTCGGACAGATCGCGGCAACGAATGCACTGTCCGATATCTACGCCATGGGCGGAGAGCCGAAACTTGCGCTGAACATCATGTGTGTACCGAAATCCATGCCGAAAGAAGACGTACACGAGATCCTGCGCGGCGGATATGAGAAATGTGCGGAAGCAGGCGCGATCATTTGCGGCGGTCACAGCATCTATGACAATGAACCGAAATACGGTCTTTCCGTGACAGGATTCGTACATCCGGACAGGATGTGGAAAAATCACGGCGCCAAGCCCGGCGACGTACTCTTTCTGACAAAGCCGATCGGCATCGGTGTGCTGACGGCTGCACAGCGCGGCGATCTCCTTGAGCCGGAAACGCATGAACTGATGATCCGCTTGATGACGACGCTGAACAAAGGCGCGCGGGATATTCTTATAAACTATGACGTGCACGCATGCACGGATGTGACCGGTTTTTCCTTCCTCGGACATCTTTATGAAATGTGCAGCGGATCCGACGTCTCTGCAGAGATCGATGTCAACGAAATTTCCCTGATTCCGGAATCGCTGGAATTTGCGCGGATCGGTATTCTGCCGGAAGGCATGTATCGCAACCGTACCTATGCAGAACATGCGGTCGACACAGGCAACACGGAACTGGCTGTTTGCGATCTTTTATTTGACCCGCAGACGTCCGGAGGCTTGCTTGCTGCAGTAGACGAAAAGGATGCGGATGCTGTATATGAGGCACTTAAGGATCGAGTACCTTGTGTTCAGCGAGTCGGAAGAATTACAGAAAAGAAAGAAAAATCGATTTATTTGAAATAAACGGAAGCTATTCCTTCATCGGATACGGTTTTCTATAGAAAGAAAGGAGCGGCTGATTGCCGCTCCTTTTCGATTTTTGGTTTGTGATCAGTCTGCCGGAACAAACTCAATCCAATCCATGGTGTAGTCCTGCAGCGGACGAAGCTGCACGGTGCCCTTGTCCATGATCGGAACGAAGATGCCGTAATCGACATAGTCGCCTACCTTTACGTCTTCGCCGGCGCAGGTTGCAACGATATCGATCGCCGCCTGACCATCCGTGACGCTGATCGTTCTCGTGCCGTCGCCGATCTCAGTGACGCCGATGACTTCGAGAGAATCGAGCCAGAACGTACCGCCGATGAACATTGCCGGATCATCGGTGATGTCCTTCAGCGTTGTGGAGTATCCGAGTGCAATCGGGAACACCACGTAGTAGAACAGGTAATCGCCGATATCATATTCCCAAGCATCATTCAGCATGACCGTGTCAGTGATCTCTGCGTTGTCAAGTCTCGGAAGTCCATAGTAGTTGTCAAGCTCACCCGCAAAGACAAACACATCACCGATGTGAACGTTCTCAACAAGGGACTTATCCGCAAGGTTGACTGCCATACCGGTCGGCTGACCTTCCCAAGGATCGATGGAAACGATGTAGATCGTATCGTTGTAGACCTCGGAAACAAATGCCTGTACCGGAACGACTTCGCCGAGCATATCCTTATCGTTGAGGATCTTGTCGACTGCGAACTCAACTGTACCGTACTCATAACCGCCGACTTCGACAGCGCCGGTCTTCAGATTCAGCGTGTAGCTCTGTACGTTGGTTGCATAGTCGATCGCCTGCAGCTGGATGTAGTTGACGTCTTCGGGAACATTAGACAGATCAAATACCATCTCGGAGGTGCCTGCTTCACCTACGCCGAAACCGAGGTCGTCATCGTCGAGCGCGGAATCATAGTAGAACGCTTGTGCGAAGCACATGCCGGAACCGTTGTCTGCGAAGTTGACGGTAAGCGTCTTTGCTTCATCGTCGACTGCGGCATTTGTAATAACCGGAGATTCGGTATCAACGAGGAGCTGGAACTGATATTCCGTATGCAGTTCTGCGCCCGGATAATCGACCATCGTCTCATAAGTGACGAGGCAGATCGTGCCGTTCGGAACATGTTCGCCATACAGTGCGGATTCTTCGTTGGTGACGATGCCGTCCCATGCGAAGCTGCCGCGCGGACCCCATGTTGCGGTATCATTATCGAAGTATGCTTTGCCGAGGTATTCGGTATCGTCTACATAATAAACCTCACCGGTCATTGCATCCGTAACCGTCATGATCAAATGACGTGCATTACGGAGCTGGATCGGTTCCGAATAGAACTCATCAACAAGATACTGAACACCATCCGTGTTCTCATTGGAGATCGCATTGTGCAGAGGATTGTCATATGTGTTGAACAAATCTTCCCATGCAAGTGCATTGATCTCTTCGTCGTTGAAGATGGTTGCTGCGGGGTTCGTTGCAAAGTACGTATATGCACTTCCGGAAGCACTGTTCAGGCCAAATGTCATATGTGCCTTGATGTTGACTTCCATCGGATTGAACAAATCGGTCGGGAGATAACCCGCTGCTGCATACTGCGGATAGTAGACATTTTCAGCTGCGAAATACATCAGGTATTCGGGGCTGTTGGTCCAGATCTTGTCGAGAACAGGGCCTTGCGTCCAATCACCGTAGAAGCCGTTGAATGTGAAGTGCGCATCTGCGTTTGCAATTCTTGCAGTGGGCGTGAACGTCGGAAGCGTTTCAAGACCGACAACCGCACGCAGAATGAACGCAGCGTCTGCCGCCGTTACGGAGCCGTCAAGGTTTACGTCCGCAAAGAACAGCGAGGTTGCATCGAGCTCTGTCAAACCGACGACATAGCGAAGGATCTCTGCCGCGTCAGCTGCCGTGACCTTGCCGTCGAGGTTTGCGTCGCCGAGGATGCCGGCCGCAACAGGCGTATCAGCACCCGCAGCAGGATTCTGGTTTGTGAAGTATACGTAACCTTCGATGAAGTTGCCGTTTGCAAACGTCTGATCAAAATACGCTTTTGCGGAATCGTCAAGCGTGATCGTCATCTTTCCTTCGTAGGTTCCGTTCGCAGGAATCGTGATGGTCGTCGGACCGTCAACGGTGATACCCTGACCGTCGAACAGATAATCGGAGGTCAGCGTGTTATAGCCCTGCGTGACATAGTCATAAAGGCCGATGACTTCGAGGTCATAAACCTGCTCTTCGTCGCTGAGGTTTACAGCAGTGAAGCGCATATTGAATGTGCCTGTCTTTTCCGGATCATCAAACAGATTGACGATCGGCTCAACAAAGTAGATCGGGCATGTAACTGCGTTCTCAAGGTTGATGATACCGGAGCCGCTCTTTCTCGGCGAGTACAGATAACCGTCACCGTCGATCGGAAGCGTTGCGGTGGATTCGGCAATGTCCTCAGCAAGCTCTGCGCGCTGTGCCTTGGAGAGCGTGGGATACTCTTCCTTCAGATACTGGGTGAGGAGCAGGAACGAACCGCAGGCATTCGGAGATGCCATAGATGTGCCGCTGTATACTTCGTATGCATCGGGCTCGCCTGCAACGGAGGAATAGATCATACCGCCGGGAGCGGAGATCGTCGGCTTGAGCTCCAGAGACGGCGTGGTGCCCCAGCTAGAGAAGGTGCTCATCAACATTGCGCTCGGGTTGTCAACTTCAACCTTTTCGGTCGGAACCGTAACGGTGTTGTCAACGTCAAGACCGGCAAGGATCTTAAGACCCGCATCCTGCTGAATGCTGATCGCAGGAACGTAATACGGATCGATCAGCATGCCGATGCTGCCTGCTGCGTTGTTGAACAGGATCATACCGACCGCACCCTTTTCAGCGACGTTCGCGTTCTTCTCGGAGAATGACAGATCGCCGCGAACAACAAGTGCAATTTTTCCTTCTACTTCATCAGGGATCTCTTCGGGAGCGCCCTTGCCGCAATATACGAGCTCAAGGGTCTCATCGCCGAACGCATCCAGCCAGCCATGTTCGCCGTCGTCGCAGTTGTCAACGTACGGGAAAGCTTCTCCGTTGTAAACGATGGCCAGGGACGGATATGCAAGGTTTTCCATAGAAGCAACGGAAACGTTGCCTTCATAGGTGGACGGGCTTGCTACTTCTGCGTAGTCGGCATACTCAGCGAGGACGTAACCGTCGCCTGCAAAGTTGCCTGCGTTGTGCGCCATGGAGTATTCGTTACCCGCGGAGATGCAAACGATCACACCGGCCTGATCGAGCTTCTTGTAGACGTTGCCGAACTCTTCATCGAGTTCCCAGTCATAAACGAAGCCGCCGGGTGCACCGATTGACATGTTGATCGCATCGACGCCGAGGAGGAAGCAGTCTTCCAAAGCAGCCATGTAGATACCGGAGTTCGTACCGGCAGCCTGGTCAGCGAAGATCTTCATGAACACGAGCTGCGAGCAAGGAGCTGCGCCCATAAACTTGATCGCGCCGTCTGCATCGACCGCAAGACCGGTGATCGTACCGGAAACATGGGAGCCGTGTCCGTTGTAGTCCGTTACGTCATCGTCGCCGTCATAGTAGTCGTACGAGAAGGGAACCTTGTCGGAGAGATACTTGCCTTCGACCGTGGTCGGTACGGAGGAAACATACTCTTCGGTGAAAGCCGGATCGGTGATTACGCCATAATCCTGGAATACTTCGTGATTGATGTTCAGACCGGTATCCAGAACTGCAACGACCATCCCGTCACCGAGAAGGCCGATGCTCTGCATCGAGTATGCGCCGGTGATGATGTTTGCATTTGCCTGTGTCGGCTTTTGCACTTCGGGAGCGTTATACTCGTTTGCAACGTAAACCTTCTTGACGCCATCCATCTTCTCCATTGCGGAAAGATTCTTGTACGCCGTCTGGACGGACATACCGTTCATCAAAGCGGTGTAGTCATACATACGCTTTGCTTCAAACGGCAGCGCTTTGAAGAAGGTGTCGTGCGCACCGGACAGACGGTTCTGTGCGCTCGCAGCCTTATTGGCGCGAATCTCTTCCGCCGTGTAGGTGTCGCTCAACGCGGGTTCATCAAACACAACGATCGCGGTAACGATGGTTTCCGGGTCGATGTCCTTGGTGCTCGTCAAACGCTGGAGCGAATTGGATTGGAACGTTCTTTCGGTCCTGCTTTGAATGGGCTTTTCGGGCTCAGCGACTTTACGGTCGCCGAGCTTTTCCAGCTTCTTTGCCGAATCGGCAAAGGAAACAGGCAGAACGCTCAGCACCATAACCAAAGCGAGCATGATCGCAAGTATGGTTCTTGCTTTTTTCATCCATGTATCCTCCTTATCAATATTAGTACACAAGTGTACAATACATGCGCTTATATTATATTATCAGTCGTCCCGCTTGTCAAGAAATATCAGGAAATTCTTGCTCCGTTTCAGATCGCGTAAAAAGCCCGAAACAGCGGCTGTTATCAAGCATGCGGAAGACACGACCCGATAATATATTTTCGCATGCAGGATAAAAGAAACGATAAAAAACAGAATACCGAGCACTAAATATTTATTTAGATGAGGCAGAAACTCATTCCTGTGGGAAATAGCCCGCCCCCTTGCCCCCCCATCTTTCTTTTCAGCATCTTCGTCAAGAAGATCCTGTTTACAGTAAATATCAGTCCCCGGGCTGTATGATCGGATCAGTTCAATCATCGCAGCGTCCTGCGTAAACATGCCGATCGCGTCGGCATGCTTGCGTATCGCATCCAAAACGTCGAATTTGTCGGGACGTTCTTTTCTTATCAGAATAAAATTGTTTTTTCCGAATCTCCTTGACAGGTCTTCATCACTGAGCAGCAGAAGCTGCTCGACTTTTCTCTGCTGCACCTCGAATAAAGACTTTTTTATCAGCTTGGCAGTATGAGAACGCTTTCGGGTGACCGCAACGAGCAAAAAAACTGCAAGGCCAATCGGAATGAGGATCCATGTGCGTTTTGCGGAACCGATATACGGAAGGATCAAAAGCACAAGAAATACAGAGAACAATACCGTATCGGCAAAACCGAATAGGTTATGAATGACGGTAGACGATTTCTTGTGTGCGATCATAAAATGAGTGTTGCCAAATGTTGTCTTTTTATTCTATAATATAGCCATGATGAAAGAGAAAATCGGTGTTTTCGGGGGAACGTTCCACCCTGTCCATAACGGACATCTTATGTTGGCAAAGCATGCAGCGGAGGCACTCGGAATAGACCGTGTGCTGTTTGTGATAGATCGTATTCCGCCGCACAAAACGCTTGCCGAAGGCGCGAGCGATACGGAACGGCTCGAAATCCTGCGGCTTGCCGTATCGGATGAACCGAAGTTTTCGGTCGAAACGATGGAGCTCGAACGCGAAGGCAAAAGCTACAGCGTCGATACGCTGCGTGAGCTCAGGCAGAGGTATCCGGACAGCGAGCTGTATTTCTTTATGGGATCCGACATGCTCAATTCGTTTTCTGCCTGGCGATCACCGGACGAGATTTCAAAGCTCGCTGTTCTGGTATGTACCGTAAGAGGCGGACAAAGCGGCGGTGAAGAGGCAGTTGCCGCACAGCTCAAAGAGCAATTCGGAACGAACGTGATCCTTCTCGAAGAGGTTTCTTCCCTGTCCTCCACCATCGTACGCAATCGGATTCGCGACGCATTGCCGATTACGGACATGATCCCGGCGCCTGCCGCGCATTATATTTATCTGCGCGGCTGTTATCAAACCAAGGAGATCCGGGAATATTATGATCGGCTGACGAAAGAACTGAAACCGCAGCGAATGGAGCATACGGCATATGTGCTTGAAACGGCCATTGCGCTTGCCTCCAGATACGGCGTCGACGCATCAAAGGCTCGTGTTGCTGCTTTGCTGCATGACTGCGCTAAATATTTGCCGGAAGAGACGCTTCTGTCCTATGCCGATACGGAACCTCCGATGCTTCCGATCCTGCACGCCGCTGCCGGAGCGGACTACGCAAAAACAGCATACGGCGTTCGTGATCCGGAGATACTGGAAGCGATTCGCTTACATACGACAGGCGACGCCGGAATGACGATCCTTGACAAGGTCATCTATCTGGCTGATATGATCGAACCGTCCCGTTCTTTTGAAGGTGTGGATCGGATCAGAAACGCTTCTTCACTCGATGAAATGATGCGTCTTGCTTTATTGAGGAGTATTTGGTATATTAAAGAAAAAGGTAATCCCATTCATCCCGCAACACTGCGGGCTTTGAAAGATTCAGGAGGAAAGATGGAACGATTCGGAGAATCTGACGCGCTTGCGATTTGTAAGGTGTTATATGACAAAAAGGCAATCGACATTCTTGCGCTGCATATCGGCGACAAGACCATCATTGCGGATTGGTTCGTCGTGGCAAGCGGCACGTCCGTTACGCACGTACGCGCGCTCTGTGACGATCTCGAAGAAAAAGCGAAGGAGATCGGGCTTGAGATCAGACGTAAAGAAGGTTATGAGGACGCGCGATGGATCGTGCTGGACTTCGGTTTTGCGCTCGTGCATCTGTTCCATCCGGAGGAACGTGCCTACTATAACATCGAACGGTTATGGGAAGGTGACAACAATATGATCCGCTATCCCATCTCAGAATAATTCTACGGAGGTATCAATATGGAACTTGCAAAGTATATCGACCACACGCTCTTGAAACCCGAATCAACGCGTGAGGATATTCTTCGTGTATGCGAGGAAGCAAAGCACTATCATACCGCAAGCGTCTGCGTCAATCCGTTCTGGATCGGTTTTGTGGCAGAACAGCTTAAAGGAACGGACATCAAGCCCTGCTGTGTCATCGGATTCCCTCTGGGCGCGACACTGCCTGAAGTAAAAGCGTTTGAGACGTCCGCTGCGATCCGTGACGGCGCGAAGGAAGTCGATATGGTCATCAATGTCGGCGCATTGCGCGGCGCGGAGTTTGAAACCGTCTATGAAGACATCAAAGCGGTCGTCGATGCCGCCGCCGGCAAAGCGCTTGTGAAGGTCATCATTGAGACCTGCCTGCTTACCGACGAGCAGAAGGTGACCGCATGTAAGCTTGCAAAGCAGGCGGGCGCAGATTTCGTCAAGACGAGCACCGGCTTCTCCACCGGCGGCGCAAAGGTTGAAGATATTCGACTGATGCGGGAAACGGTCGGTCCCGAAATGGGCGTAAAGGCAAGCGGCGGCGTACGGACGAAAGCGGACGCCGAAGCGATGATCGAAGCCGGCGCGTCACGCATCGGCGCAAGCTCATCAAAGAAGATCATCGAAGGATAATCCGGATAAACAGAACCGTCTGTGTATTGCACGCAGACGGTTCTGTTGATTTACGATTCGTAGAACATCACGTTTTGCGCACGCAGAAAGTCCTTGATCACATCCGGATATGTATTGACCGCAAGGTGCATTGTTCCGTGATCGACGTATGATTCATGATTCGGCGCCTCCATTTTGATATCGGCACCGAGCAGCATGACGCCCATTCCTGCCTGCATGCCGATCACACGGCCTTCCACATCAAACACAGGCGCGCCATTCATGCCGACCGGACCGGCGTTTGTCGTTTCGACAGCAAAGGTACGTTCTCCGTCCGAAAGGAATCTCGTTACGATCCCATCGAGAGCAAACAGTGAGGATGCGTTCTTTCCGACGTCCGAAAATTCGACGGTATCGTTTTCCGTATTCATGCGATAATTTTTAAATTCCGGCATCGGGAACCCGAGGCGGCAAACCGTTTGCCCCTGCTTCGGCGGCTCTGCAGCAAAGGTCACATGCCCATGATACAGGTATTCGCCGTCAGTCGTAAAATGCAGCAGTGCAAGATCGTATTTCGGATGCGGAATGCATTCGATGCGGATATTTCCTTTGGCGCAGCCCATAAACGCATAGCGGATCTGGATCAGCGTATCCGCGGTCAGCTTCATGTCTTTTTCAAGACGCTTCAAAGCGAACCGGTATCCTTCATCATGCGGAAGCTCGGACCGTTTCTTGAGATACATCTGATACATCTGATCGGCGTTGGCGGACGCCTTTAAAACGGCGGAAACGCGCTTTGACGTGATCGCATAACCGAATTCGTTGACAAAAAACAGCGTTGCGATATCGGGCAGAATGGCATTGTCACCGAACCGCCTCCTGATGATATGCATCGGACGGATCGCTTCTCTGAGTACTTCTACTGCGTTAACAAACATTCTGATGCTCCTTATCTTCGGTTGATTTGAAATCGAGAATATTCAATTCCGGCGTGTTGAATACGCGCGGAAAAAGGATGGTATTTCCGAGTCCGCGTGATACGTACAGCATGGATCTGCCGATCCTGTATTGTCCAGCATCAAAGCGCGGGAAAAGTCCCTGCTGCGGCGCGTAGACGCCGTGTCCGAACAGTCGGATCTGTCCGCCGTGCGCATGTCCGGAAAGAATGACGTCGGCATCGGTGTCGGTGTAGATCGGAAACCGTTCGGGACGGTGCGCCAAAACAAGATTCAGACGATTCGGATCCGTCAACGCAGTAAGCTGCTGCGGATCTGCGTATTGCTTCAGCCCGATGAGACGAATAGATCCGATATCCGTACATTCATCGCGAAGAATGTGCACGCCCATCTCGCGGATCGTTTCAATGTATCGCTCCCCCGTCTCACCGAGCGAACACTCATGGTTGCCCTCCGCAAAATAGACCGGTGCGATGCCGACAGCCTTTTGCACAAACGCAAAGGCATTCTTGCATGCCTTATGATTGTGCCGGTTGAACAGATCGCCGGTAATCAGGATCATGTCCGGTCCGGCGGCACGAATCGCTTCGATCAGCGTTTTCTGATCCTTGCCGAATCTGCAGTCGTGCAGATCGCTGACCTGTACAACGGTGAACGGCTCTCGGACCTTTTCCTGCCGGATCGTCTCACACCTCGTCACAAACCTGCGGTTTTCCAGGAAAAACAGCAGATATGCAAGAAACAGTATTCCGAGTATGACGAGTACGGGTATCATGGATCAGAACGCTCCGTCAGCTTTGCGAGAATACGGTCGTAATGAAAATGCGGTACGGTACAGCCGCTGCAGTCCTTCACGCCGTTTGCAAGATAGTTCGGATTACCGCCGCAATCCTGCATCCGATACAACGGACAATAGCAGAACAGGCAATTAAAATGATCCGGATCATTCGTTGCATGACACGGGAAATACTCGCAGGCGCGATTCTGCACAAAACCGCAAAAGCGGCTTTCCCGCAATCCCGCTTCCCATTCCTTCCTTGTGATCGTATAGGTGCAGCGATCGATCAGCGTACCGTCCGGTCCTTTGGAGGAACAGCGGATCGTTCCGTCATACCGGAATCCGCATTTTTGGATCACTCTCCGGGAACGGGCGTTGTTTGTCTTATGAAACACACGGATCGCATCAAGCTGCAGGTCCGAAAAGCCGAATTCGATCACAGCCTTCGCCGCTTCCGTCATGATGCCCTTTTCCCAGAAATCCGGATGCAGAACATAACCGAGCTCACGCACGGTATCGACGCGCGTCAGATGCAAACCGACACTGCCGATGACGCGACATTCCGGTTTCAGCGTGATCGCCCATGTCTCGTCTTCTTTGATTGCAGACGCGAGATACTGCTTCGTATCTTCGATCGTCCGATGCGGTTCCCATCCGGCAGCCGGACCGACAAGCGGCGATTTCGCGTATTCAAACATTTCGGGCGCGTCCTCCGGCGTCCATGCGCGCAGAATCAGCCGTTCGGTTTCGATCGTTTTCATAGCAGATCCTTTCAGATCATCTTGCCGTCGATGGATTTGGTGATTGCTTTCGACATGCGGAGAATCAGCTCATGGTGATCCGTCAGAAGGTTGTAGACCGCATCCTCGGAAAGCACGCCGCGCTTCAAGTCCTCGGGCAGCTTGCCCGCTTCGTCGTCTTCAAAGTCCTTCATCCAGCGTGTGCTGCCGTAATAATCGGAAAGCTTCCTAAGCGACGGCTGTATCGCTTCATATCGGTCCATCGCTTCCGAAAGCGCTTGGATCGCTGCTTCCGATTCGTCCAGGTATTGTTCCATTTTCTCGATCCGTTCGATCTGTTTCATATTCGTTCCTCCTCAATGAGAGCCGGTATAGCCGACGCCGTAGATATCTGTATAGTAATCGATGCGTTTTGAATTGTCAAATATCGCCTGATACAGATTATCCTTCGGGTCGATCCCGGCAAGTCGGCAGACAGCGTCGTGACAGCGTTCGGTCAGATCCTTCTCTCGTTCCTTCGGATTCAACGTGCTGTCCGGAAACAGCGGTTCGCCGACGCGTACCGTAAATGTTGCGATCTGACGAAAGATTTTCTTTCGGATCCACCCCGGATTACGGTAGGAAAAACCTAAGGGAAGGATCGGTTTTTCGCTGTCGCATGCGATATGCGCCGCGCCGCGCTTGAACGGGCGGATCGGTGCGTAATACTCCCACATGCTGCCTTCGGGATAGATGTGCAGCCATCCGTGCTCGTCCCGTAGAAGATCGCGGACTGCTTTTAAGTAGGTTTTTGTCGCGGCGAGATTGTTTTCCGGGATCGGGATCCCGCCCACCATACGGATCAGCGTGCCGTTCTCGCCGTTGATGTTCGGCGCCCATGAAAGCAGACTGGAGTGAAACGGACGGATCGCCCGCATGACGGCAATATAATCCCACATGTGTACATGGTTTGCGATGGATATAACGCCGTTTTTCAAGACAGCTTTATGCTTTTTCAGGTTCTCGCGTCCCTCGATCCTAAGCCCGAGACGGATCCGGCAAAGTGGAAATACAAGTACGTTCAGCAGCAGGCGAACCAAGCACTGCTTAAACCGGAACGCTTTGGAACGGTCGATATACGGATATTCCGTATCGAACACGATCCCGCGGTCCATATGCACTTTGAGATAATGACTGTCCGTCTCCATAGGATACGGAAACTTGTTTGTTTTCGGATCAAAACTCATATAGTATCTCCTGACTGTCGTCACTTTGTCATCAACACAACTGACTCATCCGGTGTCTGTTTTTGTGGGAAAATGACACCGTCTGCTTCGCAACGGATTCGATAGAACCGCTTTACCCATTCCGGAAGATTTTCGACATCATCTTTGATTCTAACAAGCGTCCGCTTTCCAACTCTTCTATCCATATAGGCAAATACGCGCAACAGATAATTGTCTGACGAAAGGGAAGATGTTACATCTGTTTTGAGATAAATGGTTATGGAGTTTATGAAATCTATTTCACATAATTTTCCCTCAGGCATCCACTTTTTCTTTTCCATTTCTGCGCAAGACGATTTTTTGCCTTCCTGGTATAAATGAGACATTTCATACTCCTGCTCATACATCTCCACCCATGAGAACGCCGCCATCTCTTTTTTCTCAAAGTTGATAGTCGCTCTGCCGTAGGCATTGTGTACCTCGTGATAGCTGGTATAGAAATATGAGATTTTATTCTTGAGGGAATCGCAGAGTAAATCATTCATTTGACTCTTCAGATTGCTCCAAGATTTGTATTTGCTCTTTTCATCAGAAATCAATTTCTGCGCATTTCGACACAAAAGAGCAACCGTCTCGACATGCTGCGTATGCGGGAACATGTCGACCGGTTGGACGTGGCGGATCGAGTAGCCGTACGTCGAAAGGATCTTTGTGTCGCGCGCAAGTGTCGCTGGATTGCAGGAAACGTACACGACGCGATTGACGCCGCTTTCGACGATCGCATTCAGCACGGATTCCTCGCATCCCTTGCGCGGCGGATCGATCACGATCGCGTCGGGACGCATGCCCTTTTTGACAAGGTCCGGAAGTACATTCTCGGCAAGTCCGCAGATAAAGTCTGCATTATCGATCCCGTTCATTTCGGCGTTCTTCTTCGCATCCTGAATCGCTTCCGGTACACACTCGATCCCGATCACCTTACCGGCGCGCTTTGCGATCGCCAGCGAGATCGTACCGATGCCGCAATAGACATCTGCGATCGTTTCCGTAGGTTTCGGATCAAGAAGATGAATCGCTGTTTCGTAAAGTGCCCTCGTCTGAATCGGATTGACCTGCAGAAAGCTTTGCGGGCTGACGGCAAAAATGAGATCGCCTTGCTGTTCGATCACCTGCGATTTGCCCTTCAAAAGTGTAAACCGATCGCCGAAGATCACGTTGGTGTTTGCATCGTTTCTGTTATGATACAGCGATTCAACGTCCAGCATTTTGATCAGGGATTCCTTTGCGGAAAGCTCGCCCTTTGTTACGACGACGACCATGCGTTCGCCGGTCGACGTGACGCGGACAACGCAGGCGCGAAGACAGCCCTTCCCCGTCTGTTCATCATAGGCGCGAACATGATTGCGGTTTGCCCACTCGGTGACCGTCCTCGCAAGTGCGGTGATGCGCGCGTCCTCGATCGGACAGTCAAAAAGCGGGATCAACCGGTGACTGCGTTCCGCATAGAAACCGAATGCCGCGACGCCGTCAATAAATCCGATCGGAAAGCTGCCCTTGTTGCGATATCGCCACGGATCGTCCATACCGATCGTGTCTTGTACTTCGATATCTGTAAAACCGCCGAGCCGTTCGAGACAGTCCCGAACGGTCTGCGTTTTTGTTTTGAGCTGTTCCGCATAGTCCATATGCATTAGCGCGCAGCCGCCGCATTTCTCATACGCTTCGCAAAGCGGTTTGATGCGATGTTCGGACGTATTTACAATTTCAACGATCTTTGCGATGCAATACTTCTTTTCAACCTTGATGATATGCGCACGGACCGTTTCGCCGGGCAGCGCAAAGGGGACGAAGAACGCGACGCCTTCGCATCTGCCCACGCCCTGTCCTTCGCTTGTGATCCCGGTGATCTCAAGCGTCAGCTCCTGATTTTTCGAGAACGGATTCGACTGTTTCATTTCAGAACGATATTCTCCTCTCCGAATTCATCCTTTAATGCGCGAATGAGCGATTCCGTCGGGTTGACGGACCATTCCTTCGGCGCGCCTTTTGCGATCTTCTTTGCAGTATCATACAGCACGATCGAAGTGCTTCCCGGATAGGAATGCGTAATTTTACGTACGCGCTTCTGCTGATCGGCATCAAGGTACGGGAGACGAATATACAGCGTCTGCATCGCTTCCTTCATCGAGGTCAGCGTATCGACAAGGATCGAATTCGCGCGGTCCTCTCGTATCGAAATGCGACCGGTGATCTCGACGATATTTTCATCAAAGAACTGTGCGGAGCAGGTCTGCAGCGTCTTCGGAAACAGCATCAGTTCAACGGAACCGGAATGACCTTCGAGCACGCCGAGACCGATCAAACCGTTTCCGCTCTTCGTCGGGCGCTGCTTGCAGCTGCTGAGCATTCCGCCGACGGTGATGAGCATTTCATCTTTGATTTCCCCTGTCCCGTCCGCGTCGGAAAGCTGCTGTACGGTATACGGAAGTCGTTCCAAAGCTGCGCTGAACGAATCGAGCGGATGACCCGAAAGATACAGACCGGTCGCCTCACGCTCCTTTGCGAGCAGCACGGCGTGCGGCAGCTCGGGAAGATTCGGTATCGAAAGCGTCGTTTGCTCGATCATATCGCTGCCGACATCCAGATCAAATAGGGAAAGCTGTCCGGACTCGCGTGTTTTCTGTGCACGCTGCGAAGCGTCGAGCGCCTGCGCATACACGGTAAGCAAACTGTTGCGGGTATACCCCATACTGTCAAAGCATCCTGCGGCGATCAGTCCTTCGAGCATGCGTTTGTTGAGCCCATGCGTGCGGTTGACGAAATCCTCGAAGTTCTTGAAGGGTCCCTTTTCTTTGCGGTCCTGTACCACATCCCGCATGACGTTTTCCGATACGTTGCGAACCGATGAAAGACCGAACCGGATCGCGTTGTCTTCGACATTAAACAGTGCCATCGAACGGTTCACGTCAGGCGGCAGGATGCGGATCCCGAGCCTGCGTGCATCGTAAACGTAAGCGGCGACGCTGTCCGTATTCTGACGGTAACCGTTGATCGTCGCGGCAAACAGTTCGGTCGGATAATAATGCTTCAGGTAGGCTGTCCGGTATGCCACGACCGCATAGCATGCGGCGTGTGCCTTGTTGAACGCATACGACGCAAAGTCCATCATCTCGTCAAAGATATGGTTTGCAACGTCTTCGGGAACGCCGCGCTTGATTGCACCGTCAACGCCGTCCGTACCGTATACAAAGAACGTGCGTTCTTTTGCCATGACGTCGTGCTTTTTCTTGGACATGGCGCGGCGGACGAGATCGCTTCGGCCGTAGCTGTAGCCCGCAAGTGAGCGCACGATTTCCATGACCTGTTCCTGATAGACCATACAGCCGTAGGTATTCTTCAGGATCGGCTCCATCAGAGGATGTGCGTATTCGATATTGCCCTCATGCTTGCCGCGGATATAGCGCGGTATCTGCTCCATCGGACCCGGACGGTACAGGGAAATACCTGCGATCAGATCTTCGAAGCAGTCGGGACGAAGCTGCATCATAAACTGTCGCATGCCCCCGGATTCAAGCTGGAACACGGCGTCCGTATCGCCCGACGCGATCATTTCCCAAACAGCAGGGTCGTCGAAATCGTTTTTTGAGAAATCGGGAACCGGTTTCCCCTCCTGCCGGATGAAATCGAGTGCATCGCGAATGATCGTGAGTGTGCGAAGTCCCAGAAAGTCCATCTTGAGCAGACCGAGCTCCTCAAGCGTCGTCATCGGGAACTGGGTCGTCAGCGCGCCTTCGTTGCTTGTCAGCGGGACGACCGTATTCAGCGGCACACCGGAAATGACCACGCCTGCCGCATGCGTCGAGCTGTGGCGCGGAAGCCCTTCGAGCTTCATGGAAAGATCGAGCACGCGACGCATCGTTTCGTCATTGTCGTAGAGCGCTTTCAGTTCCGCGTTCATCTGGATCGCTTCGGACAGCGTGATCTTCAGCACGTTCGGGATCAGCTTTGCAAGCTTGTCCGCATCCGCGTACGGGACGCGCAGCACACGCGCAACATCGCGCACAACGGCCTTTGCCGCCATCGTACCGAACGTAATGATCTGCGCAACGTGTCCCTCGCCGTACTTTTCGCCGACGTAGTCAATGACTTCCTGCCTGCGTTCATAACAGAAATCGACGTCAAAGTCCGGCATGGAAACGCGTTCCGGATTCAGAAAGCGCTCAAACAGCAGGTTATATTTCAGCGGGTCGACATCCGTAATGTCGAGAAAATATGCCGCAAGCGAAGCCGCGCCGCTGCCTCTGCCGGGACCGACCATAATGCCGTGGGTTTTCGCGTAGTGAATGAAGTCCCACACAATGAGATAATAGTCGACAAATCCCATCTTTTCGATAACCGACAGTTCATATTCGAGACGGTCGCGCGCTTCCTTGCCGCCGTTCGGCATCTTGCGCTGCATACCCTCATCACAGAGCTTGCGCAAAAAGATGTCGTTATCTAGACCGTCCGGCGCGGTAAAATGCGGAAGCCTGCGAACGCCGAATTGAATCTCGACGTCGCATTTATCGGCGATCTCATTGGTGATATCGAGCGCTTCCGGATCGTCCGGCAGGGCCGCCGCCATTTCGTCGTAGGATTTCAGATAGAATTGATCGGTTTCCATCCGCATGCGATCGGTCTCATCGATAAACCGCTGTGTTTGGATGCAGAGCAATACGTCCTGCGCGTCTGCGTCCTCCTGCTTTACGTAATGGATATCGTTTGTTGCAACTGTTTTGATACCGAGCGTCTTTGCGAGCATTCGGAGTCTCGGAAGCACTTGTTCCTGTTCGGGAATGCCATGGTTCTGCAGCTCAATATAAAAATCTTCGCCAAACGTATCTTTGAGCATCTGTGCGATCTCATAGGCGCGGGCGTCCTGACCGCGTAAGAATGCCTGCGGAATGTCGCCCGCAAGGCAAGCGGAAAGGCAGATCAGACCTTCGTGATGCTTACGTAGAAGTTCATAGTCGATGCGCGGCTTATAATAGAATCCGTGAATAAATGCTTCGGAGGACAGCAGCATCAGGTTCTGATATCCGATCTGGTTTTTTGCGAGCAGAATCAGATGCGCGGAATCCCTGTCCTTTGCGTCCTGCGCGTCGTACTTGCCCTTTGCAACGTATGTTTCCATACCGAGGATCGGCTTGATTCCTTCCGCCTTGCATGCGCGATAAAATTCGATCACGCCGTACATCACGCCGTGGTCGGTGATGGCAATCGCTTCTTGCCCGAGTTCCTTTGCGCGTTTCACAAGTTCCGGAATGCGCGACGCGCCGTCCAGAAGGCTGTATTGGGTATGTACGTGCAGGTGTACAAACGGCTTCATGGTTCCTCCGAATGCTTGTGAATACATATTATTGAAAATTATATCACAACGAGATACCGTTCGCAACAAAAAGAACGGCTGAAAGCCGTTCTTCGAAGATCATTCAGTGCAGCAGTTCGGAAACGAGATCTTCCATGGAATAAAGGCCTTTGTCTTTTGCCAGAAGGAACTGTGCCGCGTGAAGAGCGCCTTCGGCAAAAACGCGCTTGGAATAGGCCTCATGCCGGATCGAAACCTCTTCGTCCTGCCCGAGAAAACGCACTTCATGCTGTCCTACGATCGTGCCTCCGCGAATGCTGTGAAAGCCGATCTCGCCTTTTTCACGCCTGCGGTCCTTTTCTCTGCGTCCGTATACGTACGCATGTTCCGTTCCGTCGGCGTCTCGGATCGCGTCGGCAAGCATCAATGCCGTTCCGCTCGGCGCGTCTTTTTTGCGGTTGTGATGCGTTTCGATGATTTCAATATCGAAAGCGTCTCCAAGCGTCAGTCTCGCCTGTTTGATCAGCGCGCGCATCAGATTGATGCCGAGCGACATATTGCCGGATCGGAAGATCGGAATCTCTTTGCTTGCGGCGTCGATCTTCTCGATCAGCGAATCCGGCAGCGCTGTCGTGCAGATGACGGCAGGGATATGTTTTTCAAGGCAAAACGTAAGGATCTTTTCCATCGCTTCCGGGACCGAGAAATCTATCACGACGTCGACCGGAACGTCTACCGCGTCCGGAGACGCAAAAATCGGAAAAGGCAGTGCTTTTTTAGAGAACGGATCGACGCCGCACGCGACCGCAAAACCGTGATCCGATTCTGCGATCGTATGCAGCAGCGCGTTTCCCATCTGCCCACCGATCCCGTTGATCAAAAGCTGTTTCATAAGGACCTTCTCAGAGCATTCCGTATTCGCGGAGCGTATTTTCAATCAGTTCATAATGCTCGAGCGACGGCTGCACGAGCGGCAGGCGGACCTCAGGATCGCAAAGCTTCAAAAGACCCATCATCGTTTTGATCGGGATTGGATTGACTTCGCAGAATGCGGCCTGCTGCAGCGGTAAAAGTGCAAGCTGTATACGCCTTGCTTCCTCTACGTTGCCATCGGCATATTCCTTGCACATCAGATGCATCGCTTCCGGATGGATGTTGGCGATCGTGGAAATGACGCCTTTGCCGCCGATGGAAAGGATCGGCACGACCTGATCGTCATTGCCGGAATAGATATCGCACTCCGGGCAGAGCGCGGCAAGCTGTATAATCTGGCTGATGTCACCGCTCGCTTCCTTGATGCCGACAATGTTTTCGCAGGAACGAACGAGTTTGTTCACTGTTTCGGGCTTGATGTTGAGGCCGGTACGTGAAGGCACGTTATAGATAATGATCGGAAGCCGAACCTGCTCGGCAATCGAACTGTAATGCGCCAAAAGACCTTCCTGGGTGGTCTTATTATAGAACGGCGTGACGATCAAAAGCCCGTCCGCGCCGACCGCCTCCGCAAAGCGGCTCTTCTGGATCGCGTCCTCCGTATTGTTGCTGCCCGTACCGACGATGACGGGTATGCGGTTGGAAACGCGTTCGACGACAAACCGGATCACTTCCTCCCGTTCGTCCTGCATTAACGTAGCTGCTTCGCCCGTAGTGCCGAGCGCGACGATCGCGTCGGTGCCGGATGCGATCTGCAATTCGATCAGACGCGTTAATGCGGTATAATCGACCGCACCGTTTTTGAACGGCGTGATCAGCGCAACGGCGGATCCCGTAAAGATACTCATTGATTTTCCCCCTTTATCAAATGCTCCAAGATCTGTACCGCGTTCAAAGCGGCTCCCTTGCGGATGTTGTCCGCAACGCACCAGAAATTCAATCCGTTGTCGATCGACGTATCCCGACGGATCCGACCGACGTAGACCGGATCGGTGCCCTCAGCTTCGATCGGCATCGGGTAGACATTGTTTTTCGGATCGTCCCGGACGACGATGCCCTCGGCATTTTCCAGTAAACGGTATACTTCGCAAAGCTCGAACGAACGTTCGAATTCGACATTGATGCTTTCGCTGTGTCCGTGATAGACGGGTACGCGCACGCATGTGGCGGAGACGCGCAGATCCGGGCGATTTAAGATCTTTCTCGTTTCGTCGATCATCTTCTGCTCTTCCTTGGTGTTCCCGTTTTCCAGAAAGACGTCGATATGAGGAATGCAATTATTGGCGATCGGATGCGGAAATTTCTTTGGAAGCGCACCGCAAAGTCCGTCTTCAAGATCCTGATACCCCTTTTGTCCCGCGCCGGAAACCGCCTGATACGTCGAATACACGATCCGCCGGATATGAAACGCGTCGTCGAGCACCTTGAGCGGGACGACCGCCTGGATGGTCGAGCAGTTCGGATTGGCAACGATCCCCTTTGGGATACGTCTCAGCGCTTCCGGATTGACCTCCGGAACGACAAGCGGCACGTCCGGGTCCATGCGCCATTGACTGGAGTTGTCGATCACGATCGCGCCGGATGCGGCAGCAAGCGGCGCAAACCTTGCGCTGATCGAACCGCCTGCCGAAAACAGTGCATATTGAAATCCTTTTCCGATAAAGCTGTCATCTTTGAGCACGGACACAGCGTAATCTGTGCCGAAAAGCGGAAGCGTCGTTCCCGCGCTGCGTTCGGACGCAAACAATTCATAATCTGCGTCAATATCGTGTTCCTCAAGAATCTTGAGAAACATTCTTCCGACCATTCCGGTCGCTCCGACGACGGCGATCCTGCGTTTCTCCATACGAAACACTCCTATTCTGAAATCCTGAATAGTATATCATTCGGTAAATCAATTGTCAATTCGGCAGCCAGTCCGAAGTTGCGATATCACCGTACGCAAAGCTGTATGCGATGCTTTCCGCCAAATACGGTATAGCGGCCTTTGCCTGCGAAAGCGTGTTTGCGTTATGTCCGACTTCCACGAGGATACAATTCGGCGCGACGTGCTGGTTATATCGTCCCGTTTTCACTCGTACCGGACGGCAAAGCCTGCTGTCTATCGTGTTCAGATATGCCGTCATCCGTTCCGCGAATGCAATATTGGAATCATAGTATGGCTTATCCGTATACTTTTCGCCTTTTCCGACAACAAACATCAATCGCGCGGTTTCAATACCGTTAATCGTCAAAAAATCACACGGCGCGTTTTCTGTCGACGTATATGCGTCCCGATGCAGATCTATAAACAGTACGACAGACGGGTATTCTTTATGATACTTCTCCATCGTAACGAGGCTCCTGTCGTATGCTGTCGCAAGCTTCGGCGGCTCGTGATCGGTCATATCATGGATGACGTTGAATCCGTATTCTGTTTCCAGTATGTTTTTGAGCGTTTCTCCGACGGCGACTACATTTCTCGTATGATCGTCGGTACGCCATCTGCTCGATTCTTTATACGTTTCCGAATCGGTCTGCGTGTACGCCTCCGTCGTATGCGTATGATAGATCAGTATCGTAGGCTTGTCCGAGCGAAGCGCATTAACGGCAGGGAGCATTTTGAATGAACATGAAACGACGGGTGCGATATCTGCGTCGAACGGCTCTGTTTGAACGTACGGTTCCGCATTCTCTGAGTGTTTCGGCTCAACCGGCGCGAACGCCGGCAATACCTCCGCCTGCGCGGGCGGAAGCTTCAGGAACACGAAAACCGATAGCGGGATAACGGCAAGCCATGCGGACAGCAGGATCAACCAGGCGAGCATGCCCGGCTCCCGACTGCTTCTGTGTTTCTTATAGTGTCTGATCCGTTTCATTCTGCACCTCCGCTACACTGTATGCGGAGGTACATGTATTTATCTCAATAATTTTTCCAGTTCAGAATAGTTGTCCCCGAACAGCATCATATTGATCGCGTCGGAAAGCACGCGCGAAAGATCCTTAATCACAGCGTCAATGTCCTTCGGAGCAACGATCAGATCGGCACTTTTCGGATTTGTCTCCTTTGCGCCGCTTTCTTTTACGATCGTTTCCGCGCTGACGACGGTCGGTACGCCGACGGCGATGACAGGGGTCTTCAGAAGCGATCGCGTAAGCATTGTCCGGAAGTTCCCGACGCCTGCGCCCGGCGCGATCCCGCTGTCGTTGCATTGGATCACACAGCCGATGTGCTCGGTGCTTGCGGCGGCGAGCGAATCGATGAGGATCACAACGTCCGGCCTGATCTTTTGCGTCAGTGCGGACACGACCTCCGCCGTTTCCATGCCGGTGATTCCGAGGACGTTCGCGCAGAATGCAGACGTGACAGGGGTCCCTTTCGGAAGAACGTCACGCATATGCATGTGGATATGCCGGGTCACAAGAACGTATTCCGCAGTCTTTGTACCAAGCGCGTCTGCCGTGACATACCGATTGCCAAGTCCGACCGCCATGGCGCTCCTGACATTCTTTGCCATAGCGCAAAGCTCTTTTGCAAGCATTTTTGCAATCGCTCCGCGCCGGTCGCGGTCCATGAAATCCAACGAAGCGGCTTTAAGCGTAACATATCGGCCGATCGGCTTATCAAGAATATTCGCTGCGTTCTCGTTCATTACGTCGATCCTTGTGATTAAAACGCCGTCATTCTCCTCTGTCTCTTCCTGTACTCCATCGAGCGTTCTCACTGCCGTTTTCGATTCCATTGCCAGATCGGTGCGCATAAATCCCTCCGCAAGAAAAACTCGGTCCTTCGACCGAGTATAGTTTGTGCATCCTTCAAAGCATAATACAGATCATTCCGTTGCAACCGTCGTTTGCGATCTTCTGCAGCGCGCTGTGCAGCTTCATCTGCACCTGCTCGTTCATGTTCGTTCCCTTCCCCTGCATGCCGTCGGAAATCAACTCGTAGAGCGATTTTCCGAACAGATTGGTGTTCAGATAATCTTCTCCGTCTCCGCTCTCATTCAGGTATGCAATGAAATCCTTCCCTTGCTGTTCCGTTCCGATCAGCGGTTCGATGTCGTTTTCGATATCCACGCGTATGAGATGCAGACCACTTGCCTTTGCATGTAGGCGAACGCCGTATTTGGACCCGTTGCGGAACAACTCCGGCTCGGATATTTCGATCTTATCCGGATCGGGCTCCACGATCCCGTACCCGGTCTGCATTGCTTTTTCCAATGCAGAGGACAGCCGGTCGTAAGCTTTCTTTGCCGTGACAAATCCGTTGACCGCGCTCATCAGCTCATAATCGTTGCGGATCGTCATGCCGCACGCATCGCTGAGGATCGTGTAGAAAACGCCTTCCTTCGGATACAGTCCGATGTTCGCTCTGCCGGAGCCGAGATCGGTGCGAACCAGCTCTGCGGACCGGAAGAGGTCCATATCGGAGAATGCGTCCGTAATTTTCTGCAGATCACGTACGCTGTGCACGTCACGCACGCTTTGCGAGAGCGTTTCGATCATCCGGGTCAGAACCGGGTGGTCCGCATTCAACGCACGCAGGAAGGAAGGTCCGTTGAGCTCGATCATCTTCAGCGGGAACGCATACAGGATCTCGGTCAAAAGATTCGTCAGAACACGCTCCGAAAGGTGTAAGAGATCGAGGATCAGCGGCCGTACGCCGTACTGCGATTCGATTTCATCAGCCGTACGCTGTGCAAGATCGCCGTTCGGATCGGACGAGTTCAAAAGGATGACGTACGGCTTTCCTGTCTCCTGCACCGCCTGCATGCACTTTTGCTCGGCGTCGAGGTAGCTGTCACGCGGGATATCCGTGATCGTGCCGTCGGTCATCACAACGATACCGACCGTTGCGTGATCTTCGATCACCTTACGCGTACCGATCTCTGCCGCCTGTTCAAACGGAATATCTTCGTCGAACCACGGCGTCGTAACCATGCGCGGAACGCCTTCCTCCTCTGACCCGATCGCGCCGGGGACCATAAATCCGACGCAATCGACAAGCCGCATGCGAGCCGTCGCTGTTTCATCAAGCCGCACCTCCGCCGCTTCGTTCGGAATAAACGTCGGCTGTGTGGTCATGATCGTTCTTCCGCTGCCGCTCTGCGGAAGCTCGTCAATGAGCCGCTGACGCTGAAACTCGTTTTCGATGTTCGGCACCATCAAAAGCTCGGCGAACCGCTTGATGAACGTCGATTTCCCCGTGCGTACCGGACCGATCACGCCGAAGTAGATATCGCCCTGCGTACGTTCCATCATATCATGATAAAGAGCTGTTCTGTCCATAGAAACCTCCCGATTCTCCTTTTGGTTTACCATATGCGATGGAAATCCGACATATTCTTTCTTCCTGATATGGACAAAACGGAAGGAATTATGTAAGATGAGCATATGAATAAGATCAAACGCTTTGCGCGGTACTATAAGCCGCATCTCGGACTGTTTCTTTTAGACATCGGGTGCGCGACGCTCGTCGCTGCGGTCGACGTCGCATTTCCTCTGCTGACCAATTATCTTTTGAAAACGCTGTTCCCGGAGATTGAAAAGACCGGATCCGCGCACCTTGTAACGCTGTTTGCCGTTATGATCGGCGCGATCTTTGCCGCGTACATTGTCCGCGCGATCATGCTCTACATCGTAAACTACTGGGGACATCTGTTCGGCGTGCGTGTGGAAGCCGATATGCGGCGTGATATCTTTACACATATTCAGACGCTGCCGTTCAGTTTCTATGACAGGATCCGTACCGGAAAGCTCCTCTCCCGCGCTACGACCGATCTGTTTGAGATCGCGGAGCTTGCACACCACGGACCGGAGGACCTTTTGATTTCATCTCTGACCGTGATCGGCGCATTCATCGCCATGTTCTTTATCGAATGGCGGATCGCGCTTGCGATGCTTCTTATCATGCCGTTTGTGATCTGGTTTGTGATGAAGGCGCGATTCTCGATGAAATCGACCAGCAAGTCTGTTAAAGAGCAGACCGCAAACATCAACGCCGGGATCGAATCCTCCATTTCCGGCGCGCGCGTTGCGAAAGCGTTCGCGAACGAAGAATACGAGATCGCGAAGTTCGAAGAGGGCAACAACCTGTTCCTCCATGCAAAGGACAAATTCTATAAGGCCATGGCTGTTTTCAACAGCGGCACGGAGTTCTTTATCGCACTGTTCAATGTCGTCGTGCTGCTGATCGGCGGGCTTCTCATCATCAATAAAGCCGGATTCAGTTCGCTTACATTCATTACCTTCATGCTTTACGTTTCGGCGTTTACATCGCCCCTCAAGCGCTTTGCAAGCTTTTTTGAACAGTACATGATGGGCATGGCGGGCTTTACGCGCTTTCTGGAGATCATGGACACGAAAAGTGAGATCGTCGATCGCGACGGCGCCGTTGAGGTCGATCATCTGAACGGCAAAATCGCATTTGAAAACGTCAGCTTTGCTTATGAAGAAGATCATAACGTTCTCTCTCATGTGAGTCTCACAATCGAACCGGGTAAAAAACTCGCTTTGGTCGGTCCTTCCGGCGGCGGCAAAACGACTCTTTGTCACCTGCTGATGCGATTCTATGACGTCACCGAAGGCGCGATCAAAGTCGACGGTGTTGACGTACGCGATTATACGCAGGAATCGCTGCGCCGCAACATCGGCATCGTGCAGCAGGACGTCTTCCTGTTTGCCGGTTCGATCCTTGAAAACATTCGTTACGGACGGCTTGACGCGACCGACGAAGAAGTCGTGCAGGCGGCGATCCGTGCGCATATCCATGACGAGATCATGCAGTTCCCGGATCAGTACCAGACCGAGGTCGGCGAACGCGGGGTCAAGCTTTCCGGCGGTCAGAAGCAGCGCATTTCCATTGCCCGGCTGTTCCTAAAGAATCCGCCGATCCTGATCCTCGACGAAGCGACTTCCGCACTCGACACCGTAACGGAATACGATATTCAAAAGAGCTTCGACGATCTGTCCGAAGGCCGCACCACATTGATCATTGCACATCGCCTTTCGACCGTTCGCAATGCGGATGAGATCATCGTGATCGACGAGCAAGGAATCCGTGAACGCGGTTCGCACGATGAGCTCGTCGAGCAGAATGGTCTTTATGCTACATTTTATAAGACAACACTGCGGGATTAATTTCGATATACATGTAAATTATATTGTAATTCGATAAATACATATTGACATTCGGCTGTAATTTGGTATAATCAGGGAAAAGGAGGTTCGTATGAAACGCTTTCCCCTGATTCTTTCTTATCTGTTTTGTGTGCTCGGATTCCTTTCGGTGATCGCGCTGTGCGTCATCCTACCGATTTCCGACGCAAAGAAGATCGCAAGCGTCGCAAACGCGAATCAATGGATGATCCTGAACTATATCTTGTCATACCTGATCTTGGCTCTCGTACTTCTTGCTGATGCCTTCCTCTTTCTTTTGTTGCAAAATGTACGCAAAGATCGTATCTTTACCACGCAAAGCGGAACACTTCTGCGGATTATATCCTGGTCTTCCATCTTTGCGGGTCTTCTTGCGTTCCCGCTGACGTTTACGTTCCTATACAGCGCGCTGTTCGTTTCTTTTGTCGGACTGTTTCTCGGCTTTGTGGTTCGCGTCGTCGGACAGGTCATTCGCCGAGGCACCGAACTCAAAGAAGAAAACGACGCGACGATCTGAGGTGACGATATGATTACGGTCAATCTTGACGTTATGATGGCAAAGCGCAAGATGTCCCTGAACGCGCTTTCCGAAAAGGTCGGCATCACGCTTGCAAACCTTTCGATTCTGAAAAACAACAAAGCAAAAGCGATCCGCTTCTCCACCCTCGACGCGATCTGCAAAGCATTGGACTGCGAAGTCGGCGATATTCTTGTATTCGAAAAGGACAAGGATCCCGGCCATTGGAACAGCTTCAGCTCGGTCGTCGATCTCTCGCAGGAATATGACCGATGATATCTCCTATAAGATGGAGTTAATATGAAAAGAATACTGATTCTGTTTACACTTCTATTTATGATCGGGTGTTCTTCTTCACGGATTGACAACGATTTCGATAACGAAATCGTCCGGTTTTCAAAGGAAATCCAATCGTATTCGTTTGAAAGCATCCGCGTTGATAAGGAATCGTCAAAGGTCAAGGCGGTCGACTTGATCGGATCCGACGGCGCAGTCATAGCCCGCCGTCCCCTGCCGGAAACGCTTTCAAACGAATTCTATGATATACGTTATGAGAACGACGATCTGTATTTCATTCAATCGGTTGTAATCGACGATGAAAGCGGGATTATTTACAGCGAAGACGCCTTTATCAACATGAACGGACTGTATCGCGTCGAGCGCATCGGCGGGCACACCTATTCGTTCGCAACGTACCAGTAATATGAAAGGAGCATAATGAAACATGAAAAAGCGCGCGTTATTGCTCTTGATTCTGATTCTTACGACTTTTATGGTAGGATGTACGAGATCGTATTATCCCCCGTCATCGGAAGATGCAGATCTATTTCTCAAAAACAATCGGAATGATATCGATGTGATCGTAAACTACCTGCAGACGATCGAGACAGAAGACGATAGTGCATTTTTTAATTTCGGCATAACGAAAGACACCGTCTTTTATGAACTTGAAGACCATGATATTCCCTCGGATGACGTTAAGACAAGTCTTCGTCATCTGAAAAGCAATGGATGTGTAGTTATTTCAATGCATAAGGATGATAATACAATATATTTTGAGATATGGCACAGAACAATGGGCGACGTAGGCTGCGGGATCGCACGCACGCTTGACGGACAGGGCTTTCCCAAAGTGCAATTTCAGACAGAGTGCAAACCGATATCTGACGGATGGTTTTACTATTATACAGACTATGAAGCGTATCGGATCGACCCTTCAAAATATGATGAAATGTGGAGATGAGAAAATAGGAATGCGAAACATTTCAAGTCAATCGGACATTATTATTCCTATTGCGAATAAAAGTGATAAAATACGAATTCAGTATTTCTGCAGAGTTTTTATATGCATATTACCGCTTTGAAAACGGATGTGATTCCTGCATTTAACGATCCTATGCTGGAATCCATCAGAGAGATTCCGGAGAGCTTTGCAAAATACATCTGGTTCGTCTACAACAGCAATCTTTTCGATACTGGATACCAAATCTGTAAGGAATATGACCGATGCGGTAACGGATCGCTTACAGATTGGAGTTATTACCAAGACATGACCGATCTCGGCGAAGATTGGTTCGCCGTCGGATATGGAGGTTGACATGAAAAAGATAATTGTACTGCTGATGATCTGTCTGCTGTCGTTCGGTTGCGGCTGTCAGTTGGGTGGTATGTTCCTCGGCGGACTGTCCCGTATCAGCGACAGCGCGCCCGATAACCTGACCGACCGGGACGAAATCATTGCCTTTTTTCATGATAACGAAACTACGTTTCTGAAAGCGGCTGAAACAAATTCTTTTGATGATCTGCTTTCGATTTACGGCGTGTCGCATGTATATGTCCATGATAACGGAATAGTCGATATCTCCTGCGGCGGAAAAGGCATGGGCTCCAATGCACACTATTACGGCATTTACTATTCCGAGACAGATGCTATGCATGCACCCAATTGGGATGATCTCGATCCCGCGTCATTGACATCTCAGGGCGAAGGTTTCTTTTTTAAGGATTCTTACGGTGATGATACGTTTTATATCGAACCGCTCGTTAATCACTACTACTATTACGAAGAACATTATTAAGGAGTGCATATGAAACATATACGAATGATATTGACTATCATTTGTCTTCTTCTGTTCTGCGCATGTTCCCTGCTGCCGGACAGCTGTATCGGTAATCTCGGCCGCGGCGACTGGGACGTGAACATCTACGGTGAATATGAACTCGTGCGGGTCAATTCACGTGGAATTATAATCGGAAAGCGGCAGGACAGCAGTTGGAGCAATCCCATTCCGCAATTCTTTATCACCGGATTCTGTGTACGGGAACCGTTCATCCTTCTGGAAGGCATCAAAACGGATGATACGTTCCTCTCCGATGAAGAAAAGGACGCGCGCATATTAAGCTATTACGCGCTCGATACGACCGATGACAGCGTGATCGGACCGTTTGATACGGCGGAAGCGATGTATGAAAAGCTGCAGTTGATCGGAATCGAATGGAAGCCCGTCACCGATCCGCCGGATCTTCCAAATGTACGCTATTGAACGGTATTTGTCCGTCGAAGAAACGTTTCGATACATTGGAATCATCTATACAAAGGAGTTATTATGGAACAGGAAATCATTCTTGAAACCGATAAAAGAGGCAATAAAAAACGCGTGATCCTCATCTGCTTCGCTGTCCTTGTGATGGCTTCGGTATTCCTTCACCTGACGGGACTGATCACGTCGGACGGCGACTTTCGCATCCTGTATCTGACCGTCGGTAAAGTTTCTCTGCTTTTGATCACGCTCATATTCGTACTGCTTCTCGGCGGAAAGCTGAACATGACGGCGATCCTGGCCTTCGCGCTTGCGCTTGCGTCAAGCGTCTGCGCATGGATCAACGGCGAGTATTTCGATACGACCGTTATAAGCTATCAGATATTCGTTGTTGCCGACCTGTTCTTTGTTCTTTCCGCGTTCGGTAATCATGCGCGGTATTTATCTGGCTTTTCGATCCTGTTTGATGCGATCAAAGCATGCCTGTTTTACCCGTTCGTATCGTTCGGCTCGCTGTTCAAGACGCTCTTTCAAAGAAAGAACCCGCTGGGCAAAGATGCAAAACGCAACATACTGTATGCTGTGATCGGCGTCGCCGCCGCGTTGATTCTCGGTAGCATCGTCGCTTCGATTCTGTCCTACGATCCGAAATTCAAACAGCTTTTCCGCTTCGATATCCAATGGGACGAATTCCCGCTGTTTATTGTACGGCTTCTTTTGACCGTTCCGGTCGCAGCGCTGCTGTTCGGGGCATTCACATCCTCTTCGGAAAGAAAGTATCCAAAGCTGTCCACGCCTGAAAAGATTGAAGCGATGCGCACAAGGATCAAACGTGTTCCCGTCGTCATCTTTGCGATCCCGACGGTCACGCTGCTCGTGATCTACGGACTCTTTTTCTTCTCTCAATGGGAAGTTTACATGAGCGCCTTTTCTGGTGTGCTCCCCTCCTCCTTTACCTATGCGGAATATGCGCGGTCCGGATTCTTCGAGCTGTGCGTGGTTGCGTTCATCAATGCCGCGTTCAGCGCCGCGTTTCATCTGTTCGTGAAAGAAGCGACGACCGCTTCTTCTATCATCAGAAAAATCGGCAATACACTCCTTTCGCTCGCGACGCTGATTCTGATCGCAACGGCGATCTCAAAAATGGTTCTGTATATTCAAAGCTACGACCTGACGGTACTGCGACTGCTTACGACTGTTGTGATGATCCTGATCGCGATCGGCTTTGTGCTCTCGCTGGTTGCACAATGGATCCCGCGTGTCAAGGTTTTTCCTGCGGTCTTTGTCGTTGCAGCAGCGCTGCTGCTTGTCGTGCCGTTTATCAACGTTCGCGGTCGGATCGCAGCTTATAACGTCGACGCGTACCTTTCCCGCGCGGAACAAAACGTTGTTGACAACAGTATAGATTTTCGTTATATGACAATAGATCTCGGAAGCGCCGGAATCCCGGAAGCGATCCGCCTGCTGGAATCCGGACGATTGAATGATGAGGATACAAAGGCACTTTACGGTATGCTGAATGAGCGATACAACGAATTGAAAGGACGAGAGATTACAAGCTGTTCTTTGGCAGACATACGCGCACTAAAAGCGCTTGAAGCATTCATAAATCGAAACAACTGACAAACTAAAATGATCCGTCAACAAAGCTGACGGATCATTTTGTGTTTTAAGAATGCAGATTATTCTTCGATCTTTTCTTCGACCGGCTCTTCGTCACCGATCAGTTCCTTATAGAACGCGGCACGGACGATGCCCATAAACAGCGGAAGCAGTACGCCGACGCAGATCATGAAAAGGACCAGAATAATGATGAAGACTGGACCGACATACTTGATCTGTCCGAGAAGGATCAGAATCAGCGCGGCAATACCGATCAGCAGATAAACAACGAGGTCCGCAAGGAACATCTGTCCCTTGAATCCTTTGGTCTTTTCGATCGAAAGCTCTCTTGCCTGGACAGCGTTCAGCTCGGGCTTCTTGACAAGGATATACGGGATAAGCCCATGTGCGTATCCCTTGATGATCGCAAAGATCGGTCCGACGATCGGAATCAGCGACCACAGGAAGATCCAGAGATAGGACCAACCCATGCCGGTCAGCACGCGCTTGATGGTGGACCAATCCTTGAAGGTGTCAAATAATTGATAGCAGTATACTTCCTTTTTGTCGTACCCCTTCAGGAAGATCGCGGCAAGCGCTACGGTGAACAGCATCGAAACGGCGATCGCCAGCACAGGGATCGCGATGCCTGCAAGCGCAGCGCCGACACTGATCAAAAACGTGCCGAGCAGCGAAATACCCCACAATTTGAAGGGCTTATCCATCAGAGCGCCGAACGCCTTTGTGTAGATCCTCCAAAAGAGAGGTCCGCTCGGTTCCTTTGCTTGTTTCGGTTGGGGAGCTGCAGCGCCGCCGGTTGCATTTCCGCAATTCGGGCAGAACGATGCTCCGTCGTCGATTTGTGTTCCGCAATTTCTGCAATATGCCATACCATTACCTCCTATGCATAATTAGCTTATTACTTTTTCATTATATAGCAAGCCCGCATAAAATGCAACGGAAAATATATGAATTTGGCGAAATAAGTCAAATATCATACTTTGCTTTCGTCAAAATCGATAAGAATCGAGCCGCGCTTCGGAATGAGCTTTCTGAGTCGGACGCCTGCCGCGTTGAACAGGCGTTTACTGGCGCGATTCATCGGCGTGTTGTTGTACTTATCGGAAAGATAGACGACCTCCTTGATGCCGCATTGAATGATCGCTTTTGCGCATTCGTTGCAGGGAAACAGCGCGACGTAGATACGGCAGCCCTGCAAGGACGCGCCGTCATTGTTCAGGATCGCGTTGAGCTCCGCATGGCAGACGTACGGGTATTTTGTGTCATATGGATCGCCCTCGCGGTCCCACGGAAATTCGTCGTCGCTGCAGCCGATCGGAAAACCGTTGTAGCCGACCGACATGATTTTATTGTTCTCATTGACGATGCACGCACCGACCTGCGTGCTCGGATCCTTGCTGCGGTACGAGGACAGCAGTGATACACCCATAAAGTATTCATCCCAGGACAGGTAATCCGTGCGTTTGTTCATACGTTCCCCCTTATACGGTTTCGATGGTTTCAGGCACTTCCAGCGGAAGCGAAGGAAGTTCAGAAAGGTTATGCAGCCCGAATTTATGCAAAAATGTATCGGTCGTGGCATAAAGCATCGGTTTTCCGATGACGTCTTTTCTGCCGACAGCGGCAATCAGGCCGAGCTTCTGAAGCTGTGATACTGCGTATTCACAACGCACGCCGCGGACTGCTTCGATCTCGGCACGCGTGACCGGCTGTTTATAGGCAACGACCGCCAGCGTCTCCATGATCGACTGCGAAACGCTCTTTTTCTGTTCCGGCTGCAGAAGCGATTCGACATATGCAATGTACTCGCTGTTCGAGACGAGCTGCGCAGTATCATCGGTGGAAAGAAGGCATATTCCGCGCCCTTCATCCCGATAGGTCATTTCCATTTCAAAAAGGAGCGCTTTGACCGATGCCTCGTCCTGCTCAAGCACGCGGGCGATCTCGGTGATCAGAACCGGCTCTCCCGCCACGAACAGCATGCATTCAATGATTGCGGCTTTCTTTTTTTCCATCAGTCCTCTACCTCGTCCATGTAGACGGCTTCGCCGTCGCCTTCCCGAAGTTCTTTCGCGCGGATATAGATCGGCGCAAACGTTGCTCCCTGGGTGATATGCACTTCGCCCCTTGCGAGCATTTCCAAAAGCGCCATGAAGGTCACGACCTTTTCCATGCGCGTGCTTGCGTCGGTAAACAAATCAGTGAAGCGCACGCGTCCTTCCTTAAGCTTTGTACGCAGGTGCACGACGCGGTCGCGTACCGTGAACGTATCGGGACGGACATTCTGCGACTTATCGACCTTTTCTTCCGTCTCGTCTTCACGGTTCAGAACGTCCAGAAACGCCTGATACAGATTGTCGATCGTAGCGTTATTGAGTTCGAACTTCTGCGGCGGAAGCACGACGTCCTCGGGAAGCCGCGTGAACGACTTCTTTGCTTCCTCAAAGCGCTCATACAGTTCTTCGCTTGCCTGTTTGAACGCCTTATACTCGCGCAATTGCCGTATCAGCGCTTCCTTCGGATCCTCTTCCTCCTCGTCTTCGACCGGCGGACGCGGGAGCAGGCTTCTCGATTTGATCAGCAGCAGCTGTGCCGCGACCGTTAGAAACGAGCTTGCGCGATCCATATCCATACCGGACAGATCATCCATGTACGCAAGATACTGTGCGGTAATCTCGGATACAAAGATATCCTCAATATTGATCTCCGCCTTGTCAATGAGATGCAGCAGAAGATCGAGCGGCCCTTCGAATTGTGAAAGCGATACGCGGTATTCTTCCATAGGTTCAGCCGATGCGCAGCGCGAGATTCATCAGCTGATTCAGGATCAGATCCGTCAGCTTGGAAATCGGATGGAAACCCACGACACGAAACAGGATCAGTATTCCGATCAGAATATACTGACCGTATCTGCGTAGGAACAAAAACACATTGAACGGCAGACGCTTTGCAAAAAGCAGTTCAAAAACATGGTACCCGTCCAAAGGATAAAAAGGGAGCAGATTGAACAACATCAGAACAACGTTCAGACTGATGCCATACATGATCATGCTCATTAGCAGACCGTTTTCCAGCCATGAATAAGATCCGAAAATACTCATCCGGAACAGCGGAACAAACACAATCGAAAATGCGATCGCAAGCAGGAGGTTCATCGTGACGCCCGCGAGCGAAACGATCGCCTCGCCCTGTTTATAATTGCGATAATTACGCGGATTGACCGGAACGGGCTTTGCCCAGCCGAAGCCGAAAAGCAAGATCGACAAAAAGCCGAACGGGTCAATATGTTTTAACGGATTCAGCGTCATTCTGCCGAGGTTCCTTGCAGTGGGATCGCCGCACTTGTACGCGGCAAATGCATGTCCCCACTCGTGCAGCGTCAGGCTTAACAGCATCACGGGAATGATGCACCCGAGAAGCTTCAGAAATTCGAGCGGATCGCTCAGCAATAAATCGAGATTCAACAGTATCATGGAGACATTATAACCGAAAAAGCGGGGCATTGCAAGCGCAATTCCCCCGTTTCTTTATCCGATCACAAATGATGAAAGCAGTCGTTTCAAGATCTCCGAAAACCCGCTTGCGCGTACAGGGTCCTTCGGATACAAAGCCGCTTCCAACAGAAGCATTCCTTCCGCGTCATAGAATGCGATACTGCCGACCGCGTGCTCCGGATCAAGCGGCGCTGAAAGGATCTCCGGCAGGTCAAAGCGTTTCTGCGGCTCACCGTTCGTCTTTTTCATGAGCAGTCCGCAGCTTTCTCTCGCATAGAGGTCGATCGAATCGACGTCTCCGCCTTCGACCGGATACGCCTCGACGACTGGTTCCTCTGGATCGCAGATCGTATAATACTTATAATTCGCGAATGCTTCCTCAAAAAGCTTTGTCACCGTTTCAAACCGTGATTTGCTGTTCTGTGCGCCGATCACCGCGCAGACGTATGTCGCTTCGCCGCGTCTGCACGCAAAGACGCCGCAGTATCCGTCGGACTTTGAGCTTCCCGTAAACAATCCAATACACCCTGGCAGTGTTGAGAGCAGCTTGTTTGCCGTCGCGAGCTCCGTTTTTCTGCCGTCCGCATGCTCCAGAACATAGTACTTTTCCGCACAGTATTTCAGAAACGTCGGACTCTCCGCAGCAGCTTCTCCGAACGATATCAGCTCCTTACAGGAAAACGTCATGTAGGTACCGAGACACTCCGGCAGCTCCTTATCGACGCCAGCAGAGCGCATGGTAAGCTCAATGTTTTTTAAAAAAACGTCCTCAGAGCCGAACGCATATTCGGATAACGCGTAAATTGCGTCGCCTGCCGAAATCATAACTGCCGCCCGGAGCAGTTCCTTTGCGGCGATGGTTTCTCCCTTTTTCAGATATGCGGACGGACCGCCCAAGGATGCGGCGGCAGCGCTGACCGTGACTTCGGCGTTTTCGTCGATTAGACCTTTGTCGACAGCAAGGCACAGGGTCAGCACGGCAGGCATCTTTGTAAGCCCCGCAACGTTTTGCCATTCGTCGGCGTTGCTTTCCGCTATGATCAGATCGGAATGAAGCGGCTTGATGCAGTACGAAAGCGCCGGACCGTCCGCCGACGCAGCAGGAATCTGGAAAACCAACATTAAAACCGAAAGAACGAAAGAAATGAGTTTATGCATATCATTACCCTCCTGTTCAATATATGAGGGAATGTGAAAAATAAGACGCCGCATTCAACGGCGTCCTCCTTTCAATTCTTATTCGCGTAATATTGGTACAGCGTACAGACCATACCACCGTTAGAAAGCTTTCTGCGGCGGTCCGCCGGTTTTCCGTAAACAGATTCAAAATCGCGATTGGACGTGATGATGTTGATTTGCCAGTCCGGTATACGTTCAAACACGGAATGCATTTCACGGTAAAGCGCTTTGACCGCCTTTGTGTCGGAGAGGCGTTCTCCGTACGGTGGGTTGCAGATCAAAACGCCGTCATGCCATTCTGTTGTAAGCTCTTTTACCGGGCGCACCTTCCAGTCGAGCATGACGCCGGCTTTTTTTGCGTGCTTTTTACAAAGGTCAATGCAATGCGGATCAATGTCGCTTCCCATAATACAAAGCTTGTCGGATCTGCGTGCGTCTCTCGCTTCCTCCCGCGCGAGTGCAAACACCTTCGGATCGAGAAAACGCCACTGCTCCGCCGCGAAGCTGCGTCCTGAAGACGGCGCAATATTGTTCGCGATCATAGCCGCTTCAATCGGGATCGTACCGGAACCGCACATCGGGTCGATGAGAGGTGTATCGGGAAAGAAACGTGACAGCAGGATCAGTCCTGCGCCGAGCGTTTCCGAAAGCGGCGCCGGTACATTATAGGTGCGATAGCCTCTGCGGGAAAGACCTGCGCCGCAGCAATCCAGCGCCAGCGTGACTTCGTCCCGCAAAATACCGACTTCGATGATGACCTCCTCATCCGTTTCCGGGATCATGCTGACGCGATATGATGCTTTCAGCGCTTCGACGATCGCCTTTTTTACAATGCTCTGACAGTCCGAAACGGAGAACAGCGTGCTCTTTGCGCTTTTTCCGTTGACGTGGATCTTCGTTTTCGGAGAAAGATACCGGGCCCAGGGCAGTGCTTTTGTCTGCTCAAACAACGAATCAAAGGTGTCTGCGCGAAAGACGCCGACCGTCATCAGAAGGCGTTCGGCGGTACGAAGCCAAAGGAGTGCTTTTGCCATCTCTTCATATCCGCCGTGAAACTTCACGCGCGCGTCCAACGTTTCCGTATCGAGGATGCCCAGCTTGTGAAGCTGAAAGGCTACGGTTGATTCGAGCCCGATTTTTGACGTTGCGATAAACTCCATTTTAGGACTCCTTCTCCCTGTACATTGTCATAAGTATGCGTTTCAACGCGTTTTCGAGCCGCCGCGGCGATACAGTGAATACGTCCATAATGACGTCCGGCATGATCTGCGTTGCATTCAGCGCGCCGAGTCCCATCATAATGAACGCTGCAGCCATCGCATCCTCCTGCTGACGGGTGATATGCGGAAACTTACCGTCTTTGAAGCAGGACAGATAAAAGAAGAATACCCGTCTCGACACATCGACCAGATCCTCGGGAACGGAAAGTTCGCGATATCGGATATCGTCATGCACGGCGTCCGGAAAATCGGAGATCATGCTCAGGATGCTTTCATAACTGATCGGCAAATGCGGCGGAACGACCATCGGGCGCGCGATCCCATACTGCCATTCCCCTTGGTAATACAGTGAGTAGGGCGGCTTTGCTTCCATGCCGAGCAACAGGCCGAACACAAACTGCTTGTCCTCATCGGTCTGATCGAAGCGGATCAGAAACGCACGAAGCGCGCGTTCCGATTCGGCGTCGCCTATGACGGACAGCATCTTGGCAGTTCCCCGTATCGACGGCGACAGCGGGCTATAAAGCGCCCATTTCATAATCGAGCGAAACTCGCGATCGTTTGACCATGTCTGTTTGATCGCATCCGTCCCCGCCGTGGCGACGTCGCGAATGCGGCGCTGACGGACGACGGCTTCACGGATCGGTATGTCATAATTGATCGTCCAGCTTCGCTTGAAATCCGCTTCCGCATCTTCCCGTATATGCTTTTTGTAATATGCGGCTACAGAATCGTCCTCATTTCTTTGAACGAGTTCGTCATAGATCTGTTCCGCTTCTCGCTTTTGTCCCAAAACATAACAGCAAAATGCAAGCTGATGCAGCATTTCCGTATCGTAGGGAAGCGCGTCGCGCAAAAGCTCAAGCGCATACTTGGCGCGTTCATACTGGTTGATTTCCATCAAAATAGGCGCGGCATACCCGAGTTCCTCGGGTGAACAGTCGGCGTCGATCAGAATTTTTCTGCTCTGTTCTTCCGCTTCCTGATCCTGTTTCTGTACATGCAGAAGCAGCGTCATCAGCGCGTTTCCGCGAACACTTTTGCTGTTGCGCTTGAACAGATTGAACAAGCATTTTTTTGCCTCATCATACTCTTGCAATGAAAACTGCATCATCGCAATTTCCATGTCGAGCATTTCGCTTTGCGGATATTTTTCCGAAGCGGAAAGCAATAACTTGAGGCCGGAATCATCGCCGTTCGAAATGTACATTGCTTTGGCGCGATGGATCGTTTCCAAAAGCGCAATGTCCTCTTCCCCGACCAATCCGATCTGCATTTCAAGCTCCGGTGCGTCCTCAATCAGCTCGAGAAGATCCAGCGCACGATCCGAATACGGTCCGTTCGGATCCTTTTCAAGGCACAGATGCAGGCATTGCTCGGCAGCGCGGAATTCCTCAAGTCCCATAAATACGGACGCAATGCCGAAAATTAATTCCGGAGAATTGCGATTTTCTTCGTTCAGAGACGGCAAAAGAACAGAAAGGCTTTCTTCATACCGGTGCATGCGATAGAGCGTTTCCGAAAACGCAAGGATGTATTCCTCGCGCGTCGGTTCCGCCTCGAATGCTTTTCGCAGATACTGCTCGGCTTTCGGAAGATCTTCCGGATCCGACAGATATTTGCTTCCGCGCTGATAATAGAATTCCGCATTTTGCTGAAACGGAACAATTACGCCCGCTTCATGTTCATCCTTCATCGTTTCCTCCGTTATCAGTCGCTTCGCGAAGCAGCGATTCAAGCGCCGCGCGATCGAAATGATATGTTTTTTCGCAGAACTGACAGGTCAGATCTGCCTGCCCGTCCTGCTCAATGAGCTCCGTAAGATCCTGCCTGCCGATCGAAATCAGCGCGCGCTCCAGTCGTTCCCGCGTACAGTCACAGGAAAACGCAGGCGTTAAGCAATTCGTAAACTCGGCGTCAATATCCCGGAACAAATCTTTCAGGATCGAATCAAGCGTTTCCCCGTCCGCGAGACGCATACCGAGCATTGAGATCCGATCGGCAATCTGCATGACACGTTCGATCGCTTCGTCCGGGCAGTTCGGCATGGTCTGTATGAGAAGCCCGCCCGCACCGGTCACAAACCCATCCTCCGCGTTTTCATGCACGCCGAGGTATACAAGTGAGGGCTGCTGTTCGCTTGCCGTGAAATACTGTGCAAAATCTTCGGCGATCTCGCCGGAAATGAGATTGCATGTCCCGACATACGGTTCTTTGAGTCCGAGATCGCGGATCATCGTAAGCTTTCCGCTCGTACCGACGTACCCTTTCACGTCGAGCTTTCCGTCCGCGCGAAGCGGCAATTCGATCTCTGGATTTGTTGCATAGCCTTTGACCAGCCCGCCGAAGCGGCCGACGCATACGAGGTTGCCGGAGGGGCCGGCGCCTGCCAGTACGGTTGTGACCGTATCGGTATCATTTTTGCACAGGGAAGCAACCATAGACGTCATCATCAGCTGCCTGCCGAGCGCGGCGGTCGCCACGCGGGAAAGATGATGTGTATTCTGTGCCGTTCGAACGAGTTCCGTTCCGTCGATCGCTGCAAAGCGAAGCGCACGATTGCAAAGCATGCCGTGCATAATTGTATCGTTGCCCATCCTATTTCCTCCTGATTGCCGCAAACTGGATCCGCTCGCTGTTTGCTCTTACCGGATCACGCGTAAAGCAGTCATAGCTCTGCACATCGGAAAACCCCGCTTTTTTCAAGGCTTTGCGGATCTCCTCCGCGGAATGCGCGCGCTGCAGATGCGTCTCCGTAAAACGGTCGTACTGCTCGCCGCGTTTCACAAATCCGGTCAGTTCCATTTCACAGAGTCGACTTTCCGGATCGTAATTGTTCTTCCAGATGTACGCGTATTCTTCCGTTTCTTCGGTAAAGGTATTCGTGCCGAGGATCCGCCGAAACTTATACGGCGAAGAAACGTCAAACAGCAGCAGTCCGCCCGGTTTCAGGCAACCGGCGGCGTGTATGAAAAATGATACAAGATCCTGCGTCGAGGTCAGGTAGTTCACGCCGTCGCAGACACATACGATCGCGTCGATCGTCTTGTGAAGCTTCAGCTTCCGCATGTCTTCACAGATAAAGATGATTCCTTTCGAGCGCTCACGAAATGCGTTGTTTCTCGCCTCCATCAGCATTTCCGGCGACGCATCGTTTGCCGTTACGTGATACCCCCGCTGATAAAGACGGATGGCGTTTGCCCCTGTTCCGCACGCGCAGTCCATAACGGTGTATGCGTCGTTCTCCTTCAGGAATCCATCCAGATAGTCGATCCAGATATTACGATCGACATCATGCATCATTTTATCGTAGACCTGCGCAAACGCGCTGTATTGTCTGCTCATTCTTCCTCCAATGCTTCGGCGATCTTCATCAGCCGGTCCAGCCGGTGATACATCCCCGGTTTTTGTATTTCCGCAAGATCCGCAAGTTCCTGCACGCTTGCATCCGGATGCGATACGCGAAGCTGCGCCGCCTGCTGTAAGCTGACGGGCAGAGCGCAAAGACCGATTTTTCGGTCGATCAGCTCGATCGCCTTCCGCTGTCGGATGGACGCGATGACCTGTTTGTCCAGATTCGCCGCCTCACAGTTTGTCGTGCGATTGATATAATTCCGAACATCCTTCTCCACACGGACATTTTCGAGTGCAAGCGCCGACGAGGACGCACCGATCAGCGCAAGCATGCCGCTGACGTCGTCTCCGTCCTTGAGATAAACAATGAAGCGGTCGCCGTTTCGCACGGAGATCTTTGCCGGAAGGTGAAATTCCCGGATCATCTGTGCCGCAGATTCCGCAATAGATCTTGCGCGAAAAACGAGCTCGAAATGGTAACCTCGTTTCGGATCGACACAGCTTCCGCTCCCCAAGAAGCACCCTCGTAAGAACGCACGCTGATTGTCTTCATTCGCATACACGCACGACGGGATCTCCGTCATCAAGCGGATTCCGTTCTCCCCCGCAACCATTGCGCCGGTTTCCTGCATCAGCCGGTCGATCTCCTGTCCGGACAGCGTTACCTCGTAGATCGGTCTTCTGCGATGTTCGACACGCTTTTCCTCCACGACCGCGTCGGCGTCATACAGGCTCAGCGCAATCGAAGCGATATGCTTGGCGACCCCGGCGTTTTCCGTATGATAGAATAGGGAAGGCCGTCTTGAAATACGGATCCCGCCGGCAGTGAACGTCGCGCCTGACAACTGGCAGAGTCGCTGTTCGGCGTTCTTTACGCGAATGCGGATCAGTTCATCCTTGCAATCCGATGAAAAACTCATAACTCTTTTTTCTCTCTGCGTGTCTCAATATCCTGCAGTTCTCTGTGGATGTCCCGATGATAGATACGGACCGCTTGTCCGTGATTTCTCAAACGATTTGCCATTTCCTCCGCCGCCGCAACGGAACGGTGCCTTCCGCCCGTACAGCCGAAGCAGATCCGAAGGATGTGCTTGTCCTGTTTTTCGAACAGCGGAAGCATGTCCATCACATTCTTTTCTAAGCTGTCGAGATACTCCCGCACGAACGGCTGACTGAGCACGAACGTTCTGACCGGCTCGTCAACACCGGAAAGATAACGCATATCCTCATAATAAAACGGGTTTTCAATGAACCGCATATCGACGACCATGTCCGCGTCAACCGGTACGCCGCGCTTGTAGCCGAAGCTGGATAGGATGATCGTCATCTGTTCCCTGTCCATTTCGGGGATAAACTTTTCCAGGCAAGAGGAAAGCTCACGCGAAGGAATGTCGCTCGTATCCAGTACGAAATCGGCAATGTTTCTGATAACCGAAAGGTATACGCGTTCGGATCGCACGCCGGACTCTGCTTCCCCGGAAAGACCCAACGGGTGCTTTTTACGCGTTTCGTTGTACCGGCGTCTCAACACGTCGTCCCGTGCATCCAGAAACAGGACCTGATACGGCACGGTAAGCCTTTTGATTTCGCTGATGATCATTTCCGGGCTTCTCGAAAGCAGACTTTCGCGCGAGTCAATCGTGACGGCAGCGCGTCGGATCGGCGGGTTTGCATGCTCGCACATAGCCGTGAATTCCAAAAGCATCGGCGACGGCAAATTGTCAACGCAGAAAAAGCCCATATCTTCGAGAGATTTCAGCGCAAGCGATTTGCCCGCCCCGCTCATGCCTGTGACGATCAGAAGATCCATAGTATCACCACCTTCAGATTCGTTTGATCTCCGGTTCCAGCTCCACACCGGTCTGTTCTTTGACGACGATTTGTACATGCCTGACCAGTGCAGAGATATCCGCCTCGGTAGCACCGCCGATATTGACGATGAATCCCGCGTGTTTTTTCGAAACCTGCGCGCCGCCGATCGTAACCCCCTTCAATCCGCACTGTTCGATCAGCGCGCCTGCAAAGTGCCCTTCCGGGCGCTTGAACGTGCTGCCCGCGGACGGCATCTCCAGCGGCTGCTTCTGCCTGCGCTGTTCTATGCAGTGCTGCATCGTCTCATACGCCGAGCCGTCGTCCGGCTGCAGGCAGAATTCCGCTTCGAGCGCGATCGCCTGCGGAAAGGAAAACGCACTCCTTCGATATCCGAGATCTGCATCCTCGACATCGACCCATTCATCCCTGCCGTTTCGCAGCACGCGGATGCGCTTCAGAATTTGCCTGATCTCTGCACCGTATGCCCCGGCGTTCATCGCGCACGCGCCGCCGACCGTTCCCGGAATTCCGCAAAGCCGCTCCATGCCCATCAGGCCGTGTCGGATCGTTTCCCGCGCAAGGACCGTCATGGACGTACCGCAGCACGCGATTACACGCGTGCCGAGAAATATCGGATCATGCAGCGGCGTATCAAAGCGAATCATGATGCCGTCAAAGCCATCGTCGGACGCAAGGACATTCGTTCCTTTTCCCAAAAGCATACAACGGATTCCGTTTTCTTCTGCAAAGAGAACGACGTCGCGAATCATTTCATAGGAACGCGGATATACAACAAAACGCGCATTACCCCCGACACGAAAACTCGTCAGTTCGGAAAGCGGAATATCATGTACGGCACGGAACGTTTCCGGCAATTCTATATTGTCCCAATTTAACATCATAGTCACATTATAGCAAATATCGGAGCGCGATACAACACCTATCTCAAACATTCGCGCAAGCGATTTCGAAATCTTACACGCGCATCCGCGTCTCCTGCGGCAGCCAATGAAGCATCCTCCATGATCGCGTCGTACGCCATGTTCCAGGCGAACGGATCGACTGTCTGCACGGAATCATAGTTTCGGAAAACGTGTTTCAGGGAAGGTTCCGGCGGTGTGTTCTTCACATCGTCACGCACCGAAAATAATCCCAGCGCATTCAGGGACTGCTGCGTATCCGGTTCCATCAAAAAAGCGATAAAATCAAGTAATACGGCTGTCTTTGCTTCATCCGTGTCGCGGTCGATCCCCATCCAGCAAACTGCGTCGGTAAAGTTGTCGATCGGCTCGATCGTTGACAGCGTAAAACCGTCCTTATAACGAATCAGATCCCCTGCACGCCGCAGATCGAGATACAGCAGGTCGGCCTTTTCTTCCGTTGTACTGTCATACCCGAAAGATTCCGCCCGCGCCGCAAGCAGGTCATTCAAAAAATGGATCTTGTTCCCTGCTCCGTCCGGCGATTTCTGCAGTATGCAATAGCCGGAATAACAGTACGGTACGCACCGACTTGTTTGAAATAAGCCTTTAAGATACGGAAAATGCAGGTCTTCGATCTCTTGCAACCGATCCCGGTACAGCGTACCGGAAAAGAATGAATACGCATCAGGACGTCTTCCGCTTTCAAGCCTTTCGTAAAAATGCCGTTCGTCCATGCCTTCGATTTCAATATAGGTACCTTTATGCTTTTTTTCGTACAGCGTCGCTTTTGCTTTCAACCATTGGCTGAGACTTCCCGCGTACGGTCGCTGCCTTACGATATGATACAGCATAACAGACCCCCGAAAACGATCCGAATCACGAACAAAGCGTGTATCGACAAAGGATTCCTGCGCTTTTTTTACCAGCGTTTTCGGTGAAAAAGCAAGAAAAACGATCATACAGATACAAAGTATCATACGCAAAATCTTCATACAGAATTCTATTCGACAAAACTACCGCATAACCGTTCAAGCTTGTCCTTTTTCTTAAAAGGATACGGTATACATATGTCGTATTTATATCTGAAAAGATTCGGAGGTGGAACTATGGAATTGAATGCACAGAAGCGCGGTCCGAGGCTGTCGGTACAGCTTTCCGGCGAACTGGACCATCACAGTGCGGAACAGACGCGGATCATGCTTGACACGCTTCTGAGGGACGTAACCGTCCACGAGCTTGTGCTCGATCTGTCCGGCATGACTTTTATGGACAGCGCCGGGCTCGGTGTGATTCTCGGAAGGTTCAGAAAGCTGTCCATGCGAGGCGGAAAACTGATCGTCAAAGGGATGAACGCATCGGTTGACCGGATTTTTCGCATGTCAGGTTTGTACGCGATCGTAGAAAGGCAGTAAGGAGGCACGATATGCACAACGAAATGGAAGTACGCTTTATGTCTCTTTCGGGCAACGAAGGCTTTGCCCGCGCCGCAGCTGCCGCATTTGCCGCGCAGATGGATCCCGGCATCGAAGAACTGTCCGATATCCGCACGGCTGTTTCGGAAGCGGTCACGAACGCGATCATTCACGGATATGACCAAAATCGCGACTGCATCGTAACGATGCAGATGGAGATCGACGGCGACGATCTTACCGTGATCGTATCCGACAACGGCTGCGGGATCGGCGACATCGAACTTGCACGTAAGCCGTTCTTTACCTCAAAGCCCGAGCTGGAACGTTCCGGCATGGGATTTTCGGTCATGGAAGCATTCATGGATTCGGTCGACGTCGTATCGGAGGTCGGGAAAGGCACCGTTATCACGATGCGTAAACGCATCCGTCATGCAAACTGATCGAACCGTTTTTCTTGCACGGATCCGGCGTGCGCGGGAAGGCGATCCGGACGCGGAACAACAGTTGATCCGTGAAAATCTTCCACTTGTTTCCGCGATCGCAAAACGGTATCAGAACAGCGGGATTGATATGGACGATCTGAGGCAGCTCGGTGCGATCGGGCTGCTGAAAGCGATCCGAAAGTTCGATCCCGCTTATGACGTCTGTTTTTCAACCTATGCGGTCCCATTGATCGCCGGTGAAATACGCCGATTCCTGCGTGACGACGGGATCATCAAGTTTTCCCGAAGCGCAAAATCGCTTGCCGCGCGTGTACGGTCGGAGCTTCAGAACGATCCGGATCTGACGATCGGTTCGCTGTCTGAACGACTCGGCGTTTCCCGTGAGGAGCTTGCGGCAGCGCTTGCGAGCGATGCCCCGGTCGGTTCTCTTGACGAGCCGCTCTCCGATGGAGATGGGAACCGATTTGACCGGATCGGCGTCGACAGCGAAGAGGAGCGTTCCGTAAGCCGTCTTTCTCTCAATGCGGCAATGCAGACGCTGTCCGATCGGGAGCGTCTTCTGGTGCGGCTGCGATATCAGGAAGAAAAGTCTCAATCGGAGGTTGGCAGACTGCTCGGCGTATCGCAGGTGCAGGTTTCGCGGCTCGAAAAAAAGATCCTGTCCGCATTGCGGAGCAGGATGACGGATTAGTGCTTATCGCCGGAGGAGATGGCTTTTTCCTCCCCCCTCAACAGCCGTTTGATGTTGTCTTTGTGACGTATCAGAAGCAGCAGCACGACCGGCGCAACAAAGAACAGCAGGTATTTGTCCGCATACCCGGTCGCCCAGACGATGTAGGTTGCTATGAGGTAGCAGATCGCCGTCAGGATCGACACAAGAGAAACGCGCTTCCAGATGAAAAACACGGCGATCGCAACGATCGTAGAAATGAGAGCCGCCTGCCAGCAGAGGCACCACGTCATGGCGTACGCGGACGCTGCGCCTTTACCCCCGCGGAATTCGAACAGCGCCGGATAGCAATGCCCGAATACGGAACATGCGCTTGCAATGTAGCCGCCGAGCAGCACGGAGACGGCGGGATCGTTCGGATTGATCGGAAAAAGACCGCCCAAAAGCCTGCCCAGGAAAAATGCGCCCACACATTTTCCTGCGTCACCGATGAATGTCAGAAGCCCGTAATTCTTGCCGTATACGCGGACCATGTTGGTTGTGCCGGCGTTGCCGCTGCCGTAAAGGCGCACATCATCGCGGAACTTCAATCGACTGATGATCAGCGCGGTCTGGAAGTTCCCGACAAGATACCCGATCACGGCGATCACGGCGATCGCAATTGCGTTCCACTCTCCGATCATACGGGAGTTACTCCTCCTTCGTCCGATTTCGGAACAGGATCCGGATCGGCGTGCCGGAAAAACCGAACGTCTTCCGGAAGTAGTTTTCCAGATAACGCTCGTAGGAAAAATGCACGAGCGTCGATTCATTGACGAAAATCACGAATGTGGGCGGCTGTATCGCAACCTGCGTCGCGTAAAACAGCTTCAGTCTTCTGCCGTTCTGCGTCGGCGGTTCCGACATGGAAACGGCCTCGTTCAGCGCATCGTTCAGCATGCCGGTCGGTACGCGGCGAATGCTCTGCGCATACACTTCTTCAACAAGCTCAAGGACCTTAGGCACGCGCTGTCCGCTCTTTGCGCTGATGAACAGGAACGGTACGTAATTCATAAACGCAAGATCGGTTTCCATGTCCTTTTTGAACTTGTCCATGGTATGCGTGTCCTTTTCGATCAGGTCCCACTTGTTTACGATCACAACGGACGGCTTACCCTCCTCGTGCACGAATCCTGCGATTTTGACGTCCTGCTCGGAAAGTCCCTGTTCGGCGTCGCAGACAAACAGAACAACGTCGGCGCGACGGATGGCGGCAAGAGAACGGATCACGCTGTAACGTTCGATGCTCTCATCCTCGATCGCGCGTTTTCTGCGGATACCCGCGGTGTCGATCAACACATACTGCCGCCCGTTCTTTTCAAACGGTGTGTCGATCGCGTCGCGCGTCGTACCGGGAACATCTGATACGATCACGCGTTCTTCGCCGAGGATCGCGTTTGTCAAACTCGATTTGCCGACGTTCGGCTTGCCGACAATCGCGATATGGATGCGCGGATCCTCCTTTGTCTGTTCGGCGTTCGGGAAATAGGCGCAAACGGCATCCAAAAGATCGCCGAGTCCGATCCCCTGCCCGCCGGACAGAATGAACGGATCGCCGAGTCCGAGCTCGTAGAATTCATAGATCGCCTCATGATATTTCGGCGCGTCAAGCTTGTTGACGGCAAGCACGACCGGCTTATTGCATTTCCGCAGCATCGCAGCGACCTCGCGGTCCGCAGCGGTCATGCCGTCGCGTCCGTCCGTCAGAAAGATGATAACGTCTGCGGTTTCGATCGCAAGTTCCGCCTGACGGCGCATCTGCACGGCAATCTTGTCTTCGCTCGCGGGTTCGATACCGCCGGTGTCGATCAGCGTGAATTTATGATCAAGCCATTCCGCGTCGGCGTAGATGCGGTCGCGTGTAACGCCCGGCGTGTCCTCGACGATCGAGATGCGCTTTCCGGTCAGGCGATTGAATAAGGTCGATTTGCCGACGTTCGGCCTTCCGACGATTGCTACCAAAGGGTTTGCCATAGTTTACTCCTCAAACAAACAAGAAATGAGTTCCGTTCCGTCCGCAAACGTGTGGATCGAAACACCCAGCGTCGTTTCGACATCCGTAAGCGTCATGCCGTCCAAAAAGACATTCTCTGTCTCCCGCAACATGTTTTTCGGGATCAGAAGCGGCGCATGCAGCGGCTTTCCGACAAGCTCCGCAATAAGGTCACTGCCTGTCACAAGCCCCGCAACATGTACGTTTCCGCCGAACCAGCGATTCGGGATCGGATACAGATCCGTGTTTATGCCGTACGGTTCCAAAACCCGATACAGCTCCCGAAAGAACGGATATGCCGCCGTTCCGCCCGCAATCGAAAATGTACGATGCGTTTTGCGCGGTTCCCGATCCTCAAGCGCGTATCGAAAATCCTCCTCGAACATACGCAGAAGTCCGACGCCGTTTTCAATCTGCTCATACGCTTCGTATGCTTCCGGTTCCGGAAGGGACTGTTCCGCATTCAGATACCACTCATCCGACAAAAAAACGAGCCGTGTATCGAATCGGGACAGATTTTCCTTTTGCTTCGGCTCGATCAACCGAATCACGTCTCTGCTTTGTTCCCGATCGAACGTGCCGAGTTCCGTCAGCCCCTCGCGATATTTCGTGACGCCGACCGGAACGATCGCAACGGAAGTGCAGGCCGGCGCAAGCGAGGATAAATCGGCAAGCGTTCTTTCCAGCACTTCCCCGTCATTCAGTCCGCGGCACAAAACAATCTGCGCATTGAACCGCAATCCGGCGTTCTTCAGCGCGGACAGCCGTTCCATGATCCTGCCCGCGGACGGATTTCGCATGATCTTTGTACGGACTTCCGGATCGGTCGCGTGAACGGACACGTACAGCGGGCTGACGCGGCGTTCGATGATCCGTGCAAATTCCACGTCGGAAACATTCGTAAGCGTAACATAATTGCCCATGATAAACGACATGCGCCAGTCATCGTCCTTGACGTTCAGGCTGCTCCGTACGCCCTTCGGCATCTGGTCGATGAAGCAGAATACGCAATGGTTTCTGCACGTCATCATGCGGCTCATCAGCGTCGTCTCAAAACACAGCCCCAGCGGTTCGTATTCGTCCTTGAAGAGTGTAACGAAGATTTCCCTGCCGTCCCGCAAAAGATCGAGTTTCAGGGCTTTATGCGCCGTCAGATACTCATAGTCTATGAGATCGAGCACCGGAGAATCGTTGATGCGTAAAAGAACGTCGCCGCACCGCACCCCTGCTTTCTCGGCGGGCGTACCGTGCTCCACAAACGTGATCGGTTGTCCTTTCGCGCATAAATTCATAAATATACCTTACCACATCTTTGCCTCTTTTGCAAGCACGGAACGAAAAAGCGTCCCCCGAAAAGGAGACGCTTTGATTCGTTTATGATCGGATTATTTTGCGTCCTTGATCGCTGCCTGCGCTGCTGCGAGACGCGCGATCGGTACGCGGAACGGCGAGCAGGATACGTAGTCGAGACCGATCTCGTGGCAGAATTCGACGGACGTCGGATCGCCGCCGTGTTCGCCGCAGATACCGAGCTCGAGGTCCGGACGCGCTTCTTTGCCGAGCGTGACAGCCATCTTCATGAGCTTGCCGACGCCGTTCTGGTCGAGACGTGCGAACGGATCGGATTCATAGATCTTGGTGTCGTAGTACGCCTTCAGGAACTTGCCCGCGTCGTCACGGCTGAAGCCGAACGTCATCTGGGTCAGGTCGTTCGTGCCGAAGCAGAAGAACTCCGCATCCTTTGCGATCTCATCCGCGGTGAGGCAAGCGCGCGGGATCTCGATCATCGTACCGACTTCGTACTTGAGGTCGATGCCGGACGCCTTGATCTCCTCGTCCGCAACTGCGACGACGATATTCTTGACGAAACGGAACTCCTTCGGATCGCCGACGAGCGGGATCATGATCTCGGGCTCCATCTTCCATTCCGGATGCTTCTTCTGCACATTGATCGCCGCGCGGATGACGGCCTTGGTCTGCATCTTCGCAATCTCCGGGAAGGTGACCGCCAGACGGCAACCGCGATGGCCCATCATCGGGTTGAACTCGTGCAGACCTGCGATGATCGTCTTGATCTGCTCAACGGTCTTGCCCTGCGTTTCCGCAAGCAGCTTGATGTCTGCTTCTTCGGTCGGAACGAACTCGTGAAGCGGCGGATCGAGGAAGCGAATAACGACCGGATAGCCTTCCATCGCCTCATAAATCGCCTCAAAGTCGCCCTGCTGCATCGGCAGGAGCTTATTCAGCGCGGCTTCGCGTTCTTCCACGGTGTCGGAGCAGATCATTTCACGGATCGCCGCAATGCGGTCGCCGTCAAAGAACATATGCTCCGTGCGGCAGAGACCGATGCCCTCTGCGCCGAGCTCGCGCGCTTTCTTTGCGTCGCGCGGAGTGTCTGCGTTGGTGCGGACGGACAGTCTTCTGTACTTATCTGCCCAGCCCATGATGCGGCCGAACTCGCCCGCGATCTCCGCGTCGACGGTCGGGATGATGCCGTCATAGATGCAGCCGGTGGAACCGTCGATGGACAGCCAGTCGCCTTCGTGGTATTCCTTGCCTGCGAGAACGAAGCGCTTGTTTTCTTCATCCATGGCGATCTCGGAGCAGCCGGATACGCAGCAGGTGCCCATGCCGCGCGCAACAACCGCGGCGTGGGACGTCATGCCGCCGCGAACGGTGAGGATGCCCTGCGCAGCCTTCATGCCCTCGATGTCTTCCGGAGAGGTCTCAAGACGGACCAGCAGAACTTTCTCACCGCGGGCTTTCCACGCTTTTGCGTCTTCTGCGGAGAAGACGATCTTGCCGCATGCCGCGCCGGGAGAAGCAGCAAGTGCTTTTGCGACCGGCGTTGCCGCCTTGATGGCTTTTGCATCGAACTGCGGATGGAGCAGCGTGTCAAGGTTTCTCGGATCGATCATGGCGACCGCTTCCTGCTCGGTGCGCATACCTTCGTCGACGAGATCGCAGGCGATCTTCAGCGCTGCTTTTGCGGTACGCTTGCCGTTACGGGTCTGCAGCATGTACAGCTTACCGTGCTCGACGGTGAATTCCATATCCTGCATGTCGCGATAGTGGCTTTCGAGGATCTGGCAGACTTCGTTGAACTGCTTGAACGCTTCGGGGAACTTCTGTTCCATTTCAGCGATGTGCATCGGCGTGCGGACGCCCGCAACGACGTCTTCACCCTGCGCGTTGGTCAAAAACTCGCCGAACAGGCCCTTTTCACCGGTTGCCGGGTCGCGCGTGAACGCAACGCCGGTGCCGCAGTCGTCACCCATGTTGCCGAACGCCATGGACTGCACGTTGACGGCGGTACCCCAGGAATACGGGATATCGTTGTCGCGGCGGTAGACGTTTGCGCGCGGGTTGTCCCACGAACGGAAAACGGCCTTGATCGCTTCAAACAGCTGTACCTTCGGATCGGACGGGAAGTCTTCGCCGATCTTGGACTTGTACTCTGCCTTGAACTGGTTCGCGAGCTCCTTAAGATCGTCCGCGGTGAGGTCGACGTCCTGCTTGACGCCCTTCTGTTCCTTCATGCGGTCGATCAGAACTTCGAAATATTTCTTGCCGACTTCCATAACGACGTCGGAGAACATCTGAATAAATCTTCTGTAGCAGTCCCACGCCCAGCGGGGGTTGTTGGATTTCTGCGCAATGACTTCAACGACCTGCTCGTTGAGACCGAGGTTCAGGATCGTGTCCATCATGCCCGGCATGGATGCGCGTGCACCGGAACGAACGGAAACGAGAAGCGGATTCTCGAGATCGCCGAACTTCTTGCCGGTGATCTCCTGCATCTTCTCGATGTATTCCATGATCTGCGCCTGGATCTCCGGATTGATCGTGCGACCGTCCTCATAGTACTGCGTGCACGCTTCGGTGGTAATGGTGAAGCCCTGCGGAACCGGAAGACCGAGGTTGGTCATTTCGGCCAGGTTTGCGCCTTTGCCGCCCAAAAGGTTACGCATTTCGGCGTTGCCTTCGCTGAACAGATAAACATACTTTTTCGACATGTGAATCCTCCTAAGATTTGTTGAACGATTTATTATAGCAACAAAATAAAAACGATGCAAGAAAAATCTTGCATCTTTTGATCTTTTTACTGTTTTTTTACGGCATCTGGTCGAGCAGCTGTACGGCTTTGTCGTTTTCGCCGAGCATCACCGCGCAGGATTGCTTGAGAAGCGGCAGCAGTTCCGTGCGCAGCGTGTCCTTCATAACGACGCGGTTCAATTCGTCATCCGTCAATAAAAGGATGCGCCGCATCGCCTCCAGCGCAAGCTTCGAAACGGGCTTCCCGCCGTGCGGGCATCCTGCGCAGACCACACCGCCCGCTTCCGCAGAATAGAACAATACCGCATCGTTGCGGATATCCCGTCTGCAAACCGCGCAGCGTGTCAGCGAAGGCCGGTATCCGGCGTGATCCAGAAAATGCAGCAGAAACGCGATCAGAAGATCCTTCGGATCGGATTCGGCATACGCGAGGTACGACAAGATGTGATACAGCAGCGAAAACAACTGCTCGTCGGACGATTCCTGACCGATCACACTATTGCAGAACTGCGTGCAGACCGACGCGATCATAAACCGGTCTACGTCCTCCCGTAGCGGATAAAACGTTTCGCGGATGTCGCAGCCGTTGACCGTAACACGGTCGTTGTTTATGAACAGCTCAAACTCGCCGAAGACGAACGGCTGTGCGCAGGATAAAAGCTTCGATGTCGGCTTGCGGCAATTTCGAGCCTTGCAGTCGATGCGTCCGCGCGTCGGCGAAAACAGCGTCAGCATGCGGTCGTCGTCGCGATAATCCGTATAGCCCGTTACGATGGCTTCTGTAAGTTCTGTCGGCATCCTTTCCGCTCCGCCTGTTTATACGCAAGGTAATCCCTCACCTTGCCTGTGCGCACAAAGCGCTCCCATTCCTCTTTGCAATCATCTTTCATACGGACAGTTTGTCCATATCTGCAGAATATATACGCTTAATCGTCTCTGTAACCGAGTTCATTGAGCATCTGCTGACGGTTTCGCCAATCCTCTTTGACCTTGATCCAAAGCTGCAGATTCACCTGCACGTCAAGGAGCCACTCAATGTCCTTTCTGGCTTCGCTTCCGATGCGCTTCAGCATCTTTCCTCCGCGTCCGATGATGATGCCCTTGTGACTTTCGCGTTCGCAGTAGATCGTTGCCCATACGTCCATCAGCTTTCCGTCTGGACGCATCTGCATCCTGTCAACGCCGACGCCGATGCCGTGCGGGATCTCCTCCCGCAAAAGCTCCAATGTCTTTTCACGGATCATTTCGGCGCAGATCACACGTTCCGGCTGGTCGGTGACCATATCCTCCGGATAATACTGCGGACCTTCGGTGAGATAGTTTTTCAGCAGTTCTTCGAGCTTGTCCAAGTTTTCACCGGTCTGCGCGGAAATCGCGAGAACGGTATCGAAGCCCGCTTCTGCGATCGCTTCACGCGCTTCCTGCATCTGCATCGCGCTTGCCGCATCGTATTTATTGATCAGTACGATGACCGGTGAACGCATCGACTTGATGATCTTCATGACCTCAGCATCGCGCTCGCGCACGCCCTGCAGCGCATCGACGACGAACAGGATCGCTTCCGTGTCCTTCGAAGCTTCCTCCGCCGTTTTCTGCATAAATGTGCCGAGCTTGTTGCGCGGTTTCGTCATGCCGGGCGTATCGAGAAAGATCATCTGATACTCTTTGCGTGTCAGGATCCCCGTGATGCGATTGCGCGTCGTCTGCGCACGGTCGGTCACGATTGCGATCTTTTGCCCGACGAGACGGTTGATGAGCGTCGATTTCCCGACGTTCGGGCAGCCGACGATGCTGAAAAATCCGCTTTTATATCCGGTAGACGTCATAATAAATCCTTCGGTCCGAAGCGGTGCGGCATCATCTCGTCGAACGTTTCGGTCACGATCTTGCTTCCGTCGCGATTCGATACGGTCAGAACAAAGTCGCCGTCGCAAAATTCGGACATGACCTGACGGCAGACGCCGCAAGGAAAAGCAGGTGAATCTCCGGATCCGATGATCGCGATGGCGGAGAATTCCCGTACGCCGTCATAGATTGCCTTGAAGAACGCGGTGCGCTCCGCGCAGATCGTCGGCGTAAAGGACGCGTTTTCGATGTTGCAGCCCTGATAGACCTTGCCGTCCTTTGTCAGAAGCGCGGCGCCGACCGCGTAATGCGAATACGGCGAATAGGAATGATCGCGCGCTTCTGTCGCAAGCTCCAAAAGTCTTTCGTTTGTGATGGATTCTTTCATCTTGTTACTCCTATGCTGTCTAAGATCGCCGTTTGTTTTTCGCGCATCACACGCTCGTCCGCTTCCGTCATATGATCGTAGCCCAAAAGATGCAGCACGCCGTGCACGGCAAGAAACGAAAGCTCGCGCATCAAAGAATGTCCATAGGTTACCGCCTGTTCCTTTGCGCGTTCATAACAGATCATGATATCGCCGAGATATCCGTCTGCCGAAAGAGAGATCTCCCCTTCCCATGCAGGAAACGTCAGCACGTCGGTCACGGTGTCGACATTCCGGAACTCACGGTTCAGCGTCTGAATGCGCTCCGGCGTATCAATAAGGATCGTCAGATCGCCGTCGCGGCCTTCGCTTTCAAGCGCGGCGAGCGCGGCACGCTCCATGCTTGTCCGCTCATCATCGGTAAGTGCGACCGTATCGGAAAAAACGTCAACCATCGTTCCGCTCCCTGTTTCTGGCGTTCTCATGTTTTTCGTATGCCTGAATGATGCGCTGCACAAGCTCGTGCCGAACAACGTCCTTGTGCGTCAGCTTCACCACGGAGATGCCCTCAACGCCGTCCAGCACGCGGATCGCGTGGACGAGACCGCTCATCTTCTCCTTCGGGAGGTCGATCTGCGTCACGTCGCCGGTCACAACGATGCGGCTGCCTTCGCCGAATCGCGTCAGGAACATTTTCATCTGTTCGATCGAGCAGTTCTGCGCTTCATCGAGAATGATGAACGCGTTGTTCAGTGTGCGTCCGCGCATATACGCGAGCGGCGCCACTTCGATCGCGCCGCGTTCCATCAGCTGCTTATACGTTTCAAGGCCGAAAAACTCCTGCAGCGCGTCATAGAGCGGGCGGAGATAGGGATCGACCTTGTTCTGCAGATCGCCCGGCAGAAAGCCGAGCTTTTCGCCCGCTTCCACGGCGGGACGCGTCAGGATGATGCGTTCGACTTCTTTATTTTTGAACGCGACGACCGCCATTGCGACGGCAAGATACGTTTTGCCGGTACCTGCCGGGCCGACGCCGAAAACAAGCTCATGCGATTTCAGCGCCTGAATATATTTTTTCTGACCGAGTGTTTTGCACTTGATCTGCTTGCCCCGGTTCGTCAGCGCGACGACGTCGCCCATGATCTCCTTGATCATTTCGGCTTTGCCGTCCTTTGCAATGTCGATCGCATAGCGGATGCGTCCGCGGTTGATCGGCTCGCCTTTTCGCTGCATGTCCAGAAGCTTTTCAAGGATCGTCCGGCAGAGCTGCACCTGCTCTTCATCGCCCTCTATGGCGATGCCGTCGGAGTGGATGCGGATCTTGACGCCGATCTCTTCTTCAAAAACATTCAGGTTTTCATCGTATACGCCGAACAGCCCGATGGAATCATCCATGGATTCCAGCTCGATCCGTGCGATCGACTTCCCCGATTCATCTGTCACGCGATTCTTCCTCCGTTTTTCCGATGATTTCTTCCGCAGTCACGATCACGACGGCAACGTGCTTGCCGTTCACCGTTCGGATCGTTCCGTAAGTGTTGATGATCGACGCGTCGTGCGGGACCATCGCAAATGCCTGCTCCCGTGCGCTTGCGAGCGCGTATTCCTCCGCTTCCTCCTGTGAGAGCGTTCGTTCGCGGAACGCAATCTCGCGGGCTTCCTGCGTTTCGATCGAAACCGGCAGCAGACCGTTTGAACGGATCGCGCCCGGCCCGATCATCCGGTAATGTTCGAACTGCGGTTCTGTACGCAGGATCTCGTAATTCCATACGCGCAGGATGCGAACCGTTTCGGCTGCTTCTGTCTCGTAAGCTTCCGTGATCCTTTCTGGAAGCTCTGTTTCGACCCGGTACTGTACAGCGGCATACACGACGCCGTCGGCTGCCATATCAATGTACCGATCTTTATAGACGACTTCTCCGGAAATCAGTACGGATCCTTTCCTGACAGAATCTCCGATCTTTACGTTTGCCTGTCCGCGCATGACCTGAATCGAAGTGATGACCCCATCCTTTTCGGCGGTGATATCCGACGGAATACGGTCCGCGCGCTGAAGCGATTCGGGTAATGATTCCACGACGTTTACGGTCAGCAGAACACCTTCGCGATCAAGCCCGATCCATGCGGCGTCATGTATCTGTGCAGACAGATCGTTTGCGGCTGTAATCAGGATCGGGCCCTCAAGGTATGCGCCCGGATATATGCCGCGTTCCGCCAACAGTTCCGTAATCTCTTCCGGGTCGACGCGTTTTGTTTCGACGATCCGGATGAACCAGATCCGCGTTGAAAGAAACGCGATACCCGCAAACAGCAAACACGTGCCGATCCAAAGAACCGGCCGTTTGTACAGCTTTTCGAGCCGGAACGGAAGTCCGCCGCGTCGGACGATCCGAATGCGCAGCGGCAGACCCTTTCTGAGCTTTCTGAGATCGTAAAACCGCTTGGCAGGCATCCGAAAGAGAATTGCCGCGTCTCCTTCTTTCCGAACGTCCGCAACCGGAATGCCCGCGTTCGTGATTCTCTTCAGAAACCGTGCGCTGCATAATCCTTCTGCACGGATTATAACATACCCTTTCAGAAAATGCCACATCAACTTTTGACCTCGATCGAAAGGGATATGATTTGTCCGTTTATTTTTGCGCGGGAATCTGTCAGCGCTTCCAGCTCAAGTGACTGACCCGTGACGATCAGTGTTCCCTGATCCGTAGCAAAGCGGAGCGTATTGCTGTCAAAGCACAGAATGCCCCGATGCTGCTCCACCAGACATTCATCCGCGCCGTACCATTGTACGAAAAAGCGATGTGCGTCCAGCTCCTGCGGAAGATCGGCTGTTTTCAGAACCTGCCGCAATATCATTCGTTTCCGTTTCATAATACAGCATATGAATCATCCGCGTGCTCCATGCAGTTGATTGCCGTGTCCGCACGACTTTTGTCAGATGATGATCCAGCTGTACAGGTGTTCGAGCTTCAATGTCTGTACGGTCTCGAGATATGCGACAAGTGCGTCGATGACGGGATTCTGATCGATCGTTTCGACTTCGTACGGCTTCGGAAGCTGGAATCCTTCGATGACGCGATCTTCGTACGGCATCCATTCTTCGTCGATGTACCGGCGCATGTTCAGTTCGCCTTCCGTTCGTTCTGCGAGAATCACCGTAAAGAGATCGTCGTCATCTACGGAACGTCCGGAAGCATACTCCAAAAAGCCGAGCGGAGCTTCGGGGTTCAGTGAATTCAGGAGATAGGATAATCCGTAGAGGGAATAGATCGTATCCTGCTGCATGACCGTTCCTGCGTATGCTTTCAGCCATGCGCGCAGCTCAGCGCCGCGAAGTATCATAAGCGTGTAGTGAGGCGTTTCGGTATCCAGCACATACAGATCACGATAGGTCAGCAGTCCTTCCTTGAGACTTCCGATCGGAATATACGGGTAAGCGATCGAAACCAGTTCGTTCGGAAGGTCGACGTCATTGTAATTCATCCAGTCCTGCGCAGCGAACAGCTGCATTTCATGCGTGAGCTGGATCGCATCCGTCATGCACAGCGCCTTGCCGTCAAACGGTTCAAGTTGCTGTCCGAGGTATGTGATGGCAGCGTCCAGAACGGCGGACAGCGGACTTACGTAGGCGCGGATGCTGTTTTTGAGTTCCGGATCGGGTTCGGTTTCGGAGGTGTCTATTTCGTTGATCAAAACAGCCGGACGGCCGTTCTCACGCAAAGACACAGAGATCTTCGTGATCGTCTTCGTGCCGCCTGTAAGTGAGATGATGGGGACCTCGACGCCGTTCGCGTTTTTTTCGGAACGTACGCTGCCCGTCCCGTTGTGCGACGATACAACAAGGTCAATGCTGTCCGTTTTCTTCAGAAGATCTCTCAGCGTGTATGCGCATTCCTCCTGCAAATCCGATTCCGCGCTTCCGTGATACAGCAGTACCGTATAGTCGGCGCTGTTTCGAAGCTCCTTTCGCAGTCTCGCATAGGTTGTGATCAGATCTTCCGCAGTGATCTCATCCGGCGCATACGGATCGGAAAGATACGGATCCGTCATTCCGATCACGGCAACCCGCAACGGGTCTGCGGTCGCATCGTTCTGCGGTATGTCCAGAATGAGATACGATAAAAGCCCGTTCCACAGTGTATCGGGCGTATCGAAAATCGTGGGGTCACTGTTCTTCATATTCGCACCGAGCACCGGAATATTTTTGCTCTGAAGTGCATTGACCTCGCGCCGTACATCGCCGGATGAATAGGAAAACGCCTCATCGCCGAGAAGAACCGCGTTATATTTCAGCTGAATGAACAAGGACGTGATCGGTCCGCGGGAGCGATCGACGCGTTCCGCATAATCGTCCGCGATGGAGCTGCCGAAGATCGAACCGCCGACGTCAAACAGCAATAGATTCGGATCGGCATTCCTGAGATCTCTGATGCAAGTTGCGGTATTGATCGCGGTAACGGAAGGATTCTCCGATGTTGCCTTCGGATCCCATGCGTTGCCTGCCAATTCGGACGTTACCAGCATGGAAAACGACTTCGCAGCCGGTACGAAGAATTCGTTTGACATGAAAGAGCTCAGGATCAGTGAAGCGTCTTTCTCCGTTATTTCTCCGTCTCCGTCAAAATCGGCGCGGCTCACGGCCGCCGCATCCATCATTCGGAACCGATTCAGATGTCTTGAAATACAGCTCGCATCCTGCGCGGTAAGCTCTCCGTTTCCGTCGGCGTCGCCGAAAATGACCTCATCCGCAACCGTATCAAAACCTGCAAAACACAGCAGGATTGATAAAAAAACGAGTATGACGCTGCGGAACGGCTTTCTCATGTCATATGACCTTTCGGATTTTTTAACAGTATATCGCGGATCCGCGGGAAATGCAAGCAAAGGACTTGTTTCAAAGCATAAAAAAGGGAGTCCGAAGACTCCCCCATCGCTTTCGTGTTCCGAATCAATACATGCCGCCCATACCTGCGCCGCCCATGTCGGGCGCTGCGGGTTCCGGCTTCGGAATATCTGCAACGATGCTTTCGGTCGTCAGCACCATCGCCGCAACGGAAGCTGCATTCTGCAGCGCGCTGCGCGTGACCTTGGTCGGGTCGACAATGCCTTTTTCGGTCATCATGCCGTACGTATCGGTCGCGGCATCATAGCCGTATCCCTCGACGTTGTTGCGGCGAATATTCTCGATAATGACCGAGCCTTCGACGCCCGCGTTCGCGGCGATCTGACGGATCGGCTCCTCGAGTGCGCGAAGAACGATCTCAACACCGGTCTTCTTGTCACCCGTTTCCTTCTCGGCAAGCGCTTTGACACGCTTTGCCACAGACAGCAGTGCAACGCCGCCGCCCGGAACGATGCCTTCTTCGACTGCCGCGCGGGTCGCATTGAGCGCGTCCTCCATGCGAAGCTTCGAATCCTTCATTTCAACCTCGGTCGCAGCGCCGACCGCGATGACCGCAACGCCGCCGGCGAGCTTCGCAAGGCGTTCCTGCAGCTTTTCTTTATCGTAATCGGAGGTCGTTTCCTCGATCTGCGCGCGGATGGATTTTACGCGTGCCGCGATCTCTTTCGAGTCGCCTGCGCCTTCGACGATAACAGTCTTTTCCTTATCGACCTTGACCTGCTTTGCGCTGCCGAGCATGTCGATCGTGGTCTCCTTGAGATCCATGCCGAGCTCGTCGGAAATGACCTGCCCGCCTGTCAGGATCGCGATATCCTGCAGCATTGCTTTGCGTCTGTCGCCGAAGCCCGGCGCCTTGACCGCGACGCAGGTGAATGTGCCGCGAAGCTTATTGATCACGAGCGTTGCGAGCGCTTCGCCCTCGACATCCTCCGCGATGATGAGAAGCTTCCGTCCGGACTGGGCGATCTGCTCGAGCACGGGCAGGATCTCCTGGATGTTGCTGATCTTCTTTTCGGTGATCAGGATGAACGGATTGTCGAGGACCGCTTCCATCTTGTCGGTATCGGTCGCCATGTATGCGGAGCAGTAGCCGCGGTCGAACTGCATACCTTCGACGATATTCAGCTCGGTCTTCATGGTCTTGCTTTCTTCAATGGTGATGACGCCGTCCTTGCCGACCTTCTCCATCGCGTCGGCGATCATCGTGCCGACCGTCTCGTCGCCCGCGGAGATCGCGGCGACCTGTTCGATCGCATGCTTCGATCCGACCGGAACGGACAGCTCTCTGAGCCCTTCGACCGCTTCGTTGACCGCTGCTTCAATGCCGCGGCGGACCACCATCGGGTTTGCGCCTGCCGCGACGTTGCGGAGACCTTCGCGGACGATCGCCTGCGCCAGAAGCGTTGCCGTCGTCGTGCCGTCGCCCGCGACGTCGTTCGTCTTCGTTGCAACTTCCTTGACAAGCTGCGCGCCCATATTTTCGAACGGATCTTCGAGCTCGATTTCCTTCGCGATCGTCACGCCGTCGTTGGTGATGAGCGGCGCGCCGAATTTCTTTTCGAGAACGACGTTGCGGCCTTTCGGTCCGAGCGTGATCTTGACGGTGTTCGCAAGCTGATTCAATCCGCTTTCAAGTGCTTTTCTGGCGTCTTCGCCGTATTTCAACTGCTTTGCCATAATGATTTCCTCCTGTTATTCAACGATCGCAAGAATGTCGTTCTGCTTGATGACAATGACTTCCTGCCCGTCGATCTTTACTTCCGTACCGGCATATTTCTGGTATACTACTTTATCGCCGACCTTGACGACCATCTCGACGTCCTTTGCGCCGGGACCGACCGAAAGCACCTCCGCCATCTGCGGCTTTTCTTTCGAAGCGCTCGTCAGAAGGATGCCGCCCTTGGTGACCTCTTCCGTTTCGATGTTCCGAATCACAACGCGATCGAACAACGGTTTCAATGACATATTTTCATACCTCCTGTGAATCTTTTAGCACTCATTCCTTTCGAGTGCTAACCATCGTCCCCTATTATAGTGACCCCTCCCCTGATTGTCAATCGGGGAAATGCAACGAAGTTGTGAACTCTGTATCATACGATCAGATACGACAAAAAAAGTCGTTTCGGTCCGCAGGGTGTCGGAATCGCATGCATGATCCGCATTGGCAGCGTATTCGTGAAAAAGATGAAAATTCATAAAAATAATCCTTGCATTGTGGAATCTTTTATGGTATTATGTACTCCGTTCGTACCGGAGAAACGGTCGGGCAAATCTTACAGGGGGTGAAATGCTTTGGCAAACATCAAGTCCGCTATGAAGCGTGCGAAGACTTCCGTTGGTGAAAACCTCAGAAATCGCATGGACAAGTCCGAACTCAAGACTGCTGTCCGTCGTTTTGATGAAGCGCTGAAGTCCGGCGATAAGGAAGCTGCACAGGCAGCTTATCTCGCGGCTGTCAAGACCGTTGACCAGTCTGCCGCGAAGGGCGTTATCCATAAGAACGCAGCCGATCGCAAAAAGGCACAGTTGGCAAAGAAGCTCGCAGCAGCAAACAACTGAACCCCGGTATTCGCATGACATAGCGTCCGTAAAAGGACGCTTTTCTTTTTCTCTTGCATTCCCGCCCGGGGACGTTTAGAATAGAATGGATAGGAGTGGTTATGGCTACGGATGGATTCACCCTGCACGCATGCGTGCATGAACTGCAGCCTTTGGTCGGCGGAAGGATCGACAAGGTACAGCAGCCCGACAAAGACATTGTGATCCTGCATATACACGCGCCGAACGCGGGGCGTGTAAAGTTGATGCTTTGCATCCATGCCGAGAACGGACGCATTCAGACGGTCACAAAGAATTATGAAAACCCGGAAACGGCTCCCGCTTTCTGTATGCTGCTGCGCAAGTACCTCATCGGCTGCCGCATTGTTTCGATCACGCAGAAGGGACTGAACCGCATCGCTGTTTTCTCCCTTTCGGGACGGAACGAATTGATGGATACCGTGGAGATGTGTCTCATCGTTGAACTGATGGGCAGACACGGCAATTTGTTCCTTGTCAACGAAAGCGGCACGATCATCGACTGCTTGCGGCACTTCGGGATCGGCGAAAATGCCGCCCGTATTTCGCTGCCGAATGTTGCGTATACGGATCCGCCCGAAACGGAAAAGCTGGATCCTTTCACGGCAACGATCGACGAGATCGCCGCGATCGCTTCCGGACGCATACCCGGCAAATGGCTTTCCGACGCATTTCACGGCGTCTCACGGCTTTGCGCAGAGCAGATCGTAAAGGACGGCACGCCGAGCGATCGCGTCGCCGAAGCAATTTTCGATACGTTTACATCGCTGAAAGAAAACCGATTCGAGCCCTCCGTCATTCCCGGCGTCGGCGTACTGCCGTTTCGCCCGCAGAATATCGACTTCATCCCCTGCTTCTCCGTCATGGAAGCGCAGGAACTGTTCTATCGTTCGCGCGATGAGCAGGCAATCCTGACAAAGCTTCGGACCTCTCTGCGTACCGTGCTTGACCATGCGCGCAAGCGTACGGAAAAGAAGCTTTGCGAATGTATGAAAACGATCGGCGACGAGACGCAGGTCGAACGCGATAAGCTGTTCGGCGAGCTTCTGCTCGGCGTTCACGGCGTGCCCGCCGGAAGCAGGTCCGTAACCGTACCGAATTATTATGATGATCCGCCGAAGCCTGTTGAGATCCCGCTCGATCCGAAGTACTCCGTCGCGGAGAATGCACAGCGCTGCTTTAAGCGCTATCGAAAGAACAAGGCGGCCCGCGCTTTCGCGCTTGAACAGGTCGAATCGCTTTCAGCCGAGCTCGATTATCTAAATGGACAGCTTTTGAATGTATCGGCCTGTACGACGCGTGAGGAGCTTCTTGAAATCCGTGAAGAACTGATCCGTCAGAGATACATTCGCGAACAGACGGAACAGCGCAGAACACCGCAATCCGCGCAAAGCCGTCCGCTGCACTATCGCATACCCGACGGGATCGACGTTTTTGTCGGCAAAAACAACCTGCAGAACGATCGGCTGGTACGAAGCTCCGATCCGAGTGCGATCTGGCTGCACGCAAAGGGCGTGCCTGCGTCGCATGTGATTCTGAATACCACGCAGCCTTCGCGTGAAGCGCTGCATCTTGCCGCTGCGATCGCCGCTTATCATTCCGGCGCATCCGCTTCCGAAAATGTACCGGTCGATTATACGCAGGTACGATATGTGAAAAAACCTTCCGGCGCTCGGCCGGGGTTTGTCAATTATTTTCATCAGCACACGCTGTACGTGACGCCGTCGCTCGACGCGATCGCACCGTACCGTGTCGGGGAGGACAAATGAAGCTTTTACTTGCCACCAACAACGCGCACAAAGCGCGTGAGATCCGTGAGATCTTAACGGACAGCTTTTCGGAAATCGTAACGATGCGGGACGCGGGAATCGAATACGAGGTCGTGGAAGACGGCCTGACCTTTCGTGAGAACGCGCTGAAAAAAGCGGTCGAAACGCTTGCGTTCGTGCGTGGACGGTTCGACGCTGTGCTTGCGGATGACAGCGGGCTCTGCGTGGAAGCGCTTGACGGGGCGCCCGGCGTCTTTTCCGCGCGGTTTTCCGGTGAAGCGCATAACGACGCCGCAAACAATGCAAAGCTCATCCGCCTTCTGAAAGACATTCCGGATGATCGGCGCACGGCGCGATTCTGCTGCTGTATTGCACTTGCAAGGATCGGCCACGAACCGATCGCCGTACAGGGTGAGGTCGAAGGCACTATCCTGCATGAAGCGCGCGGTGAGAATGGCTTCGGTTACGATCCGTATTTCTTTTATGCGCCGTTCGGCAAGAGCTTTGCCGAGCTTTCCGCCGATGAAAAGAATTCGATCAGTCACAGAAAACGCGCGCTGATGCTTTTACGGGAGGCGCTGGATGTCGAAGATCGCGATCGTATCTGATTCCCACGGCTCCATCGAAAATATTGCGCTGTTCGAAAAGCGTCTTTCGGGCGTCGACGCGCTCTGGCATCTCGGCGATCACGCGGAGGACGCCGCGCCGCTTGCCGCGCGGCTGAACTGCGGATTCGTTGCCGTACGCGGAAACTGCGATCCGTTTTTCGATGTGCCTTTGACCTATACAGTCAACTGGCACGGCAAACGTTTTTTGCTGTTGCACGGGCATACCGTGACCGGCAGGCTGTCGCTTTTGTACGCGGCGAAGGAAGCTGACGCGAACGCGGTGCTGTTCGGTCATTCCCACGTTCCCTCCGAGGAGACCGTCGAAGGCGTCCTTTTGCTGAATCCGGGTTCCCTCTCCCGCCCGCGCACGTCGAAGGGTCCGAGCGTTGCGCTGCTGACGCTCACCGATGACGAAATATCCGCGAGGATCCTTTTTTCCGATTCGCATTAGTTCTGTATTATTCACAATTTTTCAACAGTTTTATGCATTGACAAGCAAGGTCAATGCCTTTAAACTGTTACCGTAAACTGATTTGATCCGAAAGGTTTTTATAAACATGAAGAGATTCCTCTCCCTCGTTCTTTCCGCTGCACTTCTTCTGACATGCGTTTCTTTTGTATTTCAACACACCGCTTCTGCCGAGACGTTTGACACGAGCAGTATCTATGAGCCTTATTATACCCTTGTAAACGCCGATTCTCCGGAGAAGTCTTACCGCGGCATCGAAAAGGAAGCGGACAAGCAGGTTTACCCCGCCAGTACGACGAAGATCCTGACCTGCATCGTTGCGCTCGAAAACGGCAATCTCGACGATATGGTAACGATCTCGCACAACGCGGTCAATTTCGGACGCGGAAATTCGCTGATGAACATTAAAGAAGGGTATCAGTATTCGCTTCGGGATCTTCTTTACGGTATGATGCTGCCTTCCGGCAACGACGCGGCGATTGCGATCGCGGAGCATATCGCCGGCAGTACGGAAGCGTATGCCGAGATGATGAACGCGAAGGCAAAAGAGATCGGCATGACGCATTCGCATTTTGTCACGGTGCACGGAAAGCAGAACGACAATCATTATACGACCGTTCGCGATATGGCGATCCTGACCGCGTACGCGCTGAACGAGAGTCCGCAAAAAGACATGTTCCGCGAAATCGTCAAAACGCAGCAGTATACGGCAAAATCCGGTCCCGAGGAGATCACTCTGACAAACTCGAACCGCATGCTGGTCGACGCGCCTGTTACCGAGACGCTGACCAATCCTGCATCCTGCCTCTATGCGGACGCGATCGGCGTCAAGACCGGTGACACGACAAAAGCCGGGAAGTGTCTCATCGCCGCCGCAGAGCGCAACGGCGTCACCATGATCGCCGTTCTGTTCGGCGGTACGATCGGCGATCCGGAATATAACGACGGCTGGAACGATCAGCAGAAGGACAGATACAACATCAAGCGGTTCAACGACGCGGCAGCCCTGTTTGATTACGCGTTCGATGATATGATGAAATCCGTCTCCGTCGGTCAGCTCAAGGAACTGCAAACCGAGTTCGAGGTCACGATTCCGAACGCTGCAGCCGAGGATTCCCAAGGCGGCGTGCTGAAAGCGAAAGCGGATCTTTCCATGGACACTACGATCTCCGTCATGCAGGCCGATCCTGACGTTGACGTCACCGATATCAAGCTTGAAGCGAGCCCCTTGTTCACGAATGTCTACGCGCCGATCGGCGAAGGCACCGTCATCGGCAGCGTCGCATACGTCTATAACGGCAAGACGCTTCTCAGCGCGAATCTGCTTGCTGAGCGCAGCGTAAAGGAAGGATCGGCGCAAACCGGCCTTTCTCCCGTTGAAGCTGATCCCGCGGGCAGCAATCCCGCCGCGATCACCGGCGAACTGATCGGCGAAGCGAATGTTTCAAGTCTGAATCCGAACGACGTCATTTCCGTCGAAGAAACCGGCGGCTGCGGCTTGCCTGAAGATATGAAATGGCTTCCGATCGTTCTGATCGTTGTTTTCGTGCTTCTGATCATCTGTGTTGTGCTGTTTATCCTGTATCTGCGTGCCGAACAAAAGCGCAGACGTGCCGCCGCCCGGCGAAGAGCGCGTCAGCGTGCGCGCGAATCCGGTCTGTATGATGATCGGAGATAAGGAGTCCATATGAAACGCATCGTCCTCTGCCTGCTCCTGAGCGTTTTGCTGCTTCCGTTCCGCGGGACAGCCGAAACAAACGAATCGACAGGATTCGACCTCACGGCGCTTGCGGAGGACACTGTATTTTTGGTGCGTCTCGACGATCCGACATGTGCCGTCCTTGGATTGGAGCGCAATGCGGACGTCAAAAGATATCCTGCAAGTACGACGAAGATCATGACATGCATTCTTGCGCTGGAACGCTGCGCGTTTGACGAGCCGGTCAAAATCAGCAAGCGCGCCTGCAATCTTTCGGAACGGAACTCCAAGATGGGGCTGAAACCGGGTGAGACGTATCCACTGATCGATCTTTTGTACGGATTGATGCTTCCGTCCGGTAACGACGCGGCAATTGCGATCGCCGAACATATCGGCGGCAGCGTTGATGGATTTGCGGACCTGATGAACGAGAAAGCAAAAGAGCTCGGAATGACGGGCACGCATTATATGAACCCGCACGGGCTGCATCATTCCGAACATTATACGACCGCACGCGACCTTGCGCTTCTGACGGCATACGCGTTTGAAAACGATACGTTCCGCGAGATCGTCGCAACAGCGGAATATCGCGCGATCTCCACGGACGGCCGGGAACTCATACTGCGGAACGCAAACCGGCTTTTACGCGACGTGACCGCGAACACATATAAACCGTATTCCTGCCTTTACGAATACGCGATCGGCGTAAAAACCGGCGATACGCACCTTGCGGGAAAATGTCTTGTCGCCGCCGCGCAAAAGGGCGATACCGTGTATCTGCTTGTTCTGCTGCACGGGAAAAACGCGCCGGACAATGCCAAGGGACGTGAAAAGGACAGCTATGCAGCACAGCGATTTTATGACGCGATCCAGCTGTTCGATTATGCCTTTGAGAACGATACGGTGACGCTGAACGCCGACGATCTCGTGCGCCGCTGCCTGCCGGAAACATATGCGGTCTCCCCCGATCCCGATCGGACCTTTGCAACGGAGATTCTGTATCGCATACAGTGGAATACAACCGATACGCTCACGCTGCCGCGTTGGCAGGCGGAGCTCTTTGCGCGCGACCCGTTCCCGGAGAAATACGTTTCCGTTTCGGTCGATTCCTATTCCGCTGCGATCGGCGCGGTCGCAGGCTCTGCCGCCGTCACGTTCAACGGAGAAATCGTGTTCCGCGGCGATCTCATCGCGGATGAATATACCTATCCGCCTACGCCGGAACCGACCGAAGAACCGATCCTGATCATTTCCGAAGAAACGCCGGTCGCTTCACCGGTTCTGCAAACAACGTCCCCCTCGTCCGCGCCCGAATGGATCCCGATTGCGACTGAGCCGCCGAAAGAGAACGGCTCATGGTTTTCCCGCCTGTTTCGATGCAGTCCGGACAACTAATCGTAAAACGACAGACCGAGCGCAAAAAACGTTCGCTTGCCCGCAATCCCGTCGGCTTTCAGTCCGCAGCTTTTCTGGAACCGCTTCACGGCGCGTTCCGTTTTTTTACCGAAAATGCCGTCGAGCTGCCCGGGATCGTATCCTCGCTCTTTCAGCGCACGCTGCAGTTCTCTGACGTCCTCGCCGCGCATATACGGCGACGCAAGACGGAGCTCCCGAGATGCGAAAAACGAAGGGCGACCGTATCGGTCCCAGCCTGAGACACGGCTTTCCACAACGCCGACGTCCCGTCCCTTTGCTTCGATCACCGTATCCCCGTCGATGGCATAGCCGACGTGAACGGCGCGTCCGTCGCTCATACGAAACACCATATCGCCTTCGCGCAGTTCGCTTCGCCTGATCGTTCGGCAAAGTTTTCGGAGCCCTTCTGCATTCACATCATGATCGATGAGATCATGTTTCAAAAAGAAGTATACGCCGAGCCCGGAGCAGTCGAACGCTCTCAATACGTCGCCGTACCCTTCCCGCACTTCCTTTTTCCAATGTGCGATCGCACGATCGGCATTCCGTTTCGTCTTTTCCTTCTTTCGGATCCACGCCTCCGTGATCGTCGGTTTCTTCTGCCCCTGCGCACCCCACACGTAGATGCTGTGATTCCTTACCTGTTCTTTCAGATATTCCGTAAATTCCGATGCGTTCATAAAAAATCCTCCTCTTCATTCTATGTGAAGAGGAGGAACGGGTGTGAATCTGCGTTACCACTTATTGAACACCTTTTCGGCGAAACCGAGGAAGTCTTTGAGCTTAACCTCCCGCCCGTCGTCGAGCTTCACCGTGCCGGAAAACCGACCGAATACCTGATGCTGATCGGAACAGATCACGAGTACGTCTGTCTTTGACACACGGTCGAGGATCGGACTGAACTTGAGATCGACACGTCCTTCATCGTCTGTAAAATGCCAGGGCGAAAGCAGATCGTCCGATCCGTCTGCTTTTTTCGGGATTCCGAAGTCCAGCCGTCCGAGCTTATGCGCTTTTCCGTCAAAGAACAGCATGTTTTCGCTTGCAGCCGAAGTATTGCCGAATCCGTAGCCGAGATTGAAGCCGAACAAATGCCCGTCGATCTCGCCCTGCGCGGCGCTCCAGTACCACGTGTTTTTGTATGTCCACACGCCCCTGCCCCAATCCAGAAGGCCGAAGGTCTCTGCGGGATCGAACTCTGTCCGATCATTGCCGACCGCAAAGTATCCCTTCGCGCGCATGCCGATGATCTTCTGATTGTAGTAGAAGTGCCCTTTCTTATCAAACGGCGTGGCGATCACCATAGAGTCGGCAGGTTCTTCTGTCAGCCGGATATCGCACTCAAAGGTTTTTCCGTCCCGAAATTTGTCGATCCGGAAGCGAAGCCGTCTTCCCTCCTTGGTATGTTCAAACGAGCCGGATGCGTTCTTTACTGTTTTCTTCACGTCGCCCTTTTCCGATGAGCCCGGAAATCCGGTCTTCCCCATCGGCAGCCAGAACATCGGCGACACGGTCGTTTCCGTCGCGTTTTCAAAGTCCAGTACCGATGCAGACAAAAGCCCCATATAGCTGTTGTCGTCGATCGTCAGCGCGACGCCAAAGCGATCGTTCGTGATGAGATAGTAATCCCATTCCTTGATGCGAAGCTTTGACGCCTTGATCTTCGCTCTGTCATACGTTTTCAGAAGCGCCGTCGCGTAGCCGGGCTCCGATAGATTTCCCTGTTCGTTGAGAAGCGGTCCGGGACCGAACCGATGCTGCTGCATAGATGCCTCCTTCACGATTGAGGAGGGTATTTCTACCCTCCGAAGCTGAAAAAAGTCGGTTGAAATCCGATTTCAACCGACTGGATTGTTTATAAGCTCTGCGCGATCGCGACCGCGACGGCAACCGTTGCGCCGACCATCGGATTGTTGCCCATGCCGATGAGACCCATCATCTCGACGTGCGCCGGAACGGAGCTCGAACCCGCAAACTGCGCGTCGCTGTGCATTCTGCCCATCGTGTCCGTCATGCCGTAGGACGCGGGACCTGCCGCCATGTTGTCGGGATGCAGCGTTCTGCCCGTGCCGCCGCCGGACGCAACGGAGAAATACTTCTTGCCGTTTTCAACGCACCATTTCTTGTACGTGCCCGCGACCGGATGCTGGAAACGCGTCGGGTTCGTGGAGTTGCCGGTGATGGAAACGTCGACGTTCTCGTGCCGCATGATCGCGACGCCCTCGTTGACATCGTCCGCGCCGTAGCAGCGTACCTTTGCGCGCTCGCCGTCGGAAAACGCCTTGGTGTAAACGACCTTCAGGTCGCCGGTGTAGTAATCATATTCCGTCTCAACATAGGTAAAGCCGTTGATGCGAGAGATGATGTACGCCGCGTCCTTGCCGAGACCGTTCAGGATGACCTGCAGGGGCTTTGTACGGACCTTGTTTGCGGTGCGCGCGATGCCGATCGCGCCTTCCGCAGCCGCGAAGGACTCGTGACCTGCGAGGAACGCAAAGCAGCTCGTTTCTTCACGAAGCAGCATTGCGCCGAGGTTGCCGTGCCCGAGACCGACCTTACGTTGATCCGCAACAGAACCCGGGATGCAGAACGACTGGAGCCCGATACCGATGGCTTCCGCCGCTTCCGCCGCGTCCTTGACGCCCTTCTTGTACGCGATCGCCGCGCCGACGGTGTATGCCCAGCCCGCGTTTTCGAACGCGATCGGCTGAATGCCCTTGACGATGCCGTACGGATCGACGCCGTGCGCGTCGCAGATGGCCTTCGCTTCTTCGAGATCCTTGATGCCGTACTCGTTCAGCACCTTCGTGATCTTGTCGATTCTTCTTTCAAAACCTTCAAACGTAATCATGGGGCACCTCCGTTATTCCTTGCGCGGGTCGATGACCTTGGCGGCGGTTGCGAACCGTCCGTAGGTCCCGATGTTCTTTTCGAACGCTTCCTTGGGATCCATGCCCTTCTTGATCGCGTCCATCATCTTGCCGAGGCTCACGAACTGGTAGCCGATGATCTCGCCTTCCTCGTCGAGACCGATCTTCAGAACGTAGCCCTCCGCCATTTCGAGGTATCTCGGTCCCTTTGCCTTCGTGCCGTACATCGTACCAATCTGCGAACGAAGTCCCTTGCCGAGGTCTTCAAGACCTGCGCCGATGGTGAGACCGTCATCCGAGAACGCGCTCTGGCTTCTGCCGTAGACGATCTGCAAAAAGAGCTCGCGCATCGCGGTGTTGATCGCGTCGCAAACGAGGTCGCTGTTCAGCGCTTCGAGAATCGTTTTGCCGGGCAGGATTTCCGCCGCCATCGCCGCGGAATGCGTCATGCCGGAGCATCCGAGCGTTTCGACGAGCGCCTCTTCGATGATGCCTTCTTTGATGTTCAGGGTCAGCTTGCATGCGCCCTGCTGCGGCGCGCACCAGCCGACGCCGTGCGTCAGACCGCTGATGTCCTTGATCTCCTTTGCTTTGACCCACTTGCCCTCCTCGGGGATCGGAGCGGGCTCATGCTTCGCGCCTTTTTTGACGCATACCATTTCTTCCACATCACGGGAATACTGCATGGATGTTTGTCCTCCTTATTTCTTCCGGCGCGATAAACACGCTTTCCCGGATTATGAAAATAGTATATCATACGATTTCATTCTTCGCAAGACGGGATTTGTATGTTATAATCAATTCGGAGGTGATTCCATGCACCGGTTTCGGATCATTTTGACGTTTGCGTTGTTCCTGGCGGTATCCGTACTGCATCTGATCGCGTGTTACCGTCGATACCCGAAGCTTCGCGGCTCGACGAAGATTTTGCTGATGCCGCTTTTGTGTGCCTTTTATCTTGCCTATACACACGATATACGGCTTCTTGTGATCGCCGCGCTCTTGTTCGGCTGGATCGGCGACATATTTCTGCTCGTTAAAAACAACCGATCCTGTATGATGCTCGGCATCTGTGCGTTCGCGCTCGGACACATCTCTTATATCGCAGCGATCCTTTCGACTTACCGCACGCATCCGCATGTGCTGCATGTCCTGATGACGGGTCTTCTTTGCGTGATCTGGATGGTCTTTGTTTGCGTAAAGCTTTTGCCTTACGCGCCGAAGTCCCTCAAAAAGCCGGGTTTTGTCTATGCCTTCCTGCTTTCCGTCACGTGTCTGTCTGCCCTGTATCGGTTTCTGTCGACAAGCAAAGACAATTATCTGATCGCGTTTATCGGCGGGTTATTCTTCATACTGAGCGATACGCTGCTCACGGGGCAGCAGTATCGTAAAGAATTGAAACACGGTAATTTTTACGTCATGCTGACCTATATCGTTGCGCAGACGCTTTTGATCATCGGACTCACGCAGACAGGAGGAATTCGGATATGGAACTTGCCGCTTTGATCGTATCGGGCGTAACGCTTGTCGTTATGCTTGTGATCCTGATCGTACTTTTGCTCAACAGCCGAAAGGACGGACAAACCGAGCTTCGCATGGAGCTGAACAGCTCGCTTTCCGCGTTCGGAAAAACGATCTCCGATAACCAGCGCGCCGCCTCTGAGTCGCAGGGGCAGCGTCTTTCGGCGATGGAACAGAACAACGCGCTCGATTTCGAACGTCTCAGAAGATCGCAGGAGGACCGCATCAGCTCGCTTGAACGCGCAAACGAAGAAAAGCTCGAAGCGATCCGTCAGACGATGGAACGGCGTCTTTCCGCCATGCAGACGGAAAATGCCGAAAAGCTCGAGCGCATGCAGAAGGTCGTCGATGAAAAGCTCCAAAAGACGCTGGAAAGCCGCATCACGGAATCGTTCCGCCTTGTTTCAAATCAGCTTGAACAGGTCTATAAGGGTTTAGGCGAAATGCAGACGGTAGCCCAAGGCGTGACCGATCTCAAAAAGGTGCTTTCTAACGTCAAGACGCGCGGGATCTTGGGCGAAGCGCAGCTTTCCGCGATCCTAAATGAGATCCTTTCGCCCGAGCAGTACGAATGCGACGTTGCGACGGTTCCGGGTTCGCGCGAGCGCGTCGAGTTTGCGATCCGACTTCCCGGTGATGGGGATACTCCCGTTCTTCTTCCGATCGACGCAAAATTCCCCGGTGAGACGTTCGCACAGCTTCAGGACGCTTACGAAAGCGGCGATCCGGACGCGGTTGCGCAGGCGGCAAAGATGCTTGAGCTTCGTCTGAAAGCCGAGGCGAAGGACATCCGCGACAAATACATCGAACCGCCGTATACAACGGATTTCGGCATACTCTTTCTTCCGTTCGAAGGATTGTATGCGGAAGCGGTCAACCGCGGCATGATCGAAGAGCTGCAGCGGACGTTCCACATCAATGTGACGGGGCCTTCCACAATGGCGGCATTTTTGAACAGTCTGCAGATGGGCTTCCGCACGCTTGCGATCCAGAAGCGTTCTGGCGAGGTGTGGCAGATCCTCGGCGCCGTTAAGACCGAGTTCGAAAAGTTCGGCGATATCCTCGAAAGCTCTCAAAGGAAGCTCCGGCAGGTCAACGACGAGCTTGACACGCTGATCGGCACACGCACCCGGGCGATCACGCGAAAGCTCAAGGACGTCGAAAAGCTCGATTCCTTCGATTCCGGCAAGCTGCTGGAGAGCTGACGATCCGCCTGTTCCCCTTTACGCAATGCACACGGCAAGCGCACTTTCCCGATGCGCCGTCGCAAAATCAATCGGATTTTATAATACCATTGAAACAGAAGAAGACGTCGGAACGGCGTCTTCTTATTATTTGTTTTGATTGTCGTTTGCTTTATGCTTTTTCCGATCGCGTATCCATATAAACCAAGCATAACCAAAATATCGACAACGCCGGCGAACAGAAGTCCCGCAATCAAAAAGCGATGTCGCAGATCCTCACAGCATTGATGCCGCCTATGCCGGTCCTGACGTCATGCCGGTTGGGACCGACCGGTTTTCTCTCCGGTCGGGCGCCTAACAATCGGACGATCCAGCCTCGGTGTCCTCGTCGTTTTGGGGAAAGAATTTTTCATAACTCCACTCGGTCCCTTCTTTCGCCATTTTCTTTTCGATGTTATCCCTATATCGGTAAATATCATTTTTCGTTACGGGCGCGATCAATGACTTAATTAAGCCGATAACGGCAAACAACACGCATCCGAACATGCCGTACACAATTGCCGACAGAATCGTTCTTCCGATTCCGTCTTTGACAAATTCCCGAAACGAACTTCCGTAAAAACCCGCAATGAAAAACAATGCAATGGCGACCAGAAAGACAAAGAAGGGTCTTTTAAGTCTCTTGCGCATAACGACACGTCCGGCAATCCTTTTTTCCATCGGATCAATCTCCTGCAGCCGGTCAGATGTTGTGTCTTTCTTACTCTCCTTACAACCGATCAACGGTGAAGGCGTGGAGATTCTTTCCCGCCATCGGATAAGATCCTCTTCTCTGCCGCGCTTCTGCATTTTTGCATCGATCGCGTCCTTGTACCGTTCAATATCGCCGAGCGTGATCGCGCCGTGAAGCGTCGCCGCAATTTTACAAACGCCGATTATTGCGCTGACAGCGCTGATGCCTACAACCACAGTCAAAACAGAATCCATCGTTTTTGACTCAACGAAAGCCTTTCCAAACAATACCGTTCTGAACTCGTAGATCAAACGAACGATGATGTACGCCAGGATCATCCATCCGCCTTTCGCCAACTTTTTATTCAGGACCGTCTTTTCTATGATAAGCTGTTCGATCGTTTTATAACCCACCATCAGATAGCCGTGAGACTTCCCGTTCTCATCAATGATCTGCTGATTGTGTTTTGTAAAATCCGCAAACCGCGGATCCTCGAGATAATCCTTACGCAGGTTAGGGTTATTATCGTACATTGTTTTCATCGGTGTTCTCCTGTTTGAAACGTAGTTTGTTGTTTATCCGTGTCTTGAAGGCAATTCATCCCGTGCTTTCACGTATTTCTCAAACCGGTTTGTGATCTCGGTCAGCATTCGTACGGTCGCGTCTGCGCCGCCAGCGTACCAAAGAGTAAACGCCCGTTATCGTTAAAAAGATTGCGAAATAATCAAGAATAAGTACCATCGGAGATGAAAACAGATTTGCGATGATATCCGGATGAGCTTTCTGTCTTGCAATAAAAATGCCTATGCTGATACCGCAGAGTATCAGTCCGACAATCAGAAAGATGATACCGCAAATCAGGGTAATCTTGTTGTCGCCTTTGCCGGGGCGTATATCGTTCGATCCGGAGCTGATCGGTTTATCTGTCGGCTCCTGCATCGTCCATTCTGAGCCTTCTTCGATCGGCGGAAAGAAACTCTCATAGCTCCACTCGATCCCTTCTTTCGCCATTTTCTTTTTGATGGCTTTACGATAGCGATAGATATCTTTTTTTGTGATGGGATCGTGCAGTGTTTTTACAAAAAGGAATACGGCGGCAAGCTCGCATCCTGCCCAACCGTATGCGAGCAGCATTCCGAGAGTCTGTCCGGCTGTTTTGTCCATATCCACCATATCCCTTAAATTGCCAAGCAGAGCGAATGACGCAATACCGATCAGAAACAGGATCCCTGCACGCGCAAGCTTTTTCTTTAAGGCAGTCCGTTCAGCAATATACTGTTCTTTCGGTTTCGGATCAATAAATCGATAACGCTTCTGACCGTTTTCATTGATGTACGGTTGATTGGGTTCTGTGAAATTCAGGTTCTCATAGAACTCCGGATCCTTTGTAAAATGCTCTTTTGCCATGTGAATCCCTTCTTTATTCCTTCGTGTATTTCTCAAACCAGTTTGTGATCTCGGTGAGACGGCGGATGCGGTGCAAAGGCTTTCCGGAGCGGGAGAGCTCGTGGTTTTCGCCGTGGAACAGGCATAGACGCGCGGGCACGCCGCGGTCAACAAGCGCCGCGTACATCTGCAGGCCCTGATCGAGCGGACAGCGGTAGTCCTCGTCGGAATGGATGAACAGCGTCGGCGTCTTCACGTTCTTTGCGTATTTCAGCGGAGAATGGTCCCAAAGCTTTGCGTGATCGGTATAGAAATCCGCGTGGTTCTGATCGCCGACAAAATAGTAGCCGATGTCACTGATGCCGTTAAAGCTCAGCCAGTTCGAGATCGACCGCTGCGATGCGCAGGCGCAGAACCGGTCGGTGTGCCCGATGATCCAGTTCGTCATAAAGCCGCCGTAGCTGCCGCCCGTCTCACAGACGCGGTTCGGGTCGATTGCGGGATAGCGGCGCAAAACCTCATCCGCAAAGTCCATGAGGTTTTTGTAATCCGTTTCGCCGTAGTGTCCCATGATGTCGGCAAACGCGTCTCCCCTGCCGTCCGAGCCTTTGGGATTGCAGAAGAACACGAAATAGCCCATGCTTGCCCACACCTGCATCTCATGATAGAACACCGTGCCGTAAACGGTCTTCGGTCCGCCGTGGATATCGAATACCGCAGGATACTTCCTGTCGGGATCATAGTCTTTCGGTTTCAGCACCCAGCCGTCGATCTTCCATCCTTCGCTTTCGACCGAAACGGGTTCACACTTTGCGACGTACTTTTCTTTGAACGCGTCGTCGTTGAAATGCGAAAGCTTCCGTAGTTCTCCTGTTTTCAGATTCTTTGCATAAAGCTCCTGTAAGCCGCCCTCATACAGCGCAATGAACAGCGCCGTATCGTTTTCCGGATGGATCGCTATCGCATCGATAGAGCCGATTTCCGTTGCGATGGGAAGATTGTTCCCCTTCATGTCCAAAGCGTACAAATGCGAGCTTTCAAAGCGTGTGGTGATGTAATAGAGGCGGTCATTTGTACCGATCCTGCTCTCTCCGCCGCCGTGACGGACATCACTGCCCACTGAGTTCCACAAGCTTTCCGTGTTCTCATACAGCATGGAAAGCTCCCCGGTCTCCCGGTCGACGATATAGAAATCGACGTTCTCGTTGAGACCGATATCCTTGCCCTCTGTCGCGGTCAGGATGAGGCGGTCGCCGACCGCCTTGAGGCTTTCGGTATAGAGCCCTTCGTATGCCCTGATAAAGCGCACATCGCCGGTTTTGCCGTCCATAACGTACAGTTTCGGTGTTGTGAGATTTCGCCGTGCGGTATAGCTGTCACCGAGGAAATAAATGTGATCATTGATGATTTCGATCGAATCGACAGAAAAGAACGGCTCTGTCACGCGTCGGATCTCTTTTGCGTCGGCCGACACGAGGAACAGTGCCGTACGGCTCTTATTGATGATGCCGCCGCCGTTCATCCAGTACGGCAGCTCGTCAAACACTTCGTAATCCGCATCGTCGGCATAGCCCTTTTCGATCTTCTGCCGATCTTCCCTGCTCATGCAGTAATAGTCCGGCGCGTTTGCGTCGATCGTGCCGAGGACGGCAAATGCGCCGCTCGGCAGCTTTTCTAGCCAGTCGGCCGAGAACGGCAGTGTAAAGGCGTGCAGCGCTTCGCCGCCGCGAAGATCAAGGCGGTAGAAGCTCGTAAACTGCTCTTTCTTTTCGGCGCGCTTCTTTTCATCCGCGGAACGAACCGCCGGGAACAGGATCGTATTTTCCGTTTCCCAGAAGTATCGCGCTTCCCTGCCGAGATCGGTGAGCTGCCGGAACGCACCGTCATAGAGCCAGAGACGGCTTTCGTAGCAGTTCTCTTCCTCGTTGCAGTTCGATACGACAAACGCGGCTCGCTTTCCGTCCGGTGCGTATTTTACGTTGGAAAGGTACTTGTAATCCAAAAAATCTCTGATGCCGATCGGTTCCATATTCTATCTCCTTTGCTGTTTGATTCCATTGTACGACGAATCGACATGTATTGCAAGCATAAGAAAAGAACGGCGTCAAAGCCGTTCCTGATACAGGTTTTACTCAATCGGCGTCTTGGAGTAGAGCATCGAAAGCGAGAGATACACGCCCGCAAGCATATCCGTTCCGCCGCCCAGCGGAAGCGCCGCAATTCGGTTCGCCGCGGAGACGAGCGTGGCGTAAGGTACGTCGGAAAGTACGTACCGTACCAGCACAAAAAGGTCTTCGGAAACCAGGCCTTCACCGCTTTGCAGAAGGAACGCGCCGGAAAGCTCGGTCGTATGCGAAGCGGCTGCGCCTGCCATCGTACGCGTCATCTCCAGCACGCGATTAAAGCTTCTGCCGAGCGCCGCGGACAGCGCCGCATACCCTGCCATATAGCCGCAAAGCAGCCGGTCCGCCGAGGGAATCAGCCCGACGCCGATGCCGGCGATCGCCGATGTCGCTGCTTCACACGATGCGGGATCCTGATCGCGAAACGCCGCATGCAGGATCGGAAGATGCGGCTTGACCGTTTCGGAATACTGGTTGGGCTTGAGATCGCAGACCAGCGGCGACAGATCATCCCCGGCCGCGTTCGATTCGATCACGCGCAGGATGTGACGCAGACGAATGTCATAGTCGTTCGGAAGAAACACCGCTTGGATCGTCTCAAGCGACAGATCATAATCCGTTGCCTGCGAAAGGTCCAAAACGAGCTCGCAGTCCGGGATCTCGATGCGCTCGTTTCCCATCAGAACGTGCTGTCCCTCCGTGATCTCATACCGCGTAAAAGGCTTTACGCTCGAAACGAGCGCGGAAAACGGCGAGAGGCAATGCGCGTTACTTAGGATCGAGATCATGCCGATCGAAGTATTGCAGTAGATCGCGTCCGAATAGACAGCATGGACCGTGCCGTCGTAGTTTCCCATACGAAGGTACGCATGCAGACGTTTACAGATTTTTCTTGCGGTTTCTGTCATGTTCGCTTCCGTTCGCATACGCATTTCCAATCGCATATGCAATCCATATTTTTACTTATTTTACTGCGATTCGCACAATTTGTAAAGATTTTCCGCCGGATTTGACAGCCGCGGATTATGAATATAATGTAAATTTATTCACGAATTGTGTCGAAATAAAAAAAGGAAGCTTTCCGCTTCCTTTTTATGACTTTCTGAAAGAGCTTACTCCTCCGGATCCTTTTCCGGAATGTGCAGCTCGATCGGCTCGTTGCAGTTCGGGCAGATCAGTCCGTCCGGTGTGTCTAGCATGTCCTGATCGAAATAGATGGTCTCGCCGCAGTTCGGGCAGACGATCTCGAAGAAGTCGTCCTCGTCGAACTCGTCGTCTTCCTCGTCCTCGTCCTCATCTCCGTACAGGAAATCATCGTACTCGTCAAGATTCTCAAAGATTTCCTCCACGCTGTCGTCGAGGTCGGAAAGCGCGTCCTCGTGATCCGCCATCTCCTCCGCGATCACGTCAAGCGTGTCGACGATCGCCGTAAAGAGCTTTGCGTACTTATCGTCGTGGATGTTGAGTCCTTCCATCAAACCGTCCAGATATGCGACCTTCTCAGAAATTCTGCTCATGCTGCACCTCCGAATAATATAGATTTTAGGTTAAACGCGAGACATGTATTCGCCGGTTCTTGTGTCAATGCGGATGATGTCGCCCTCGTTGACGAACAGCGGAACGGCAATGTGGTAGCCGGTCTCGAGGACTGCGGGCTTGGTCGTGCCGGTTGCGGTATCGCCCTTGAAGCCCGGCTCGGTCTCGGTGACCTTGAGCTCAACGAAGTTCGGCGCTTCGACGGAGAACGCGCTGCCCTTATAGAAGCGCATTTTGACCTGATCGTTCTCCTTGATGAAGTCGATCGCGTCTTCGACCTGCTCGAAGTTCAGCGGGATCTGCTCATAGGTTTCGATGTCCATGAAGTAATAGAGCTCTCCGTCGGAATACAGATATTCCATGTCCTTGGTTTCAATGTGTGCCAGCGGGTACTTGTCCGTCGGGCTGAAGGTACGCTCCAGCACAGCGCCGGTCATAACGTTCTTGAGCCGGGTGCGAACGAACGCCGCGCCCTTGCCCGGTTTTACGTGCTGGAAATCCGAGATCGACCAAACCACGCCGTCAATCTCAACCGTCACGCCCTTGCGGAAATCGCCTGCCATAATCATAAGTATGTCCTCCCAATTAGATTCCTTGTATTTCAAATATGCTGAAGTTCTTTGGTCGCATGCGCAAAGTTCAGCTTGCCGTCCTTTGTGACGACACAGCAGTCCTCGATGCGGACGCCGAACTTGCCTTCGAGATAGATGCCGGGTTCAACCGTGATGGTCATGCCCTCTTCAAACGGTGTATCGCCGGTGACCGACGCGCGCGGCTCCTCGTGAATGAGAAGACCGAACCCATGACCGAGTGAATGACCGAAGCAGTCGCCGTAGCCCTTTTCGGTGATGTAATCGCGCGCGATGGCATCAAGCTCCTTGCCGGTGATGCCCGGTTTCAATGCGTTCAGCGCACGGGTCTGCGCTTCGAGCACGATGTTGTAGATCTCCTCGGCAAACGGATCGACCTTTCCCACCGCAAAGGTGCGCGTCATGTCGGAATGGTAGCCGTTATAAAGGCATCCGAAGTCGACGACCACGAGATCGCCCTCCTGCAGCTGTCTGTCGCCGGGGACCGCATGGCACATGGCGCCGTTCGGACCGGAACCGACGATCGTTTCAAACGACGGACCCTCGCTGCCGAGCTTTGCGCAGATATATTCGAGCTCTGCCGCTACGCGGCGTTCCGTCATGCCGGGCTTGACGACCTTCAGAAGCTCCATGAACGCTTCATCCGCCATTGCCTGCGCCTTCCCGAGATTCTCGATCTCGTCGGGTGTCTTTTTGATGCGGAGCAGAGACAGCTCCTTTGCAAACGGAACAAGCTCCGCGCCGAATGCGGCGTACGCCTGATATTGTGCAAAGCTTACGAAGTCCTCTTCAAAGCCGATGCGTTTGACATGTTCGGATTCGATGATCTCTTTCAGCTTTTCGCGGTGCGCAAGACCGGAAACCTCGACGATCTCACAGCAGTCGCCCGCCTGTGCCTTCGCCTGAATGGTGTAGCGGAAGTCGGTCAGAAGCACGCTGCGTTCCTTTGTGACCAGAACGCTTGCGTCCTCACTCGTAAAACCGGAAAAATAACGGATCGCGGTGACGGATTTCAGAAGGGCTGCGTCCAGTCCCGCCTTTTCCATTTCTGCGCGAAGCCGTGCAATACGATCGTTCATAGCATCCTCCATTTAAGTCTATAACATAGGTATTATAGCCGATTCCGCCTGCGTTTGCAAGCCCTGTATGAAAAAAAGTCCCGGGGCGTTTGCCGGGACCGAACTTAAGTCTGCATTCGTTTTGTCAGCGTTTCAAATGTCTTTTCGAGCACCGGCACGTTGCGCCATGCGCATCCGATGGGGACGCCGGGACGATTGTCGCCGTGGAAATCGCTGCCGCACGTCACCATCAGGTGATATTTCCATGCCATCGAAACAAACATCTCCGTCTGCCGCTGCGTGGACGTCGGATAGTATGCTTCCAGCCCCATGAGCCCCATATCGGTGAGCTCCCTGACCAATGCGTTAGGGTTGTCGCGAATGTGACACGGATGCGCCAGGATCGGAAGCCCGTCCGCGATATGGATGATGTCGATGACCTGCTGCGGCGTAAAACGCTGCTCGGTATAATACCCGACCGTGCCCGGCCGCAGATACTTGGCAAACGCGTCGCGGACGTCGGACGCGTAACCCGCTTTGATCAGCGCATGTGCAATGTGCAGCTTTGTGGTCATCGCTTCCGGACGACCTACAAGCGGCTGAATGTCATATCCCGCTTCTTTGAGACGCGCATAAATGATCCTGTTGCGCCGTTCCCTGCGGTCTCTGGCAATCTCCAGAGCGCGAACAAGCGTCGGATTGTCCGGATCGACGTCCAGCCCGATGATATGCAGCTCGTGCCGCCATTCGTTGTCCATTTCCACCGCCGGCAGAACGGGCACGCCGTATTCCTTCCCCGCTTCGAGCGCTTCTCTGACACCCGCGATATTGTCGTGATCCGTCAGCGCAAGCAGCCTGATCTTGCCGCGCGCGGCAATGCGAACGATCTCCGTCGGCGTTGCGGTGCCGTCGGAAACGCAGCTGTGCGTATGAAGGTCAAAGCGGTTCTCGTCCATTTTTATGCTTCCGTTTCTTCTTTTGGTTCTTCTTTGAGAGGCTCCTCCGTTTCGGGTTCGACCATGACCGTATCCATGTCCTCACCCTCAAGAACCCTGATAAACTGTGTGCCTGTCACGCGCTCGTATTTCAGCAAGAGCTTTGCGCAGGCGTCAAGCCCGTCGCGGTGATCGCGCAGGATCTGTTCCGCACGTTCGAACTGTCCTTCCAGAATGGATCGGATCTCCGCGTCGATCTTTGCGGAGAGCGCTTCGGAATAGTTTTTGGCGTGTCCCCAATCCTTTGCGATGAAGACCTCGGTATCGCCGCCCAAGAACACCGGGCCGACGGCGTCGGACATGCCGTATTCCTCCACCATCTTTCGTGCGGTCTGCGTCGCCTGCTTGAGGTCCTGTACGGCGCCGGTCGATACGTCGGTGAACACGATCTTTTCGGCGACTCTGCCGCCCATCGTCATACAGATCTCGTCCAGCATGTGCGATTTCAGCGTGTGATGGATATCCTCCTTGGGAAGCATCATCGTATAGCCTGCCGCCCAGCCGCGGGAAATGATGGAAACCTCATGCAGATCGTCGCAGTTTTCGAGCGCGTGCGCAAGGATCGCATGTCCGCATTCATGGTAGGCGGTGATCTGCTTATCCTTCTCGGTCACGACGCGGCTCTTCTTCTCGGGTCCCATCTGTACGCGCGTGACCGCTTCCTCCAGATCCTTCTGCGTGATCTCTCTGCGGTGATCGCGGGTGCAGAGGATCGCCGCTTCGTTCAGCACGTTTTCAAGGTCGGCGCCCGTGAAGTAAGGCGTGCGCCGTGCAAGCGTCTTTAAGCTGACGTCCTTTGCAAAATGCTTGTTGCGTGCGTGGACCAGAAGGATCTCCTCTCTGCCCTTCACGTCCGGATACCCGACCGTGATGCGGCGGTCGAACCGACCGGGTCGCAGAAGCGCGGGGTCGAGGATGTCCGCACGGTTCGTCGCAGCCATCACAATGATGCCTTCGTTTGCGGCAAAGCCGTCCATTTCAACAAGAAGCTGATTCAGCGTCTGTTCACGCTCATCATGTCCGCCGCCTAAGCCCGCGCCGCGCTGACGTCCGACCGCGTCGATCTCGTCGATGAAGACGATCGCAGGTGCTGCGCGCTTTGCTGTCTCGAACAGATCGCGTACGCGGGATGCGCCGACGCCCACGAACATCTCGACAAAGTCGGAACCGGAGATCGAGAAAAACGGTACGCCCGCTTCTCCCGCAACGGCCTTCGCCATCAGCGTTTTGCCGGTGCCCGGAGGTCCGACGAGCAGAACGCCCTTCGGAATACGCGCGCCGTTTTCGGTGAAGCGTTTGTGATCGCGCAAAAAGTCCACGACCTCCCTGAGCTCCTCTTTCTCCTCAACAAGCCCGGCGACGTCCTTGAACGTAACCTTATCCTTGCTCGGATCGTTGAGCCTTGCGCGGGATTTCGAGAAGTTCATCATCTGCCGATCGCCGCGCTGCCGGTACAGGAACAGTACCACAAGTCCGCCGAGCATCAGAAGCGGAACGATCTGCAGCGCAATATACCACCATGGCATGTCTTCGGGGATCGCGCTCTGCATGACAAAGCTGTAATCGGACGAGGTGACCTTATCAGGTTCGATGCCCTTCTGCTCAGAAACAAGCGTACTCATATATTTCGAAAACAGGTCGTTGTCGAGATACATGACGAAATCCGATCTCGAAGGAAGATCCGTCGCGTCGTATTCGCTGGTCGTCAGAAGGCCGTAATAGGTTCCGCCTCCGATCACTTCATAGACTGCTTTGATCTGATTTTGCTTATAGTACTCCGAGAACTCCGCAAACTTGATTTCCTTCGTTCTTCCGGATGAGCAGCCGTTTGTGACCATAAAGACGAGCGCAGCAAGAACCAGCGCCCACACGACCATCGTGATGATGCGACCGCGTGCGTTTCCCTGTCTTCCCGGTTCGTTGCCGTTTTGATTGTTGTTGGGATTGAATTCCAATTTGTCCTCCGTTCAGGGGTAGGATGCCCCGCTTTTCCGGGATCAGCTGTAGATCTCGGGCTTTAATACGCCCACATAGGGCAGGTTGCGATACTTTTGCTTGTAGTCGAGACCGTAGCCGACCACGAACTTGTTGGGTACCACGAAGCCGCAGTAATCCGGTGTGATCTCGCACTCGCGGCGCTCGGGCTTGTCGAGGAAGCAGCATGTGCGGATCGAAGCGGGCTTACGCTCCCAAAGAAGACGCGTCATGTAGGAAAGCGTCAGACCGCTGTCCATGATGTCTTCGGCGATCAGAACATGCTTGCCGGTGATGCTCGAATCCATGTCCTTCGTGATGCGGACAATACCGCTGGTCTTCTGCGCGTCGCCGTAGCTTGAAATCGCCATAAAATCCATTTTTGCATGCACCGTGATCGCACGGATCAGATCGGCAAAGAAGATGCTTGCGCCCTTCAGAACGCACAGCACGATGATCTCTTCCCCATCGTAGTCCTTCGAAATCTGATCGCCGAGCTCCTGTACGCGCTTTTTGATCTGTTCCTCCGAAAGCAGAACTTCCTCAATGTCCTGTGACATGAACGCCTTACCCCACATAGTCAATCCTCCTCATAATGATAATGCAGAATATGCTTTGAATCCGCCGTTACGCGCATTCGTTCATCCACGGTATGTCCGGCAACCCAGACAATCCCGATTTCATCGCAAAGGATCGGGATATCACGTTGAAACCGCGGCACTTTCCGATCGGTCAGGTAATCGCTCAAAAGCTTCGATCCCTTCATGCCGAGCGGCGTAAACCGATCACCCTGTTTCGGATTTCGCGCGATCACGTCCCCGCAAAGCCGGTCCGAATCGACGTACGCATCAAACCTGCCGCAGGGAATCTCGGCTTTGTCAACACGTTCAACGAACAGCGTCCCTTTCGGAAGCTTTTCGCTTCCGGTACCCGGTACGGGAGTCGAATACGGTTCGATCTTCTCTCTGCCGATCCGCAGATCGGTCGCATCGAGCCATGCAGTCACACCGTTTTTCAGCGTCGCGACGTCGCCTGTCTGCCCCGAGAGAAGCGTATCGAGCCGATCGAGATCCGACGCGGTGAAGTCCGTGTACGGAAGCAGATTCCGAAGAACCCTGATCCGAATCGGATACGGCAGCGATAGAAGCGCTTTGCGGTTTGTGCCGCAGGTTTTTTCCGCTTCGGCGGCAAGCGCGTTCAGGAAATCCGAGTCCTCCGCAATATGCATCGCCGCGTGAGATAACGCTTTTTTTACCGCCGGATTGACCGTCTCCAGAATCGGCATCACAGCAAGGCGAATGCGGTTTCGCGATGCGTCCGGTTCAAAATTCGTTGCGTCGGTGCAATAGCTTTGCCCGCATTCATTGAGGTACGCAAGGATTTCGGCTTTATCGGTGTTCAGCAGCGGACGGATGAGCCGTCCGGACCGAAGCCGCATGCCCGAAAGACCGTCCGTGCCGCTTCCTCGCAGAAGATGCAGCAAAACCGTCTCCGCCTGATCATCCCGATGATGGCCTGTTGCGATGTAATCGAGTCCTTGTTTTGACCGAACACGTTCCAGAAACGCATAGCGCGCGTTCCTTGCGGCAAGCTCCAATGAAACGCCGGAATCCTTTGCAATCTGCGGCACGTCGACCCGTTCCGCGTGCAGCGGAATACCGAGCCGTCCGCATAATGCAGCGACAAACGCCTCATCCGCGTCCGCAGCCGTACCGCGGATCGCATGGTTCAGGTGCGCCGCCTCCACGCGAAGGATCCTTCCGTTCTTTTGAAGCGTATGAAGCTCCAGCAGCAATGCCACGGAGTCCGCGCCGCCCGACAAAGCAACGAGCACGCCGTCCCGTTCGGAAACGCCGCACGCGGTCCATGTCGAATCGGTCCACAGCAACATGATACACAACTCCGAGAATAATTACTGATAGTTTACCCCGAAATTGCAGTTTTTGCAAGTAGCAATTGTGAATTCAGCATGGCAAATCCGAAAATCCAATGAAAAAAGCCCCTTTCGGAGCAAAGCGGATCAAATTCAACCGACGACGTTTTTCGGTTCGCCGCATAAAAACGCGGAAAGATTCTCCGCCGAAACGTCGATGATCTTCTGCCGCATCGGCTTCGGCGTCCATGCGTAATGCGACGTAATGATACAGTTCGGAGCGCCAAGAAGCGGGTTGCGGAGCCTGATCGGCTCCTCGCTTGCAACGTCTGCGGCATAGCCCGCAAGCTTGCCGCTTTTCAGCGCGTCGCAAACGTCCGATTCGGAGATCAGACTGCCGCGGGACGTATTGATGATCATTGCGCCGTCTTTCATCCTTGCGATGGTATCGGTTCGGATCAGACCGACCGTGTCTGCCTTTGCAGGGCAATGCAGACTGATGACGTCGGATTCGGAAAACAGCGTTTCGAGGGATACGTATTCTCCGGCAAAGCCGGGCTTTTCATGCGGATTGACGCCGAGCACGCGCATGCCCAGTGCTTCTGCGATTTTTGCGACGCGCGAACCGATCCGCCCGCAGCCGATGATCCCCATCGTTTTGCCGTCGAGAAGCGTCGGCGCGATCTTCCACCAGGAGAAATCGGGCGATGCCGTCCACGCGCCGTTTTTGACAAGCGTGTCGTGATATTCCACATGCTGGCAAAGTCCGAGAAGCAGCGCGATCGCGTGCTGTGCCACCGCTTCCGTGCTGTAGGCGGGCACGTTTGTGACTATGATCCCGCGCTCCTTTGCCGCTTCGACGTCGATCACGTCGTAACCCGTCGCAAGCACACCGATAAACTTCAATTGCCGTGCGCCGAAAATCACGTCGCGCGAGAGCTTCACCTTGTTGACAAACACCGCTTCCGCGCCGCGCATTCTCTGCGCGACCATATCGGGATGTGTGCGGTCATAGACCGAAACCGTTCCGAGCCTGCGGAGCGGGCTCCAATCCACGTCGCCCGGATTGACACAATATCCGTCCAAAACAACGATCTGCATAGCCTCTCCCTCCCTGCTTTCATTGTAAGACGCCGAAGCATGAAAAGCAAATGAACAAATTATAAAATAGGAATGCCCCTTCTGCCTTCTATGAGACCGGGATCAGCTTTCGAAGTTTTCGCCCGAGCACAAGCGCAAGCGCGAGCTTTGCGGCATCCGGCAGCAGAAACGGCACAACGCAGATCATAAGAGCCGAAGCAAAGCCGTGATCGGCGTTCAGCACGGTAAACCATACCGTTCCGAACATGTAACAGAGAAGCAGTCCGAACACGAGCGAAACGATCTCTGCCCACAGCTTTTTTCCGAACAGCTTTGTGAAGATCCAATAAACCATACCGATCAAAAGCATTCCCCAAAGGTAGCCGCCCGTCATGCCGACGAGTACGGAAAAACCGCCTTTGCCTCCGGAGAAGACCGGTATGCCGATGGCTCCGAGCAGCAGATAGACCGCAACGCACAACGTACCGTTTCGTCCGCCGAGCAGGATCAATGAGAAGAATACGGCGAAGATCTGCATGGTAAACGGCACGGTGAACGGGATCGTGATCCATGCGCAGACCGTAATCAACGCCGCGCCGAGTGCGATATAGGCAAGTTCCGCCGTTTTGAATGAGGCTCTCTTTTGTTCCATGTTTTCAGTCTCCCGAAATAAAAATGCCGCCGCTGACAATGATCAGCGGCGACGTGGCGCAGAGAGAGGGATTCGAACCCTCGATACCATTCCTGGTATACACGATTTCCAGTCGTGCGCCTTAGACCAAGCTCAGCCATCTCTGCAAGGCATTTTTCGAACCTTTGCTATCTTACAACAGTTTGATGAAAAAAGCAAGATATATTTTCATTCTTGCAAAAATATTTTGAAAAACCTCTTGCAATTTTATGAAAACCGTGTATAATGATTTCTGTTCGCGGGGCATTAGCACAGTTGGTAGCGCGCAACGTTCGCAATGTTGAGGTCAGGAGTTCGAATCTCCTATGCTCCACCAGAAAAAAGCACTGTATAAAGCAGTGCTTTTTTCAATGAAATCCGTCCTTCCGACGGGTGAAATCCACCTTCGGTGCGTGAAATCGATGCGCGATGAAATCCGCCTTAGGCGGATGACGGACGGATTTCATTTCACCGTGAGGCGAAGCCAAACGATTTCACTAAAGGCGAAGCCTTTGATTTCACCTTTTGTCGAAAGGCAAAAGATTTCATTTTAATAATCGGATAAGGAGACTCTTATGCTGACCTATATCACGCTGCGTGCGCGTCCGGATCTCAAGGACGCCGCCGCAAGCTGGTTTCATTCCAAATGGCGTGTTCCGAAAAGCGCGTATCTTGCCTGCATGGACGCGTATATTTCCGGCAAAACCGAATACGGCTGGTATCTTGCTCTGGACGGTGACAGGATCGTCGGCGGGCTCGGCGTGATCGAAAACGACTTTCACGACCGGCCCGACCTCACCCCGAACATCTGCGCAGTCTATACCGAGGAAAGCCACCGGAACCGCGGCATCGCGGGTATGCTCCTCAACATGGCGGTCGAGGACCTCAGAAGCAAAGGCGTCTCCCCCGTCTATCTTGTCACGGACCATACCGGTTTTTACGAGCGATACGGCTGGGAATTTCTCTGCATGGTGCAGGGCGACGGCGAGCCGGACATGACAAGGATGTACATTCACCGCTGATGCGGCTTGCCGCAATTCATGATCGAAGATCAATTCATCTTAGGAAGTGATTCATGCACGGCATAAAAATCGGCAGACCGTAGGGACGACCATCGGTCGTCCGCACCGCTGTGATCACGGACGGGCAATGCCCGTCCCTACGGGTAAATCTTAATCGCCGGGCAGATACAATCCGCTTCTACAGATCGGATAAAACGAACAAACCACCGGAGGATTTCCGGTGGTTCTTGCATTTTGGATCGGATTACAGGGAAATCCCGTCGATCTCCTCGGTGAGCCTGATGATCTCCTCGATGACGGAGCCGATGTAATCGATCGTCGCGTTCAGCGGACCGTCTGTGCTGATATCGAAGCCCGCAAGCTTTGCCATCTCCATGGGAGGTACCGAGCCGCCCGCGGCAAGGAAGCGCTTCCAATCGGCAACGGCGGGTTCGCCTTCTTCGCGAATGCGCAGCATCGCTTGCGTCGCGACGGTCAGCCCCGCGCTGTAGGTGTACGGGTACAGGCCCATGTAATAATGCGGCTGCCGCATCCATGTAAGCTCCGCGCCCTCGGGGATCTCGACCGCGTCGCCCCAGAACAGCTCGAGATTTTTGCGGAAGATCTCGCTCAAAATATCCGCGTTCACGCTGCCGCCCTCGTCGATGATCTTGTACACCTCACGCTGATACCACGCTTCGCGAAGATGCGTGACGAAGTTATGATAGTACGTATTCGAAATCATGCTTGAAAGAACCCAGCGGCGGAAGCGCTTGTCGTCGCTCGTGTTCGCAAGATAGTTCGCAAGCAGCAGCTCGTTCATGGTCGAAGGCGCTTCGACAAGATACATGGACGGCTCACAGTCGAAATAGGACTGCGCCGCGTCGCTGTACATGCTCTGTCCCGCGTGTCCGAGCTCGTGGGCGACGGTGAACACGTCCGCCATGCGGTCGTTCCAGTTCAGAAGGATGAACGAATTCTCGCGATAAAGCCCCGAGCAGAAGCCGCCCGTGGACTTGCCCTCGTTCTTTGCAAAGTCGATCCAGCGTTCGCGGTAGGCGCGGTCGATCATGCAGACGTAATCCTCTCCGAGGATCGACAGCGCGTCGCGCACGTATTTGTGCGATTCCTCGATCGTGACCTTCGGATCGTATTCCGGATCCACCGCGATCTTCAGGTCGCCGAACGTCATCTTATCCAATCCGTATTTTTTCTGCAGCAGCTTTGCGTAGCGGCGCATATGCGGCGCAAGGCGCTCGGTGATCACGTCGATCTGGCGGTCGTACATCTCGCGCGTGACCTTCTGATCGAACAGAAGATAATCGAACACGTCCTTATAGCCGCGGAGTTCCGACATGACCTTTTCCTGTGTGACGCAGGCGTTGTACGCCGTGGCGGTCGTGTTCTCGTACTTTTTCAGCGTATCATAGAACGCGCGGAACGCGGCGCGGCGGACTTCGGTATTCGCTTCCAGCTCGTAATCGTCCTCATACAGAGAATAACCGAGCGTGTATTCCTTTCCGTCGACCGTGAAGGGATCGAAGGAAATGTCCGCAAGCTTCATCGTGTTGTATACGTCATACGGCACGTCGAACGAACGATCGAGCGACGCAAGCACCTTTTCCGTTTCGGGCGAAAGCATGTGCTGCTTTTTCGCAAGAAGGTCTTTTAGGTACACGCGGCAGCCCTTTGCAAGAGTGATCGCTTTTTCAAGCTCCTCGTTCGACGCAAGCAGGATCTCGCTGTCGATAAACGCCATGTCGCTGAAAAGACGCGTCATCACGTCGCCGACCTTTTCGTTGCGTTCGCGAAGCTGATTGTCCGTATAGTCCGCTTCGACCGCAAGCCCCGTGTACTGCCAGATGCGCGAGAGCACCGGACTGATCCGTTCGTATTCGTCGAGGCAACCGACGATCATTTCCGCCGTTGTGAGCTTTCCCTGATACGTTTCGACGAGCGTTTTCACGTCCGCCTTGACCTTTTCCAGAGCGTCCCACATCTGCCGTTCTTCCCTGTAGATCAGTGAAAGGTCCCACGTTTCATTCACGGGAACGTCCTTCCGTGCCATCAATCCCATATCTTCCTCTTTCCGCCGGTTGGCAATATTGTTCGGTCACATGATAGCACATAATCCGATCGTAAGCAACAGGTCCGTGATTTTGAATACAAAAAAGCACGGCATTTCTGTCGTGCTGTTTTGTGTGATGCTGCTTATGCCTCGGCGACTTCTTCGGCGTAGACGCTCACGGTCTTCTTGCCCGCGTGGCGGACCTCGAAGCGAACGATGCCGTCGATCTTTGCGAACAGCGTATCATCCTTGCCGATGCCGACGTTGGTGCCGGGATGGAAGTGCGTGCCGCGCTGGCGAACGAGGATGTTGCCTGCGAGAACGAACTGACCGTCTGCACGCTTCGGTCCGAGACGCTTCGATTCGCTGTCTCTGCCGTTACGGGAAGAACCGACGCCCTTTTTATGTGCAAAAAGCTGCAGATTCATCTGAAACATGATCTAAACCTCCTTGTTCCGAAATTTGAGGGTCTTGGGATACGACGCCTGAATGCTCCGTAAGCCCGCGATCATCGTGTTTATCACGATGCCCGCGTTTTGGATCTCATCCGGATTCGCATCCTTACTGAGGATACAGGTCGTTTCGCCTTCTTCGATCGAAACGCCTGCGGAGATGCTGCATACCTCTGTGATCCCGAGGATCGCCGTCTGCACGATCGCGGAAACCGCCGCGCAAACAAGGTCTTCCCCGTACTCACCCATATTCGCGTGTCCCGATACTCTGAACCCGACGGGGTTCTCGTTCTCACGGGTCACGGTCACGGTGATCATGGATCAGCCGATCGCGGTGATCTCAACCTTGGTGAAAGGCTGACGATGGCCGCGCTTCTTGCGGATGTTCTTCTTGGGCTTATACTTGAAGACGATAACCTTCTTGCCCTTGCCGTGCTCGAGAACCTTTGCGGTTGCCTTCACGCCTTCCACGACGGGCTTGCCGACCGTGACAGTTTCGCCGTCCGCGACGAGCAGAACATCCATGGTGACTTCGGTACCGACTTCTGCGTCGAGCTTCTCAACGAGGACCTCGTCGCCGACCTGGACCTTATACTGTTTACCACCGGTCTGAATGATTGCGTACATTGCTTTGTGCTTCCTCCTTCTTCCCAGACTCGCTCAAATACGGAGATGCCCTCAAGGGACATACTTAAATACCGCTCCGAAGCGGCTCACCGCATGAATATACCACACGGAAATCCCTTTGTCAACTGATTTTTTCAGGTTTTTCGGGGATTTTTCATAATGCTTGACAGTTTGGAGAGAATACTTGAAAGGTACTCTTTTACAGATTCCGATTCATGGCTGTCTTATCGTTCAACTATCAGTTTAAACAGCTGCAAGTGTTTTATGATTTGATGATCAGAACGTTTTATAAGAATCAGTGATGGGATCGTAGTACCACTGTTTACCGGTGGGTTACTGATAAAAAAGGCCAATTAACACGAGAATCATGCAGACAGTCGCCGTTATGATTGTGATTATTGACGGGACGGAGAGCAGTTTGCCTTGCGCACCATCGGACAGAGCTTTCTTTTGTTTGCGTAAAGAAAGGATACTGAAGAAAACCGCCGCTGCGCTGGAAACTGACGCCTCTAACAGTTGTACCCAATTAAATTGTTGAACTTCGCCTTCACTGATAAGGGCCCAAAGGAATAAGCCGATCAAAAGAATGGGAATGAAATCACACAGCAAGCCAAGCCATGCAATGGCTTTTGCTTTGAACAAAGAACGATCAAGCTTATTCTGAGCAATGCTTCTCTCCAGTTTCTCCCTCTTCTGCGCTTCCTCTTCCTGCTGCTCTTTCTTTTTCTGCGCTTCCTTTTCATGCCATGCTTTCATATAATCCGGATCGATGGTTGACAGTTTATACGAAAGAGAAAATACCTCTTTCGGCTGCAGATATCTTTCCGGGTCTTCAAATACTGCGCGGTATTCTCTGATTGCAAGCGACTGATCGTGATTGTGCGCGATCAACGCGTCGCCGAGTACGATTCGCATCAAGCTGACGGCTCGACAGTTTTCCGTTTGATACTGCAGTTTTGATGCTTCATCGCTACGATTGTCAACCGCCTTTTTTATATTCTGTTTATAGATAGCAGCGAGTAATTCAACGTCTACCACGACATATAAAGCGCAGGCTTTCCTGACTTCTTTGTCGGGATCTTTATCGATCAGCTCAAACACGTTTTCCAGGCTGTTAGCGAACGTAACAGCGCTGTTGCCGATGTTACCGACGGTCGTGATCTTCGCGCGGGCCATACGTACGTTGAAATACGCGTTCCAGTTGTCCGGATCCGCTTCCAGAATGCGGGTATAATACTTTTCCGCATCCGCTGTGTTGCCCTCTTTCTTTGCTCTTTCTGCCAGCACGACGATATTCTTCATGTCTTCGCCCGGGCTGCTTTCCGGTTTCGCAGGTTCTGCAGATGTCTTGCCGATCAGATTTCTTGCCTCCTCCAAAGAATACTTCATGCCGCATTTCTGGCACACAAAGAATCCTTCCTGCTTTGCAAAATCGATGCTGCCGCAGAGCTCACATACCAACGCCATACTCATAATCCTCCTAATCACAGTTTTACTTTTCTGAATAAACGGAATGCATCCGCCGGCGGTGCGGGAGGATACGATCATCCCCTACGGTTCTCTTATCCCCCGCAGGGACGGACATTGCCTGTCAGTCATAACAGCGGAACGGACGACCGATGGTCGTCCCTACCGTTCACGTTCCTTTTAGTGCAGCACCGTGCACAGGCGCTTCGCTTCGGCGACCTTCTTATCCGGCAGCGGACGCACGACGTACTTTTCCGGATGCAGATTCTCGTTTGCACGGACGAAAAAGCTGACGTTTTCGACTTCCGGGAACAATGTGCCGTTCTTCTTAAACAGCCCTTCCATCGCTTCCTTGACGTCCGGATGCACCTCGATGTACATGCGGCGAATGTTCGAGCTCTTCAAAATCTGCAGCGCCTGCTTGCGAAGCTTATTGAACACCGTGTGCGGCGCAAGCACCTTCCCCTCGCCCTCGCAGCACGGGCAGGTGACCTTCAGCGTATCGCCGATGCTTCTGCCCGTCTTTTTGCGAGTCAGCTCGACAAGGCCGAGCCGTGTAAACCCGAACACGTGCGAACGCGTATGATCGTCGTGCATGGCGTTTTTGAGTGTCTGAAGCACGAGCTGACGGTTCGCTTCCTTCTCCATGTCGATGAAGTCGATGATGACGATGCCGCCGATGTCGCGAAGACGCAGCTGCAGCGCGATCTCCGTCGCCGCTTCGCAGTTGGTTGCCGTGATCGTCTTTTCGAGGTTGTCCTTGCCGACGAACTTGCCGGTGTTGACGTCGATAACGGTCAGCGCTTCCGCGCGGTCGATGATGAGGTATCCGCCGCTTTTCAGCCAGACCTTGCGGGCGAGCGCCTTGTCGATCTTGCTTTCCGCTTCGCAGCGCTCAAACAGCGCTTCGCTGTCCTTGAAGAGGATGCGGGCCTTGAGCTTCGGCGCCATGACGGTTGCGATCTCGCAAAGCTCGTTATAGGCGTTCCGGTCGTTGACAAACAGACGGTCCACGTCGCGCATCAAAAGATCGCGCACGGTGCGGTAAAGAAGGCTCTGCTCCTCGTGCAGCAGCTTCGGCGCGCGTACGGATTTCGCCTTTTTCTGAATGTCCGCGTACAGAAGCTGGAGGCTTTCGAGCTCCTCCTTGAACGCTTCCCGCGCTCTCCCCTCGGACGCGGTACGCACGATCACGCCCATGCCCTCTGGCTTCAGCTCCTTGATGAGCTTCCTTAAACGCGTACGCTCCTCTTCCTTTTCGATGCGGCGGGATACGCCGATGTACTCGACGGTCGGCATCAGCACAAGCGACCGTCCAGCAAGCGTGAGATGCGTCGTGACGCGCGCGCCTTTGGTGCCGATGGGGTCCTTTGCGACCTGCACGACGACGCTCTGACCGGGCTTCAAAAGCTCGCTGATCTTACGCGTTTCGGGGATCTTTTCGAGCTCGTCGTACGCGTCGCCGGGCGTGAACACATCGCCCGCGTACAGAAACGCGTTCTTTTCGAGCCCGATGTCCACAAACGCCGCCTGCATGCCGGGCAGGACGTTCTGGACCTTCCCGAGATAGATATTGCCGACGAGACGTTCGCTTCCCTCCTGCTCCACATAGAGCTCGACGGGCGTGCCGTCCTCGACGACTGCCACGCGCGTATTGAACGCGTTGGCGTCGACCAGTATTTCTTTATTCATAAAAACCTTCCTTTTTATCTGAGGCGCGGAAGCCGTTTGCTCCCTTCAAAACAGAGCGCGGTCCGATGCGCCGTAAAGCGTCCGTTCACCGAAAGCCGTTCAAAGAGCGCGCGCGCAAATGTCTCGGCGCGCAGTCCCCCGGCCGCGTTGAGCGTGCCCACAACCGCAACGGTCGCGGTACTGTCCGAAGCGGAGATCGCTTCCGCCTCCAAAATCTCCGGACGAATGTTCGCGGGTTTCACGCCGCTTTTCGTCTTCTTTTCCACGATCACTTCGTCGCTTCTCATGATCGCATCGACCGCCGCGCGCAATGCCTCCGTCGTGACCGGCGCGTCGGTATACAGGGTGACGACGTACTTTGCGGCGACGAGCATCTTGGAGAGTGTCATAAATCCGTCGTCCGCAACGAACGCGGAAACAAAGCGCATGCCGTTCGGAAGCGCCATGTTCACTCGTTCGATAAACTGTTCGGGCGTCACTTCCCCGTCGAGCTCGACCTCGATCCACTCGCCCGCGCTTGTGTAGCCCGTGGCAAGCGCGGTCGCGAAGGAAAGCTTTGGATGCGGGTTGAAGCCCTTCGAAAACGCAAGCGGCAGATTTGCGCGGCGAAATGCGCGCTGCAGCGTGCGCTGCACGTCAAGGTGCGAGGTGTAGCTGATTTCTTTTGTTTTTTCAAACGCGGCAATAATCTTCACAATGCTCTCCGAAACATCCGTTGCAGCCCTGCCTGCAATCCTTTGTGGTCCGCGCTTCCTGCGCTTTTCCCCATTCGCGCTTCAGGTACGCCGACGTTACGAGCGCGTCGATCGTTTCCCACGGAAGCGGCTCGTCGATACTGCGTTCCCGATGCGCATACTCGTCCATCGTCCGTCCGTTCGCTTCGAACGCCTCCACCCACGCGTCCGGTTTGAAATGCTCCGCCCACGAATCGAAACGGCAGCCGCGTTCGTATGCGTCGATCAGCACGTCCGTAAGCCTTCTGTCGCCGCGGGAAAACACCGCTTCGAGTACGGAAAGGACCGAAGGATGGCAATGCAGCTCCGCGCCGCGTACACCCTTTAACGCGGTCTTCAGAAGCTGCTGCTTCCTTACGATCTCCTCCTGCCTGTCCTGCGCGCACCATTGGAACGCCGTCCACGGTTTCGGTACAAAGGTGGACACGGAAACCGTCACGCGGAAGCCCGATCCGCGCTTGTCCTTCGGCAGCCGGTAAAACGCGTTCGAAACCTTTCTCGCAAGCTCCGCAATGCCCACGATATCCTCGTCCGTCTCGGTCGGCAGTCCGATCATGAAATAGAGCTTCACACCGCACCATCCCGCCGTGAACGCGTCTGTAACCGCGCGCAAAAGGTCCTCCTCCGTCACGTTCTTGTTGATGACGTCGCGCATGCGCTGCGTACCCGCCTCCGGCGCAAAGGTCAGCCCGCCTTTTCGGACTGTCTGCATCTTTTCAAGATCGTCCTTCAAAAGCGAGTCGATGCGCAGCGACGGCAGCGATACGGAGACCTTCTGGCTTTCCATGTCATCGATGATCCGCGGTAAAAGCGCGTGCAGTTCGGAATAGTCGCCGGTCGACAGCGACAGCAGCGAAACCTCGTCATAGCCGGTGCAGGACACAAGCTCGCGCGTCTGATCGAGCAGCGTTTGCATTTTACGCTCGCGCACGGGACGATAGATATACCCCGCCTGACAGAAGCGGCAGCCGCGCGTACAGCCGCGCATGACCTCGACGGCGACGCGGTCGTGAACGATCTGCATATGCGGAACGAGCTGACGACCGATATACTTTGCCGAATCGAGATCGCGCACGACTCTGCGGCGCGGATGGTCCGGCGCGGCGTCCGAAAGGCGTTCCATGCGGGCATAACGTCCGTTCTCGTACACAGGCCGATAGAGCGAAGGCACATACACGCCCTCGATCGCGGCAAGCCGTTCTAAAAGCTCGGCCTTTGAAACGCCATCGCGCTTTGCCTGCCGTACACATTCGACGAGCTCCGGCTCAAGCTCCTCCCCGTCGCCCAAAAGGATCGCATCCATGATATCCGCGATCGGTTCGGGATTGACGGTACAGGGACCGCCCGCCACGATCAGCGGATAGGACGCGTCGCGTTCGGACGCAAGAAACGGAATGCCGGAAAGATCGAGCATCGTCAGCACGTTCGTATAGCACATTTCGTAAAGGAGCGAGAACCCGACGATATCAAAGTCGCGAAGCGGAGACTTCGTTTCGAGCGTAAACAGCGGTTCATGCAGGTCTCGAAGCGCCTGCTCCATATCGGTCCACGGCGCAAATGCGCGCTCGCAGTATACGCCGTCCATATCGTTCAGCACGCGGTACAGAATGCGGCTGCCGAGGTGCGACATGCCGATCTCATACACGTCCGGGAAGCACAGCGCAAAGCGGAAGTCATAGACTTCCTTGCGTTCCATATTCCATTCGCTGCCGAGATAGCGCGCGGGCTTTTCCACGCGCGAAAGCAGCATGTCCATCGTTTGATCGTTCAAAGATTACCTGTTCCTTTGCGATTGCATACTTTAACTGATAAAGTATACCACGTCATTTCCCTCCGGTCAATTGCAAAATTACGGTTTTCAACGGTGTCTGCATCCCGGACGCCGCAGCCGCATTCAGCAGCGCTTCCTCGTTCAGTTCGAAAAAGCCCGTTCCGCGTTGGATGCGCAGGATCGTATACCGCGACCCGGACAAAGCCGCAATCGCCGTCCCGACGTTCGCGTTTTCGGAGACGACAACGATCTGCGCCTTTTGTGCACTGCCCGTGCGTAAGTCGGCGCGACGATCCATCACGCGCGCAACGATTCCCGCGTCCGGCATGCGCCATTCCGAGAACGCCGACGAAATCAAAAACGGCGGAACGAGAAACAGCGTCCACGCGTGTACGCCGTGCAGAACGAGATACACGCCCGTTCCGATCATGCCGCACGCGATCAGCACCGTAAAAAGAAAGAGCACCGTTCGCGCGGTGCGCTCAAAAATGACACGGGACAGCAGCGCGCGAAAGATTCGCCCGCCGTCCAGAGGAAACGCCGGCAGAAGGTTGAAAGCCGCGATCGTAAGGTTTGTTTCGACCATGCGTCCGATCCATGCGTCCGTCGGCAAAAGCGGCTCGAAAAGTTTCAGAAGCGCCGCAAAGGTCAGTGAGCCCAGTGGGCCCGCCGCCGCGACGATCCACTCGCCGCGCCCGTTCGAAAGCAGCGCGTCCAGCCGCATGACCGCGCCGAACGGGTAGAGCGTGACGCGCGCGGCGGAAAGCCCGAGATTGCGCGCTGCGATCAGATGCGCCCCTTCGTGCACGGCAAGCGACAGGACCGCCGCAAAGAGCAGTCCGCCCTCCCCCGCGATCACCGCAAACACCGGAAGCAGGATCGCCCCGAACGTAACGCGGATCTCCGTTCTGCCGACGGAGAATGTCATCCGCGATTCAGCGACAGGTCGACGTACGCGGTCGGGTCCTGCGGCGCGCCTTTTTCGAGCACGCGAAGATACAGGCTTCGTCCAACGCCGACCGTGCCGAGCGCGTCGCCCGCCTTGACATCGGCGTTTTCACCGACCGCGATCGTATCCAGTCCGTAATAGAACGCTTCGCAGTCGTTTTCATCCTGCACGCGCACGAAGTTTCCGAGCGTTTCATCCGTTCCGATCGCCAGCACCTTGCCGTCCATACAGGAGAAAACGTCCGACGTGCCCGCGGTAAAGCGCAGAAGCTGTCCTTCGCGCAAAAGCTCGATATCGTATGAGCGTACGGGAGCCGCCCATTTCGTTCCGGTCGCGTCAACATATTTCAGCCTGCCGGGTTGGTCGTCCGTCATATCCTGCGCATTCTCCGCATGCGCGGACGCCTCCGCAACGTCCGTTTTCGGCGCTCCGACGCCGAACGCCCGCACGATGAACGCAAGCGCAAGCACGCCTGCGCACAGTCCTACCTTCACCGCAATACCGGAGACGTCCACCTTCGGCAGCGGTTTTTCCGATTTCACTTCAAAAGACGATTCCTTTGTAAATCCGTCGCGGGTTTTATCATACTGTACCTTCATTTCGTCAAGCTTCATTCCGATTCCCCCCTTGCTGTCAAACTTTACGCGAAGGAGGATCCAAACATGCCTGAAAAAAACAAGGCGGACGGGCACTGCCCGTCCCTACCGTACAGCGGTATCTCCGCGCCGTCCGAAGGATCCGTGATCCATCGGGGCGGATAAAAAAGAACGGTCTGCCGAAGTGATTCGACAGACCGGCTGCGTCAGCTTTTCGGCACCGGCGGCTGGGTTGCGTGGACGTACGGCATGTCGAGCGCGACGTCCTCGATGGCCCAGTTGTCCGTGTACGGGGTAAACGCAACGGAAAGGTTCGCATTGTCCTTCCATGCGGCAAAGTGCATCTGTTCGCGGATTGCCGCCATCTCGGCGTCGTCCTTGCTGCCTTTGCGGATCTCGCATTCGGTGTCGTAACAGATGTTATAGAAGATCCAGCGCGCGTCCGGCACCAGAAGACGTATGCAGGCGTGCGACGCCTTTGTTCCGCTTGTGACCGCATTGTAGGACGCCTTGTCGACGGAAGTGAGGTCGCGGTACTTCGAATAGATCGTCGAATGGAAATACGTACGGCTGCGAATCAAAGACCAGTACTGCGCGGTCTCGCCCGTCTTGAAATTGCCGAAGCGCACTTTCGTCGGCTTCATCTTGAACGTTCCCGCCTGCGTTTCGTTGTATTTGCGCGGATCGCCGGAAGCGCAGGTCATATAGCGCACAGGCACCGTATAAAAACCGGTCTCCGGATCCTTCGAATAAACCGCGACGATCTGCCAATACAGATCGACAACGATGCGGTATGTATCCGGCGCGGGATAGCCCTTCGGCATCCAGAATGTGTCGTTGCTCTTGGGGTTCGATTCGTCGAAGTCCGGCAGCGACCCGACAAGCTCCTCAAAGCTCATGTTGACAGTCGGACAGTAGTACGAAAAGGGGATCTCCGTCGGCGCCGGTGTATCGGTGGGCTCCGGCGTGGGGCTCGGCGTCGGCGTCGGCGGCAGCGTCGGAAGGACGGGCGTTTCGGGTGCTGCGATCACGATCTCATCAGGCGTCGCTTCCGGTGTGGGCGGTTCGGTCGGCGCCATCGTAACGACCTGCGCCGTGATATCCTCAACAGCCGGCGTTTCCGCCTGTCCGTTTACGCAGGCGACTGCGCCGAACAGCTGCGCGATAACCAATATCCAAAGTAAAATCTTTCTCGAATGCTTCATTCCATACCTCTTCAAATTACGCCATAGTATACCACACTTTCCCCATATGGTAAACCCCGCAATTGCGTCATATTTGCAAATTTTTGCAAAACAAAACGATGCAAAAGCGGCAGGATTCCCCTGCCGCATACGTAACTGAACTCGTTTTCTTATTCCGCAGGCACGCCGAGCCGCCGCTTCATGGTCTTTTCAACGGCGTTCAGAATGTTTTCATAGCCCGTGCAGCGGCAAAGATGTCCCGAAAGGAGCTTTCGGAGCTCGTCGCGCGTGTAGAGCTTTTTGGTTTCAAGGATCTCCACCGCGGTCATGATAAAGCCCGGCGTGCAGAAGCCGCACTGGATCGCGCTCTCCTCCATGAATGCCTGCTGAATGTCCGAAAGCGATCCGTCCGGTCCCAGCAGTGATTCGAGCGTACGGATGTGCTTGCCTTCCGCCCATACCGCAAGATAGATGCAGGAGTTGAACGCTTCGCCGTCGATCAGCACATTGCACGCGCCGCATTCGCCGACCTCGCAGCCCTTCTTGACCGAAGTCATATGATAGTCATTTCGGAGCATATCGGTAAGCGACGCGCGAACGTCGACCGTCTTTTCGACTTCCTTGCCGTTCAGCGTGAACCGTACGAGTTTATACTGTGCCATCAAAGCTCACCTCCCGCAAGAAGGATGGATTCAAAGAGACAACGCTTTGCCATCTCGACCGCGATATGCTGACGGAACGCTTTTGACGCACGCCACGAATCGCGCGGGTTGATGTCGTCGATCACCGCGCGTCCGAACGCGTCGATCAAGTCTTTACTGATCGGCTGTCCGTTTGCGACCGCTTCCGCGTGCGGTGCGCGCATCGGCACAGGCCCCGCCACGCCGTAGGCAATCCGTGCGCGCTCGATCGTCTTTTTGTCTGCGGAAAGCCGGACGTTGACCGAGCAGCCGAGCGTTGCGATGTCCATGGCGTTGCGCATGGCGTACTTGATGTAGTGTCCGAAGGTGTTCTCATAGGACGCTTTCGGGATCAGGATCGCGGTCTGGATCTCGCCGTCCTCGACGCGGATATCGACCTGTCCGGCTTTGATGTAAAAGTCCTTGATCGGAAGCCGCCGTACGCCGTTCTTTCCGGTCAGCTCGACGATCGCTTCCCATGCGTGCAGCGTGGAGGCGGAATCCGCGCTCGTTACGCCGTTGCAGGTGTTCCCGCCGATCGTGCCGATGTTCCGGATCTGCGGACCGCCGACCATGTCGACCGCCTCGCCGAGCACGTTGATATACTTCTGAATGATCTGGTCACGCGTGATGTGCGAAAAGCTCGTCAAAGATCCGATACGGATATTCCCATCCGCGTCGATCGAAACGCCGCGAAGCTCGTCAAGCCCGTAGATCGAAATCAATTCCTTTCCCGCGCGTCTGCCCTCTCGCATCTGCACCAGCACGTCGCTGCCGCCCGCAATGATCTGCGCTTCGGGATGCTCCAAGCGAAGCTCGACCGCGTTCTGTACGCTTGTCGCTTCGTACAATGCCTTCATATCGTACATCGGTCAATCCTCCTGCCATTCGTCGTGGATCAATCCCGCCTCGGTAAACGCCGCGAAGAGATTGTGCGGGTTCATCGGAAGCTTGTGCAAAGCAACGCCCGTTGCGTTGTAGATCGCGTTGCGGATCGCCGGCGCGCCGGAGCACGCAGGCGGCTCGCCGAGCGCTTTCGTGCCGAACTCGCTCGTCGGTTCCGGGTTTTCGATAAATGCCGCCTGAAGATCCGGATGGTCCATCACCGTCGAAAGCTTGTAGTCCAGCAGATTGTTGTTCAGCGGTCTTCCCGTCTTTTGGTCGAAGAGAAGCTGTTCGCTCATGCCGTAGCCGATCGCCATCGACATGCCGCCGTGCACCTGCGCTTCCGCCAAAGCCGGATTGATGAGGTTTCCGCAGTCGTGAACGTTCACAATGTTCTTCACCGTGACCTTGCACAGCGGGATATCGACCTCGACCTCCACGAACGTGCAGCCGAACGAGTAGGCGTTGTTTTTGATCGTGAACGTGCTTTCCGCCGTGATATGCTCGCTGTCCTGCGGATTGTACTGCGCGGTCATCGCAAGCTCCGAGAGCGTGATCAGCGGCTTTCCGTCGGACTTTCTGACCACCGTGCCGTCGCGGATATCCATGTTGTTCACCGACTGCCGCGTCAGCTTTTCCGCGTAGGCAAAGATCTTTTGACGGAGGATCTCCGCCGTCTGCCGGATCGAGAATCCCGCGACGTATGTCTGCCGCGACGCGTACGCGCCGAGCCCCGTAGGAGTCGTGTCCGTGTCCTGACAGGAGACGACGTGCACGTCCTTATAGCTCTTTAACCCGATCGCATCCGCCGCCATCTGCGCAAACGCCGTATCCGCGCCTTGTCCGATCTCCGTTTCGCCGCCCTGCATCGTGACCGTGCCGTCAAGGTTCAGAAGCATCCGGTTCGATGAGGTTTCGAGCGCGATCGGCCAGACCGCCGTGTTGTACCAGAACGACGCGCAGCCGATGCCGCGGCGGATCGGTCCCGAATCCTTTGCGAATTCCTTTACCTTTTCGTCGTATCCGATCAGCTCCTTGCCCTTTGCAAGGCATTCGCGGTGCGAATCGTAGTAATTGCAGTTTTTACTGAACCCGTCAAAATACCCCTGCGGCATGATGTACTTGTTCCGGTATTCGACCGGATCCATGCCCACCGCGTGCGCGCATTCCTCGATGTTGGAATCGTTCGCAAACGACGCCTGCGGCATGCCGTAGCCGCGCATCGCGCCCGCCGCGGGGATGTTCGTATACACGGTATATGCGTCGCATTCCATGTTGTCGCACGGATAGAGCTGCGGGAACGAGCCCATGGCCTTTGCGACGATGCTGTGTCCGTGGCTCGCGTACGCGCCCTGGTTGGAATAGAGATCAACCTTTCGCGCCGCCATGCTGCCGTCCGGTCGGATCCAGCTTGTGATGTGGAAGCGGATCGCGTGACGTACGCGGTTAGAAACAAACGTCTCCTCGCGTGAGCAGTCGATGCGAACGGGTCTTCCGCCGACCTGTGTGCTGCACCACGCGCAAAGCGGTTCATACAGCGCGTCCTGCTTGTTGCCGAAGCCGCCGCCGATATAGGGCTTGATGACCTGAATGTCCGCCCACGGACGTCCCAGCGCCTGCCCCACGACGCGGCGGATGATGTGCGGGATCTGCGTGGAGCTCACCACCGTGATCCGTCCGTTCTCCTCATAGGCGAAGCAGCCGTGGTTTTCGATGTGGCAGTGCTGCACCGTCGGCGTGTCATACCAGCCCTCGACCTTGATGAGACCGGGTTCCTTGATCGCCTCGGCATAGTCACCCTTGCGGACGGAGGTGTGTTTTAAGATGTTGTCGGGATAATTGTCGTGCAGCACCGGCGCGCCGGGCTCCATTGCCTTTTGCGCATCAAGCACGAACGGAAGCGGCTCATATTCGACCTTCAGCGCGCGCACGCCCTGCATTGCCGCAACCTCGTCCTCCGCGATCACGACCGCCACGTCGTCGCCGTAATAGCGTACGTGCGTGTTCAGAAGGCGGCGGTCCGCGACGTCCTGATGCTCGGGATCCATCGACCACGGATGTCCCGCCGTCGGAAAGTCGATTTCCGGCGCGTCGAAGCAGGTCAAAACCTTCACAACGCCCTTGATCTTCAAAGCATCGGAAACATCCACCGATTTCACAAACCCGTGCGCGATCTTGCTGTGCTTGATACGCACAAAGAGAGCGCCGGCCGGCATGCGGTCCTCATAGTATTTCGTCCGTCCCGTCGCCTTGTCGAAGGCGTCGACGCGGATCTCGCTTTTTCCGACGATGCTCATACCGTTTCCCTTTCATTTGCATTGTATACTTATACTTGTATCAAGTATACCACTGTTCTCTCGGTTCGAAAAGAGGGAAAATATACATTTTCGCTATTCTTTTATCAGAATAACTCACGCCCCGTGACGGCTCTGCCGTCAATTCATGTCCGCAGGACAATTCATGCGCCGCAAACGCAATTCACGGCAAAGCCGATTCACACCCGCAGGGCAGTTCATTGATCCGCGAAAAGCTCTGCGCTTTTCTGCGTGTCCCCCTCATCCGGCTCGCTGACGCTTCGCCACCTTCCCCACATCAGGGGGAAGGCTTTTGGTTGCGTTCCCGCCGTATTGTAGGGGACTCTCCACTCCGCTTCGCTGCGTTACAGAGGTAGATCGCGCGTCATGTCGCGCGTACCATGCTCCATTACGGCGGTAGATCGCGCATCAGGTCGCGCGTACCATCGATCCCCGGCGTCCCGCAAAGCTGTGCAACTGCAGAATTCGTCCTTTCAATCGAACGTCATCCGTGCAAAAAGCGGGAAGGAACGTCCCTCCCGCCTTGCTGTTCTTATTAACGTTATTATCGAAATACCATTACACCCTGCGGAAGCTTATCGTTTTGATAGATATCCATCAGTTCGGAATAAGCGGTTGTATCCTGCGGAATGATAACGTACGACTCTGCATCAGCCATATACAGCCAGATCGTATCGCCGTTGATACGGATCCCGGCAAATTCATAACACAGTTCTTTGTATTGAGTGTCGTTTCTGAGAATCAGTGTTCCGTATTCCACTGCATTTTCCTCTATTGCATTGGAAGTTTTTGCTGTTCCGTTCTCGGCGTTTTGATACAGATTGCGTAATTCTATACTTGCTGTTCCGGACAGTTTCAAATCAATGCTTTTTTTATCGTTCAGCAGATAGACCGTGCAATGATCTTTAAACGGATCAGGCACAGCAGCATACTCTATGATCAACACCCTTGAAAAATCCGGATATCGCCGGTCAAGGACTTCGACGATTTGTTTCGTATTCATGCTTGTCCAGACTTCCGTCACATAACTCGGATACGCGGGATCATCCTGAATCTCGATCTGTCCGATCGGCCATGCCCACGTATCGTCGTCGGTCGCGATCATTTGCCAATGCGGAGGCATATCGTAATACTTTGTTTTTCCGTCGGTAATGCCGCCCTCAAATTCGGTATATGTAAAAGGCAGAAGCGATTCATCCTCGGATTGAGGATCAGAATCCCATTGGTCATATTCATAATACAGTGCGCTTTCGGGATCGATCGGTATGACTGTTCCTTCTATTATTGACGAATATACATTGTTGAACAATCCGAGTACAGCCTGACCGTTGTACCGGGCGATCACGGTGTTTGACTGATAAGCAAGATTTGGAATTTCGCGGCTGACGAGATATACATTCTCCAAGTTCATAAGCTCGGATTTCGTGAATCGCACATGTTCTCCTTCCGTTTTAAGCGCCGACATGACAGCACGAAGGCTTTCGCATGCATCGTCCGTAAGTGAAAGCATTCTCACAGTATTACCGATTGCATAATCACAGTTCTTTTTATCCGGTACCGACAGCCTCAGATTGGATCGGTGATATGCTATTCTGGTTTCGTTATCCGTCTCCCACCAGATAAACCGTTCTTCCGGATCAAGCGTATAAACCTTATATTCCTTATTCATGCCTTTCAGCTTACCGATCGCAACGCCATCCTCCGTTGCCGCTGTATATTCCTCCGGGCAAAGATAATAGAGTACATTTGTCGAACTGATGAGCCTGGACATATTTGCATCTGTGGATTCAAAGGTATACCAATGCCCGTCCCCTGCCCACTTCGTTTCGGATGATTGATCCTTCGGATTTGTCAAAAAACAGATCCCGACGATTGCGAGGATCACAACGGACGCGATAATTGCCCATCTCAGCGGTCTTTTGTAGCGCAAAACGGACCTGACGCGGTTTTTTACGTTGGTTTCTCCGAACGCAAGCGGACTGACCGAAACGATCCGATGCGGACGGCTGCACTCCAAAAGCGCCTGCGAGTAGGCGGCGACGTGGTCCTTCGTCATCCACCAGATCACGCTTTCGTCGCACGCGGATTCGACGTCGCGGCAAAAGAGAATGTACGCAAGCCAGCACAGCGGATTAAACCAATGCACCGAAAGGATCAGAAAGGCAAGCAGCTTCCACCATTGATCGCCGCGTTTGATATGCGCCCGTTCATGCAGCAACACGCTTTTTTGCGTCTCCGCGGAAAGGTCGGACGGCAGATAGATCTTCGGACGGAACAGACCGAGAATGAACGGCGTGCGTACCTCGTCGCAAAGATAGATCCCGCCTTCATCCCGCACCGCGGCGCGAACACTGCGTTTTGCGCGAAGGTAGCTGATGAGCAGGAACGCAAGCATCCCGGCGATACCGACGATCCATAGGATCGAAGCAACGTATTGCACGACCTGCAGGGGATTTACGCTGTTAAAAGGCTCCGGCGCAAAGCGCTCTGTGATGATCGGGTTGATCGTTTCGTTGACGACCGGAATGCCCGTGTTGACCGCAGGCTCCGGCATGACCGCGATGTTGCTTGGGATCGGCTCCGCGGACGGGATCAGGCTCAGCACGGTTTTCAGCGAAAACGGAAGGATCAGCCGTAAGCCCGCGATCGCGAACAGCAGACAATGAACCCATTTCGGCACTCTTCTCAGGATCAATCGAAGCAAAAGCACAACGAGGATCAGAACGCTTGCCGAAAGGCTCATGTTCAGCATCTTCAAAAAGACCGCTTCCATGCTCATTCCCCTCTCTTGTATGAATCGATCATGTTTTGGATCTCATCCGCTTCCGAAGGCGTCAATCCGCGATCGGACAGAAACGCCGCAAAGAACGCCGGCAGCGAACCGTGAAAAGAATCGGCGACGATCTGCTTGCTTCTGTTCGCATAGAACGCTTCCCTGGAGATGCGCGCGCACACCTTCCCCGTTGCGTTTTCAAACAGCCCCTTCTCGCAAAGCTTCTTTAAGACGGTATAGGTGGTCGATTTTTTCCATCCGAACCGCTCGGCGCAGAGCTTCACAAGCTCCCCCGAGTCGATCGGTTCATGCTCCCAGATCAGATCCGCAAACCGTTCCTGAATGGCGCCGAGTTCCACTTCCATGCCTGATGCCCTCCCTGTTATGTTGGTCTATTCCTATCGACCATGTTTAGTCTATCACGATAGACTGTACATGTCAATGGAAATCGGAGATCTTGTTTCTAAAAGAATGTGCAAAAAGGAAACGGACGGGCAATGCCAGTCCCTACGGTCTTCACTCGAAGCATAATGCGGTAAAAAGAACCGGACGGGCAATGCCCGTCCCTACGATTTCAAATCGATATTCTGCAGGGACGAGCATGGCTCGTCCGCCATGTTCGAAGTCATATCCTTGCAAGCAATTCCGCTTTCTTCGTCTCAAATTCTTCCTTCGTCAAAATCTCGGCGTCATACAGCTCTTTCAGCTTGGCAATCGTATCGAAAACATCCTCCTGTGAAACAACGTCCTTTGGCTTGATGCGTGCTTCCAGTTCATTCTTTGCCTTGTCGACCCATTTGGTCACACCGGATTTTGCAGTTTTGAATCCTGCCGTAAGCTTGCCCTTCAGTCCCTGCTTCTCCTGCGGCTTCTCATCATCTTCCTGTTGGATGGCTTCGAGATCCGCCTCGTATTCTTCTGCAGTATAATCGAAGCAAGCTTTATCTAATGTATTCAGAAGACGGTTTGCCATCGGCATCATGGAGACAAAATTCAGCGTACCGGACACGACGCCGCCGATGATCGGAATCGCTTTGGAAATGCCGTTGGCAACAGTCGCCTTTGTCACCTTGATGCTTAACGCCTTGCCGATGCTTTTGACGATCGGATACCAGAACGTTTTGGTCAGCGCTTTCTGCGGAAGCTTCTTGGCAACCGTCTTTGCGATCTGCACCGTCAGTACGCGTAATCCCGAAATCGCGCCGGACACGCCGAACATAACCCCGCAATAGAGCAGCAGTTGGTTGCGTACGCGTTCTTCGTCCACCTGTCCGTCTTTCCAGAGATCCTCTGCACCGTACAGATACGATATCTCCTGCGCGAGGCGCAGAGAGATCCCGAAAAACTGCAGAATGTCCGCCGGAACGGTCGCGGCCATGGCAAGGCCACCGGGAATACCCGTAACAAAGGATGCGATCGAGGATTCGCTTGTCCTTGTATAAATCAATTTTGTGGCAATCCTTTTGAGTTCTTCCCGTGTAACGCCGGCATTTACGGGACCTTCCGCATAGATTCGGTCCATGTCATACGGCAGTTTTGCAAAAGTGTTTTCCAGAAAACCGTGTCTTGACACTTTGACGCCGGGGATCTTAACGGCGTTGATCACGATCGTTTCAAGCGCGTATTCTTTTCCGTATTGATTTTCCATAAGAAACCCTCCTGTGTATATTCGCAAGAGCGCATGTTTTTTTCGCGAATCGTTATCAGGCAGCTTTCTTCTTTTTGACCTTATCCGCGATCGCGAACGGCAGCGTCACAAGCGACATGTAGGTAAGAAGGATCACGGCGCCCGGCAGCAGATACAGCACCGGCACGGGGATCCAGCTCCAGAAGAGCTTGAGGATCGAGATCCCCTCGTGCTCCATCGTAAAGAAGTAGTTTGCGCGTTCATAGAGCCCCGTCTTGATGAGCAGCAGATTGACGCCGGTGATGACGAGCAGCAGGATCACAAGTGTGAGGATCGTCTTCGGGAAATCCTTGAACTTCGGACGGTAGAAGCCGAACGTTGCGAGCGCAAGCCCCTCGATGATGATCATGAAGTGCGTGCCGTAGAAGCCGAGCATGCGCGGAAGCCAGATCGAATATCCGTCAAAGCCGACCGCGGGAGAAAGCAGCGCCATCAGCGCGCCGAGCGGCGCAAGGAAGAAGCTGAAGCTCATAACGGGACGCAGATTGAACGCGACGGCGATCGGGATCAGGATCATGTTGATGTTGCAAAGCTGCAGCGGCAGTTCCGCCCACCACGTAAACCCGCCGCGCGTTTCGATAACGAGCTTATCGTACTCCGTATCAATGGACAGGAAATATTTGTAGATGAAGAAGCCGACAAATGTCAGAACACAAGCGGTGATCAAAACGATCTTTTTCGTCTTTTCGCTGCGTTTTTTCACAAGCAGGCTTGCGACGACAAGCAGCGCGATGAACGCCGCAAATGTCGCGAAGAACAGCGGATTGAACGTGCGCATGATCCAGAATGATTCGTGTGTCATTTGCATTCTCCTTTCGGATGCGATCGGTGATCGGTTCAGGCTCAGCGGGGATCCGCAGTCTTCCCCGCTTCGATACGTAGGGCGGCATACAGTCCGTACCCCGTATCACAATTGTCATTATACCATGCTGTTCGATGGGATTCAACAGTTTTCGAGGATATACCAAACGGAAAAGAGCCTTTCGGCTCTCTCCCTCAAAACAATGTGCGTTTAAGCGGTTTTTTCGTCCGTCTTCTTTTCCCTGCGACGAAAGATGCGGCTCCGGAACAGGATCACGTTCATGACCGTAAAGAATCCGATCAGGATCAGAAGCGTCAGGATCGGCTTCTTCGGCGCGAGCGTGGCAAGCAGCATCATCGGGAAGCCGAACACGATCGCCGGGAAGTTCTGATAGACGAGGTTGTCCGCGGCGGGCGTAGTGAAGTTCCCGTCGATCTCACGAAGCAGAATGACGCCGGTGCTTGCCGTGCCGGTCAGCATGCCGTACATGGCAAGGAACTGCTCTTCCGGATAATCCGGAAACAGCGTTTTCGCGACGATCCGGTTATAGATGTACGTGATGACAAGCCCGACGGCGCCCATGATGAGGATGATGCCCCAGTAGTTTTCGAGCACCGAGAAGCGGATCGCGGCAATGCCCGCGACGATCATGAGATCGAAGAAGAAGTTCGAAGCGCGGGTCATCAGAAACGCGTCCGCATAGTCCTTTTTCAGCACGTTCTTTTTCCGCAGGAAGTTCAGGAAAAGCTTGACGAGCGTTGCGGCAAGCACGCCGAGCAGGAAGTTGAAGCCGAACACGACGGACTTCATCCCCGGCAGCAGCAGTCCGAGCCCGTACATCAGCAGGTAAGCCAAAAAGTATGCCGCAAAGATCAGCGCGATCTGCACGGTAAGGCGGTCGATGCTCTCCTTCATCGGAAGCGTCCGATCGGCGGGTTCCGCATTTGTCTGTGCCGCCGCTTCCGCGTCCGCGACCTTGATCCTGCCGCGCTTTTTCAGAATGTTCAGGTGGATGACGCCGCCGATGCTTGCGGAGAGGAATCCGAGCGCCGCGATCGTGAGACCGAAGCTCTTGCCGCCCGTAAAGCCGTAATCCGATTCAAAGATGTTGCCGTAGTTCATCGCTTGACCCGTGCCCTGCCCGTAGCCGAACGGCAGCAGAATGCCCGCCGCGTTGAAGAAGCCGGAAACGACGAGCGCCGCGACGATGGAAATGCCGAGTCCGAAGATGCCCTGCAAAAGATACGTCGAGACCGTCGTCACGCCGGTATTGAAGATCTCCGCCGTGCGCTTTTTCGTCAGCTTCCCTTTCGAGGGCTTGAACGCGGACGCAATGAAGCCGAGCGCAAGGCAGTGATATGTGATGAGCTCGAGCGTTGCCGTGCCGTTTTCGCCGAAGAATTTCGTCTCAAACATGCCCTCGTGCGTGATGAGCTTGTACACGCTCGCGACCGCGATCAGGATCCCGCCGCCGAGCACGGAGGTCGGGATCAGCGAATTACGAAGAAACGGGATCGCTTTCCGAAGCATGCTTGCCGCAAGCAGGCTCAGCAAAAGCACGGCCATGAGATTGACCATGCCCCACACGTTAAAGTCCCAGAAATTTTCCATTGACGTCTCCCCTGTCGATATTTTTGCTGCGGTAATACAGATTCACATATTTCAAAGCGTTGAAACGCCTGTCGCCGCGAAGCTGATATGTGCGGTCCCCGGCGTACAGATTCAGTTTATTGCGTCCGAGCACCGTCGCGGCGCGAAGGTCCGAAAAATGCAGAACGATCGGTTTGTCAGCGTCGATCTCGATCCGATCTCCGAAGAGCCGCACGGACGCGCCCTCCCGGATCAGCTGCTTTTTGCGGTTCAGCTCGACGTCGTAAAGGTCCGCCGAATCGGTAAACACGGGATTTTCCGTATACGCCGAAAGGTCGAGGTCGCCGACGTACGCGCTTTGCGCATCGTACCATTCCGCAACGGATCCGAACGGAAAATCAAAGCCAACGCCGGTCAGGCGCTTGTCCTCACCGTAGACGATCCGCCGTCCGCAGGTAAGGCACGCGATCTCGTTTCCGCCGCTTTCGAACTTCGAAAGCCCGCAGTACGGGCAAAAATACACCGCGCGTTCGAGGTATTCGGCTTTTTTGTCGGATCGGAACGTGCCCCCCGTCGTGCCTTCGTTGACAGACAGCCCTTCGCGGATCGCCTCCATCAGCGCGTCGTTCGTCATGGCGGCGTACACCTCCGGCTCGATGACCTCGGAAACATACGCGCGCATCGTGCCCTTTCTCGTGCCGTCGCTCCAGCGCGGCTGCACGCCGTAGCCGCCTTCGATGCGGTACAGCGCGATCGGAAGCCCTAACTTTTTCGCAAGGGAGGCGATCGCCGGATTGATATACTCGGTCTTGCCGGAATAGGTGCGGTTGCCCTCCGGCGCGATGGCGACGGTCCCGCCCTCCTTTGCGACGCGGATGCAGGTCTTGACGGCCTTGAGATCCGTCGTAGACTTTACGATCGGGATCGGCGCAACGGCAAAGCGCAGCAGCGAGGACAAAAAACCGAGCGAAAAGATGTCCTCGGTCGCGACGTAATAGATCGCGCCGCGAAACGACATGCCGACAAAGAACTGATCGAACGGCGTCTGATGGTTATAGAGCACGAGATACGCGCGATCTCCCTGCTCTTTGAACTTCTCGGGTTTCAGCCCGTATTTACGGCGCACGATCGGCGTCATCACGATGCGCGCAAGCTCCGTGAAAAACCGATGCCGTTTTTTGATCCAGGTCTTTTGCTGTTTCATTGCATGCCGTCCGTTTCTGATGTTCAGACAATAATATAACATTTTTTACATCGGATGGCAAACAGAATTTTTCCGTTGAAAGAGAATCCATGACGCGTCGACAAAAAAAACGCCTTTTGTCGGTAGACAAAAGGTGTTTTTTGTTGTGTAAGAGCGCCTAAAAGTGTACCATAGCATAGAAAGAACGCCTGAAAGTACACCGGAGAAATGAAGTTATTTACAAGCAAAATCGGTTTTTATAGTATTCGGTCAACCGGATCAAATTTTCCAAACACGATGCGTATTTCTTTTCCAATTCCCGAAGTGTGTTATACGCGCTGTCCATATCTTCCTGCGAGATAATGCCTTCGATTCTTGCTGCAAGTAATTCGTCTTCATCCAGTATGATCTTTTTTCCGTCCGGCATAATAGCCATGTCCAAATACAGGTCGTCTTCAAACGGAATTCCGTTTTCGATGCCGACAGATTTTGCTATGTCAAAATACCATTCGATCAATTTTCCGCGATTGTCAAACATAATGGTAAGAGCATATTTGCCGTTATCAGGATAGGCTTCAATCAAAGAATAGCCATTATCAATGATACAAAGCTTCTCTTTACCATTTTCTATATATTTTGGCTTTGCAACGTTCTGAAGCGTAACGAAGCAAACGACACCCTTGAAAAAAGTCTCATCGACGGTGATTTGTTGGTATTGGTCATCCGATTTATACGCAAAACGTTTTCTCATGTCCTCTTAATAACACTTCTTGCAAGTCAACATTAACCAAGAGTTCAGAAACCTCAACAAAACTGATGCGATTTGATTCAAATACCTGATCCATATTCAGCACCCCAAAAATCCGGATTTGTCACTTTGTTTCCGTGTTTTGCTTTGCTGTGTTGATTGAAGAAATAAGCAATCTGCGAATAGAGCCGCAATCGTGAAGCAAAGCAGAAATAGTTTCATCTTTACGTATCTCTGCCCTTTCCAGCAATTCAAGCCAGTATTCTGTTTCATAGCATTCTTTCAGTGCAATTTGAAATTTTGCAATAAAATCCGGTCTGCTGTGCGCATAGTTTGCTTCCCGAATGTTTGCGCCGATTGAGGTACCGGAACGTTCCAACTGATTGACAAGGGAATAATGACCCTTGATACTATCACACAGTCTCAGTACTTTAACAGCAAAATCCATTGAGAGTGCGGCAAGTTTGCTTTCAGCCATAGAAGTCACCTCATGAGCATCATATCATGTGGAACCTGAAAGAGCAACAGTGAAATCGCGGCCCCGGCCGCGGTGAAATCAACGGCCAATGCCATTGGTGAAATCCTCGGACTTCGTCCTCGGGTGAAATGAAATCCGTCCCGCACCCCGCGAAGCGGGATTTCACCGCGCAGCGATTTCACCCGCCGAAGGTGAATTTCACCCGTCCGAAAGGACGGATTTCGTTGAAAAAAGCGCCTTTTGTCTGGTAGACAAAAAGCGCTTTTTCATGGCTGCCGAACTAGGATTCGAACCTAGACAATACGAGTCAGAGTCGTAGGTGCTACCATTACACAATTCGGCAATGCCCCAGAAAATCCCGCCGTGCCGTCCGTTTCGGGGTGATAAGACCCGCCACTCGGCAGGTGGGTACACTGCGGAGCCCGCAATCTTCCCGTCAAAGCGGGCTTGATTTTGGGTCGACCGACGCGTGCTTTCCCGTAATCACTCTGTGGGTTTATCACATAAAACGTAACGCACACCGCAGGATTTCTTGCGTGGTGGGGTTAGTTGGGCTCGAACCAATGACCTCCACGATGTCAACGTGGCGCTCTAACCAACTGAGCTATAACCCCTTGCGAAATCTAATTATACACATCTTGAGAAAAAATGCAAGCCTTTTTTTCAAACTTTCAAAAAAACATCCGCAAACCGATCTTGCAGATGGTGAAAATTTCTTGCAATCGCGCGAAAACTATACTATAATAGCTAACTGTAAATTTTTCAGGAAAGGAGGATCCCATGGATCTTTTCTCCAAATGTCACAATGAAACCCTGGAACTGATCCGTGCAAAGAACATCTACCCGTATTTCCACGAGCTCGAAAGCATGCAGGCGCCCGAAGTCGTCATGGAAGGCAAGCGCCGCATCATGCTCGGTTCGAACGGATATCTGGGACTTGCCACGCATCCGCGCGTGATTGAAGCGGGGGTCGAAGCCTTAAGACGGTTCGGCTCCGGCTGCGCGGGATCGCGATTCTTAAACGGCACGCTCGTGCTGCACACGCAGCTCGAACGCGAGCTTGCCGCATTCCTCGGCAAGGAAGCCTGCATGACCTTCTCCACGGGATTCCAGAGTAACCTCGGGATCATCAGCGCGATCGCGGGACGCGGCGACGTCATTTTGTGCGACCGCGAAAACCACGCCAGCATCTACGACGGCTGCAAGCTCTCTTATGCCGATATGGTACGTTATCGCCATAACGACATGGAGGATCTCGAAAAGAAGCTTTCGAACATTCCCGACAAGGCAGGACGCCTCATCGTTACCGACGGTGTGTTCTCGATGGGCGGCGATATCGCGAATCTTCCCGAGATCGTACGGCTTGCCAAAAAATACGGCGCGCGCGTCATGGTCGACGACGCGCACGGGCTCGGCGTCCTCGGCGAAGGCGGACGCGGCACGGCGTCGTATTTCGGTCTCACCGACGAGGTCGATATCATCATGGGCACGTTCTCGAAATCGCTTGCGGGCATCGGCGGGTTCATGGCCGCCAAAGAGGGGATCGTAGACTACGTGCGGCATACGTCGCGTCCGTTCATCTTCTGTGCGTCCATCCCCCCTGCCTCCTGCGCGACTGTCAACGAAGCGCTTCGCATCCTGATCGAGCATCCGGAGCTTCCGAAGCGGCTCATGGATCTGTCCATGTACATGCGCAGCGGTCTGAAGCGCGAGGGCATTGCGATCCGCGAAAGCACAACGCCGATCATTCCGCTCTATACGCACGATCTTGAGACGACGCTTCGCGTGGAAAAGGCGCTGTTTGACCGCGGCGTCTACGTCAATCCGGTCCTGCCGCCCGCCGTGCATCCGAGCGAATGCATGCTCCGCACGAGCTACATGGCAACGCACACGGAGGCGCTTCTTGACGAAGCGCTCGGCATCATCAAAGAGGTGTTTACGGAGTATGGCGTCTGAACAGCGAATCGTCGTCATTACAGGCGCGTCAAAAGGCATCGGGAAAGCGGCAGCCGCCGCTTTTTCGCGTGCAGGCGACCGTGTCTATGACCTGTCGAGACGCGGTGAGACGACCGGGAACGCCGTCCACATCCCGTGCGACGTTACGGATGAAACGATGTGCAAAACGGCAATCGAGAGCGTTTTACGCGACGCAGGACGCATCGACGTGCTGCTCTTAAACGCCGGTTTCGGCATCTCCGGTCCGATCGAAACGACGGAGACGGAAGCCATGCAAAAGCAGTTCGACGTCTGCCTGTTCGGCGCGGTCCGCGTCCTCAAAGCGGCGCTGCCGAGTTTACGCGAAAGCAAGGGGCACGTGCTCTTTACCTCCTCCGTCGCCGCCGTCACACCGATCCCGTATCAGGCGTTCTATTCGGCATGCAAGGCTTCGATCAACAGCGTCGTGATGGCGCTTCGGAACGAACTCATGGGCACAGGCATCCGCGTTGCGGCGGTACTGCCCGGCGACGTCAAAACCGACTTTACCGCCATGCGTGAGAAGAACACGGTCAACGAGACGCTTTATCCGAACGAGGTCAAGTCCGTCGCGAAGATGGAGCACGACGAACAGCACGGCATGTCGCCGGACCGGATCGCGAAGAAGTTTTTGAAGCTTTCGAAGCAAAAGAACCCGAAGCCGTTCTGCTCCGTCGGGATCGCGTATTCTGCGGTCTGCGTACTCATCAAGCTCCTCCCCGCCCGGTTCGCGAACTGGATTTTAGGCAAGATGTACGCGTGAAACTATGCGCCGCAAGGCGCAATTCACGCAACGAAGATGCAATTATTTCCTTTTGCGCATCAGATCCTTCGCTCCTCTCAGAATGACACGCATGGGTTCCCTGTAAAACATGTTTCTCATACATCAGATTTGGATAACAAAACACGGTTGTCATCCTGAGGAAGGCGCAAGACGACGAAGGATCTTTCGGAATGAATTGCCTGCGCCATGCATGTTATTCATTACCCGTAGGGGCGGATCGAATCCGCCCGCCGAAACAGCGGTACTGGAAGATAAGATCTTCTCCTACGTATGAATTGGCTTGCGGCATGGATCGACCTGACGGTCATGAATTGCGGCAGAGCCGCATGAAAGGAGCACCCTATGAACACGGACAGCATCGTAATGCTCTGCATTCTCGTGCCGCTTGCGGCGTTCTTTACCGGCATCGGGATTTTTGCGTGGACGCGTAAAAAGCCGATGTGGTTCTGGTCGGGCAGCACGGTGAACGAAAACGAGATCTCGGACGTTCCCGCCTATAACCGCGCAAACGGCATCATGTGGATCTGCTACTCGCTGATCTTCTGGACTGCCGCCGTGCTCGGGATCTTCAAAACAGGTGTCGCGGGGATCCTCACGGGTCTCGGCGCAGTCGTCGGCGCGGTCGTACTGATCGTTGTGTACAAACAGATTTACAAAAAGTATCGGAGATAACCATGTTCAACCCCACACCCGCCATGGCCGGATGGTTCGGCTACCCGCTGGAACTCGATGACCGCCTGCGCCTCATCAGGGCAGCGGGCTTTCAAAGCGTGCTCCTGTGGTGGGCGACCGAATCGACATACGAGCCGCCCGTACCCCTTAAGATGGAAACGGCGGCAAAGCACGGCCTTTCCGTCGAAAACGCGCATCTGCAGTTTGCGAACATGAACGCGATCTGGGAGGACGGATACGAAGGCGAACATTATCTTTCGGAGCTTTGCGGGCTTGTCGCTGAAGCGGGCGTGTACGGCGTCAAAACGCTTGTCGTGCATCTGACCCGCCGCAAGGATCCCCCGCCGTTTTCGGCGCTCGGGTTCTCCCGCTTTCTCAGGCTTGTCGAGGTTGCGGAGCGCGCGAACGTGGACCTTGCGTTTGAAAACCTGCGCGCGCCGCAATACCTTTATGAATTCATGCGCCGCGTCGACTCTCCGCGCGTCGGCGTGTGCTTCGACGCCGGACACAACCATTTCGTCTGCCCCGAACGGAACATTCTGCGCGATTTTTCCGACCGCATCAAAGCGTTGCATCTGCACGACAATTTCGGCGATTTCGACGCGCACAACATCCCCGGCGACGGCACGGTCGACTGGAAGGCCCTCCGCAAGGATCTTCTCGCCTCCGCCTACACAGGCGCGTGGAGTCTGGAGATCGAGCACGCGCAGACGTCCGAATTCGGCAAATCCCTGCTTTCAAAAGAGGATGATCCCTACTTCGGCATGGAACCCGAGGAATACCTCGCCCGCGCCTTCCAAGCGCATCAAAAGCTGATCCGCGGCGAACTGTAAAAGCAAACAAATATGCGAAAAGGTCCTCCTCCGAGGACCTTTTTTCATGGACCAAAATGTTTTTGCGTGATCGACAAGCTGCTTTCCTGTGTCAGGAGAACCGTCCCCTTGACACTGTATGTTCACTCTATCACCTTACGAAAAATCCGCTCTCCGTCTGATGATGTACGAGAAAACGCAAACCCGTTACGGATATAAAAGTGTTCAGCCATTCTGACAGGAACAAGCTCAATATACGTTGCTCCCAAGGATTGAAGATGCTTTTCGACCATTCGATATACAGCAGAACCAACACCGGAGTTTCTATACGCTGCACATACATAGAAGTTGTTGATATAGCCTTTGTTACACTCCTCGCGGAACGAGTAGGTAATCAATCCGACGCAGACTTCATTTTCTACAATCCGCATCATAAAATACGGATTATGTTCCTGAAGCGTCTGCTCAATCATCTGTGCGTTCAGAGTATCATCGTGAAGATCGTCAATGTTCTCTTGATATTCTTCTTCGTCGCACACTTCTCTCAGATACGAACTGAACAAATCATAGAAATCATCCCATTCGTCTTTTTTCTGTAAATCAAATCGTATCAGTTCGATCATAACCGTCCCCCTGTCACCTATCCATTCCCTCTGAAGTTATGTCTACAGTCAAATTCGGATTATAACCAAATTCGATGGTGAGAGTTGAAGGATATAGATTCAATGACATATAGCAACTATCCCAACAGTATATTAGTGTTGATTTCTCTTTTTCCAGAGCCTCCATCACCATAAGACGTTTTTGGCATTCGTTGTATCTGCGGTCCAGATCAATAATAGAATAATCGACGGACAATAAACGACCCATTACAAAAGGATTGTCCCATTCCTTTCCGTCTATAAATGCTTTCCCCTTGGATTTATTACTTTTCATCTCGTCCTCTTCAATTGCCTTGACGGTATTGAGAAAGCGATCAATAAACTCTCTTGCACTATTAATATCATCTGATGCTGAGAATACAGCATCAGTAATTGGTAAATTGTTCGTTGTCAAATTGATAAAATAAATGCATTCATTTATAATTGCTAGAGCATCTGTAGTAGTATTGCCCTCACGCCAATCATATGTCGGAGTGATAAAAGCGACTCGTCCTATCTTCCCATCATCGATTTGAATTAGTGCTTTTTCAATTGAATAGCCACGTATCTTAACGCCTTTTCCAGATGAATCTTGTGGTATATCCCATGTCATTATATTTCCTGTTTGAACAGGATTTATATATTGTTTGTTAAACAATTCTATCAATGAATCAACATCGATAGAACTCATTTTTTGTTTGTTAAAAACATCTATCTCGTTAAATCTGTTTGATGAACATGACGCTAGAAGCAAAAGCAAAAGCAGTGTAGCCACAAAGAGCGATATAATTTTCTTTTTCATGTACTACCACCTATCTAAAAATCCTATTTGTTTGCATATAAATGTCCTTAGCAAGAATTGTATCATATGGGAGTCAAAGCGGACGGTTCTCCCGACATATCGAAGGGACAAAATACCGGCTATGACGCTTTACGCATCATAGCCGTTCGGGTTCATCGACTGCCAGTGGTAGCCGGTCTTGCACATGTTGACAAGATCGCGCTTCGCAACCCAACCTAAAAGCTTCTTTGCAAGCGACGGGTCGGCGTAGTTTTCCGCGACGTCGCCGGGGCGGCGATCGACGATCTCATAGGGGATTTTGACGCCGTTTGCGTCCTCGTAAGCGTGGATCACGTCTAGCACCGAATAGCCCGTGCCGGTGCCGAGGTTGATCGCGATCGAGCCGGTGTGCGCGTCGGCGTATTCCAAAGCGCGCAGGTGCCCAACCGCAAGGTCCACGACGTGGATATAGTCGCGCACGCCCGTGCCGTCCGGCGTCGGGTAATCGTTGCCGAACACGCGAAGCTTTTTGAGCTTTCCGGTCGCGACCTGATTGATGTACGGCAGGAGATTGTTCGGAATGCCCTGCGGGTCCTCGCCGATGAGACCCGAATCGTGTGCGCCGATCGGGTTGAAGTAGCGAAGCAGCACGACGGACATTTCGGGATTCGCAGCGGCAAAGTCTGAAAGAATCTGCTCGCCCATGAACTTCGTCCAGCCGTACGGGTTCGTGCACCAGCGCGGCGCGTCTTCCTTGATCGGGACCTTCGGAATGCCGTAAACGGTCGCCGAAGAGCTGAACACGATGTGCCGCACGTCGAATTCCTTCATGCATTCCAAAAGCGTCAGGTTTGCGTCGAGGTTGTTGCGGTAGTACTCGACGGGTTTTGCGACGCTTTCGCCGACAGCCTTGAGCCCCGCAAAGTGAATGATCGCGCCGAAATCGTTCTCCCGGAAGAGCTGTTTCATGGCTTCCTTATCGCACACGTCGACAAGCGCAAAGCCCGGACGCTTGCCCGTGATCGTCTCGATGCGGTCGAGCACCGCGATCTTCGAATTATAGAGATTGTCCGCGATCAGGACCTCGTAACCCGCGTTCAGAAGCTCCACGACCGTATGCGAACCGATATAGCCCGCGCCGCCCGTTACCAAAACCGTTTTGTTCATAAAGACGTCCTCCGTTACTTGTTGGTACCATTATACAGAAACAGCGCTTGAATTGCAACCGGAATTCACGTGTGAAGCACAATTCATGCGTATGCCTTGACCCTCCCTTGTCAGGGAGGGTGTCAGCTGTAAAGCTGACAGGAGGGTAGTTTTTTCCGTTTTACTACCCCTCAGCCGGCTTTGCCGGCAGCTCCCCTGGCAAGGGGAGCTCGATACAACAAGCCATATTGTCCTGCCGGCATGAATTGACTGCGTCATGAATTGTCATGCTGACATGCATTGACGCTTCGCGTCATGAATTGTCCCGCGGATATAAATTGCGCAGAGCCGCATGCATGTATCGAATCGGAAAAAACCGGCAATACTGATTTCATACTGTGAAAGAAGGATGAAAACATGAAGGCAACAGGCATTGTACGGCGCATCGACGAGCTCGGCAGGATCGTGATCCCAAAGGAGATCCGGCGCGTTTTACGGATCCGCGAGGGCGATCCGATCGAGATCTTCACCGACGGAGACGCCGTCGTGCTGAAAAAATACGCGCGCATGCGTGAACTCGGCGACTATGCGGAGGTTTACTGTCAGGCGCTCACAGGCGCACTCGGTTTTTCCGCGGCCGTGACCGACACGGAGACCGTGCTCTTTGCGTCCGGTCCGATGAAAAAGCAGCTTCTGAAGGCGACGCTTTCCGAAACCTTCGTGGAGCGCATGCGCGCGCGGCAGACGATCCTTGCGCCGGAGGGCTATATGCTTCTGAAAGAAAACGGTTCTCCCCTGCGCCTTGCCGCCGTCCCGGTCACATCCTCGGGCGATGTATTGGGAAGCGTATTGATTGCGACCGACGACACGCGTCTCAGGCTCTCCGACACGGAGCTTTCGATCCTGAAAACCGCCGCGCTGTACCTCGGCAAGCAGTTGGAATAACCCCTCATGCCATTCTGAGCGAAGCGAAGAATCTTCCCTCAGCCGCAAACAAGAAAGATCCTTCGTCGCTGCTCTCCAAGATCCTTCGTCGTTTCACTCCTCAGGATGACACACTATTGCTGTGTCTCGGCAAAACAGCCGGGATCACACGCTATGTCATTCTGAGCGAAGCGAAGAATCTTCCCTCAGCCGCAAACAAGAAAGATCCTTCGTCGTTTCTCAAAGATCCTTCGTCGTTTCACTCCTCAGGATGACACTCTATTGCTGTATCTCGGCAAAACAGCCGGAATCACACGCTATGTCATTCTGAGCGAAGCGAAGAATCTTCCCTCAGCCGCAAACAAGCCAGATCCTTCGTCGCTTTGCTCCAAGATCCTTCGTCGTTTCTCAAAGATCCTTCGTCGCTGTGCTCCTCAGGATGACATTCTATTGCTGTATCTCGGCAAAACAGCCGGAATCACACACCGTGTCATTCTGAGCGCAGCGAAGAATCTTCCCTCAGCCGCAAACAAGACAGATCCTTCGTCGTTTCGTTCCGAGATCCTTCGTCGTTTCACTCCTCAGGATGACATTTTTACAGAACACGCCGCATTTCGGGATGCGCTTACCGTAGGGACGGGCATTGCCCGTCCGTAAGTCGTCTCATATCCTCCGGCAGCGGCGCGGAGAGAGAAAGCGTCTCCCCGGTGATCGGATGCGGAAAGGTCAGCCCTGCCGCATGCAGCGCCGGGCGGTCGATCAAGTCGCTGCGTTCGCCGTACGGCCAGTCGCCGAGCAACGGACAGCCCGCGTATGCCATATGCACGCGCAGCTGATGCGTGCGCCCCGTGTACGGTGTGAGCCGCACGAGCGAAAACCCGTCCCCCGTTTTTTGCACTTCACAAAGGCTTTTTGCCTCTGCCCCGTCGCTTCGCACGCATTGCCGATAGGTCGAGCCGGGTTCCGGTCCGATCGGCGCTTCGATGATAAAGCGCGCTTTCTCCGGAGCACCCGAAACAAGCGCAAAATACGTCTTTTGAAAACCGCCCGCATGCTGGATCGCCTTCATCCGCGCATGGACATAACCGCTCTTTGCGACGGTCAGAAGCCCCGTCGTGCCCTTGTCGAGACGGCTGACCGGATGCGGATTGTCCGTACCCGTAAAGTACGCCGCAAGCGCGTTTTCGATCGTCGGCTCCTCCGGATCTCGCGCCGGATGCACGGACATATGCGCCGACTTATCGAGCACGAGAAGCCATTCATCCTCATAGATGACCGAAAGCGGATACGGGATCTCCCCGATCGGAAGCTTTTCGGGATCGGAAGGGTCAAACGCGACCGTATCGCCCGCTTTCACCTTCGCCGTCGTATAGACGGGCGCGCCGTTTTTCGTCAGCGCGCCGGGACGGCGCTTGAGCTTTGTAAGATACGACGCCGACACGTCGTATACATCCCTTAAAACGTCCTGTACACGGAGATTCTCCTGTTCGGTTGTGACGATCGTACAAAGCATGTTCATGGATGCATTATACCCTACCTGCCCGCGTTCGGCAAGTCCATACCGCCGGTCTTCTGCGCAGCCGCGTGCTGCCGCAGTTTCGTCGCAAATTCGATCAGCGTCCGCCCGATCTCTTCGCGGGACATCGGCTTTCCCTCACCATCCGGCGGCGCTGTACCCCGATCGGGCGGACAGACAGCGTGTTCGGGTGCGCTTACGAAGCTTTCGTTCCCCGGTTCGCTGTTTCGGTCCGGCTCCGTCTTCAAAGGATCTTCCGGCGATTTCCGCAATGTATCTGTCCCCTGTTTCATCACGGAATCGACAAATGCCTTTGCGACATCCTGCGGGACGGTATAGTCCCTGTGCGGTTTGCCTTTCGGGAGCAGGTCCGAAAGCTCGTAGAGATCCCATACCGATCCGCGGCGTCCCATGCGTTCCCGTGTAAAGCCCTTCCGTTCCAGACGTTTCAGAATATCGTGCACTTCCCCGGGCGTCATGCCGAGCTCGCGCGCAAGTACAAACTCCGAAAACTCCCAGTTGTCCGTTCTGGACAGCATCACCGTATACAGTCCGAGTTCTTCCAGCGTTAACAGTCCGCTTCGGAGAACGTCGATTTTGATCATTGCGAAAGGTGAATTGTTGTTTGCTCTTTGGATCATTTTCCTTACCTCCGCAATCATTATGACATAAAAACCCGGTACAATTTTCCCGGAATTTTGACATAATTCAAACGGAGCGCATTTTCCGCTCCGACCGAGCTTCAGATCCTTCGTCGTTTCACAAAGATCCTTCGTCGCTGCGCTCCAAGATCCTTCGTCGCTGCGCTCCTCAGGATGACACTCGATTGCTGTATCTCGGCAAAACAGCCGGAATCACACTCCGTGTCATTCTGAGCGCAGCGAAGAATCTTCCCTCAGCCGCAAACAAGAAAGATCCTTCGTCGTTTCTCAAAGATCCTTCGTCGCTTTGCTCCTCAGGATGACACTCGATTGCTGTATCTCGGCAAAACAGCCGGAATCACACTCTATGTCATTCTGAGCGAAGCGTAGAATCTTCCCTCAGCCGTGTAAAAAAGTCCTTCGTCGTTTTGCTCCAAGATCCTTCGTCGTTTCACTCCTCAGGATGACATTCTATTCCTGTACCTCGGGAAACAGCCGGAATCACACGCTATGTCATTCTGAGCGCAGCGAAGAATCTTCCCTCTGCCGTGTAAAAAAGTCCTTCGTCGCTGTGCTCCTCAGGATGACACTCTATTGCTGTATCTCGGCAAAACAGCCGGAATCACACTCCGTGTCATTCTGAGCGAAGCGAAGAATCTTCCCTCAGCCGCAAACAAGAAAGATCCTTCGTCGCTGCGCTCCAAGATCCTTCGTCGTTTTACTCCAAGATCCTTCGTCGTTTCACTCCTCAGGATGACACTCTATTGCTGTATCTCGGCAAAACAGCCGGAATCACACACCGTGTCATTCTGAGCGAAGCGAAGAATCTTCCCTCAGCCGCAAACAAGACAGATCCTTCGTCGTTTCGTTCCAAGATCCTTCGTCGTTTCACTCCTCAGGATGACACTCTATTGCTGTATCTCGGCAAAACAGCCGGAATCACACACCGTGTCATTCTGAGCGAAGCGAAGAATCTTCCCTCAGCCGCAAACAAGAAAGATCCTTCGTCGCTGCGCTCCAAGATCCTTCGTCGTTTTACTTCAAGATCCTTCGTCGCTGTGCTCCTCAGGATGACGGAATATTGCAGATTTGATTCGTATAAGAATATCGATTTTAAGTAGATTGATTTTTCTGTAAGAATATCTATATCAATCATTCTTCTTAAAGAATATCTATATCATTCATTCTTCTTAAGAATATCTATATAAATAAATCGATTTTCTTTAGTAAATCCATATATCGATTAATTTCAGAATATCGATCTGATTCAGAACCGTATTCTTCTGTTCTACGCATCATCCCGTTCATTTACCTTAATCCGAACATTGAAATCGGACAAAATTCCGGGAAAATTGTCCGAGGTTTTTATGGTATGCTCTTGATGTCGGGATAGGAAGGAGATGAAAATGAACGACAAAATCAACGAAAAAAGTCTGCGCGAACAGTTCGTGCAGATGGTAAAAGACCAGGTCGGAAAAGGGATCTATGTCTGGGGCGGCAACGGCGAGATCCTCGGCGACGCGGCGGAAGCGCTCGCATTTGCGGACCGGCACGAAACGAGCGCGGAAAACAAAAGACGCGTCTGCGCGCTGTTTGCAAAGCGCGTGGAGGAACACGTTGGCACGATCCGCGCGTTCGACTGTTCCGGCCTTGTGTACTGGGCACTGAAGCAGCTCGGTTTACAGAAAACGGACGTATCGAGCAGAGGGCTCTTTGCGCTTTGCAGACCGATCACGGAAAGTGAACTCATCCCCGGAGACCTCGTGTTCCGTCACAACGGTACGCAGATCGTGCACGTCGGGGTGTGCGTAGGCGCGGAACAGGTGGAATGCAAAGGACGTGACGTCGGCGTTGTGCAAAACAGGCGCAAAAGCGGCTACTGGAACCGGTTCGGTCGGTGGAAAGCGTTCGACGCGGAATCGGAAAACGCGTATGTTCGGATCAAAGGCGGCTCAGTCCGCGTCCGTGAAGGCGACGGAACGGCGACGCGCTGCATCGGGATCGCGCACAGAGACGAGCGTTATCCGCTTCTCGGCACGGCGGCGTCCGGATGGTACCGGATCGCGTGGAACGGCGGCACGGCGTACATTACGAACAAGCCGCAGTACACGGAGGTGCGCCATGGCTGAACGGACGATCTCGGAGATCCTCGAATCTCTGGCGCGGATCGAAACGAATGTGAAAACGATTGCAAAAAACAGCGCCGATCACGAGACGCGCATTCGCGAGCTGGAACAAAGGAACGGAAAGCGGTTCGACGCGCTTGTCCTTTCCGCCATCTCGGCGGCAATCGTCGGCGTGATCGGCTACGCGATCGGAAAACTCTTCTGAGAAAGGAGAAACGGTATGATGATGCAAAGCAGAAACAAGAGCGTGCTCTTCTGGATCGGACTGGCCGCAGCCGTCTATGAGGCGGTCGTCAACAGTCTTTTGAGCGCAGGCGTCAATATGCATCCGGTCGTCGGCGCGATCGGCGTTGCGCTTGCGACGGTGCTGATCTACTGCAACGGCAACAACCCGAGCCTGAAGCAATACTGACAAAAAAGGAGGACGGTTCCTTCCCCGTCCTCCCGGTTTTCTCAATAGCCGAAGGTCTGGTTATTCCAAAAGATCAATTCATGTCCGAAGGACAATTCACATCAGCGCTGCCGTCCATTTACGCAGAAGACGATTGATCCGAAAAGATCCTTCGTCACTCCCTTCGGGATTCCTCAGGATGACACAAACCGCGCAATTCAAAGATGCGCAAAAAGCCACGGAAGCACGTGCGCGGCGTATTCGTCCGGGTTCTGCATCGCCGCTTCGGCGTGAACCGCGCCGTGTGACGCCCACATTGCCTTGTCCTTTGCGGCGCAGGCGTCGTAAAGCCGCTGCATCATGGCGTACGGCACGAAATCGTCCGCGTCGCCGTGAATGAACAATGTGGGCGTTGTCGAGCGCTTCACCGCGTCGATCGGCGACGCGTCGCGATAACGCATGTGCGCAACCGTTTCCGCGATCGGCTGTCCCAACGCGCGTGAGATCGGGAATCTGCCCTTTGAGGCGGCCTTGAACTGATCCTTTGCCGACGTAAACGCGCAGTCCGAAACGGCGCATTTTACCTGCTTCGGAAGCGGCTTGCCGGTGGCGCAAAGCACGGTCGCCGCGCCCATCGACACGCCCATGATCGCGATCGAAAGATCGTCGCCGTACGTGTCGAGCAGCGTCCGGATCCAAAGCAGCAGATCTTCGGATTCCTTTGCGCCGTAGGTCAGATACCTGCCTTCGCTTTCGCCCTGCGCGCGCTGATAGATCGCCAGCACGGCATAGCCGGCATCATAGACGATGTCGAACGCTTTTCCGAAATCCCACCACGGGAAACTATGCCAGCCATGACAGATGACCGCGACTTTTTTTGTACCGCCGTTCGGGAAAAACCGTGCGCGAAGCGTAACGCCGTCCTGCGCCGTCACCGTCAGCGGTTCATACGGCAGCGCGTCAAAGTATTCCTTTGTCCGAAAGCGCATGCGCACGAGCGGAGCGGGGTCCTTCTCACGGTTTTGAAAGACCTTATCGATCAGCTTGCGATTTGCCGCGAAGGCATAGTAAAACATATACGCGGCGCATGCAAACGCAAACAGCAGCGCCGCTGCAAAAACGATGAGTATGATCCAATACCACTGCATGGGTTAACCGCCTATTCTTCTGATCGGATGCAGCACGACCGGACGCCGCGACGGCGTCATCTTTTCCGACGCTCTGCGCGGTCCCAAGACGTGTTCCGGCGGACGGGCAATGACCGTCCCAACGGGATCGGGTGCTGCTGCCGGTTCGGGTTCGGGCTTTTCGATCGGTTCCGCATGAATCTGTTCCGGCGGACGGGCAACGACCGTCCCAACGGGATCGGGTGTTCCTGCCGGTTCGGGTTCGGGCTTTTCGATCGGTTCCGCTTGGATCTGTTCCGGCGGACGGGCTATGACTGTCCCAACGGGATCGGGTGTTCCTGCCGGTTCGGGTTCGGGCTTTTCGATCGGTTCCGCATGGGGCTGTTCCGGCGGACGGGCTATGGCCGTTCCAACGGGATCGGGTGCTTCTTCCGGTTCGGGTTCGGGCTTTTCGATCGGTTCCGCATGGATCTGTTCCGGCGGACAGGAAATGTCCGTCTCAACAGGATCGGGTGCTGCTGCCGGTTCGGGCTTTTCGATCGGTTCCGCATGGATCTGTTCCGGCGGACGGGCTATGACCGTCCCAACGGGATCGGGTGCTTCTTCCGGTTCGGGTTCGGGCTTTTCGATCGGTTCCGCGTGGATCTGTTCCGGCGGACGGGCTATGACTGTCCCAACAGGATCGGGTGCTGCTGCCGGTTCGGGTATCGGAGCCGGGCGCGATCTGCGCGGTTCAAAGATACGGACCGGCTCGGCGTCGGGCTCCGCAATGACGGGCGGAACGACCGGCGCCTCGGGCGTTTGTAAAACAGGTTCTGCCGTCGGCACCGGATTCGGGCGCGCGGTCGGAATGACCCGCGTGCCGTCATGCTTCGCTTCGGACGGCTTTTCGGTTTTTTGGACCGTACGGCGGGCGGTCGGAATGACCTGCGTGCCGCCCGGTACTGTTTCAGACGCACGATCCGGCGCAGACGCCGCTGGTTTCTGTCCGGAAGGCGCTTTTGCCGCAGGTGATGCTTGGACTGCTTTCGGCTCGGGAGCCGTGCGGCGAACGATCGGGATCACGCGCGTTCCGTCGTCGTCGATACGCTCCGGCGCAGGCGTTTTCGGGCGGTCGGCCGTTTTGCCGCCTTCCCTGCGAATGGTCTCTTCGAGCCGTTTTGCGTACAGCTCGCGGCGCGCTTTCGCTTCCTCCTCCGTCAGCTCGCCGTAGTTGCGGAGCTTGATGGGCGCGACGTAACCGAACTGTTCCGTCGGCGCGTCGGTAAAGAGCTGTTTCGGCGCGCGGCGTTTCGTGGAACGAAGCACGCGTTCCATTTCGTCCTCAAATTCTCCGGGCAGTTTGCCGCGAATGCGGATCTCGACCGCGTACAGAATGATACACACGATCGCGCAGAGCGCCGCAACGGAAAGTCCGATGATCGTCGCGATGCGCAGAATACCGGTGTATTTTGAGTCGATATCCTGCATATATTCGTTCTGCGTGTACACAAGGACCGAATGATTCTTCTGATCGGCAAGATCCTTCAGTCCGGAAAGATCGAGACGGACAATATCGGAGCTGCACGGTTCGCCTGCCGGATCGAGCGCGGTGACCTGGAAGCGGAGCTCCTTCACGCCGTCAAGCTGATACGTTTGTGTCAGATAGGTATCGCCGACGAGCAGTTCATCGTATGTTTTGATCTGTCCGAACAGCGAAAGGTCCGTGAGCGCGACGTTGTGGACCTTGACGTCGCCGTTGTTACGGATGATGAACTGGATCGAGGCGCAGAGCTTGCCGTCTTCGTTGTAGTACGGCGATTGCAGCACCGCGGACAGAACGAGACGGACCGAATCCGGTTCCAGGTACGGGACGACCTTATAGAGGCCGGGGTCTTCGATGCGGATCTCTTCTCCGAAATAATCGAGTGCCGTGACGTGGAAATGCACGGTACGAACAATGTCGGATGAAACAGCCGGTCTGATGGTGCAGATCACGGTATGATACTCGTCCGGATTCAGGATAAAAGGTTCCTCGATCTGCGTATTGATCTCATCGTATACGCGGATATCGGTTATGGGACGGTTGCCGCGATTGGTGACCTTGACAACGAGAACGGTGCCCTCTTCGGTGGCGGAACGCAATTCCGTTTCGACCAGCAGATCAATCGAAATCGCCTCGACCGTCAGCTTTTTTTCCGCGGTTGTGGTCATCTCGCGGCGATGCGAAAGATATTCGACGCACGGTTCGAAGGTCATGTCCTCGGACGTCATGGTATACGAAACCGTGACCGACATGGATTCGCCGGAGGAAAGCTCTCCCGACGGCAGTGGGATCGTCAGCTTGCTCTGTGCGGAATCGTACAGACGGATCCCTGTGATATCGAACGCCGTATCGTTCTCGATCTTGTATACGACATTGAACGTCTCGTCCACCCGTACGGTCGTTTTTTCGCAGCTTGCGGTGACCGTCAGCTCCGGGACCGTGAAGCGTTCGATCATGATCGTCGCGGTCGTTTCGCGCGGTGTGCTGACAAACGTCGCTTCGCCGGTAATGTCGTCGATCAGCGTTTTATGCTCCTCCCAGCTGAGCCGGTACGTGATCTGCCGGTCGAGCTGATCCTCGCTTACCGGCACGTCGGTCAGATGGAATTCCTTCGAGCCGCCGGCAAGGACGGTGACCTCTGTGTCGCTGATTTCCTTTCTGTCGTTCTCGAATCCGCCGGACAGCTTTGCGTTGAATATGGTATAGTCTTCGTCGCCGGTGTTGCGGATGGTGAATAGAAGGTCCGGGATCGTGCCCGCGCCCTCCAGCTCCGGCGCCGGATCGCACTTGATCGTGAGCGTGATCGGATGGTCGCTTTCGGCCCGGCTTTCGGCAGGGAAAGAAAGCCCTGTCCAAAACAGCGCTGCAAGCAGGATCCATGTCACGATACGCTTCATGCGTTTCTCCTTACGGAAAAGATTTGTTTATACGGTTACGGGAAAGCCGAAATAGCCTTCGCCGACAGCTTCGGCGCCGACACGCCCCTCCGTGCGCTCCGTAAGCGCCGTCAGAAAGGCTTCCGCGTCCTTTGAACGGCAGCGGAACCGGCATGTGATCTCTGCGCCGTAGTCGGTCGATTCAACCGTGCCGAAGCGCTCAAACACGCCGAAGACCGCGTTCCGGTACGGATACGGCATCGCGACGTGAAACGCCGTGCAGGGTTCCATCGAAACGAGCCCCGCAGCCTCGACCGCTTCGGACGCGGAGCGCGTGTACGCCCGTACAAGTCCGCCTGCGCCGAGCAGGATCCCGCCGAAATAGCGCGTAGAAATGACGAGCAGGTCGTATACGTCGCGTTTCGTGAGAACTTCCATCATCGGAAGACCCGCCGTGCCCTGCGGCTCGCCGTCGTCCGAAAACCGGGCAGTGCCGCTTTTTAAGCGGTATGCATAGCAGTTATGCGTTGCGTCCCAATGCTGCTTTTTGATCCGTTCCAGGATCGAGAGCGCCTCCGCTTCATCCGTCACGGGAAAGCAGCGCCCGATGAAGCGTGAGCGGTTGACGACGTATTCGGTTTCCGATGCCTTCTCGACGGTTCGGTACGGCTTTATGAGAGACGGTTCCAAGCGTTTTCCTTTCTCCGTACAGATTTTCGATCGTATTATAGCAAATCCCGCGCCTGTTTGCAAGCGATGCGAAAATCATTCACAGAACGGATGCATTTTTGACGCAAAAAGAAAAGGTCCCCCGATATGGAGGACCGAAAAGGCGCAGAAATGTTATTCTTCCGCCGGAAGCTCGCTGGTGCAGTGCGGGCAGCGGGTCGCGTCGTCGGCAACTTCCTGCTTGCAGTACGGGCAGAGACGCGGCTTCTTCTCGGGCGCAGGCGCTTCCTCTTTCTTCTTTTTTATTTCAGCAGCCTTCTCCTCCGCCTTACGGAGTGCACGGACCACGATAAAGATCGCGAGCGCGATCAGGATAAAGTAGACGATCGCGGAGATGAACTTGCCGTAATGGAACACGGAGACGCCGGCTTCCGCGAGCGCGTCCGCCGTCATGGCCGTACCTTCCGGCACTTCGCCCATCGGGATGAACCACGTCGAGAAATCCGCCTTGATGATGAGACCCAAAAGCGGCATGATGATGTCGTTGATCAAAGACGTCACGATCGCGCCGAACGCGCCGCCGATGATGACGCCGACCGCCATGTCGACCACGTTGCCTTTCAAAGCAAACGCTTTGAAATCGGAAAAGAACTTTTTCATGTTTAAACCCCCTTATTAAAGTACAGAATATATTATAGCACCGTTGTCCGAAAAGGGCAACAGAAAAAATACGGACAAGATGCGATCATGACCGCGGGGTCCGTTTCTGTCCGCGGGGCAATGCACGGCGAAGCCGATTCATGACCGCATCGCCGTCATTGCTCCGCCCTGCACGGCGGTTCGACGACGATGGAGCGGTTTTTGCGCGCGCGAATACGGTTTTTCAGAGTGCCGATCAGCGTGCAGATGAGAAACGCCAGCACATGCACCGCTATGATCGCGGGACCCGGCTGCGCTTCCATGAGAAGCGACAGGAAGAAGCCCGCAAAGAAGCAGACGAGCGACAGCGCGGCGGATGTGATCATGACCGTGCGGAACTGTTTCGCAACGCGCATGGCACTTAGTGCCGGAAAGATGATGAGCCCCGATACCATGATCGCGCCGACCATCTTCATGCCGATCACGACGGTCACGGCGGTCAGCGCCGCGAGCATCATGCTGTACACGCCGACGTGCACGCCGGTGGCTTTCGCGAAGTTCGTGTCGAACGTGACGCTGAAGATCCGCGTATAGAACAGAATGAACAGCAGCAGCACCGCGACGGAAACACCGACCGTGATCCACATATCCGCATCGGAAAGAAGCGCCATCGACGCCGTGCCGAACAGCGAATTGCAGATGTCCTGATACTGGTTGTCACTGAATCGGAACAGAAGCGTGCCGATCGCGATCGCGCCGGTAGAAAGCACCGCGATCGCGGCGTCGCCCTGCATGCGCCGCTTTTCGGTGAGCCACATGAGCACGAATGCCGCAAGCATCACGATCGGCAGCGAAACCGCCATCGAAGCGTTTCCGACGTTCAGGACCGTTGCGATCGCCAGTGCGCCGAAACCGACGTGAGAAAGCCCGTCGCCGATCATCGAATAGCGCTTCAATACGAGCGTCACGCCGAGTAAGCTTGCGCACAGCGACACCAGCGTGCCGACGACGAGCGCGCGGGTCATGATATCCGGCATATTCTGAAAATACGAAGCGATCATACCGCGGTCTCCTTCAGATATTTCCGTCCGATCGGACTGTTCTTATATTCCGCCGCCGTGCCGATAAAGAGCGGATGGCAGGAAAGGTGCAGGATATGCGAGCAGCTTCTTACCGCTTCCTCGATGTCGTGCGAGACCATGACGATCGTCATGCCACGCTTGTTGATGTCGTTCAGAAGCCGGTAAAACTCCGCCGTGACGACCGGATCAAGCCCCGTTGTCGGCTCGTCGAGCACGAGGCACTTGCGCGTGGCGCAGAGCGCTCTTGCCAAGAGCACACGCTGCTGCTGTCCGCCGGACAGCTCCTGATAGCTGTGCTTTTCGAGCGGCAGGATGCCGAGCATATCCATGTTTTCGCGCGCCGTTTCGCGTTCGCGCCTGCCGTAAAACGGCTTCATGCCGCGCCAGCCGATCGTGCCGGACAGCACGACTTCACCGACCGACGCCGGAAAATCCTTCTGGATCGTGCTTTGCTGCGGGAGATACCCGATCTCATTGGGCTTCAATCCCTCGCCCATCACGATCCTGCCGGACGCGCACGGGATCAGACCCAGAAGCGCCTTCATCAGCGTTGTTTTGCCGGAGCCGTTTTCGCCGACGATGCCCCAGAACTCGCCCGCCTGCACGGAAAAGCTCACGTCATGCGCGACGTTGTCGCCGCCGTAGGAGAGCCCCACGCTTTCAAACGTCAGCAATGCCATTCAATTCACCGCCTTCTGAAGATTTGCAAGGTTTTGCCGCATCAGATCGAGGTACGTGATGCCCGCCTCGAAGTCCGCGCGGCTTACGTTATGACACGAATGCAGCTCGAGCACGCCGCAGCCGGTCGCGTCGGCGATCGTATGCGCGATCCGTCCGTCCGAAAATTCGATCGTGAATATGTACGGAAGCTGTTCGTCACGGACGCGGTCAATGAGATACGACACGGTTGAAAGCGAGACCTCCTCGTTGCTGGAACAGCCGGGCAGTGCCGCGTAATACCGAAGCCCGAGATCGTCGCAGAGGTACCGGAACGGGAAGCGTTCGGCAAACACGACCGTGCCGCGCTTCGCGGTCTGCATCATCGCATGAAAATCGCTGTCGAGCGATGCAAGCTCCTTCACATATGCGTCGGCATTCGTTCGCATGGCGTCCGCCTCATCCGGAAGAAGCGCGCAGAGCGCGTCACATAGTCCCTCCACGATGCGAACGGCGTTCTTCGGACTTGTCCAGACGTGCTCGTCCGCTTCCGGTTCGTCCTCCGCCTCCCCCTGCATGCCGGGAACAAGCTCCTCGTCGACGGTCTCGACAAGGTCTACGAGCGCAACGGCGTTCAGATCCTTGCCGTTTTTGCGGAGAAGGTCCTCCGTCCAGCGGTCGGTTTCGCCGCCGACATAGATAAAGAGATCGCATTCGAGGATCATGGACATTTCGGACAGCGTCGGATCGAAGCCGTGCACCTCGCTTCCGGGCTTACAAAGCATCACGAGGTTCACGCGGTCGCCCGCGATTTGACGTACAAAATCGTACTGTGGAAAGATCGTGCACACGACGGTCGGCTTGCCGCTGTCCGGTTGCGATTGATCGCACGCAAGCGCGCACAAAACGAGCGCCGCGCATAAAAGCAGCGTAAGAAGCCGTTTCATTTCATGCTCTCCTTTCCGTGTGTCAAAAGCTTTGCCACCGGCGAACGGTGCACGCGCATCGCGCCGACCGGGCAGAACTCCTGACAGCAGAAACATTTGATACAGTGTCTGCGGTCGATGACCGCCTTTTTGTTATGGATCGCGATCGTATGCGCCGGGCAGATGTCGCGGCACTTGCCGCACCCGATGCACGCGCGCGTTTTCACCTTCGGCTTTGACGCCAGACAGGCATTCATGACCCCCTGCACCGCTTTGCCGAAGACGTTGTCCCCGCCGACGAACAGAATGCTGTTGCGGTTTCGGATCACATCGAAATCGTCCTGCAAAAAAGCTTTCCAATCCCCCGCGACCTCGAGTTTTTCCACCGATTCCGGCGCAAGGTCTCGCCGGATCGCCGCCGCGATCGTCGGTACGTCCTTGGGTTCCAGCCCGATCAGCGTTGCCGCGAGCACGTCCAGGTGATGCGGATTCTTCGACGCGATGAGGCAGCCGACGTGCTTCGGCGTTCCCTGCGTCGGTCCGTTGCCTTCCATTGCCGTGACCGCGTCGCAGATGTGAAGGACCGGTTTCCAGTATTCATCGAGGTCGACGATCATGTCTGCAAAGTCGTTCGGATTCGGGAAGCGATAGTGATATTCCGGCTTCATCGTGCCTGGGATCGTGCCGAACAGATTCTTTGCCGCCGCGGAAAGGCTCATCATGCCGTGCGATTTCAGCTTGCAGAAGTTGATGATCGCGTCGCAGCCGTCAAGCCAGCCCGTATAGGTGAAGCGCTTCGCCTGCACGGCGTTCTCGAAATATCCGTCCTTCTCGGAGAAATCGCGGTTCAGCTCCGCGCCGGCTTTTTCGGCTTCATCGAGCTCCGAAAGCGCGTAGACGCGATTCAGCACCGCGGCGTTAAAGAGGTTGCCCGGGCTGTCGCCGATCACGACCGACGCGCCGCGCGCAATGAGAAGCCTGCTGAGAGCCGCCAAAAGCGTCGGATGCGTGGTGACGGCTTTTTCGGGCTTTGCGCCGGACACGAGGTTTGCCTTGATCCCGATCCGCATGCCGGGACGAACCCACTCGAGACCGCCGAGCGGTTCCAGCACCGCGATGATCGCAGCTTCACATGTGTCAGGCGCATACGTCTCACACGGGACGATCGAAACAAGGTTCGGATTCATTCGGTCATCCCCCTTGTAAGCCGGATCTCGTCCGCATATTCGGAAAGCTTTTCATGCGGCGTTTCGAGGCAGAACGGCAGGTCTTTCAACGCGGGGTGGTTCACGATGCGCCTGACGCCCTCGAGCCCGATCAATCCTTCGCCGATCGCGGCGTGGCGGTCCTTGTGCCGTCCGCATTCGAACTTTGAGTCGTTCAAATGGATAAACTTCAATCGGTCGAGCCCGATCACGCGGTCGAATTGCGTGAGAACACCGTCGAGGTCGTTGACGATATCGTATCCCGCCGCGAACACATGGCACGTATCGAGGCAGACGCCGACGCGCGCGTTCCGTTCCGTACCGTCGATGATCGCTTTCACCTCTTCGAACGTGCTGCCGATCTCGCTGCCCTGCCCCGCCATCGTTTCGATCAGCACGGTCGTATCGGTCGAATCGTCGAGGATGCGGTTCAAAAGCGCTGCCGTCTTTTCGATCCCGATCGCGATCCCCTGTCCGACGTGCGAGCCCGGATGGAAGTTATAGAACGGCGTCTTCATCGCGGTGCATCGCATGAGGTCCTCGCGCATGCACAATTCCGCGAACTGCGCGACTTCCGGTTTTTCGGCACACGGATTCAGCGTATACGGCGCGTGCACAAGCACGGGCGCAAAGCCGTTTTCGTTCAGATATACGCGCATTGCACCCGCGTCCGCCTCGTCCGGCGCCTTCGCTCTGCCGCCCCGCGGGTTTCTCGAAAAGAACTGAAACGTATCCGCGCCGAGCTCCGATGCGGTCTTTGCCATTTTAAGAAGTCCGTCGGACGGCGACAGATGACATCCGATATGCAGCATGTTTCCCCCAAAGCCCATAAACAGGCAATTTTAATTTTTGTATTATAACATCATTCGCTTTGAGATGCAAGCGACTGCCGAAACAGAATCGTGAAAACGGATCTCATTTCAACCGATGATTCTTTTGAATCAACTGTTACAGAATTTTCCGTTCATAATTTTTCGAACTTTGCAGAAATTAAGGGTATCAAAGCCAAACAGGAGGTGAAAAACATGGCACGAAACAACAGCAACGGCAGCAGCACGTCTTCCGATTCCAAGAATAAGCTGCAGTCCTTCAAGAGCGAAGTTGCTTCTTCTCTGAATATCGACCTGAAGCAGGGTTACAACGGTGATCTGACCTCGCGCGAAGCAGGCAGCATCGGCGGCGAAATGGTAAAGCGCATGATCGCTTACGCCGAAAAGAATCTTCACTGAACAGAAAGGAGAAACCAATCATGAGCAGAAACGGAGCTTTGGTCCCCGAAAGCAAGCAGTCCCTTCAGAACTTCAAGTACGAAGTGGCAAACTCCCTGAACGTGGATCTGAAACAGGGATATAACGGCGATCTGACCTCGCGCGAAGCGGGTTCTGTCGGCGGCGAAATGGTCAAGCGTATGATCGCATACGCCCAGAACAACATGAACGGATCATCGTCCATGATGAGATAAAACCAAAGAAGATGATAAAATCGCCGTAAATGCGGCGATTTTATCAGTTGTGTGCAATTCTGTCCGGCGTCCCGTACCGATTTCGCGCTCTTTCAATCAGCACATTGTGCAGCACCGTCGGCAGCGTAAATACTGCATCTGCGGCGGATGAGGCTGCTTCGATGATCTCGACCGTGCTCCCGGCGAGGATCCCGCTTAACGCGCCTTCTCCGCTTTGCCGCACGCCGAACAGGTCGCCGCTTCCGCGCATTTCAAAATCTCTCTGCGCGATCTCAAAGCCGTCGCCGCTTTCGATCATGGTTTCGATCCGTTCTTTTGCGCGGTCGTTCAGCTTCTGCGCAAGAAGGTAGCAATGCGCCTGCTTTTCTCCTCTGCCTACCCTTCCGCGCAGCTGATGCAGTGTTGCAAGTCCGAAATGGTCCGCGCCTTCGATGACCATAGCGGTTGCTTCCGGCACGTCTACGCCGACTTCGACGACCGTTGTGGCGATCAGGATCGGAATGCTGCCGCTTCTGAAATCTTCCATCACCTGCCGTTTTTCCGTCTCCTGCATCTGCCCGTGCAGCTTTCCGATTTTCGTATCCGGAAGCAGCTTTCCGATCTCGTTGCAGAGCTCCTCCAGCGACAGTCCTTCGTATCCCTCCGTCGGTTCGATCAACGGACACACAACATATGCGCGTTCGTTGTTTTTTGCGCATTCTGCAAGATGTCTGTATAGATCGGATCTCTTTGCCTGCGGGACGAAATGCGTTTTGATCGGCTTGCGGCCGGGCGGAAGCATGTCGATCACCGACAGATCCAGATCGGCATACACAAGCAGCGCAAGCGTTCTCGGGATCGGCGTTGCGGACATCACGAGCACGTCCGGGCGAACGCCTTTTGATTCGATCTTTGCACGCTGCAATACGCCGAAGCGATGCTGCTCATCTGTTACGACGAGCCCGAGATCGGCGAATTTGACGATATCGGATAGAAGCGCATGCGTACCGACCACGATCTTTGCGTCGCCGGCAGCGATCCGTTTCAAAGCGTCCTTTTTTTCCTTTTCCGACATGCTTCCCACATAGATGCAGGCATCCGGAAAGCGCTTTGAAAGCGTTCTGAAATGCTGTTCCGCAAGCAGTTCCGTCGGCGCAAGCATTACACCCTGTTTTCCGTTGGCTTTCGCGATCGACAGGGCAAATTCCGCAACCAGTGTTTTCCCGCTTCCGACATCGCCCTGTATGAGCCTGTTCATGGTCCGATCCGAGCGCATATCTTCTTCGATCTGACGCATCGCATTCATCTGTGCCGCGGTCGGTTCAAACGGAACCCGCGCAAGAAAACCGGAAAGAACGCCTTCCGTTCGAAATGCAATCCCGTTCCTGCGGTCTCTGTCGTCTTTTACGGTACGAATCGCCGTAAAATAGAGAAACAATTCTTCAAAGGACAGCCTTCTTTTTGCTTCCTTCAGCGATTCTGCCGAGGTCGGGAAATGGATCTGCCGCAACGCATCCCGGTATCCGATCAGCCGGTATCGGTTCAGCCATTCTTCAGGCAGCGTGTCCGATACTTCGATCGTGCGCAGGATCTCTCCGACCGATTCATGAATCAATGTTTGCGTCAGACCTTTTACGGATTCATAAACGGGAATGATCCCGTCGCACAGACGGTTGATCTGCGGATTATATAACACCGTGCCGCGTTTTTTTGAAATGATCCCGTTTGCGAAGATCACGTCTCCCGAATGAAACCGATTTGCCATATACGGCTGGTTCATCCACCGGATCACGGCTTTTCCGCTTGTGTCGGCAACTCGAAGCGAAACGATGTATTTGCCTTTGAGATAATATACCGTCGGATCCACCAGCGCAGTCACGCGAATCGAGACGCGATCTCCGTGTTTTGCATCCCGCAAAGGAACGATCTGCGAATAATCGAGATACTCACGGGGAAAAAACCGCAGAAGATCCTCCGGCGTGTGAATGCCCAATTCGGAAAGCAGCGCGACGCGTTTCGGTCCTATTCCTTTGATATCATGCAGCTCCATACAAAAAAGCCGCCTCGCGGCGGCTCAGATCCGTCATTCAACAGAAAGGTAATAATAGTACAGCGGCTGACCGCCTCTTGCAACGATAAACTCCGCATTCTCGAACAGCTCCTGAAGATGCTCGGAAAGCGCGTTTGCAGACTCCTCTTCGACCGCGTCGCCGTAATACAGATTCACGATCGGGTCCTCGATGTCGCGTTTTTCGATCATGCTTCGGACGATCATTTCGACCGTCTCGTCCACGCTCGCGGAAACAGCGGCGATATCATTATCAACAAGGCCGATGATGTCGCCTTCTTTGATTTCGTTGCCGTTGTAGTGCGTTTCACGAATCGCGTACGTGACGGCACCGGATACGATCTCGCTGACGGCTTCCTGCATGTTTTCCTTATTTTCGTCGAGCGACAGATCCGGATTGAACGCCATTGCCGCCGCAATGCCCTGCGGGATCGTCTTGGTCGGAAGCACGATCACGTTGCAGGAGCAAAGGTTCTGTGCCTGCTGCGCCGCAAGGATGATATTGGAATTGTTCGGAAGAACGAACACGTTCCTTGCGTTGCATTGACCGACCGCGTTCACGATCGTATCAATGCTCGGATTCATCGTCTGCCCGCCGGAGATGATGCGGTCGACCGAGAAGTTGCGGAAGATTTCGTCGATACCGTCGCCCGCGCTGACCGCAATGAGCCCGTATTCCTTTTGATTCCGTTTTTTCTGTTCGATCAGCTGACGGTTCTGCTCGCGCATGTTCTCGATCTTGAGCCGATCCAGTTCGCCGTATCGCATCGCAAACTGCAGGATCTTGCCGGGGCAGTTCGAATGAACGTGGACCTTGACAAAATCGTCTCCCGCCGCAACGACGACGGAATCGCCCACGCGCACAAGATGGTCGCGCAGTTTTTCGAGGTCGTCATCGGAGAACCCGTCCACAAGTCGAACAATGAAGAATTCCGTGCAATAACCGAATTTGATGTCCTCGGTCGAGAAATGGTCCAGATTTGCCCCTTCTTCGGACGGTTCTTCTTCAACCGTGTTCTCTGTTTCCCGATTGGCGTCGGGAATTTCCTCGCCGGTCAGGACCGCTTTGAATCCGCGGTAGACCGTCAAAAGCCCGTAGCCGCCGCTGTCTACCACGCCTGCTTCCTTCAGAACCGGAAGAAGATTCGGCGTATCGTCAAGCGCTTCCTGCCCCACTTCGAGAATATGATCAAAAAACGCTTCCGGGGAGACGTTCTTTTGTTTTTTGGTAAGCGCAAGCGCCGCCTGCGAGATCATGCGGGAAACGGTCAGGATCGTTCCCTCTTTCGGGCGCATAACAGCCTTGTATGCGGCGTTCGTGCCCGTCTCAAGCGCGTCTGCAAGAACCGTGACGTCGATCTCCTTCTGTCCCTTGCATACCTGCTGATATCCGCGGAACAGCTGTGACAGAATGACGCCGGAATTGCCCCGCGCGTTTTTCAGCGCGCCGAGCGAAACGGCATCCATCACCTCGCCGACCGTAACGGTATCCGGCATCGAGCGCAGTTCCTTGATCGCGCCTTGCATGGTCATGGACATATTGGTACCGGTATCTCCGTCCGGAACGGGAAATACGTTCAGGGAATCAATATATGCTTTGTTTTTTTCCAGATTGGCAGCGCCGCCTAAGAACAGGTCCCGTAACAGCGCGCCGCTGATGTTTTGAATGTTCAACGCTCAAACCCTCCGAGATTCGCTTACTGGACGCGAATACTTTCCACAAAAATATTCACGCAGCGGACCGAAACTCCGGTAAGATCCTCAATCCGATAACGCACGTTCTGCTTTGTGTTTTGCGAAACCGCCGGAAGTGACACACCGTATTGGAGCGCGACATGCAGAGAAATATCAACCTGAGAATCGCCGACCTTTTCGACCAAAACGCCTTTTTGCAGATTTTCTTTTCCGAACAGCTCAACGATCGCATCGCCTGTGCTTCTTGCGCACATGCCGACAATGCCGTAATTTTCCACTGCGGCATAACCTGCAATCGTAGCGATCAGATCTTCCGAAACGGAAACAGTTCCCATTTCATTCACGACAGAAACCGCCATGATAGAACCTCCTTTTCCATTCTGTAAAACTTACTGTGTAAAACCGACTTTTATTCTTTTTCTTCCCAAACGCCGTTATGGAACACTTCCTGAACGTCATCGTTATCGTCCAAACGCTCCAGGAACCGCTCGATCTTTTCGATCGTTTCGGGATCGGTAATGTTCGTCGTGTTCTTCGGGATCTGTCCGATCTCGGCGGAAATGAACGTATAGCCGAGTCCTTCCAGTCCCTCGCGGACAGTCGAGAAATCAGCGGGCGCCGTATAAATTTCGAACGCGTCGTCCTGCGCAACAAAGTCCTCTGCGCCGGCATCCAAAGCCTGCATCATGACCTCGTCCTCGTCCATCAGCGCCGTGCGCTCGATCACGATAAGACCTTTCTTATCAAACATCCATGCAACGGAACCGGACGCGCCCATGTTGCCGCCGCTCTTTGAGAAGATATGCCGCATCTCCGCCGCAATACGGTTGCGGTTGTCCGTCAGAACGTTTACGATAACAGCAATGTTGCCCGGACCGTAGCCTTCGTATACGACTTCTTCATAATCGACGCTGTTTCCGTCGCCGCTTGCTTTTTTGATCGAACGGGCAATGTTGTCGTTCGGCATATTGGCAGCTTTTGCCTTTGCAATGACGTCGCGAAGCTTGGAGTTATTCGCAGGATCGGGACCGCCGCCTTCCTTTACGGCAATGGCGATTTCTCGACCGATCTTCGTAAATATTTTACCCTTTTGTGCGTCGGTTTTTTCTTTTTTGTTCTTAATGTTTGCCCATTTGGAATGTCCGGACATATGATTTCCTCCTAATCTTTCTGGATCTATTCAAAGAATCACAGCAATTCTGCCGCTTCTTCATCTAAAACAAATGTTGCGCCGGGATGGAGCCGCAAAGCCGCAAGAGGCGTTTCGGTCAAACTGCCTTTCAGCATGGACCGGACCGCGCCGGAAGCATTTTTTCCGGTTGCGACGACGATCGGGTGTTTACACTGCATCAATGCGTTCAGCCCCGCCGTGATGAACCGGTCACCGTCCATTGCTTCCATGTGCGTTGCCGGGTCCCGATCCGCGTCACGATTCATTAAAAGCGCACCGTCATGCCGAACCGCGATCAGCGCCGCGTCGAGCCCGCCGCCTTCGAATACGGACTGTTCGTACGATGCCGCTGTATCCTCGGGCGTATGGTCAACGGAAAAAGGCACGATATACTGTCTTTCGCTGATATCGGTCTTCGCAAACAGCGCTTTGCCGAGCAGGTTTGCGATCCGCTGTTCTCCGCTGTCGTCGGGCAGGAACTCAAAGAGCTGATAGATCCTGGTATCGTTCCACGCAAGAAGTCCGTTTTCCGTCATCGCGGAGAGCGAATCGAACGTCGGCAGCAGCGTTTCATGATAATCCACGCCGATCGCACAATTCGGTTCCGCAAGGATCTGCGCGGCAATCATGGTGGCTGCGCAGACGCCTACCGTTTTTGTGTCTCGATAAATGAGGATACTCATTCTTTTTCCCCGGCTGTGCACACGGTCTCGATAAACAAAAGGATGTCGCCGTAAACTTCTTTTTTGTTCGTTTCGTTCAGCATTTCGTGCCGACCTTCGGGATACAGCTTCATTGTGACCTTGTGTCCGCTCTTCAAAAGCCATTGATTGACCTGTTTGACGCCTTTTCCCATCGCGCCGACCGGATCGTTCGAACCGGCAAGCAGGAAGATCGGACGGTTCGGAACACGTTTTGCCCAGTTGAGGTTGGACACCTCGCCGAGGCCGGTGAACAGGTCATAGAACGCGCATGACGTGAACACGAATCCGCAAAGCGGGTCTTCGATATATCGATCGACGTTCGCCGTATCGCGGGACAGCCAATCAAACTCCGTTCTCGGATCCTTGAATTTTTTGTTGTATCCGCCGAAACCGAGCTTGTTGAGCTGTTCGTTCGGCTGTCTTCCCCTGCCTTTTTTGATCGCGCTCTTTGCCAGCATCTTCGCGATCGGCAGCGCCGGGTTCGCGCCTGCGGTGCCGGAAAAAATGAACGCATCAAAATCAACGCCCATCCGACCGGCATATGTCCTTGCAAGGAAGCTGCCCATCGAATGACCGAAGAGAATGCACGCAAGGGAAGGATGCTCCTTCATGACTGCGTCATGCATGGTTTTATTGTCTTTGATCAGATTGTCCCAGCCGTCCTTATCGCCGAAATATCCTTTCGGCTGATCCTTGCCGATCGACTTGCCGTGACCGGGAAGATCCATTCCGAATACGAGAAATCCGTTCTCGGCCAGGAACATGGCAAACTCATGATACCGTTCGATATGTTCCGCCATGCCGTGAATGATCTGAACGCATGCGCGCGGATCATCCGGCGCCCAGATCCGATAACGAACGTCACAAATCCCGGTCGATGAGGGGAACTTCTTATCCCGAACGACAATACCCATATGCACTCCTCCGCATAATAGTGATATGTTATCATAACATATATGCAAAAAAAGTGCAAGTCAAAGCTGTATTTTTTCGTCGACGGAAAGCAATTCCGCGTCTGCCGCGTCATGTGAAACGACAACGGCAAGGCGGGCGGTGCGGATCAATCGTGCCGCTTTTTGTTTGTTCTGCTCATCCAGCCCGGTAAAAGGTTCGTCCAATAAGACGACATCGTTTGAAAACGCAAATGCGCGTGCAATCGAAACACGCTGCTTCTGACCGCCGGACAGCTTTCCGGCTTTGATATGCAGCTCGTTTTCCATGTTCAGTTCACAAAGAAGTGCCTCTGCTGTTGTTCGGTCGGACACAAGCGCAACGTTTTCGAGTGCGGTCAAATGCTCCAAAAGGCGCGGTTCCTGAAATACGACTGAAATCTTTCTGTTTGCAAGTCCGACGATACTTCCGCCGTCCGGTTTCAAAAGCCCGCACAAAACGCGCAGCAGCGTTGTTTTGCCGATTCCGGACTCGCCGGAGATCAAAACGATGCCTTCGTTCGGAAGGTTTATATGATCGTTTGCGAACACGACTCTGTCGCCGAGCTTGATCGAGAGGTCCTTGATTTCAATCATATCTCTGCCCTGCCTTCTTCAGCAAAAATCCGAACGCATGCTCCAGCAGTACGGACAGAATGATAACCAGCAGCGTCCATGCGAACAGTTCGGGGGTCTCGATATGGATCTTATGAAACTGCATTTGTCTTCCGATGCCGAGCTTCGGAAGTGCAAGGATCTCTGCCGTGATCACCGCTTTCCACGCAAATCCGAGCGCCGTCGATGCGCTCGCAAAAAAGGTCGGGAGGATCTGCGGCAGGGATACATAGCGCAGTTTTTTCCACGGAGTCAGGTAAATCTTCGCCATTTCCGCAAGCTGCTCGCTTCTGTTTCCGATCGCTTCCTCTGTCGTCTGCCAGATCATCGGGATCACTACGATCATAGCGACAATCACCGGAACAACGCCCGATACGACCGAAACAAGCAGGATCAGCGCAAAAGAAGTGATCGGCGTCGTTTTGATCAGCGACCGCATCGGTTTCAGCAGCCAGTCGAGCACATGAAAATGCGACGTCAGCACAGCGAGCGCAACGCCGACCGCGCAGCCCGAAAAATAGCCGCAAAGGATACGCAGCACCGTCATTCCGATCGACCGCCAGCCCGTTTCCGAGACGACGATCTCCTTCATGGCGCGCAACGTATCCGTCGGCGAAGGCAAAAGCAGCAGTCTGCTGCCGACAAGCATCGACAGCAGCTGCCAGATCAGTATATAAACTGCAATCGGTACGCAGACCTTTATGATTTTAAGAAGGGTCTGCCGCATAATAGAAATCATCACCCGGCATCGCGCCGCCGACCGATTTCGGATTCGCGTCGAACAGCACCTTCAGCATAGCGGAAACGCTTGCCTTCATCTGCGCGCCGGTGATCAGCGTGATGTTGCAGTTCGGGATCGCGCGCTTTGCAATCGGTTCTTTGCCGATGATCCCCTGCTTAACGACGACAGCTGCGGCGTCTTCTTCGGTCACGACCTTCTTTGCGGACGTCTCCGCGTCCGTTAAGAACGCGTCGACCTGCGCCTTGTGCTCCGCAAGATAATCAGTCCGTACAATATAAACGCCCTGAACAAGCTCCGTGTCGTTTTTCTCCGCCCACAGATCGTTGACCTTCAACGCAACGCGAACCTTCTCGTTCTGTGCCGTTGCAATCGAAACGTGCGGTTCCGGCAGAAGAGCGATCTCTGCGCTGCCGTCCGCGAGCTTCGCGATCAGCTCGGCATTGTCCGCAAGGAATTCCACCTTGACAGAATCGGTCAGACCGTTTGCCTCAAGCAGATCATTCAGAACATACTCCGGCGTGCTGCCTTCGCCCGTCGACCAGATGGTTTTTCCGGCAAGATCCGCGATGCTGTTGATCGTTTCGCCGTTTTCCAGCACGTACAGAACGCCGAGTGTATTGATCGCGATCACGTTGACTTTTCCTTCGGTCTTCTGATACAGGACGGACGCAAGGTTGATCGGAACCGCCGCAATGTCCACTTCCCCGTTGACGATCTTCGCCGTGACCTGATCCGGTGCGGTGAACAGCTCCACGCTGTAACGATCCTGCATATCCTGCATCATATAGGCAAGCCCCATACCGGTCGGTCCGGCAAGCGCCGCGACGCGTACGGGTTCTGCGGGCGTCGAAGGCTGTTCGGCGTTCTGCTCGGTCTTTGCGCACGCAAACACAGAAAGCAGCATCAGCATCGAAAGACAAATAACAACGATTTTTTTCATGATTGACATTCCTCCATCAGTTCTATTTCTTTTCCGTTTCTGCGGATTTTATGTTCTTCCTCCAGTGTGTCAAGCGCGCGATACAGCGTTGCGCGGCTGACGCACAGGGATTCGGAAAGCTTTGTAAAACTCTTTACGGTATAGATGCGTCCGTTTGCCTCCGCGGCAAAGAACGTCATGACCCGCGCAGCAACCGAATTCTTGGAAAACGCATCCAGGCGCTTGTTCAGAAAACGGATCCTGCCGTTCAGATAACAGAGATAGTTTCGCAGCACCGTACGGTTCTCGGACAGCAGATTCAGCATCTCCGCCTCCGGGATGTTCAATACGCGCGTTCGTTCCCTGCAGCGAATATCCGTTACGAATGACTCTCCTTCGCCGCAGATCGAAGCGGCGCCGAACAGATCGTTTCGTCTTAAGGTGCTCATATGCATCGAGCCGTCGCTGCTTTCCCGATTCACCTCCGCGCTGCCGCGCAGCAGAATCCCGATCCTGTCCGTCCTGTCGCTTTTCCGGAACAGGTATTCTCCCGCGTTGTATTCGGCAACGGAAACGTCCGCCTCGATCAGCCACGAACGGATCCTGTCGCCCGGCACTCCCCGGAACAGAACGGTCTCACCGAGTTGTCTTGTATAGCGTTCTGCATCTGAAAGTTTGCTCATTTATGGATGTTTCCGTTTCATATGATACAGATATGCTAACATTCATCTTTGCACTTGTCAATATTCGTTTTTAAATATATAATGGATTTATGAAACTGATCAGTTGGAATGTAAACGGGCTCCGCGCCTGTCTGGAAAAGGGCTTCGATGATTTCCTTCGTGCGGAATCACCGGATATTCTCGCGCTGCAGGAAACCAAGGCGCAGCCGGAACAGCTGCACTATACGCCGGAAGGATATCACGCCTGGTTCTTCAGCGCGCAAAAGAAAGGCTATTCCGGAACGGCCGTCTTTGCAAAGGAGCAGCCAAAGGACGTACGCTTCGGCATCGGAGACGACCGTTTCGACGCCGAAGGCAGAACGATTACGCTTTTTTATCCCGGATTTGCCTTCGTAACCGCGTATGCGCCGAATGCGCAGGAGGGTCTGAAGCGTCTGGATTTCCGCACGGACTTCGAAAACGCGATCCGGACGTATCTCACGGAACTCGCAAAAGACGGTCCTGTTATCTATTGCGGCGATCTCAACGTTGCGCACCGGGAAATCGACCTCAAGAATCCGGGACCGAATCGCGGGAACGCCGGTTTTTCCGACGAAGAGCGCGCGTTGTTCGGCACGCTTCTGGACGCCGGATTCGTCGACTCTTTCCGCGTCAAATATCCCGATCTCACCGGTGCCTATTCCTGGTGGAGCTATCGTTTTCGTGCGCGTGAGCATAACGCCGGATGGCGCATCGACTATTTTCTTGTACGCGAACAGGATCGTGAGCGCATCATAGACGCGCGTATCTACAGCAGCGTATACGGCAGCGATCACTGCCCCGTCGGTCTTTTGTGGGAGGGAACATGGAACTGATCCTTGCGTCACAATCACCCCGCCGTCACGACATTATGCGATATATGGGGCTGTCTTTTCGGTCGGAAGTGTGTACGGAGCCGGAGCGGATCCCGGAAGGAGCATCCGTTTCCGAAACCGTGATGCATCTTGCGCGGCAGAAAGCGTCATATGCTTTGCGCCTGCATCCCGACGCCTGTGTGATCGGCGCAGACACGGTCGTCGAGCTGGACGGCGAAGTCCTCGGAAAGCCCGGATCGCCGGAGGACGCCGTGCATACCCTTGCCCGTTTGCAGGGACGGCAGCACGTCGTTTATACTGGTCTTGCGGTTCTGAAAGCAGGCTATGAAGATGTGCGATATGTCTCGACAAAGGTTCGCTTCCGCCCGATGAGTGAAAAAGAGATCAGGTGGTATGTTTCGACCGGCGAGCCGTTGGACAAAGCCGGCTCATACGGCGTACAGGGCTTTGGTTCGGTTTTTGTCGATTCTGTCGAGGGCAATTATTTTAACGTCGTGGGACTCCCCGCTCCGACCCTTTACGAGATGCTGTTGAAAGCGAATGCCGTTACGGAAGATCGGAAATGAACACGATTCTGGAAGATAAGATCGCTCTGCTTCCCGAAAAGCCGGGCGTGTATAAAATGCTGGACGATACCGGCACGGTGATCTACGTCGGAAAGGCGAAGATCCTGAAAAACCGTGTCCGGCAGTATTTTCAATCCTCTAAAAATCACTCGCCGAAGGTCCGCGCGATGGTTTCGCACATCGCCGATTTCGAAACAATTGAAGTGCACAGCGAAGTGGAAGCGCTTTCCCTTGAGAGCAATCTCATCAAGGAATTCATGCCGAAGTACAACATTTTGCTGAAGGACGACAAGCATTTCCCGTATTTTCGGATCGACCTAAAACAGGATTTCCCTCGCATCGAAATCGTGCGGCGTGTCAAGCCGGACGGCGCCGCTTACCTGGGTCCTTATATCGTCGGTCCGTCGGTACAGGAAGAGCTTCGTCTGGTATACGATCTGTTTCCGCTTCGGCACTGCAAAAAGAGCATGGCGCAGATGCAGGCGCGCGGAGAGCGCCCCTGTCTCCTGCATCACGTCGGCAAGTGCTGCGCTCCGTGCAGCGGAACTGTTTCGCGCGAGCAGTACCATGCGTATTTACATGACGCGATGCGCCTTCTGAACGGCAGAAGCGGCGATCTCATCCCCTATCTGACGCAGAAAATGCAGGAGGCGTCCGACGCGCTCGATTTCGAACGCGCGGCGCTGCTTCGCGATAAGCTGAAAGCAACGATCGCGCTTCGGGAAAAGCAGGCGGCGATCAACGCGAATGATCTGATTGCCGACGTATTCGCCGTCGATTCACTGAACGACGCGCGTATGGTGTTTGCGCTGTTTGTTCGCGGCGGCAAGGTGATCGGCACGCACGCATTCCCGCTCGAAGGAGACGGCGAAGACTCTCCCGCGGAATGGCTGCACGCGTTTCTGCTGCAATACTACGGGCAGGAAGGGATCGAGATCCCTCCCCTGATTCTGTTTGCGCAGGAGTGTACGGATCTTCCCGTGATAGAAGAATGGCTCTGTGAACAGAAACGCAGAAAAGTGTCCCTGACCGTTCCGCAGCGAGGCGTCAAGCATCAGCTGACCGATATGGCCCTGCAGAACTGTACCGCTCTGCTTGCGAAAAACGATCAGATCCGGACGCGCGAATGGGAACGCGGCGAAGGCGCGCTTGCGGAGTTATCCGGCATTCTGGGACTTGACGAAATTCCGTCGCGCATCGAGTGCTTTGATAACTCGCATCTGATGGGAACCAATACGGTGGCTTCCATGGTTGTATTCCGGGACGGAAAGCCGGACAAAACCGCTTATCGGCATTTTCGGATCCGATCCGAGGCCGGCGGAGACGATCTGATCGCCATGCGTGAGGTTTTGACACGCCGGTTGTCCGCCGAAGGCGAGCTTCCCGATCTGATCGTGCTTGACGGAGGAAAAACGCAGCTTGCCGTCGGCGTCGACGTGCTTTCTGCGCTGAACCTCTCTCACATCCCGATCTGCGCGCTTGCGGAGTCGGACGAGCTGATCTACCTTCCGGACCAGGATGATCCGATCCTGATCCCGAAGAACAGCGCGCCGCTGCACCTGATCGAGCGTCTTCGCGACGAAGCGCACCGGTTTGCGATCTCCTATCACCGGAACCTGCGCAGCAAAAGTGCTCTGTATTCCGTTCTTGACACAATAGAAGGCGTCGGTGAAAAACGAAAACGCGCGCTTTTCGATACGTTCCTTACGGTGGAACGAATCAAAGCGGCAAGCGTCGAGGAACTGGCAGCCGTAAAGGGAATGACGCTTCCTGCCGCCCGTTCCGTCTTTGCACATTTTCACCCGCTGACGTAAAAAGCCGGTACAACGACCGGCTTGCATGTGTATAAAGCAATCAGAGGATCGGCTCCGTTCTTTATTCTTTGTTTAATTCGCTCTGCAGTTCATTGATGCGCTCGATCGCAAATACCGTAAATTTTTGATGATCCGTATTGATGACCAGCGCGTTTTGCGTGCGCATTCCTCCGCAGGAAACCGTTGTTTTTCCGATTCCGCGGATCTCATTTTTGTTGATATCGAACGGAACCGGCGCTTTCATCGGATTCGGTATGCTGACGCCGTAAACGCGATCCCCGTCAATCACGCAATAGGTATTCTTTGTTGAAATCATGGCGCGTAAGGATCGGTATGCGCTGTAGATCAGAAACAGTATGATCCCGATATAAATGATGCTGAACGGAGTCAGCACAAAAGCGCCTGCTCTGATATAGGGAAGCAGAAACAGAAAAATGATGATGGGAATGCTGATTGCATATCCCCAAAAGGTGATGCGTGTTTGTCGCAGCGCATCTTTGCTGCAGGAAAAACGTTTCTCCATTGTGTAAAAATCGGGAGCGCAAAACGCGCTCCCGTTCCCTTTCGGAATTATTCTTCTTCCTCGTCCTCGCGCTTTGCCTGCTCGATGATCTTCTTTGCCTGCTCGGCGGGAACATCCTCATAGCGGGTAAACTCGCTGCGGAACGAGCCGCGCGCCTGTGTCATGGAGCGCAGGTCGGTCGCATACTTGAACATCTCGGAAAGCGGCGCTTCCGCGACAATCTCGGTGCCGCCGTTACTGGGCGTCATGCCGAGCATTCTGCCGCGGCGGCGGCTGAGGTCGCCCATGATGTCGCCGACGTTATCGTTCGGGACCCAGATGTAGTAGGTGTAGATCGGCTCGGTGAGCGCGGGGTTTGCCTTGACGCAGGCCGCCTTGTAGGACAGTCTTGCGGCGCTCTTGAACGCGACTTCCTTGGAATCGACCGGATGGTATTTGCCGTCATACAGCGTCGCCTTGATACCGACCATCGGATATCCGGCGAGTACGCCGTGAAGCATCGCTTCGCGCAGACCCTTTTCGACTGCCGGGATGTATTCCTTCGGAACTACGCCGCCGACGATCGCGTTGACAAACTCAAAGTCCACGCCTTCGGGCGCCGGTTCAAAGCGCATCTGGACGACGCCGAACTGACCGCTGCCGCCGGACTGCTTCTTGTGCTTGCCTTCCGCTTCCGCCGTGGCACGAATGGTTTCACGATACGGAATGCGCGGGTCGGACAGCTGTGCTTCGACGTTGCTCTTGTTGCGGATCTTCGCGCAGGTAACGTCGAGATGCATTTCGCCGAGGCCCTTCAGAAGGACGTCGCCGGTTTCCGCGTTCTTTTCGATCGCGAGCGTGGGATCCTCTTCGAGGATCTTGTTGAGGCCCGCAATGACCTTATCCTCTTCGCCCTGCTTCTTTGCGGTGACCGCAAGGCTGATGCACGGTTCGGGGAACACAACGGGCTCGATCGTTACAACGTCAGCAGCGTCGCAAAGCGTCTCGTTGGTGTTGGAAACCTGCAGCTTCGGGAGCGCGCCGATATCGCCTGCGTTCAGCTTGTCGACCGCGATCGACTTCTTGCCGCGCAGCATCACGGGCGCGGTGGGCTTTTCGCTCTTTTCCTGGTTTGCGTTGAACAGCGATACGCCGCCGTCAAGCACGCCGCGATGGACCTTTACGATGCTGTACTTGCCGAACTGATCGTTGACGGTCTTGTAGATATGGCAGACCATTTTGCCGTCTCTTCCGAACTCGATCTCCTCGCCGTTTCTGAACGCCTTCGGAAGCTTGGCGTCTGCCGCTGTGGGCAGGTAATGAAGGATGTAATCAAGCAGCGTGGTAACGCCGATATTGTTGAGCGCGGACGTGCAGCAAACGGGCGTGATGTCGCCGTCCAGAACGCCCTTCGAAAGACCCATCAGGATCTGCTCGCGGGAAAGCTCCATGGTCTCAAGATATTCCATCATGAGATCTTCATCCGCTTCCGCTGCCGCCTCGGTCAGCTTCTCATAAAGGTCCTGCGCTTCCGCTTCGAGATTTGCGGGAATCGCGACTTCCTTTTCGCCTTTGCCGTCGAACATCTTCGCGTTCATGTTGACGATATCAACGTAGCCCTTGAAGACGCCGCCTTCCATGATCGGGAGCTGGATCGGAACGACGTTCACGCCGAACTTCTCGTTTACAGCCTGCATCGCTTTTTCGAAGTTCGCGTTTTCGCGGTCCATCTGATTGATGACCATCATGCGCGCCTTGTGCTGTTCTTTGCACATTGCCATGGTTTTTTCCGCGCCGACCGCCGGTCCGGAAACCGCGCTGATCACGATCAGCGCCGCATCGCAAAGTGCCATTGCCGCAGCAACTTCGCCGTAAAAATCAAAGAAGCCCGGTGCGTCGATCAGATTGATCTTGGTGTTCTTCCATTCCAACGGCGCAAGAGCCATATTGATGGAGATGGAACGCTTGACCTCTTCCGGGTCAAAATCCGTCGTGGGTGCATTGTTCGGGAAACGATCGACAAGACCTGCGTTATAGAGCATAGCCTCGGTCAAAGTCGTTTTACCCTCGCCGCCGTGTCCGAAGACGCCGATGTTGCGAATTTCATTCGCGGTGTAGCATTTCATTTGTGTTCCCCCTGTTGGAATTTGGTGGTGAAAATTGAATCCGTTTATACGGACTAACCCAATTTAATCAATTCACTATAACACAAAAAAGTCGATCTGTAAACCTAAACTTTCCATGAATTTGCATATTCTTTTTGAACGTCGGTCAAAACGTCGACTTCCGCGCCGATGCTTCTGAGCTTTTCGTTCGCAACATATGCGTCGATCGCCTCCGGAACGGCATACACGCGCGGCTCACGCGGCGTATGCAGAGCAATCTCCCTTGCGCAAAGTGCCTGGAGCGCAAAACTCATATCCATGATCTCTGCCGGATGTCCGTCGCCGGACGCGAGATTCACGAGACGGCCTTCCGCCAGCAGATACAGCCAGTTTCCGTTATCGAGACGATATCCCGTGATATTCGGCTTCATCTGCCGTATCTCAACGGCGATCTGCTTCAGCCTTTCAACGTCGATCTCTACGTCAAAATGACCGGCATTGCACATCAGAACGCCGTTTTTCATCGTTCGCATGTGTTCTTCCGTGATGACGTCCCGCATGCCGGTGACGGTTACGAATACATCGCCGACCTTTGCAGCCTCTGCCATGCGCATAACGGTGAATCCGTCCATGACGGCTTCGATGGCTTTGATCGGGTCGATCTCGGTGACGACGACGCGTGCGCCGAGGCCTTTTGCGCGCATCGCAACGCCTTTTCCACACCAGCCGTACCCGGCAACGACGACGGTCTTTCCCGCAACGATCAGATTGGTCGTGCGGTCGATGCCGTCAAATACCGACTGACCCGTCCCGTAACGGTTATCAAACAGGTGTTTGCACATTGCGTCGTTCACGGAAAACATCGGAAACCGCAGTGTGCCGTCATTCTGCATGGCAAGCAGGCGGTGAATGCCGGTCGTCGTTTCCTCACAGCCGCCGCGGACCTTCGGGATCAGGTGCGGAAGCTTTGTATGCAGCAAGGTAACAAGGTCGGCGCCGTCGTCGATGATCAGATCCGGTTCGGCAGTCAGAACGCGCATGAGACACTCTTCATACAATTCGGGCGAAGCTCCGTGAACCGCAAAAACCGACATGCCGTCCTTTACAAGCGCAGCCGCAACGTCGTCCTGCGTGGAAAGCGGATTGCTTCCCGTAACAAACATTTCCGCGCCGCCCGCCTGCAGCACTTCACAAAGATACGCTGTTTTTGCTTCCAGATGCACGGACAGCGCGATCCTCAGTCCCGAAAAAGGCTTTTCTTCACGGAATTGCTTTTCAATGCCGTTGAGCAGCGCCATATTGCGGCGTACCCATTCGATCTTGTCCTGTCCCGACGGAAAGAGAGATTCATCAGAAACCAGGTATTGACGTTTTTCCATATCAATCCTCCAAATAAGCGATTGCGGCTTGTAATTGCAGATCCAGTTCAAACGGGATCCGGTCGATCGAGTAGGATTGCGCTTCTTCGGAAAGCTCGATGATCTGATCCGGTATGATCCCGTGATCCTGCACGCAGACGCCGTTCGGCGTGAAATAGGCGTCGGTCGTGATCTTGAGCCACCCCTTCGTTTCCTTTACCTCGAAAAAGCTTTGCACGATCCCTTTTCCGTATGTTTTCGTGCCGATCAGATACGCGGCGTCGTAATCCTGTAATGCGCCTGCGACCAGTTCGCTTGCAGATGCGGAGTATTCATTCACGAGCAGCACCATACGAATATCGAGCCCGCTCTGATTTGTCTTATACTCTACGACGTCGCCGTCCCGCGATCGGAGTGTGGTGACCACATAGTCCTTCGGAAGGAAGATGTCCGCAATGTTGATTGCATCGTAAAGCGACCCGCCGAGATTGTCCCGAAGATCGAACACAAGCGTACGCATCCCCGCTTCGCGCAATTCTTTGACGGCCGTCTGCGTTTCTTCCACACAGGTCCCGTGGAACGTCTGCAGATGGATATATCCGATCGTGTCCGTCAGCATATGATAGGAAACGGAAGGCGAATGTACCTCACGCGCTATGATTTCAAAGGACAGCGTTTCTTCTCCGCGCTGTATGACGAACGAATTGGCAGCGCCGTCCTCCGCCCGAACATTTGCGAGAAAGTCATTCAGGGTCAGCCCTTCATATCCCGTTCCGTTGATTTCACGAATCAAATCGCCCGGTTCTAAGCCCGCTTCGCTTGCGGGCGTATCTTCATATACGTCCAGGATCTCGACGTCGCCGTTTGCATTGATCTGCGTCAGAATGCCGATGCCGATAAACGTCCGATCGTTCTGCTTCGTCAACTCGGCATATTCCTCTTCCGTGTAATATTCGGCATATGTATCCCCGGTCGCAGCCGCGAGTCCTTTCAGCGCGCCGTCCGTCAGTTGTTTCTCATCCGCCTCATAGTAGAAATAATGCTCGCGAATGAGATCTCTGAGTTCGCGGACGGCCTCGATAAGATCGCCGTCGTCTCCTGCGTATTGTTTTTTTGCAGCAGACCATGTGACGGCATAGACGATGCTTGCCGTCAGCGCAATGACGATCAGAAAACAGCAGACAAGAAGGATCCGTTTGCCGATCCTGCTCTCCTGCTTTTCCGTTTCTGTTACTACCTGATTTGTTTGTTCCATACTTTTCCTCGGATTCCAAAAGAAGCTGTGAACTTTTGATTTCTCACATTCACAGCTCAAATCTGCTGATCGTTCTGTTTATCACGCCGTATAGGCTTTCAGAAATGCGGGAAGCTGTTCCGGCGCGCATGAAAGCGACAGAACAAGTTTGATCCCGTGCGTTTCCGAAAATGCATCGAGACGCTCGAACATTTCTTTCAGCGAATCGAGGTCATGATGAACAAGATGCATAAAGCTGTCGATCACAATATACTCGAGATCATGGTCAGACGCTGCGATGCCGCAGAGAAAGCCGTAAAACATCTTCGGTCCCGACAGGGCATATTCCGTTGCGTTGATAAACCGAACGGAAAGATTGAGATCGAACATGTATCGCTCGTCTTCATCAACGAATACGACGCTTCCCTTTGCCTGCTCGGCAGCCTGATTGGCAATTTCAAGGATCTTTTTGGTTTTTCCCGATCCCTTTTCACCGAAAATAAGCTGAATCAAATCCCTACCTCCTATTTTGATTATAGTATAGCGAAAAACATCGGCGGTTGCAAGCTCGATTCCGATCAACCGAAATACGAACGCATCCAGCGATAGCGCGGATCTTCGCGCCAGCCTTCCTCCGTCTCGTTTCGCGTCGTATAATTGCAGACGCAATCGGGAAGCGCGGCTTTCACGGCCGCTGCCTGTTCGCGCGAGAACGGGTTCATGGCATACCAGAGGCGTTTAACGCCGGTGAGTTCGAACAGCGGCGTGAGATCCGAAGCGCCGACGTTGCAGACGTTCACGTCGACCAGCGACGGCATCTCCGTCAGCGGTGAAAGATCGGGGATCCTGTTCATGAACAGCTCGATGTATTCGAGATCCTTCAGCGTGGTAAGCGCGGAAATATCCGTGATCTTATTGTCCGCAAGGATCAGGATTTTCAGCTTCGTCAGCCCGGCGATCACTTCGAGATCGCTGTTCGTCAGGTAGTTGTGCCCGAGATCGAGCGCCTCAAGGTCTGTGCAGTATTTCAGCGCTTCGATATCGCCTTCGTTGAGACGCACCGCTTTTTTGACGGACTCGTTGTATGCGTCCGAAGACTTCGGGTTGGTATATTTGGACGGATTCTTGGTCGAGAAGCCGACGGCGTCGGTGCGCAGCCTGCGCTTTCCGATCACAATCGTCCAGACAAATTTAATATCCGGATGCGCCTCGCACAACGTTTCCATTTGTTCGTTTGTCAGCCCGCAATCACACAGGATCGCCTTTTGCAGGAACGGCAGCTTTTGCAGCAGCGCTTCCACCTCTTCCGTTCCCGTCAGGTTGGTTTTCGAAAGGTCGATCTCCTCCGTCCCTCCGTCAAAGGTTTGCCCGAAAGCGGTGACCGGTCCGACGAAAAGCACATCCGGAAACGCCGCCGCCAACGCGTTTGTATCGTCGGCGTCCATGTCGGCGGGAAGCGCTGCCGTGCGGAGATGATGAAATGCGGGGAGCCGTTTCATCAGTTCGTCTGACGAAAGTCCGGAAAGCGTCCGCAGGTCAAGAAGCTCGGTTTCGGAGTCAAACCGCGCCGTTCCGACAGCAATGTACCGACGTGCCGTCAGATCCGGAAACGCCTGCAGGAATGTGTCGACCGTCGCATCGCTCCAGCTGCTTTCGCGCAGATCGACGGTCTTCAGATTCGGAAAGGCATGCAGGATCTTCGTCAGTTCCTCCGCATTTGCGTTCGATGGAACAATCAGCTCCTCACTCATTTCGTCGATCGAACGATCGCCGAGCAAAAGCGAATAATGCACCGTGACGTCGGGATGCGATCCGCGGAACGCCGCAAGCGCCTCATATGCGGTGCTGCCCGACGCATCGACCGTGCGCAAATGCGCAAACGCATTCAAAAGGCTGACGTCTTCCTCGGATGCATGCGGCAGTGTCAATTCTTCGGAATCGCTGCGAAACACGCCGTCCGACAGCATCTGATTCCATATGATCCGGCAGTCCGGCAGTATTTGCGCGATCTGTTCGATCTCGGAATACGGCGTATACGGGAGCGCCGTCAGATCCAGCAATCGCAGCGACTGCATCCCGCGCAGCGTTTCAAGGTCCGGCATGCCCTCTTCCTGCGTAACGGTCCATTCGGTTTTCGGAACCGTGACAACGTCCTCCTCCGGTTCTGAAGCGTATGAAACATCTGACTGCGACGACGGAACAGACGTCGCGGCGGCAGACGGTGATTCGGTTTGCGCCGGCTGTTCCCGGCATCCGAGCAGCATCGCAAGAAGCAGACAGCAAATCAGAGTACAACGTTTCACAGAATCATCTCCTTTTGCGAACGATCATCAGCAGGATCAGCAGCAGTACGAGCAGCAGCACAAGTCCTCCTCCGATCAGGAGGAGCGTGCCGGTCTGTAATTCCGGTCCTTCCGTTTGGGGCGGTTCCGTCGGAAGCGGCGTTGCCTCTTCGGCCGGTTCCGGCTTGAATGGCGCCTGCGTCTCCGATTCAATGACGGTAAGCTCGGTTGTCGGCGGCTCCGATTGCACTGCGGGCGGCTGTGTCGGCGCCTCGGTCGGCTCCGCCGTCGGCGTAGGCTCCGGTGTCGGTTCCGGCGTGGGCTCCGGCGTCGGTGTTACGGAAAGAAGAAAAGGATCAATATGCTCAAACATGTCGTTCACGCCCGGCGTATCCTCGCCGACTGTCGTATAAGCAAGTCCGAATTCGGCGATGCTGTATTCCGTTTTCGATACGTGGTGATTGTCCTTTTTTGTCTGCGACGCATGGCACAGAAACGCCTCCGTCGCAGCCTCGAACGCAGTTTTTCCGTTCAGTGCTTCAATCGGGCGATCGACGTCCAGCGTGAGCTTGTTCTCCGCATACAGATGGATATACAGTTTCTTGACTTCCCAAGGTTCGGACGCGGGATACCCCTTCGGCTGATAGTCGGGATCCGCCGCAAGCGGAACGGCAGCCAGTATGCCCTCGGAAAGCACTTTATGCTGCCAATGACCGTATTCTCCGTTCAGATCCTGCGTGACCACGACTTCCGGACGATACCTGCGGATCTGTGTGACGGCATACCGCGTCACATCGTCTGTCGTAAACGTATGATGAAACTTATCGTAGTAATCCTGCGGGATATCCGGGAACCCGCCGAATACGGGCTGTGTTTTGATACCGAGTATCCACGAGCTGTTCAAGTCCTCCTGCCGGCGCTGACGCTGCAGCTTTTCCGGAAGCTTCGTGCTCATGATCATTGATACGCCGGTCAGTCCGCGGTCGGCATCATACAGCGGATAGACTGCGCCCAGGAACAGGACGTCATCGTCCGGATGCATGGCAAACGTCATATAATCCGCCTTATCCGTGCTCGGCGCAAATGCGTGATAATCCGATACTTCGCCCCTGCCGTAGGCATACAATGAACAGAGCGCGCAGTTGTCGGCATCCGCACGGATCGAAACCTTTCGCGTTTCCGGAAGTGTTTCGATCAGATTGTTGTACAAAAGAACGCCCGGCTCCTCCGAAAGCAGCTGTCCCGAGCCGTCGGACTGCATGACCGTATATGCAACCGGCTCGTAGTAAAATGAGATGAATACGGAAGCCACCGGAACGGAATCGTCCCATTGGATCGACAGCGTCCTGCCCTTGTTGATACGCTGCGCCGAATCAAAATCCGCGTCGGTCAGTCTCTCTGTGTGAACGGTGAAATCACCGGTATACCTGCATTGACGGGAAAGGTTTTCCGCGGAAACATTCTCGCCGTAGGTGTTTTGCGGCAGTACAAACGAGACCGACATCGCAGCCAGGATCAGGATGGTCAGCAATTTCCGAATACGACTGCGCATCGGTTACCTCTCAAATCCGAGTTCCGTAAGTAACTGATTAAAATGACGATCGGTCTCTTCCGTCTGCTGTGCCTCCTGCAGGTACTCCGGCAGTTCATCAAACGGAATACGGAACGTATCCTTCCAGTATTCTGCTTTTTTTGTATTTCGTCCCGTATTGTCAAAGAAGGCATCCATCGAGAAGAAGTCCCTCCCGCGAACCGTTTTGAACGTCAGAATCAGGAACGTCAGATCCGGCGCGCACATTTCGTATGTGAGATAGGCGTCGTCCGTGCCGTCTCCGTTCCTGTCGAGACGATCGACAACCATCTGATAATGTCCCGTGCCTGTTTTGATGATGTCACCGGACTCCGCGCGGTCATAGCTGATTTTGTTGTCACGCGAACGCTCGCGTTCGCCGAGCGTACCGATCGCCGAATTGACTTCCGAAACAAGATTCAGTCCCGCTTGTTTATATGCCCAGACGATGCTCGCAACGCATTGCATACCGGTATAATAGTATGTGCCGTTCGCATCCGAAGTCGGGTTGTCCAGCTTGGATCCCCATTCCGGATTGACGCCCCAATCCCTCGCCGCCTGATATGCGCCGTGTCCCTGATAGACAATGGATAATCCGTAGTCCGCCATATGTGAAATCAGCGAAACGCCTGAGGTAACGGCGCCTGCGCGAGTATAAAGTCCCGCCGCGACGATATCCCGGCTGATCACGCGATTCATGTCGTCGATCGTTACGTTCTCGTTTGCCAGAAGGGATCGGACCGAAGTGCGCACGTAGTCGACTCCCTCCGCGCGGATCGGGTAACGGAAGCCGGAAACGACGGTCACGTCGATCGGTTGATACGCTTTGCCCTCCGCGTCACGCGTGTGGAGCGTATAATCACCGTCGTATTTGAATACGCGCAGAATCTCCGTCGGCTCGCCCGACTCGCTGACGTCAAACCAATCGCGCGAGTTTTCGGGCGGCGTAAGACCTTTCAATGTAAAGCAGTATTGCTGCAGTTGTCTGCCGTCCTTTGCCGTCGCTTCCACGACAGCGCCGCGCACAGAAACGCTCAGATCATCGTTTTCGGCAAGGAACGTCACCGGAACGCTGCTGTGTTCGGTATACAAGATCAGGTCGTCACGGATCAGCTTGAAATCATCGGCTTTCATGACGTCCATCTTGGAATAATACGTCAGCTTGACAACGTGTTCCTCATCGACATGCAATTCCACGCCGGTCTGATCCGACGTAAACGTTCCGGTATGTTCTTCATCCTCCGACGCGACGACGTACGTTCCGTCGTTTCTGAGCGTAAGGGAAAACGGCATGTCCTCGATCGTCCATACGCCCGCGTACGGATTCGGTTCCGGCGTCGGCGTCGGTTCCGGCGTCGGCGTTGCCGTGGGCGCCGGCGTAGGAGCGGGCGTTTCGATCACAACGACGGCAACCTGTTCCTCTCCCGGCGTTGCTTCCGCGGAAACATCACTTTCCGGAACGAAAGACGAAACCGACGAACCGGAAACGACGGAATCCTCCACTGCGCCCGATCCGGTATTTGTCGTTTGTCCGTCCCTGCATCCGGCGGTCAGAAAAAGAACGGCAAGAAGTACTATGATAAAATGAATTTTATGACGCATACATTTCTCCTTGTATCACAGTATACATCTTTTTTTGCGTTTTGTCCATGAAAAAAACGGGAGATCTCTCCCCCGTTCATTCAATCACGATTTATTCGGCTTTCAGAAGGAACGCGCGGTATGCCTTGAACGCTTCATAGAGATCCGCTTTGGAAATGATTTCCCAGGGCGCATGCATGGACAGAACGGCAACGCCGCTGTCGATCACTTCCATGCCGTATTCCGCGCAGATATACGCGATCGTTCCGCCGCCGCCCGCGTCGACCTTGCCGAGCTCCGCCGTCTGATAACGCACCTTTGCGTCGTCCATCCATTTGCGGAGCTTTGCCATATACTCCGCGTTTGCGTCGTTGGAACCGCTCTTGCCGCGTGCGCCGGTGTACTTGTTGAAGCAGACACCCTGTCCGAGGAACGCGCTGTTCTTTTTCTCAAATACGCCTGCAAAATTCGGGTCGAAGCCCGCGCTGACGTCGCAGGACAGCATGTGCGCGTTCGACAGCGCGCGGCGCAGTTTCAGCTCGGAATACTCGCCGATGAGATTCATGACTTCCGCAACGGTGTTTTCAAAGTACTTCGCGTGCATGCCGGTCGCGCCGACGGAACCGATCTCTTCCTTGTCCGCAAGGATACAGCAGCAGGTTGCATCGGGTGTATTCCGAACGTCGAGCATCGCCTTGATCTGCGCAAACGCGCAGACGCGGTCGTCGTGTCCGTAACCGATGATCATGCTGCGGTCCAGACCGAGCTCACGGCATTTGCCTGCCGGAACGACTTCGATCTCGGCGGAAAGGAAATCTTCTTCCTCGATGCCGTATTTGTCCTTGAGGATCTTCAGCATATTCGCCTTGACGGGTTCCTTTTCCTCATCCTTCAGCGGCATCCCGCCGATGATGACGTTCAGGTCCTCTCCTCCGATCGCTTCGGATGCTTTCTTCTGGAGCTGTTCTGCGGAAAGATGGATCAGCAGGTCGGAGATGCCGACGACGGGATCGCTCTCGTCCTCGCCGATCACCACATTCACGACCGTTCCGTCCTTTTTCGCAACGACGCCGTGCAGTGCAAGCGGGATCGTGACCCACTGGTACTTCTTGATGCCGCCGTAGTAATGCGTATCGAGATACGCAAGGCCCGAATCCTCGTACAGCGGATTCTGCTTCAGGTCCATGCGCGGAGAGTCGATATGCGCGCCGATGATGTTAAAGCCTTTTTCCATCGGTTTTTTACCGATGATAAACAGCATGATGGCCTTTCCCATGCAGTCCGCGTAGACCCGGTCGCCCGCATTGAGCTTACCGTTTTGCGCGATGATTTCCTTGAGATCACGATAGCCGGCCGCTTTTGCGCGTTCGATCGCGCCGATCACGCATTCCCGTTCGGTCTTGCCCGCGTCCAAAAAGGCGCGATATTCCTTTGAAACGGTTTCGAGCTTTTTAAGTTCGGTCTTGTTGTAGGTGTTCCAAGCAACAGTTCGTTCCATATATGCCTCCGATTCATTTTTTTGTATTGTAACACGAATCGTCAAATGAATCTACTGTTTTATACAAGAAAAATCATATAATTCTTATTTTCACCCGGGAAAAGCCAAAACCGCCGCATACGTGCCCGGCGATCCGCATATTTCGCCTGAAGACCGCAAGCATAAGAAAAACCCCCGAAAAACGAATTTTTCGAGGGCTTTGGTCTGGGTGAGAAGATTTGAACTTCCGGCCTCTTGAACCCCATTCAAGCACGCTACCAAACTGCGCTACACCCAGATATCGGAACCGAATGCTATATTAGCATCCGGTTCTGCGTTTGTCAAGTGAAAAATACTTTTTTACGGAATATTGATCGAATCCGTAACAGGGTTTTCCGAACTGCTCATATCATCTACCATATCTTTTGTAGAGCCGAAAATGTGCAGGATATCGTTCGTTACATCGGTGACCCAGTCCGAAATCGGTCCCTTCAGTATACCCTTTTCATTCATAAAATAGAGCAGTGCGCATGCCAGCACGACCACTACGACAATAATCCCGATCAATCGAAACAGCGTTTTCATAAAAGTGTCTCCTTTCTGTTCCTGTCAGCCGATATCCATGCATTCCGTCTCGGATATCGCTTTTTGTATCATCGGCTCGAAGTCCACAAGCGCTTCGCTTTCTCTGAGCTTGTCAAGCTTCGGTTTTGTGACGGGATGCTTCGGCACGAATACCGTGCAGCAATCTTCGTACGGCAGGATCGAAGTCTCGAACGTGCCGATCTTCTCCGCCTTTTCAACGATCTCTTCTTTATCAAACCCGATCAGCGGGCGGAACACGGGCATGCTGACCGCATCGTCCGTGACGCAAAGCGATTCGATCGTCTGACTTGCGACCTGTCCGATCGACTCGCCGGTGATCAGTGCCTGCGATTCGGTGCTCTTTGCAATGCGCTCCGCGATTTTCATCATCAGGCGGCGCATCAGAACCGTCGTTTCGGTAGAAGGGCATCGGTCGTAGATCGTCATCTGGATCTCCGTAAACGGTACAAGATACAGATGGATCCTGCCCGCATAGCGCGATACGATCTTCGTAAGCTCTATGACCTTATCTCTGGCGCGCTCGCTCGTATAAGGATAGCTGTAAAAATGCACCGCGTCCAGCATGACGCCTCTTTTTGCGATCATATATCCGGCAACGGGGCTGTCGATGCCGCCGGAAATGAGGAGCATTGCCTTTCCGTTGGAACCGACGGGCATACCGCCTGCGCCGAGGATCTCGCCCGTAAAGATAAACGCGCTGTTTTGCCGGACCTCCACCGTGACCGAAAGCTTCGGATGATGTACATCCACTTTCAGATTCGGATACGCTTCCAAAAGCTCGTGCCCGAGTTCTTTGCAGATCTGTTCGGACGTCATCGGAAAACGCTTGTCCGACCGGCGTGCAAAGCATTTGAATGTCAGACTTTCCGCCGCTTCCGCTGCTGAACGCACTTCGCCGATCGCAGCTTCTTTGATCGTTTCCCATGATTTCTCCACACAGCACGCTACGCTGACGGAATGAATGCCGAATACGCGGCAAAGCCTGTCCGTGCAGTCGGAGATCCGCTCCTCCGGGATCCCGTAAATGAAAATACGACCCTGTTCGCGCTCGACCGACGCTTGCACGGGATTCAGCGCCTGCTTGATCCTCGTAACCAAAAGACGTTCAAAGAACGGACGATTCAATCCCTTGAGGTGGATCTCCGCATATCGTACAAGAATAACCCTTTCCATGCCTATCTCCTTTGATATCTGCGTAAAATACGAAGCTGTCCTTCGATCGCGTTTGCGGCAGCGTCCGCTTCCTCCTCCGTATTGAACGGGCTGAAGCTGAAACGGATCGCGCCCTCCTGCCTTGCGCCTGTGATGCCGACCGCGTTCAGAATGCGGTTTTTGCCCTGCTTTTTTGACGAACATGCGGATCCGGTCGACACAAGAACGCCGCAGCGTTCCAACGCATGCATCAGAACCTCTCCCCGCACACCGAGGAATGAAAGGTTCAAAATATGCGGAGCGCCGGTATCCAAAGACGGTCCGTTCAATACCACGTCCGGAAGCGTTGAAAGATTGCGATACAACCGTGTTTTGACTCGCAGCATCTGCGCGTGCCACGCCGCTTCGTTTGCATGGTACGTGCGCAGCGCCGTATCAAAGCCGAGAATGCCGGGCACATTTGTCGTTCCGCTCCGGAGATTTCTTTCCTGACCGCCGCCGATCTGACCTCCGGCAAACCGTATGCCGTTCCTTACATATAAAAAACCGACGCCCTTCGGCGCGTGCAGTTTGTGCGCCGAAACGGAATACAGATCGACCGGAAGCTTTCCCGTACGGATCTTCATGAACGCCTGCACGCCGTCCGAATGGATGATCGCGTTCGGCGAGAGCGCGCGTACTTTTGCGGCGATCCGATCGAGATCGTTTACGCTCCCGAGCTCGTTATTGACATGCATGATACTGACAAGAGACGTTTCGGGCGACAGAACCTCCGCAAGGCGGTCGACGTCAACCGTTCCGTCCGGGCACAGCGGCGTGTAAAGGACTTCCGCGTCAAACAGCTTTGCCGCGATATTGACGGTTTCGAACACGGAAGGATGCTCGACTGCCGTGGTTACAACGGTCGATTTCCCGCGCACGCCGCGCAGCGTACCGAACACGGCAGCGTTGTTGGATTCCGTTCCGCCGGATGTATAGATAAGTTCTGCCGGCGATGCGCCGAGCATGGATGACGCGAAGCTTCTTGCCTGCGCAACCGTCTTTTCTACCGAAAAAGCAGCGCCGTATGCCGCCGCGGGATTGTAGTATTCATTTGTCATTGCCAGGCACGCGCGCTCTGCGGCTTCGGGCAGCGTTTGCGTCGTTGCGCTGTTATCGAAATAGATCATTCTGATTCCTTCCGTTTCATATCCTGATACTGTTATAGTATTCCGAAAGGTCCGGATTCGTAACCATTTATACCACAAGCAAGTAAAAAAAACATGCAAATCGTAAATTGTTTACATATTCGTCACTTCTCTGTGAAATTTTATGCTATAATAGAAATCAGTAAATCCCGAATTAATGTAGGAGGTATATATATGATTTGCAAAGAGTGCGGAGCATATAATCCCGATCATGCAACATTCTGCAAGGTCTGCGCCGCAAGTCTGAAAGAAGACGCCGCGCCCAAGCCGATTGAAGAGGAGCCGCAGCCGACCAAACGGTTCAGCCGTCCTTCCTGGATGGCCGCCGAGCAGTCGGAGCCGGTTCACGCGCCCGTAAAGGAAACAGCCGATCCGGTCGACGAAGCAGAAGATGCGAAAGAAGTTGTTGAAGAAATCGTTGAGCCGGCAAAGGCCGCTCCGGTGCAGGAGGAAGAAACGCCGGTTCCCATCTGGTCTCCCTCACGTTCCCGCATGAGACCGGAACCGAATGACATCGACGACGAAGAAGAGAAAGAAGAATCTTCGGAGACCGAAGAATCCGAGGACGAACCCGAGAGCATCTATAACGACGAAGAAGCGCTCGACGATGAAGACGACGCCTTTGAGTATGAGCCCACTCCGCCGAAGCGTAAGCAGAGTAAAAAGAAGGATAATACCATGTTCACCGTTCTGCTGATCGCGATCATCGTCGTGATCGTCGGTATTCTTGTGTTCGGCGGTTATTGGCTTTTGAAGGGTCAGCTGAACTGCGGCAAGTCTCCCGACAGGACCCCGGAAGCGGAACAGACAAGCACACAGCCGAGCGAGCAGGACAACACGCCTGCGGAGCCTGCGACCACCGAAGCACCCGCTCTGGACGCAAAAACGGCACAGCTGCAGGAAATGATCGATGAAAAGGGAAACGATGTAATTGCGATCACCGTTGTCATCCCCGCCAACTCGACCGTTACGATCAATTTCCCGAATCAGCCCGATTATACGTTCACGAACAGCGAAGCGAAGGACCTTACCCGTAAGGTGAAGATCCCGGTTGAGGTCTTCTATCCGAACACGCCGCTGGAAGATCCCACGGTCGTATTCCAGCCCGAGATCACGATCACGGGCAGCGACGGTTCTTCTTATCAGGTGAACTGTCCGACGTTTACGCGTACGTTCCCGAAACTCGAGATCACCGTAACTGAGCCGATCCCCGAAGGCGACGAGCCTTTCATGGCGCCTGAGAGCAATATTGTTTCGCTGCAGGGCGTTGTAAGCGATCCCACCGCGGAAGTTTCGATCAACGGCGTCGGTACAGTCGTTTATGTCGGCGGCAAGTTCATGTATGATTACAAATTCGCCGATACGGCAACCGAGGATACCGTCGATACCATTACGATCACCGCAACGAAGAATAACTGCGTCGGCGATACGAAGGAAGTCCAGGTGCACGCCTATAAGTTCATTCCCGAACCGATGAAGCTTGAAGTCCGATCCGAAGGCTCCGCGCTGCGTGCGGATAAGAGCGGCAAGCTGACCGTAACCGGCACGACACTTCCCGGCGCGACGCTGACGGCGACAAGCGATAACGCAACCAATGTTCTGTGCGGCAGCGTTGCCGTTGACGCCGAAGGCAACTTCTCCTTCCAGATCACGACGGAGGAATCCTTCTACGGCATGTCCGCCATCACGCTGAACGCGGAAAAAGAAGGCGCGGAAAGCGGCTCCGTGAAGTTCACGGTCACCAAGGGCTTTGCGGACAAGGAAGCGTTCCTGAAGTACTACAACAGCAGGCACAGCTACCTTGAGATTCCATCCAAGATCACGCTCGACGTTCTGCTTGCAAATCAGACGCAGTACGCTTCCAATGATTACGGCTTCCGCATTACGGCAACCGTCGTGGAAGTCATCACCATCGACGGCGATACGATCGTCAAGATGTCCATGAACAAGACGAACGAAACCGTATACGTCCATAATCTCAGCGATAAGTGGACGCCCGGTGAGAACGTCGGCGCAAAGTACAACGTATACGGCAACTTTGTGGGGTCCTACAGCGATACCGGCTGCTGCGAGTTCTACGGCTGGTTTGCGAAAAAGGCATAATCCTTGACCATGCGTATCTGGGCAAAGACAATTCAGCATCAAAAAATCAAAACAGAGGTCGTGCGGGAGTTCGCTCTCGCACGGCCCTCTGATATAGAAGGATGGATGCCGGTCCTGCACGAGCTCTGTCAGGCGCTCGACCTTGCGAGGCCTGTCATTCTCAATAAACACGTCCGCGAGCTCGACCAATTCTCCCATACGATCTTCAAACAAAGCGACTTCATGGAACCGATCTTTTTTGATCGGTTTGAAATCGAAATATTTCCAGAAAAAAAGGAGCATGAAATCTTTTGATCGCATCCATACTATCGGTGTGAAAGGAGTGATTTCATGAATATCGTTGCCTTGATCCTGATGATCGTCGGTGCGTTGAATTGGCTGCTTGTCGGTCTTTTCAATTTCAATCTCGTAACCTGGATCTTCGGAGCCGGATCGGTCATTTCGATCATTCTCTATATTCTTGTCGGTCTCGGCGGAATCTGGGGGATCATCATGCTGTTTCAGCATAACGTCCGAAAAACAACCTTTATGCACGACGATGCATAACGACATTAAGAAGCCTTGCGGCTTCTTTTTTTGTACTGGATTTTTCCTTTCATTTCCTTTATAATGTTGTATCATATCCGGAGGTGGCTATCATGGATTGGATGAAGGAAACGAATGAGCAGCTGAAACACGGCGCTTTTCTGATGGCGGACGGCAATCCCATGACGATCGGTTGGGGACAGTTCGGCATTCTCTGGAACAAACAGACCTTCTCTGTTTATGTGCGGCAAAGCAGATATACACACGCGCTTCTTGACCGTGCTTCGACGTTTACAGTCAGCGTACCGAAATCGGGTACGATGAAAAACGAACTTGCTTTCTGCGGCACCAAATCCGGCCGCGATACGGATAAAATGTCCGCGCTGCATGCTTCGCTGTCTCCTGCCGCATACGGCGGGCAGGACGGTTTTGCCGGCTGTCGGTTTCATATCGAATGCAGGATCCTGTTCCGCACGGATCTGGATGAGCATTTGCTGGAGGATCAGACGCTTCTGTCACGGTATTACGCCGACGGCGATCCGCACACAATGTACGTCGGTGAGATCCTCGGCGTGCGGGAGGAGAATCCATGAGACGGGTGATCCTCTGCCTCCTCTGCCCCATCCTGCTTTTGGGATGTGCAAAGCTTTCGCAGAACGTGTATCACGGCGATTACTTTTCCGCAGCTTTACCGGAGCCGTTTGAACCGGTTGCGGATTCCTCGGTTATTTGCTTCGCGCCGTACGGTGATCCGCTGCTTTCAAGCTCTGTCACGTTTTCGGCGACAGAACGGAACTGGTATTTTGACAGCTTTACGGAAGAGGAATACGAGGAATCGCTGAAAGCGCTGTGTGGATATGAATCGTTGAAAGTCGTTCGGTTTGAACAGCGGCACGTCGGCGGATACGATGCCCGCAGGATCGCCTGCAAAGTATCCGTTGATCAGGGAGTGCACGATCTGATCATCTATGCCGTCAACGCCGACCGGACGTATCTGTTTACGCTGCTGAACCGTGACAGCGACGATTATATCTCCGCTTTTGATTCTATGATATCAACCGTACGTTTTACGGAGGGCGCATGAAAAACATTGCTTTGATCACCGGCGCGTCCGGCGGGATCGGTTCGGCGATCGCAAAACGGTTTGCGGAATCCGGCTTTGCCGTCGTGCTGCAGTATCGGAACAACAAAGAGTCCGCCGAGCATACCGCAGCGGCGTTTCCCCTCGGGACGGATCACCTGTGTATTCGCTGCGATCTGACCGACCGGATCGAAACGCAGGATCTTGTTTCCGAGATCCATAAACGATTCGGCACGGTTTCCGTTCTCGTAAACTGCGCCGGGGTCGCGCTTCCGCAAAAGCTCTTTACGGATACGACGGATGAAGAATACGATCTGATCTTCGATACGAACGTTCGCGCCATGATGCGCCTTACACGGCTTCTCGTTGATGAACTTCGGCAGAATCACGGCGCGATCGTCAATCTCTCGTCAATGTGGGGCGTTGCCGGCGCGTCCTGCGAGGTTTTGTATTCCGCATCAAAGTCCGCGGTGATCGGGTTTACGAAGGCGCTTGCAAAGGAGCTTGCGCCGTCCGATGTGACCGTCAATGCCGTTGCGCCGGGGCTGATTCCCACCGCGATGAACGCGCATCTTTCCCCCGCCGACCTTGAAGCGTTCCGCCTGGATACGCCTCTGAACAGGCTCGGTACACCGGAGGACGTTGCGGAAGCCGTATTCTTTCTTGCCAACGCGCGTTTTATCACCGGGCAGGTCCTTTGCTGTGACGGCGGAATCACGATCTGAATTCTTACAGCAAAAGGCGGTCGGATCAACTCCGACCGCCTTTTCCGTCTATTATTCAGGAAACGACCAGCCCTGCGCCGATGATCCCCGCGTCATTTCCCGCAGAGGCAACCACGATTTCGGGGCACGTCTCAAAGAAGCATTTCCTCTCCACGTCTGCACGCAGCGGCTCTAACAGAAAGCTTCCCGCGCCGCTGACGCCGCCGCCGATGGCGATGCGTTCCGGATCTAACAGATTCACGACGGAAGCAATATAGCTGCCGAAATCGTCGATATACGCGCGAAACAGCGTCAGCGCCTGTTCGTTGCCTTCTTTCGCCGCTTCGATCACTTCTTTTGCCGTCGCTTTTCCGAACGCTGCGCCGTCCTTGCAGAGGCGCGTTGCGGAGCAATAGGTCTCGGCACAGCCTTTGACGCCGCAGGAGCACTGACGTCCGCCGTTACGGAGCACCATATGTCCCGGTTCCGTACCGTTTCCGCGTCCGCCGCGGAACAGCTCGCCGTTCACGATCAAGCCGCCGCCGATACCCGTTCCGATGGTGATCAGCATGGATGTTTTCGTGCCGGAAAGCGCGCCGACCCGATGCTCTGCAAGCGTTGCCGCATCCGCGTCATTCATAAGCTCGACAGGCTTATTCAGCGTTTCGGAAAGCAAAGCCGCAAGCGGCGTATGATGAAATCCGAGATTGTGCGCATCGATCACGATTCCATCCTGCGGCGAAACACTGCCCGGAACCGCGACACCGACGCCTTTGATCTCGCTTTCGGCAACCGATGCCTGTGCAAGAAGCGTGCGGTACAAACCGGCGCACGCCGCGATCACTGCGCCGACGCCTTCTCCGCGCGGAAACTTTACGGAATCCTTTGCAATCAGCCGATCCTGTTCGTCAATGATGCCGGCGGCTATATTGGTTCCGCCGATGTCGTATCCGAATCGCATCATGCGTTTTCCGCCGCCCTTTCCACGGCAAGCGCAAGCTGATCCGCACAGGATGTTCTGCTCGATCCGCAGGTGTTGCCTTTCAGAATCTGCACCAATCTGTCTTTTTCCATTCCCTCAACGAGCTTGCCGATCGCTTTCAGATTCCCGTTGCAGCCGCCTGTGAATACGACATTGTGTACCTTTCCGTCTACCAGATCAAAATCGACTTTTGATGAGCAGACGTTATTGACTTTCATCGTATAATGCATTTTTCAGCTCTCCCTTCCTGTATCCAAAATCAGCCGTGATATGGGCTTTTCTATTCCGTACGTAATAAGTGCGGCGACGATAAACGCGATCACAAGTCCCATGATCGTTATCGTCCATTGCATGCCGGCCCCGCCGTTTGCGATATCCGCGCCGCTCTTTGCGCCGAACGAAGAACAGAGCTTCACGATCAGCCATTGATGCCACAGATATAGATTATAAGATACCGCCGCGATCGCAGACAGAACGCGATTGTCCAGGAGCTTTCTGACCGGCTTCATTGAAATCGAAGCGCCGAACAGAAACACCGTAAACGCAAGTGACAGAAACATTCTGTTTTGCATCTGCCATACCTGCTGATGCGAAGCGTCTCCCGCCGCCGCGCAGGACCGGAACAAACGGAAGATCAGATACAGGGCAGCCGCCGCTGCGATCGTGCCGAGGATGGACGGGATCGCCTTGCGTCTGACACGCTCCGCATACCAGGCATAAAGATATGCCGCCATCATGCCGTTTGCGAAAACAGGCAGAAACGTCAGAAAACGGTTGACCATGATCCGCGGTTCCCCGAACACCGGAGATATGCCGATTGTAAACCAGACACCGAACAGCACCATGATCGCATAAGTCAGAAGCGGTCTGATCGAAAACGCCTTTGCAAGCAGCGGAAAGACCAGATAAAACGCGACTTCGATGCACACTGTCCACATAACCGCCGTGATTCCCGTGAACAGATACGTGTCGCTGAACAGCATCTGTGTAAACGTCAGATGCGTCAGAAGATCCTTTATCGCGAACGGCGTTCTGCCTTTGTACACGCCCTGTGCCATGGCGACGGCAAACATCACGACAACGGCGAACAGATAGCTCGGCACAATCCGCGCAAAACGCTTCTTGAAAAACACCCGGACCGGGTCGACCGGTGTGCCGCAGAACGTACGCCTGGCATACGGCAGATACAGAACGAATGCCGACAGCAACAGCATCAGATCCACGCAAAGATATCCGACACGCCGCAGCACGTCCGGATTGATCCTCGAAACGCCTGCCCAGGAAAGAAACGGCGTTGCATACGTCGGCATCAGCCACGTCTGCTGCCAGAAGTGAAACCACAGCACGCAGAGTACGCCGAGCGCGCGCACGCCGTCCAAAGCGCCGACGTGCTTCGTATCGACGGAAAAGATCGACTCCGTTTTGTGATGCAAGCCATCCGTCCTCATGCGTTTTCGCTCCGTGCCACGCGTGACGCGTATTCGCGCAGAATTGTCGTGACAGTCGGGTCCGCGGGCCGGAGAACCTCATTCGGGTCCTCGATTGCCGACGGCGTTTTTTCCTTCGCAAACCGTACACGGAAATCAATGACTTCATCCGGAAGCGTCGAAAGATCGGCTTGTCCGGTCAGCAGCGACGCGAACGTCGCCGCAATCAGGTAATCCCCGTACGGCGAAGCGTGCGAACCGTCAAACCAATAAAGATCGATCTCCGGATGCTCTGTTCGCAGGGCTTCGAACGTTTCCCCGATCGGTGCAAGAAGCGTATGATGCCGCATCGAAAGCGTGCGGTAGATATCGCTGATAAGTCCTGCATTCTCCGGTTCGTTCTTTTTTGCCCATGTCATATACAGAACCGGCTTCGTTCCGACGCTTTTGCATAGATGAACCAGCTTTTCGACCGACGGTTCCGTTTCCTCGATCGGCGGGATCGGATGTCCGAACTGCTGGATCACACAGTAATCATAGCGTCCGTACAGAAGCGCAAAACGCACGGAAAAGTACTCCTCGCAATGCCAATCCAGCTTGCGATTGGAAAATGCAAGCATTGTGACCTCCGTCTGTTCGCCGGTCAATGCTTCGCACATGCAGGCAAACAGATGCGGCATATCATTGAAATAGGTATGGCTGTTGCCGATAAAGAGTACCTTCAATGCCGGATCCTCATTTTAATCCCATTCAATCGCGCCGATGCTGTCGAGATACGCCTCGCTGTAGTCCATGTAGTCCTCCACGAAGCGCATGCAGTACATCTTCTGCTCCTCAAACGATTTCTGCATCTCCGCAAAAAGATACTCAAACGCTTTTTCGTCGTCATAGACTTCGCCGTCGTTTACACCGGTCTCCTCCATGAACGCATCGTCAAGCTCGACGATCCGATCCAGCATGCTGTCAAAGACTTCCTCTTTCAGGATCAGGAAATCGCCCTGTTCCATAAAGCGCTGCTTGATGTATTTTTTCGCGTTTTCCACACTGTATTCCTGTTCCATATGAACCTCCGTTTTTTATGATGATGTGATTATATCACAGTTTTATCAAGGTTGCTACTGTTTCCGATTAATTTTTCACAGCGTCTACAAACCAGCGGGATCCCTCCAAGAACAGAAAGCGCTTTCTGCCGTTGATCAGGCACGTATACCGCATGCCGCGTCCGCCCGCGCCGATACAGACGGCGAGCCGCTCGTCCAGGATCTTCTGGATCTCGAAGCGGCGGCCGTCACTCCAGCAGACGATGCGCGGGCTCGTGTGCCCGTTTTCGTCCGTATAGCTCTCAACGCCGACATATACCTTCATGTTTCTTCCTTATGCGAACATTTGTTCGTTTCTCTATTATAACACATATTTTGCTCTTGTCAACAGAGGAATTATCGGATATACTGTTTTATATGAAACGATCATTGATACTCTTGCTGATTCTGCTGTTCCTGCTCGGATGTGCCTGTGCTCCGACGGAATCTCGGGATGCAAAAAAACTGGATATTTACGCTTTCTCGGTCGGAAAAGCCGATGCTCTTTTGGTGCGCACATCCGACGCCGCGATCATGATCGACACCGGCGAAAACGGTGACGGCAAAGACCTCGTTTCCCGCATGCAAAAGCTTGGGATCGAAAAGCTCGATCTTCTCATTCTGACGCATTTCGATAAGGATCACATCGGCGGCGCCGACGCCATAATCAAAGCGCTTCCGATCGACCGGATTATTTTGCCTTCCTATGACAAAGAATCCAAGCAATATACACAATTGCTTGCCGCGTTGGCACAGACCGACGCCGAGGTCTCATATTTGACGCAGGACGTTTCCTTACAGTACGGCGGTCTTGATCTGACGGTCTGGGGCTCCCCCGTTCCGTTCGACGGAGAAAGCGACAACGAGCAGTCGCTGATCACAAAAATTCTGTATCAGGGAAAAACGCTTCTGTTTATGGGCGATGCGGAAGAAGAAGAACTGGAAAAGCTCGTTTTCGGTACGCGGAACCTGACGTGCGACGTGCTGAAGCTGCCGCACCACGGCGTCTATGACAAGAACACGTTTGCTTTGATGACCGCCGCAATGCCGTCATATGTGATCATATGCGATTCGGAAAAGAATCCGGCAGCGCAGGAAACGCTGCAAGCGATGGAGGTTTATGATCCCGTGATTTTGCAGACGAAGGATGGCGACGTGCATCTGACCGTTACGGACGGTGTGATAAAAATCGGCGAATGACAAACAGGATCCGGAAAACCGGATCCTGTTCATTTTACACGAATCAAAGAATGTAGTCGGTAATGCAGTCGTACCAATGGACATACGTCTCGCCGTCTACGGTGACGCGTTCATTTTCGGGAAGCAGCTCCGTCCACGGGCGCTTATAACTTTCCTGCATCCAGTCATTGCGATTGAACCGTCTCCACAGGACTGTTCTGCCGTTTCGATCCAGATACTGTTCCGTAACGACGCCTTCCTCATACGCGCCGGCGTCGATCACACAGACGGTGTCATACATTTTTCCGTTGATCTGCACTTCATACCGACCGACAATGTCCAGCATGAACGGCTGTTTTGCGGTCGCGATGACGCTGCCCTGCTTTTGGATCAGTCCTTTCGGCGCAATATGCGTTTCATTGCCGCAGTTGTTTTCACCGAATCCCCAGTTTTGCAGAAAATCGTCGCCGTCTAAGAATGTGTAAAGCTTTTTGACGCCGTCCTCGACGTGAGTCTCCGCAAGATAGCGGCAATGCGTATCGGTGAGCTGCGCGACAAAGCGATGCTCCGAACGATCCGATTCGCCGATGCGATTCATTTCCTTCGGATCGTACTCGACCGCCTCGATCTCAACGCCTTCGATCCCATGTACCTCGGCGCGGCCGACCGTTTCCATGTCGCATTGTTCGGTGCGGCTGCGCTTCGGAAAATCGTACATTGCCCAGCTGCGTTTCTCTCCGAGCTTCGGGACGATGAACCATCCCATAAGCTCTTCCCAGCAGACCGCAAACGGTTCGCCTTTCGTTTCCTTGATCTGATAATCCGGCATGGTCTCCGGCATATATTGACGAATGTCTTTCATAACGGTTTCTCCTTTCGGTTTTTCGGGGTACAGTTCCCTGAACTGCTGTTTTGCGTGGAAAAGGCGGCTTTTGACCGTGCCGACCGGAATCCCGAGACGGCTTGCGATCTCCGTCTGCGGGAGCTCCTTGAAGTAGCTCAGATACAGGATCTGTTTATCCGTATCGCCGAGCCGTTCCAGCGTGTCCCGCACGACCGTTCTTGTCGTAACGCCGTGCATGCCGACAGTCAGCGCCGTCTCATCAAGCGACTCCAGCGGGATCTCCATTCGCTTTGCCTTTACGCGGAAATAATCATTGCATTTGTTTCGTGCGATGCCGAGGATCCACGGTTTGAACATTGCTTTCTCGGAAAGCGTTTCCTGTCCGCGATATGCCGCGATCAGCACTTCCTGCAGCACATCTTCCGCGTCCGAAGGATTGCCGATGCGGAACTTCACAAAGCGTTCCAGCGGCTGCATCACGTTCGAAGCAAACGTTTCAAAATCGGTCATGTACTCACCTCTTTTCCTTTCTTTTGAGGACGTCTTCACCTATCAAGTCGCAAAGAAGCGCCGAAAGGTTCACAGCTTCAAAAAAATATTTTAAAACAAAAGTCCCGGCATTGGCGCTGCACCGGGACGGTTCGTTTCTCAACGGATCAAAGCGCATCCTTGGGGCAGTTTTTGACACACTCCATGCAGAGAATGCACTCCGTCCCGTTCTCTCGCTTTCTGGAATTGTCAGTGACGTCGACGTTCATCGGGCAGACGCGTTTGCACTTGCCGCAGGAAACGCACTTCTCCTTGTCGCATTTCACGCGGAACAGGGAAAAATAACTCATCGGCTTCAGAAAGACCGTGATCGGACAGATATATTTACAGAACGCGCGGTTGTCCTTGAACGCGAACGCGAGCGCAATACCGACGCCGTAATAGACGACGTTGCCGATCACGAACGCCCAGAACATGATGCGTTCGATATTTCCGACCTTGGCAAGGAACAGCGCAGCTACAAAGATCAAGGACGCCGCAAACGTGATATACCGGATCCATCCGAGCTTCTTTCGCGGCTTCTGCGGGACTTTGTACGGCAGAAAATCAAGCACCATCGCCGTCCAGCAGGCGTAGCCGCACCAGCCGCGTCCGAAGATCAACGGTCCGAAGATCTTTGCGACGGCATAATGAATGGTCGCCGCCTCGAACACGCCGGTAAACAGATAATACCAGAAGCCTTCGATCTGCATGTTCTCGCCCTTGATAAAGCCGAGATAGACGAGCATATAGAGCCCGACGAGAAGCTGCACAACGCGCCGCGCGTGCTTGTATTTCCGGATATAGAGGAAGATGCCGAGCGCGACCGAGATGCCGATATAACTGAAATTGAGCAGATAAAACAGATTCCTCTTGATCAGCCACAGCGTGATCGCAACGGCTTCAAAAATCAGGAAGATCAGAATAGGATGCAGATATTTCTTTACGGTATTCATAACGACGCCCCTCGGAAAATTATTGATAACATCATACCATGAAACGCGTCGGAACGCAACGGGGCGCAGGAAGGGTCCATATCAATATTTTTGGGCGATCCGTGATGCGATGTTTGCCCGCCATGTGCCGAAGGCAACATCATTTGCCCGCAAGGCTAACATCATTACAAAACGCGTGACTTGTTTACCAAATCACGCGTTTTTGCTGGAGCAGGTAACGGGACTCGAACCCGTGATCTCAGCTTGGAAGGCTAATGTGTTACCGCTACACTATACCTGCATGTGGTGCGGACGAAGAGACTTGAACTCATACGCCTATGGCACCGGAACCTAAATCCGGCGCGTCTGCCAATTCCGCCACGTCCGCCCGGAAAATAATGGTGACCCGTCGGGGATTCGAACCCCGGACACCTTGATTAAAAGTCAAGTGCTCTACCGACTGAGCTAACGGGTCATGGCTGGGGTGGCGCGATTTGAACGCACGAATGACGGAGTCAAAGTCCGTTGCCTTACCGCTTGGCTACACCCCATAGTTGCTTTTGAGCCGGGTCATACGGCCCGGCTCACGAGCAATGGGGTGGATAGTGGGACTTGAACCCACGACCTCCAGAGCCACAATCTGGCATTCTAGCCAACTGAACTATATCCACCACGTACGCTCTCGCAAGGATCCGCATCCCCGAGCGCTTTCCCCGGGGATGCGCATTGGCGCGCCTGCAGGGATTCGAACCCGGGACCTACGGCTTAGAAGGCCGTTGCTCTATCCTGCTGAGCTACAGACGCATCGCAGTTCCGAATTCGTATTTTAACAGATAAATCCGGATCTGTCAATCATTTTTTCATCATTTGCCGCAGCACTTTTTGTATTTTTTGCCGCTGCCGCATGGACAGGGATCGTTTCTGCCGACTGTCGGCGGCGCAACGAAAATCTTTTCCGCGCGATACTGCTTCGTCAGCTCCCGACGCTGTTCCTCGCTGCGGACAAGATCCCATTCCGGAAGGTTATAAAGCCAGTCCGCTTTTGCGTTATGCATATTGATATAAAGACGGTCGAAATCGAATTGCAGTGTGATCTCGCTCTCCTCCGTCAGAGAATCGAGGTCCTTTTCGCCGTCCGCAAAGCTCGTATTTGCGCCGTCCAAAAAGCCTGTGAACGTGACGGGATCCATATCAAACTGCGCGGCAAGATCCGCAAGCTTTCCGCTGAAGACGGTTTCGTGGTTTGCAAGGATCTTTTTATAGTTCTGCTTTTCTGCTTCAAAATAGGTGCTCCAGAACGCATTGTACGCTTCGCGCGTTTGCTGCGACTGGGCAACCTGCTGCCATGTTGCGTATAAACTCATAATCATTCCCCTTTCGAAAACGAATCCAATTGTAACAGATAGGTTTCATTTAAGCAAGCGTTTTTTTCGATCGTTTCAAGTATATTCCGATTCCAGAGGATCAGCGCGTCCTCCCCCGTGTCCGAATAATAGCGTTTGCGCCGTCCCTGCTGTAAAAAATCCATTTCATCGTACATGCGCTGCGCAACGGCATTTGTTTCACGTACTTCGAGCGTCATCATTTCCGCTCCGAACGCAGCGCCGACACGCATTGCCGCATGCAAAAGCTGCTTTCCGTATCCGCTGCCCCGATGTGCTGGCGTGATCGCAATGTTCGCAATGTGCGCTTCCTCGAAGAGGACCCACATACCGCAGTAGCCGATGATCTCCCCGTCCTTTTCAAAAACGATGTAGTGCGCGACGTCGTTTTTGAGTTCCCCCATCAGCGACCGATAGGACCACGGCGTACGGAATGACAGCACTTCGATCTCATATACCGATTTGACGTCGGCTTTTCGCATGGCACGTGCCGCAATCATTTGTTCCACATCCGTTCTGCCTGTGAAAGCTTTAAGTAAAGCGGCGTGATCTCCTTCTCGCCGGTTCTCTCCGATGAAATCGCCGCGACCGCTGCCGCAGAAGGAATTTGCGGGTCGTTTGTCCCGGTTCCGACCATCCGGCAGTCTCCGGGCAGATTTGCCGTAAATTCGTCGATCACGCACGCACAGGGCTCTGTCAGAACCGCGCCGTTCCGATAGACCGCACCGTAGCCGTTGCCGTTGCGCGCGTCGATCAAAGCGCATACGGTCTGCTCGCGATACGGAAACGCCAGCGCCTCCAAGGCATTGACCGAAACGACGGGTTTGCCATGCGCCGCGCCGAGCGCGTTTGCCATGCATACACCGATTCGAACGCCGGTAAACGAGCCCGGTCCGACGTCTGCCGCAAACGCGTCCATATCGGCGGTCGACAATCCGTGCGAGGACAGCAATTTCTCCGCGGCCGGCAGGGCCGACTCGGCATGCCGCCTGTCCGTGTCGATCACGGTTTCATATACTTCACCGTCCAGATACAGTGCAACGGACGCAGCCGCGTCAGTCGTTTCAAATGCAAGGATCTTCATGGAAAGCCTCCTCATACTTCATTCCGCGCGGCGTGATCGTAACCGTCCGCTCATCAAGTCCCGAGCCTTCGATCGTAACGTCCAGCCGGTCCTTCGGAAGCGCGTCGGGCACGAGGTTCGCCCATTCCATCAAGATCAGCGCATCCTCGCGCAGATAATCGGAATAGCCGATGGCGTAAAGCTCATCCGCGTCGGAAAGCCGGTATGCGTCGAAGTGGTACAGCTTCGGGTCGGTGGGATACTCGCAAACGATCGTAAACGTCGGGCTCGATACATGACGCACGCCGAACGCCCGTGCGACGCCGCGCGCAAAGACCGTTTTGCCCGCGCCGAGATCGCCGTACAGCGCGATAAACCCGCAGCGGCTGCAGAGCGCCGCGACGCGTTCTCCCAAAGCAAGCATATCGGATTCGGTTTTGACCGTATACCGGATCATCAGAACAGTTTCCTCCCGAGAAGCTCCGCGGCAAAGTCTCCGTAGCAATCGTTTTCGATCGCGGTGCGGGCGTCCTCCATCAATTTCAGAGAGAATCGCAGATTGTGCATGGAAACGAGCTGTGCCGCAAGGATCTCATCCGCCTTGATGAGATGACGGATATATGCTCTTGTGAAGTTTCTGCATGCGTAGCAGTCGCACCCCTCTTCGATCGGTGAGAAGTCGTGCTCGAATGTTTTGTTTCGAAGCATCAGCCGACCGTTTCGCGTCAGCGCAAGACCGTTTCTGGCGGAACGCGTCTGCAGCACGCAGTCAAAGAGATCGACCCCGCGGAGCACGCCTTCGAGCATGCAATCGGGACTTCCGACGCCCATGAGGTACCGCGGCTTGTTTTCCGGCATATAGGGACGGATCGTTTCGAGCATGTCGTACATGACCGGTTTCGGTTCGCCGACGGACAGTCCGCCGATGCCGTAACCGATAAAATCCATCGACGCAAGTGTCTTTGCGCTTTCGATGCGAAGATCCTTGTATACGCTCCCCTGTACAATGCCGAACAGCGCCTGGTCCTTGCGCGTATGCGCTTTCTGGCACCGCTCCGCCCAGCGATGCGTGCGATCCATCGCGCGGACCGCGTACGCATGGTCTTTGTTCGGATCGGCGCACTCATCGAAGCACATGGCAATATCCGCGCCGAGTGCCTGTTCGATTTCCATAACCTTTTCCGGCGTAAAGAAATGTTTGCTGCCGTCGATGTGCGAACGGAACATCACGCCGTCCTCGCGGATGTCATTGATCCCCGCAAGGCTGAATACCTGAAACCCGCCGGAATCCGTCAGAATCGGCTTGTCCCAGTGCATGAATTTATGCAGTCCGCCCGCTTCCTTTACGAGCTCGTGACCCGGCCGCAGATATAAATGATAAGTATTGCTCAAAATGATCTGCGCTTTGACGTCGTCGAGGTCGCGCGGCGTCATGGCCTTGACCGTCGCCTGGGTCCCGACGGGCATATACGCAGGCGTTTCGATCACGCCGTGCGGCGTATGGAGCCTTCCGCGTCGCGCGCCGGTGTGCTTGTCTGTATGCAATAATTCAAAATGAAACGGTTGATCCATAGTCCCCTCTTTTATTCAATAAACATGGCGTCGCCGAACGAGAAGAAGCGATATTTCTGCTCCACGGCGTGACGGTATACGTCCAGCATTTCCTCCCGCGAACAGAGCGCGGAAACAAGCATCAGAAGCGTTGATTCCGGCAAGTGGAAGTTCGTGATCAGTGCATCGACCGCCTTGAAGCGATAGCCGGGCGTGATGAAGATGCTCGTTTCGCCGATACCCGGATGCACGACGCCCGCGTCGTCGGTCACGCTTTCGAGCGTTCTTGTCGTCGTCGTTCCGACGCAGACGATCCGTCCCCCCTCCTTGCGGACGCGGTTGATCGTCTCCGCCGCTTCTTCCGTGACCTCATAGTGCTCGCTGTGCATGTGATGCTCCTCGACGTTTTCGACCGAAACCGGACGGAATGTACCCAGTCCTACATGCAGCAGGACGTCCACGATCGGAATGCCTTTTGCGCGAATCCGATCCAGAAGCTCGTCCGTAAAATGCAAACCCGCGGTCGGCGCCGCAGCGGAGCCGAGCGTTTTGCTGTACACCGTCTGATAGCGCTCGCGATCGGCAAGGCGTTCGGTAATGTACGGCGGCAGCGGCATTTGCCCCGCGCGGTCAAGCACCTCTTCAAAAATGCCGCTGTAGAGCAGCCGCACGCGTTTGCCGCCTTCCAGCGGCAGGTCGTCGATCACCTCAACGGAAAGCTCGTCGTTGACACGGTAAACAAGTCCCTGCTTTGCGCGTTTGGCGGGTTTACAAAGGCATTCCCAGTCGTCGCCTTCGATGCGGCGCAGTAAGAGGAACTCCATGGAGCCGCCGGTCTCCTCCCGTACGCCGATGATGCGGGCTGGAATCACGCGCGTGTTGTTGCGCACGAGGACGTCGGTCGGGCGAAGCTTTTCCAAAATGTCGGTAAACACGCCGTCCTCGATCGTGCGTGTGTCCCGATGATACGTCAAAAGCCGCGACGCACTGCGAACGGCGGTCGGTGTCTGCGCGATCAGCTCCTTCGGAAGATCATAATAAAAATCGCTTGTTTTCAAATCATTGCCTCTACATACAAAATCAATTTTATTATACATATCAAGTGCACGGAAATCAAGGAGAATCTCCGAAGTCCCGAAAAAGGCATTGACATTCCGATTTTGATTTGTTATAATGCGCAATGCGCGAGGAGATGTGTCCGAGTGGCTTAAGGAGGCGGTCTTGAAAACCGTTGACGTGAAAGCGTCCGTGGGTTCAAATCCTACCATCTCCGCCATTTTCTCGATATAGCACGCGGAAATACCCAAGTGGCTATAAGGGGCTCCCCTGCTAAGGGAGTAGACGGTCTGAAGCCGTGCGTGGGTTCAAATCCCACTTTCCGCGCCACATCGCCGCGAACTGCAATTGTTCGCGGCGATGCTTTTATGTCCGTAAGAAGGTTGGTGCACGATGAAACTGTTTTCGCATCACAGTCAAACCGCAAAGCTTCTGACCGAAGGCAAGCCCTCGAAGGTGCTTGTCTCTTTTGCGATGCCGATCTTTTTAAGCCAGCTGTTTCAGCAGCTCTATAACACGGCGGATTCCTTCATTGTCGGCAACTATCTCGGCAAGGAAGCGCTTGCCGCGGTCAATTCCTCCGGCTCGCTGATCTATCTTCTCATCAGCTTTTTCGTCGGCGCGTCGATGGGCGCAGGCGTTGTGATCTCCCGCTATTTCGGTGCGGGCGATCAGGACCGTGTGTCCAAAGCGGTGCACACGAATGCGGTCTTCTCACTGATCTGCGGCGTTGTGCTTTCCGTATTCGGCGTTACGATGACACCGCATATCGTTCGCTGGATGGGCGTTCCGGAGGATGTTCTGCCGAACTCGGTGGAATACCTGCGCTATTATTTCATAGGCTGTGTTCCGGTGGTCATGTACAACTCCATGAAGGGCATCATGAACGCCGTCGGCGACAGCCGCCGTCCGCTGTATTATCTGATCGTCTCCTCCGTTCTGAACGTGATCCTCGACTGGCTGTTTGTCGGTGTGTTCGGACTCGGCGTCGCGTGGGCGGCAATCGCGACGGTCATTTCACAGACGGTTTCCGCGATCCTCTGTCTCATTCAGTTGACCCGCAAGGGAACGGTCTACCGTCTTGAATGGAAGAATCTGCGCATGGACGCACAAAGCTTAAAGGAGATTGTCAAATACGGTCTTCCGACCGGCGTGCAGAATTCCGTGATCGGGTTTGCCAACGTGCTCGTACAGACGAACATCAACAGCTTCGGTTCGCTCGCCATGGCTGCGTGCGGCGCGTATTCCAGAATCGAAGGCTTCGTCTTTTTGCCGATCATGAGCATGTCGATGGCCTTAACCAGCTATATCGGGCAGAATCTCGGCGCGAAGGAATACGAGCGTGCAAAGCAGGGCGCACGCTTCGGGATCCTGACCTCGGTTGCCATGGCAGAACTCATCGGGATTTTGCTGTTCTTCTTCGGCGGCGTGTTCATCTCCGCCTTTATCAGGGACGCCGATCCGGAAGCGGTGACCGAAATCATCGCCATCGGCGCAAGACAATGCCGTGTGGAATCGCTGTTCTTCTTCCTTCTCGCGTTTTCCCACGCCGTTGCCGGTATCTGCCGCGGCGCGGGCAAGGCGATCGTGCCGATGCTCATCATGCTGCTCGTGTGGTGCGTGATCCGTATCATCTATATCACTGTCGCCATGTCGATCCGGCATGAGATCATTCTGCTCTTTGCGGCGTACCCGCTGACGTGGTTCATCAGCTCGGTCATTTACTTCATCTACTATAAAAAATCCAACTGGGTCCACGGATTTGAATCATAAGAAAAGCAGCCGAAAGGCTGCTTTTCCTATATTCAGCTGTTTAGGGGATCGGGATCTCGATTGTTGCAAGCGGCTCGGATACACGAATACTTGTGTGGATTGTTTCCTCCCTGCTGAAGTCCAAAGACCAGTCGTCTCTCGGTTCTTCGCCGTTTACGGATACGATCCGGTGCATCAGAAGCTCCAGTTTCAGAGACGAAACCGAATCGTAATCCGACGGATAGATCGGCAAGAGCACATAGATTGCGTCGTTATTGCCGTAATTCATGCTTTCCGGCTGTTGCGGGTCCTCGCCGTTGATGCGGTACGGAAGGTCCGGTCCCTCGCTCAACACATCTCTGATCGCGTCAAGCAGCGAACTCCTTTCGTAACGCGTCCAGTATTCCGGTGTTTCCCTGATCGTCAGCGTCACATAGATACCGACAGGTCGATACTCGATCTTCGCGTCCAGTACAACGCCGTCGACATTTAGCACGTCGTTCCGTATGATGTTGTTCTGAACCACTTCTTCATAGGTATCGTACTTTGCCCACTCTTCCATCGAAACGATATACTCGCCGGACAGCGGGATCGAAATGTGCTGCTCCTCCGCAACACTTCGTCCTGCTGCGGCATCGAACGTAAACGTGAAGTCGATGATCGCGATCGCTGCGCGCGTCGGTTGCATGTCATCTGCAAGCGCATCGGCCACATATAGCCGCTGCGTCATGGTGACGATCCCGTCCTCGGGGAAAGTGCCCTCCTCCGGCTCTCCCTCTGCGACGACCTTTACGGAATGATCGGTAAAATCGTTCCCCCAGTTTTCGCCGTACAGCGGGATCGTGTGCGCCATACGTTCACCGTTTACGGTATAGGTTGCCTCTTCGCTTGCGATCCAGAGCTGCTGCGCCGTGTCCGCGGCATAATAGAACACATCCGGGCGATCCGTTTCGATGTACGTCGTCACATACAATGCTTTTCCGTCATAGAGGACGTCGCCGATCGAGGGCTTCAGTTCACGCACCCACGCCCAGTCTTCCTCTTTATACGGCGGCTGACCCATATATTCTCTCCATCCGGCGATCTTGCCGTCAACGTCGATCTCCGGCATCATGCGGATCTCATAGGAAACGTCCTTCGGCATCGCCGCGCTGATCGCCTGCTCCATGTCCGGGATCGCCTGATCGCTTGCCTTGCGCTGATCTGCGTCCTTCTGAATGTATCTGCCCGGGATATAGCCTTCCCGTGCAAAGATCGACGTTGCGGCAGCCGCCGAGCTGACGATGAGCAGCGACGCCGCGACTACGATTGCAATCACGGCGCGGCGTGAAATGCGGATATGCTTCCGTTCGGCGGCAGATGCGCTGTGCGTCAGCGCGTCGATCCGCTCCTTTGCTTCCGTTTTGTTCATCAGCGTTTGTTTCAGTACGCTGCGATAGAATTCCTTTTCTTTCATGTCAGTGTTCTCCTTCTCCTGTCTGTCGGTTTTGCCGTAATTCCGTGTCCAGCTTTTCTCTCAGTGCTTTTCTTGCGCGATACAGGCGTGTCTTTACGGCTTCCTTTGTGACGCCGAGCTTTTCCGCGATCTCCGGGATCGACAGTTCAAAGCCGTAGAACAGAACGAATGTGCGGTACGTCTCCTGCGGCAGTGCCTTCGCCTCGCGGAAGATCTCCTCGACAAGCGCGCGATCGACGGCGGCGTCCTCAAACACCTCGTCGTTCGGGATGCGATCCTCCTCCGTGTCGCCGACAAGGCGGATCCGCTGCTGTTCGCGTTCGGCGTAGTTTTTGATGATCTCACGCTTCAGCATCTTTTTTAAGAATCCCTCCGGCGCAAGGATATCGAAGTGTCCGTACCGCTCGATACGCCGATAGAACTGCACATAGACGTTCTGCACCGCGTCCTCCGCGTCCGTCGGATCGGAGAGGTGCACGATCGCGTATTTCAGCAGATTGTCATAGGTCGCTTCATAGACCCGATCGAAATAGGACTGTTTCATCTTCTTCTCTTTCCGTAAGTACTTACACCCATAAAGAGAGGGTACGCAGGTAAAAGGTTACAAAAAGAACACGGTTTTCACCGTGTTCTTTCAGTATAATAGATCGGATCCGGTTAATCAACCCGCCGGTTTGCACAGTCCGTTGTTGTCGACGGATCGCTCGCCTTCGGGCAGCAGCTCCGAGATCGTCACAAAGCGGTAGCCGTCGCTTTGCGCTCGTTCAATCAGCTGCGGGAGGTAGGTCTCGATCCCGTAGCCGTTGTTGTGCGAAAGAATGATGCTGCCCGATGTCAGCTTCGGCAGCACGGCATTCAGGATCGTTTCGGGCGTGCGTCCTTCCTTCCAGTCCACCGTGTCGATGTTCCACTGCACGATCTCGTACCCCATATCACGCACGGTCGAAACGACGGTATCGTTATATTCGCCGAACGGCGCGCGAAAGAGCTTCGTGCGGTTTCCGGTCAGCCGCTCGATCTCGTCGTCAAGATCAGAAAGCTCCTTTTTGATCTCCTCGGCGGAGATCCGGTTCATATGCGGATGCGTCAGGGAGTGGTTCCCGATCTCATGCCCGCGCGAGGCGATCTCCTTGACCATATCCGGATACGCCTTGACCCAGACACCGCACAGGAAGAACGTTGCTTTGATGCCGTACTTGTCGAGCGTGTCGAGAATGAACGGTGTTTTATCCGCGTTCCACGCCGCGTCGATCGTCAGGGCGATCACTTTGTCGTCCCGCGAAACACGGTACACCGGTACCTGCCGCGACATGACCGGGATGGCGTTCAGTTCGTACGCGTCGATTGAGGCCATGGTCGGCGCGGTCGGTTCATTCGACGCGTCCTGCGTGGAACAATACATAACGAGTCCGAGTCCCAAAAGAATGAGACAGGCAAGGATCCCGATCCACATGCGTTTGCTGATGATGATGACTTTCATGTTCAAATCCTCCGCTGTTGAACTGTACGCCTGTATACGGAAGATTATGACGAAAGAAAAAAACCGGGACGCTCCCGGCAAAGTGTATTCGGTTCAGTACGCCAATCGGCAGAAGCCGTTTTTCAGCGGGAGTGAAAACGCATCGTTGAACACCAGATACTGCATACTGTAAACCCGTTTACCGGGCAGTCCGCAGTCGACGGGTACGATCGCTTTGAATTCTTTCCCTGCCCGCTTTGCCGCTTCGTCCAAAAGGGACGCATAGGCAGATACGTTCAATGCCATCAGTTCAAAAACCGATCCCTCATCCGAATAGCAAATATATCCGACCGGTCGGTTGTCTGTGTATGCGAGAATGGTTTTTGCGTCCTCGGTCGCATAATCGGCAAACACGACTTTCAATTCTTCCTCGTCCCGCAATTCCATTCCGTCGTGCGTCCGCTGCAACGCATGGTATACGGCAAGCATATCCTTCGCATCGAACCGTTCCGAAAGGTCATACGATTCATGCGTCCGTGTTTCGTCGGAACGAACGATCATGGCGTCGGCGCCGTTTTTGAAACCGAACGAAGCGTAGAGAGATTCCGCAACCGGGTGCAGATAGCAGCAGGAAAAGCCGCTTTTTTTTGCGTGGTCGATCAAAAGCGTCATCAGCTTGTGCATCAGTCCCTGTTTTCGATAAGCCGGCAAGGTTGAAACGCCTGCAACAAGCAACGCGGGATACGGATTCCCGTCGATCATGATTTCAGTCGAACGTCCATGGGTCATGGCGACCAGCATATCACCGTCAAACGCGCCGAACGCATGCTCCGGACAGAACCGCTTTTCAAAATAATACGATGCAAACGCCGGCGATTCCTCGAAGATGTCGCGCCACATAGCTTCCGCCTGCGGGCGGTCTTCATTGTTCAACCTGCGAACGGTCATAGCTGTCTCCTCCCTGCCGCGCGGGCATATACGCTCATTTCGATCCCGACGCAGGCAAACGACGCAAGAATGTTGGATCCTCCGTAGCTGATAAACGGAAGCGGAATACCGGTCACCGGCATTGCGCCGAGATTCATGGCGACGTTTTCAAAGATGTGCGCGGCAAGCATGACCGTGCAGCCGACGACAAGGCAGCGTCCGAAGGTGTCGCGCGCGGTCAGCGCCGTGTGCAGCCAGTGAAACAGCAGAAGAAAGAACGCGATGATGAGCAGCATTGCGCCGAAAAAGCCGACGCCCTCGCCGATGCCGGAAAAGATGAAGTCCGAATGGCGGATCGGCACGTAGCCGGTCTGCGTCAGTGTACCTTTGGTAAAATAGCCCTTGCCCCAGAATCCGCCGCTGCCGATGAGCTGCTTTGCGTGGAGCACGTTCATGCCGGAACCCTCGGGATTGCGTGACGGGTCTAAAAAGACGCGGATACGCTCTTTTTGAACCTCCGTCAGCATGAACATCCAGCTCAAGATCCCGCCCGCGCCCATAGCAAACAATCCGCCGAGCACGTAATACCAGCGAACGCGCACGCAGAACAGGATCCCGCCGAAGATGATCAGAATGACCATTGCCGTGCCGAAATCGTTCTGCAGAATGACCAATAAAAAGGGAATAAAGAAATACAGGAACAGGCGGATGAAATCACTGAATTTTGTGATCGGTCCTCTGCGGTCATAGATCTCCGAAGCCGCTTTGGAGAGCACGACGATCAATACGACCTTTGTGATCTCGGATGGCTGAAAGGCGCGCGTGCCGACCTCATACCAACCCAAAGCGCCGCGTGTGTTCTTGCCCGCGACGACAAGCAGAAACAGCAGGATCAGACAGACGATATAGGCAGCCTTCGTAAACGGTTTATATTTCTCATAGTCGAAGATCGCAAGCGGCACGAGGAAAACCAGCGAGATCAGAATGTTGCCGATCTGACGCGTGAAAAACTCGAAATTCAGGCGTTCATAAAACGCAGCGAACGTCGTTTCTGTCCCGTCAAACGGATCGGAAAGCGCGTTCAGAAGCGTTACAAGGCCGAACAGAACCAAGGCCGCTACCATTACGATCGTAAAGACATCGACCCGATAGGGAGCCTTGGTTCCGACGGTTCTTTTTTTCATTTCACAATGTACGCGTCAAGCTTTGCGGGCGCAGCGTCGAGCTCCGCTTTCTTCTCCGCAAAGCCGGGCTTGCCCAGAAGCGCGTAAGTCGCCTTTTTACCTTCTTCCACGCCGGGCTGATCGAATGCGTTCAGCGCGAGGAGCTCGCCCGCAAACGCCGTCTGGATCTCGAACATGTACAGCAGCTCGCCGATCGTGAACGCGTTGACCTCCGGCAGACGGATCGCATAATTCATATGGCCGCTCTTCATGACCGCGTACTCGGTCGCCGCCTCCTCCGCCGCGATCAGCTCGTTCTGCGTATGTCCGCACAGGAATGAAACGTCCGGAATGTCGAGATAGCCATTCGGGATCGGCATGGTCTTTCTGTATTTGTCGACCGAAAGGAAAGTAATGACCTTGTCAAACGGGCCTTCGGTGTAGAGCTGGACCTGCGAATGCTGGTCGGTCACGCCGAGGGATTTCACCGGTGTCTGTCCGGCGTGGATCTCCGTTCCGTCATTTCCGACGCGTTTGCCGAGCGATTCCGCCCAAAGCTGCGCATACCAGTCGGAGATGTACTTCAGAGAATCGGCATACGGCATCAGCACGTGGATGTTCGCGCCGCGCTTCATTGCCGCGACCTGCAGCGCCGCCATCAGATACGCCGGGTTTTCAAACACGTTCTCATTCTGCGTGATCTCGTCCATATACGCTGCGCCGGCAAGGAGCATACGAATGTCGATTCCACAGACCGCAGCCGCCAAAAGTCCCACCGGGCAGAGCTCGGAGAAGCGTCCGCCGACGCCGTCCGGCACGTAGAACGTCGTGAGGTTTTCGCGCTTAGCGATCTTGATGAGATTGCCCTTGACGTGATCCGTCGTGGCGATGAGATGCGTGGAAATATCCTCGCCGAGCGTCTTATGCAGAATATCCGTGACGATCAGAAGCTGCGACATCGTTTCCGACGTGCTGCCGGACTTTGTGATGACATTGAAGCAGGTCCTGTTCACGTCAATGACGTCCAGAAGCGCGTTCATACGCTCCGGATCAACGTTATCCTCGACGAACAGCCGCGGACCGTTGCGCTTCTCTTTGGGAAGGTCGTTGTAATGCAGATGCGAAAGCGCCTGCTGAACGGCGATCGGACCCAGCGCGCTGCCGCCGATGCCGAGCACGACGAAGTTGTCGAACCGCTCACGCACGTCCTTTGCGACCGCTTCGATCTCGGTTACGATCTCGTCCTGATTGTGCGGAAGCTCGCGCCATTTCATTTGTCCGCGCTTCTCGCACATTGCCTTTGCCGCTGCTTCGAGCGGAAGCGTCCTGAGTTCGTCCACAGTTAGTCCTCGCACGCCGAGCGTTTCCTGCATCATGTTGTTGTAGTCGACTCTGATCCGCATCGCTTCACGGTCGAACGTTCTGTTTTCCATATGCATACCTCCTATGAATTGATGATATGATCCAACGCAAAATATGCGTCTCTCAACTCGGTTTTATCCCGGAACATATCGCTGTATGCCTCCAAAAGAACCGTTCCGGAAAAGCCCTTTTTGCGCAGCGCGTCAACCAGCCGCCTGAAATCATATCCGCCGTGCGGCGGCAGGCAGTAGCGCGGATGCTCGCCCGAGCGATCGCAGTCACATGCGTGCACCGCTATGATGTATTCCCCGAACGCCTCAACAAAACGCACGGGATCTACCCCGGCACGGATCGACTGTTTGATATCCAGCGTATGATACAGCGGGCGCCTGATCAGCGACCGGATCTCAAGTCCGATCTCCGGCGTCGGCATGATGCTGTAGCTGACGTTTTCGAGCGTCAGATGGAGCCCGTGATCCTCCGCCATGTCCGAAAGCGTATCAAAGATCGGCGCAAGGCGTTCAAGCTGCAGATTCTTCGCGACGCCGTTCAGAACGACCGGTCCGTGCATCACGTAATGATCCGCTTTAAGACGCTCTCCGGCACGTAAAACAAGCTCGTACGCCTTCATGGCGTCTGCGCGCTGCCGCGGGTGCGGCGTGAACAGCAGCGGTTCATATTGCAGGCTCATCGGATGAACGCCGATCACACGGATACCTGCGTCCTCCGTTTCCTTTGCAAGGCGATCAACAAATACCGGATCGTATTCGCAGTAGCTGTTCAGATAATACTCCGCATTTCGGACGCCCCATTGCCGAAACAGCGCAGGTGCGTCCTCGAGCATCAGCGTATCGAAAAAGCTTGCTGTTGAAATCCCTGTTGCAACCATCTTTGCCTCCATACAGATTGTACCATTTATTTGTCAAGATAGAAAGAGAAAAATTTGTTTTGACGGCAAAAATATTTTTGTTTCATCTCGGATTATCTGTTTACAAAACCGGGCAAATCCATTATGATATATAAGAAGGTTTATGCGGTGATCAACCGTAAACGATTATCAAGAAAAGGAGATTTTCACATGATCGATCTAACCATGCATCGGGACAATCTCGCGCGTTCGATCGAACGCGCGCGTGAAAAGAACATCATCATTCCGACATTTGCGCAAATGGAGGATCCGACGAAGGTTCCCGAAAAGATCCAGGACAAGCTCACCGAAGTCGGTCTTTGGGACGTGAACCCCCTGAATCTGTTCCGCATCACCTGGAAAAACAATCCGAAGGAAAAGGGCGGCGACGGCAAGTTCGGCGGCGTCAACTATATCGAGCTTCCTTCCTCGCTTACCGGCGTCAAGGCGCGCATCGTGCTTCTGACCGGCAAGTGGTTCCCGACCGGCTGTCACAAGGTAGGCGCTTCGTTCGGCTGCCTCGTTCCGCGGCTCGTGACCGGTCAGTTTGACCCGACATATCATCACGCAGTATGGCCGTCCACCGGCAACTACTGCCGCGGCGGCGCGTTCAATTCAAAGCTTCTCGCCTGCGATTCCGTTGCGATCCTGCCTGCGGAAATGTCAAAAGAGCGTTTCGAATGGCTTTCAAAGATCGCGGGACAGGTCATTGCAACGCCGGGCTGCGAGTCCAACGTCAAGGAGATCTTTGATAAGACCTGGGAGCTTCGAAAGGATCCGTCCATGATGATCTTCAACCAGTTCGAAGAAATGGGCAATCCGCTCTGGCATTACAACGTCACCGGCAGAGCGATCTATGAGGCGGTTGAAGGGTTGATGAAGGACGGCGACCGGTTTGCCGGCGCAGCGTTTACCAGCGGTTCTGCAGGTACGATGAGCGCAGGCGATTTCCTGAAAGAAAAGTATCCGGATTCCAAGCTCGCGGTCGGCGAAGCGCTGCAGTGCCCGACGCTTCTCAATAACGGCTTCGGCGGTCACCGCATCGAAGGCATCGGCGACAAGCATGTGCCGTGGATCCACAATGTGAAGAATACCGATATGGTCATCGCGATCGACGATGAAGACAGCCAGAAGCTCCTCCGCCTCTTCAACGATCCGGTTGGGCTCAAGTATCTCCATGAGGTTGTCGGCGTGCCGCAGGAGACGGTTGAACAGCTTTCGCTTCTCGGCATTTCCGGCATTGCGAACATGCTCTGCTGCATCAAGATGGCGAAGTACTACGAGCTCGACGAGCACGATATCCTTGCTACGGTCGGCACCGACAGCGCGGTCATGTACCAGAGCCGCATCCGTGAGCTTGAAGAGGAGAACGGCGCATATACCGAAGCAATGGCTGCCGCTGACTGGGCGGAGCATCTGCACGGCATCCGTACCGATGCAATGGAAGAGCTTACCTACGAGACCCGCAAGCGCGTGCATAACCTCAAGTATTATACCTGGGTCGAGCAGCAGGGAAAGGACGTTTCGGAGCTCAATGCGCAGTGGTACGACAAGCATTACTGGACCGATATGCATGCGCAGGTCGACGAGATCGACGCACTCATCAACGAGTTCAACGATGCGACCGGACTATTGAAACGTTTATAAGCGCGGCAGCAAATCATACGTGAAAGAAAAGGCAGACCGGCCTTTTCTTTCATTTTATCAAAACCGTAAACTTCCTCGGTCTTGTGCCGCGCTTTTTTCTTTGCCGCATCGAATCGTCGAAAGTATATAATCCGAACAATGGACTTTTGTCGGTTGTACAGTGTTTATATATTGAAACCGATTCGTACAGGGTTTTTACAGAAAGCCTCCTTTCCCTATCCGCTTGCATATCGAGAGGAACTTGGCTTTCCGGAATTGACGAAAATAGGACAGTGCGATAAAATAGATCATATGGATAACATACATGCGGGGCACCGGGCGCGCATCCGGGAAACATATCGAAAGCAGGGCATGAACGGCATGCCGGATCACGTTGTTTTGGAAATGATGCTGATGTATGTCATACCGCGGCGTGATGTGAACGATCTTGCACACAGGCTTCTGAAAACGTTCGGATCGCTGACAGGCGTGCTGGAAGCGGATCCTCTGCGGCTTGCGGATGTGGAAGGCGTCGGTGAAAAGACAGCGTTGTTTCTGCATTCTCTTTACGACCTGCATCATCGGCTGACGATCGAATCGGTCGGCGCTCCGAACGGCACCGTACGCCTTGAAAACCCGGAAAGCGCGTGTCGGTACGCAATCGCGCTCGGTATGAGCGATCGGTATGAAACACTGCGTATTATCTGTCTGGACGCAAACATGACGGTTCTGCATACCGAAGTGCTGCAGATCGGCACGCTGTCACGCGTCAGCTTTGAACCGCGGCGCGTCATCGAAACGGCGATGACGCACAAAGCACGCTACCTCATTTTGACGCACAACCATCCTTCGGGCATACTCGTTCCCTCTGAGGATGATATCCAGACGGCGAAGATGATCGCGGAGGTCGGTTCCAAACTTGAAATAGACGTGCGGGATCAGCTGATTCTGACAAAGAACGCCGCATACAGTTATCAATACGACCGTGTATTTCTGTATGCGACGCCTGCTATCTGCAACGTCATGACCCTGGAAGAGTACAACGATACGATCTATGTAACGCATAGCCTGGATAAATAATTTTAAAGGAGAACCCCATGACGTACAAATGCAGTTGCCGCATACCGGACATTGAAAACTGGTCTGTGATCAAAATCTCCGGACGCGATTGGATCGTTCGCTGTTCCGCATGCAGGCAGGTGTGGCATACGACTGCAGCCTATGCCGCCGATCTTCCCGAAAAGCCGATCTCTCCCTATGAATGGCGCAGGCTGATCCGCACGCCGGATTATCACAAGGGTGAGGATCCGATCGAAGGCGAAGAAGGCTGCTATCTGGATCCCGGATTCGAAAGCCGGTTTCAAAAGGAAGAGCAATGAAAAAAGAGCTTCTGCGTACCGTCAAATATGTTCTGATCGCCGCTTCGGCCGGCTTGATCGAAATCGGCAGCTTTACGCTGATGAACGAGCTGCTGCATTGGAACTACTGGGTGAGCTATCTCATAGCACTCGTGCTTTCCGTACTCTGGAACTTTACGATCAACCGTCGCTACACGTTCAAAAGCGCGTCGAATGTTCCGAAGGCAATGCTGCTCGTCTTTGCCTATTACTGTGTCTTTACGCCGCTCTCAACGCTTCTGGAGGACTATCTGACAACGAAGCTCGGCTGGAACGAGTATCTTGTCACGGCGATCAACATGGTTCTGAACCTTGCGACGGAGTTCCCCTATCAGCGATTTGTCGTTTTCAGAAAAACGATCGACACCAATGATCTTGCGGCAAAGGATTCCGCAAAGGATACACCAAAGAACGAAATCGAATAATGCAAAACAGCACTCCGAAAGAGTGCTGTTAGTTTCTTATCGAAATCGCCGCAAGCTAAGTATAGCCTGCGGCGATTTGGTGCGGGAAACAGGACTTGAACCTGCATGAAATTGCTTTCACACGGACCTGAACCGTGCGCGTCTGCCAATTCCGCCATTCCCGCGTATTATGGTGGATGGGGATGGATTCGAACCATCGAAGTCTGTGACGGCAGATTTACAGTCTGCTCCCTTTGGCCGCTCGGGAACCCATCCACGTAATACCTTATCAAGTTGTCAATGTCTTGTTGGAGCCGGCGATCGGAGTCGAACCAACAACCTACTGATTACAAATCAGTTGCTCTGCCATTGAGCTACGCCGGCAGAAAAAGTGGCGACCCGAAGGGGGCTCGAACCCCTGACCTCCAGCGTGACAGGCTGGCATTCTAACCAACTGAACTACCGGGCCACACTATGGTGGGCCTTCAGGGACTTGAACCCCGGACCAATCGGTTATGAGCCGACCGCTCTGACCAACTGAGCTAAAGGCCCTTGTTTCCTGAAGGAAAAATGGTGATCCCGAGGAGATTCGAACTCCTGTAGCCGCCGTGAAAGGGCGGTGTCTTAACCACTTGACCACGGGACCACGCATCAAGCCGTTTTGGTCGGGGTGAGAGGATTTGAACCTCCGGCCCCATGCTCCCAAAGCACGTGCGCTACCGGACTGCGCTACACCCCGAAACTCACACGAACTTCAAACGGCTTGAATAGAATACAACATTCCGAGAAAAATGTCAACAACTTTTTTTTGATTTTCCGAAAAAGATTTATTTCTTGAAGATGTTGAAAAAATTTGCGACCGGTTCGAGAACGTCGTTCAATCTTTGTATGCCGTTGTTCAGGTCCTCAAAGTTGATGCTGTTGATATGCTGCATCGCATCGTCCGCATCCTTGACGAGCTGATCCAGTCCGCCGACCGCCTGATGGATCTCGCCGATCGTGTCTTCACTGACGTCGACAATGTTGCCCAACGATTTTCCGAGCCTTTCCAGATCCATCTTTTCGATTTCTTCCGAAAGCGCGTTGATGTTGTTTCCCGCGTCTGTAAGTGCGTCCAACGCCGTATCGGCTTTTTTTGTGAGAGAACCGATGTTTCGAAAGACGAAGATCGCCAAAGCGATACAGATCAAAAGGCTGACTGACGAAATGGCAAGCCTGATCCGGTTGATCCTGAGGTTCTTTTTTTCAAAGCTATGCAATTGGCGGATCGTTTCGGCAAGTTCCGTGTTGTTCTGATTCTGTGAAACGGGAACCGTTTCCATGTTGATGCCCTCCATGACTATCATTGAGGGGAGAAGCCCGCACTTCTCCCCTGTCCTGTTCAGTTCAGATCTGCGCGACGCTCCAATAGACGCGCAAGCATCTCCTTTGCCGTGTCCAGCTTCCTGCGTTCTTCGTTCACGACCGCTTCCGGCGCTTTTGCCACGAATTTCTCGTTGGACAGCTTTCCTTCGGCGCGCGCCGCTTCGCCCTTCACGCGTTCGATCTCCTTATCGATCCTTGCGCGTTCCTCATCGAGATCCACAAGCGACGCAAGCGGGATATACGCTTCCGCGCCGCTGCACACGAGGTGCACATCCGTCTTCTGCACGTCGCCGCGCACGTCGGTGATCTCAACGCTCTCCGCGCCGATCAGCTTCATCAGAAGCTTTTCAACGGAACCAAACGCTGCGGGATCGGGAACAACCAGCTTTGCTTTGATCTTCAGCCCCACCGGCACCTTGCGTTCGGCGCGCACATTGCGGATCGCACGGACCACGTCCTTCAGCGTTTCGGTGCACGCTTCTTCCGATTCATAGCGCGGCGCTTCCGGCGCTTTCGGCCAGTCGCAGAGCATGATCGTTTCCGCATGTCCCGGAAGGCGTTGATAAAGCTCTTCCGTAATGAACGGCATAAACGGATGCAAAAGCTTCATCGAGGTCGAGAGCACGTACAGAAGCACGGATGAAACACGCGCTTTCTCCGCCGCGTCGTCGCTGTACAACGAAGGCTTCGCAAGTTCGATATACCAGTCGCAGAGCGTGCCCCAGATAAAATCATAGATCTTCTCTGCCGCAAGGTTCAGATCATACGCGTCGAGATGCGTCGTTACCTCGCGGATCGTGCGGTCAAGCTGTGCAAGGATCCACTTGTCGACGATCGAAAGCTTGGTTTCATCGAATTCCGGCTTCGTATCCTCGTCGATGTTCATCAGCACGAAACGCGCGGCGTTATAGACCTTGTTGCAGAAATTCCGTGCCGCTTCCACCTTTTCGGTATAGAAGCGCATATCGTTGCCTGCGGCGTTACCGGTGACAAGCGAGAACCGAAGCGAATCGGCGCCGTATTTCTCGATGATGTCGAGCGGGTCGATGCCGTTGCCCAGGGATTTGCTCATCTTTCTGCCGAGACTGTCGCGCACGAGTCCGTGGACGTAGACCGTTTTGAACGGTTCCTCCTTCATGACCTCCGCCGCGAACGTGATCATACGGGAGATCCAGAACGTGATGATGTCATAGCCCGTCACGAGCGTATCTGTCGGATAGAAGTATTTGAGCTCCTCCGTCTCCTCCGGCCAGCCGAGCGTGGAGAACGGCCAGAGTCCGGACGAAAACCACGTATCGAGCACGTCTTCATCCTGACGAAGTTTGCCGCCGCAGATCGGGCATTTGTCCGGCGCAGTCTCTTCGCAGAACGTGCCGCCGCAATCGTCGCAGTAATACACCGGGATACGATGTCCCCACCACAGCTGACGCGAAATGCACCAATCGCGGATGTTTTCCATCCAATGGTAGAAGTTCTTATCGAATCTCTCCGGAACAAACTTCACCTTTCCGGAGCGCACCATGTCGATTGCGGGACCGGCAAGCGGCTTCATATCCACAAACCACTGCTTTGAAACGATCGTTTCGATCGTCGTGTGACAGCGATAGCATGTGCCGACGTTATGCGTATAATCCTCGATCTTCACGAGATTTCCGCTTTCCTCGAGGTCTTTTACGATGTTCCTGCGGCATTCAAAACGATCCTGCCCGCAATACTTACCGCCTTCTTCGTTAACATGTCCGTCGTCGGTGAATACGCGCAGCACGGGAAGGTTATGACGCTTGCCGACCTCAAAGTCGTTCGGGTCATGCGCAGGCGTGATCTTCACCGCGCCGGTGCCGAACTCCATTTCGCAGTATTCGTCGCCGACGATCGGAATCTCGCGGTTCACAAGCGGCAACACGACGGTCTTGCCGATGATGTCTTTATAACGCGGGTCTTCGGGATGCACCGCGATCGCCGTATCGCCGAGCATGGTCTCGGGGCGGGTCGTCGCCACCGTGATCGAATAGGACTTGTCCGGCGCGTCGTAGCGCACATGCCAGAGGTGGCTGTCCTGACTTTCATATTCGACCTCGGCGTCGGACAGCGCGGTCTTGCAGTCCGGGCACCAGTTGATGATGCGGTTGCCGCGATAGATAAGACCTTTGTCATATAGGTTTTTGAACACGCGGACAACGGCGCGATTGCAGCCCTCGTCCATGGTAAAACGCTCGCGTTCCCAATCGCAGGACGAGCCCATCTTGCGGAGCTGTTTTACGATCGTCCCGCCGTATTCGGCGCGCCATTGCCATGCGCGCTTCAAAAATGCCTCGCGTCCGATGTCCTGTTTGGTGACGCCTTCCTTCGCGAGCGCTTCGACGATCTTCACTTCGGTTGCGATCGACGCGTGATCCGTGCCGGGAAGCCAAAGCGTCTCATAGCCGCACATCCGCTTATAGCGAATGATCGTATCCTGCAGCGTATTGTCCAGCGCGTGACCCATGTGCAGCTTGCCCGTGATATTGGGCGGCGGGATGACGATCGTGAACGGTTGTTTTTCGGGATTCGGCGCGGCATGGAAATAGCCGTTCCGTTCCCACTTCTCATACCACGCATGCTCCACGCTTGCGGGGTCGTAGGTTTTCGGCATTTCTGTGTTCATTGTACCATCTCCTTCAATATAAATACGCCCACTTCGCCAAAGGACGAAGTGGGCGTTCGCGGTACCACCTTTGTTAAACAGACGGATCTGTTTCTCTCTTTGCCGATAACGGAGCATGACCGGATGCGGTTACTCGATTCTCCGCATCGACTCAAAAGCGACCTTCTGCGAATCGTTGCCGACCGTTCTTTCAGCCATGGAACGGATCTCTGACGGGCGAAGCGCATACTCCTCTTTCTCAAAGTCTTTTTATGCAGTTTACCACGATTTTCGCGATTGTCAAGTCTTTTATTGCGCGTTTGCCCAGGCATCCATGCGCTCGTTCAGCAGATCGAAATATCCCGGACCCCAATGCAGATATTCCCTGAAGAATTCCACAAGATCACCCTGATTGCAGCGATTCGTCAGATCGAACAGCTCGCAGAAGCCGCCGGTATACTTGAAGAAGTAGATCGGCATGTCGATCGCGTAGTCATAGAAGTCCTGCGCATAATCACCGAGTCCCCACTGATCCAGATACTGTTTGAGATCCTCGACCGTTGCGCCCTGCCCGTTGACCTTGAGGGAGGCGATCGTAATAAGAATATTTGCAAAGTATTCGTTCAAAAACGTCGCGATCGCGAGATCCGTACCGTATTGCTCATTGATTTTCGCCACGTTCCATTCCGCGTTGGTCGACCAGGATTCCGCATAGCCGTTGTTCTCGATCATCAGCTGATACTTCGGAATTGTTCCGAGATCGTACTGGTATGTGAACTGATACATATGTCCCGGGAAGCCCTCATGTGCGAGCGTGGACAAGCTGTAATTCTCCTGATCCTTCGGATTTGTGAGAATGATATTGTCCCGATAGCCGTCAAGCGCAGGTGTCAGATATGCCGCGGGTGAAAAGCTGTCCTGCAGCTCCTTGGGCACTTCCGTGTAGGTGACCTCGACTTCCGGCATAGGCGGAACGATCTTCGGCATCAGCGTCTTCAGATATGCCTCATCGCCCGCAAGCGAACCCGTCGTGATCATCTTGCCTTCCATCAGGTCGCTGTAGCAGTTCATGGCAGACGTCAGAAAGATTGTGTAAATGGAAGAATTACATTTTTCAAGGAAGCTGATCATTTCTTCCACCGTGCGGTTATTCGACGACTCCGCTTTCATCTTCCAGCAGTAATAATCGTACGCTGCGCCGCCCTGTTCATACGCGCCGACACGTGCGCGGCATTTCGGGCGGAGCTCTTCCAGTCCGTCATGCAGCAGCTTGTATGCGTCGACCCATGCGGTCCTTACCAGCTCATCGTTCTTTGCGATATACGCTTCGCGCTGAGCGTCCGTCAGAAAATCGAGCTTTTCCATTGCTTCACGGAACGTGCCGTGCAGGTAGCTCGTTTCCCCGCTGTCCGCAACCGTCTGCAGGTCGCCGAGGATAACGTCAAGCATATTTTCGGTCATAAAGAACCCGCGGTTTGCGCGCTCCTGCTCAAACGCCAGCACCTGACCGTAGTATCGCGGCATATCCGCCATCAGCGTCAGATAGTTCTCGATATCCTTTTCATCCTTGAACGAATAGAGCCCGAAGAACAGCGGCATATTCATGTGAAGGCCGACGTATTCGTCGAGCGGCTCGTAGTTATAGAACCAGTCCTTGGATTCGATCTCCATATCGAAATAGCGGCAATAGGTGTCGTAGGCAAACTGCAGCTGATCGGAAAGAAGGCTGCGGTCGATCGCGTTCAGTTTTTCACGCCACTCTATGCATTCTGCGATCCACTCATTGTTTGCTTTCTCGGTAAACTCGCCGAGCGTAACGGGAACGCTCGATTCGTCGATGCCGAAGCTTGCGGGATCGACGCACCACTGGTCCAGTGACGTAATATCCGACGTTGCAGCATCCAGAAACAGCTCCTCATCCAGTGCCCAGAATGCCGCTTCCGCTGCTTTCTGTTCCTCAGTTTTTTCGACCGGCTCGGCGGTCGGCTTCGGTGTCGGCTTTTCCGTAGCCTGTGCTGCCGATGTTGCATCGGGTTTCCCTGTCGCTTGCGTGTTGCCGTTGTTTGCCGAAGTGAAACATCCGGTCAGTTTCGACTGCACGCTGCAGCCGAAAAGGCCGATCAGCATCACAGCTGCAAGCAACAATGAGATGATTCGTTTTGTTTTACTCATTTCTTACTCCTTTACAGAATACGAGATTCTTTGGTCTTATGTTCGTATAAAAAGGGTCTGCCACGGATTGTTTGACAGTGTCGTAACGCTGCCGTTTTCGACGGCAGTCAAAGTTCCGGTACCGTACCGCCGAGGCGCTTGAGCGCCGTCACAAAATCTTCCGGAAACGGTGCTGTAAACGTCATTTCCTGTCCCGTACGGGGATGAACGAACGTCAGCCGATATCCGTGCAGCGCCTGTCCGACAAGGCCCAGCTTCGGCGCCGCGGAGCCGTATACCTCGTCGCCCGCGATCGGATGCTTGATATACGCCATATGCACGCGGATCTGATGCGTGCGTCCCGTTTCCAGCGCGACGTCCAGAAGCGTTTCCGTGCCGAAGCGCTGCAGCACGCGCCAATGTGTCACCGCTCTGCGTCCGTCTTCCGTGACGGCCATTCTCTTGCGATCCGTCTTATGCCGTCCGATCGGCGCGTCCACGGTTCCGCTGTCCTCTTTGAGATTGCCGTGGACAATACACATGTATTCCCGATGTGCTGTATGCAGCGCAAACTGTTTTGCAAGCGCTTCGTGTGCCGCGTCATTTTTGGCGACGACCAGAAGTCCGCTGGTCAGACGGTCAATGCGATGCACGATCCCGGGTCTCGTTTCCCCTCCCGTTCCGGAAAGCGATTGAAACCGATATAAGAGTGCGTTGACGAGCGTACCGGACGGGTTGCCGGGCGCGGGATGCACGACCATGCCCTTCGGTTTGTTGATCACCGCAAGATCCGCGTCCTCATAGACAACGTCCAGCGGAATGTTTTCCGGCTCCGGAAGCGATTCGTCGTTCTGTTCGGGAACGCGCAGACGGATGACATCGCCGGTTTTGACCTCGCTGTTCGCCTTGCACGGCTTTCCATTCTGCTCGACCGCGCCGTCCTTGATCAGTTTTTGCAGTTTTGACCTGCTGAATTCGGTATTTGCCGCCAAATATGCGTCAATCCGCGGCGCTTCCGTCTCCGCGATCAGCAGGATCGTTTCCGTCGTCATGCGATTCCTCCGCAGTTTTCTCTTCCTCGTCCTCCGGAATCAATTCTTCAAAGCGCGAAAGCTTGTTCTTTTTGCGTTCCTTCGCGGCTTTCGCGGCTTCCTCTCGCGTCGGCAGCCGGAACAAATGCCGGTATTCATCCTCAAAGCATTCAAAGAGACCGAATTTCTGAAAGAACGCTTCAAAAACGAGCAGCGCGATGGCAATGCAAATCGCGGAATCGGCAATATTGAAAATCGGGAAATCAATGAATCTCGTGCAGATCATGTCCCGAACATAGCCGAATACGATCCGGTCGTACAGATTTCCGATCGAGCCGCCGATCAGCAGCCCCGCAATCATGCGGGAGAGCTTCGGCATTTTCTTTCCCGAACGGATCGTGAAAAACAGCAGCAAAAAGACAAATACCGCCGTCAGCGCAAGCAGCAGCCGGGATGCCCAGGGATTCCCGCTGCCAAGCCCCCAAAGCGCGGCATCGTTCGGCGTAAAGCTCAGGACGATGAACTTGCCGTCCTGCGGGATCGCATTTTTCTGCATGATTGCGCCCTGTGAAAGAAACGAGCGCAGCGCGGCAAGATCGTACAGAGAGCCGTCATAGCCGAGTGTGCCGACGACATGCGACGAAATGATCCAGTATTTTGAGATCTGATCCAACGCCAGTACGGCGAAAGCCACCCAAAAAATCAGCATTTATTCCTCCGTTTTTCCTGCGAGTGCATCCGGATAAAGGTTCTCGTAATTTTCCTGCGCCTGCAGCACGCGGTTTACATAGTTTTTCGTTTCTTCATAAGGAATATAAGCGATCCGCCCCTTGCTGTCAAGTCCGTATTCGGAAAGCCACAATGCGGCTTTGTTCGGTCCGGCGTTGTATGCCGCCAGCGCAACGGCAGGATTCTGATCGAACCGATCCAACTGCTGCCGAAGATAATAACAGCCGAAGCGAATCGACGTTTCCGGATCGAACAGATCCTCCGCGTGAAACGCTATGCCGAGCGCTTCGGCAATCTCCTCGCCCGTGGAAGGCATGATCTGCATCAGCCCTCTTGCGCCTGCCCTGCTGACTGCGTCCTCGCGAAATTTACTTTCGATGCAGATCACACCGGCGACAAGGGAAGGTTCAAGATCATATTCCTCGCTGTATTTTTGGATCAGGTCAACATATTTCAGCTGAAATCTTTCACGCATGATCCGCGGCAATATCCAGAATACGATCAGAGACGTCAGGATCAGGCACGCCATGACCATGGCGAGAACGATCAGCGTCGTCTTTTGTTTTTTACTCATGCGCGGATCTTCCGCGGCAGCTTCGCTCATTGCAGTTCCTCCCGTATTTGTTCGATCAGCACGTCCGCCTCTTCACGGAAATCGGCGATCGTTCCCTCGTTTCGGATCGTATAGGTCGCAAGCTTCTCGCGTGTATCATCCGGGATCTGTGCCCGGATGCGCGCACGGATGGATTCTCTGTCCGTACCGTCCCGCTGTGCAGCGCGGGAAACGCGAATCTCCTCACCGCATAAAACGGCAACCGTGCAGGCGCAGAACGCGTCGACGCCGCTTTCAAACAAAAGCGGAACATCCCATACCGCGATCGGCGCTCCGGACGCCTCGGTGCGGCGCAGCATTTCGCGTATGACGAACGGATGTACGATCGCGTTCAGCGCTTCCCTTTTGGTGCTGTCCGAAAAGACCTCGGACGCGATATATACGCGATCCAAAGTTCCGTCCGGTTTCAATGCTTCCGATCCGAACAGCGCGACCACGTCCGGAAAGCATTCGGACTCCGGCGTCAGCGCGAACCGCGAGATCTCGTCCGCGTCGATCACCGGTATATGATGGGCGGAAAAGCAAAGCGCGAGCGTACTTTTGCCGGAGCCGATGCCTCCCGTGATGCCGATAACGCGCGTCATTTCGTTTCGTACCAGCTTTCTCCGCATTTTGCTTCGGCAACGAGCCGGACCTTCAGCGACGCGACGCCTTCCATGGCGTCCTGCATCAGCTTCATCACGTCGTCCGCCTCGCCGCGCGGGCAGTCGACGATCAGCTCGTCGTGGATCTGCAGCACGAGACGCGCTTTGAAACCGCCTTCTTTCAGCGCGCGGTCGACCCGTACCATTGCGATTTTGATGATGTCCGCCGCCGTGCCCTGGATCGGCATGTTCATCGCGACACGCTCGCCGAACTGCCGGACGTTATAATTGCTTGCGGAAAGCTCCGGCAGCGGGCGTCTGCGTTCAAACAGCGTTTCCGCATAGCCTCGTTCCTTGGCGCGGGCAACGCTCTCCTTCAGATACGCCTGCACCTTCGGATAGCGTTCGAAATACCGACGGATATAGCCCGCGGCGGTCGGGACGGCAATGCCTAAGTTTCTTGCAAGTCCGAAATCCGAAATGCCGTAGACGATGCCGAAATTGACCGCTTTCGCCGCGCTGCGCTGTTCGCCGGTAACGGACGCAAGCGGAACATGAAAGACTTCTGCCGCCGTGCGGGCATGAATGTCTTCTCCGTTGTTGAACGCCGCAATAAAGCCCTCGTCACCGCTGATGTGCGCCAGCAGCCGAAGTTCGATCTGCGAATAGTCCGCGCCGACGAGCACATTCCCTTCGCTCGGAATGAACGCCTTGCGGATCTCTCTGCCCTCCGGCGTGCGAACAGGAATGTTCTGCAGGTTCGGTTCCGTGCTGGAAATGCGTCCGGTCGCCGTGACGCACTGCATGAAGCGCGAATGGATCCGTCCGTTCGCATCGCGCTGCTTCAGCAGGCCCTCGACGAACGTGCTGTCAAGTTTCATCAAGAACCGATACTGCAGTACATCGTTTACGATCGGATGCAGCGGCGCAATCGCTTCCAGGGTATCCGCGTCGGTCGAAAAGCCCGTCTTGGTCTTTTTCCCGGACGGCAGTCCGAGCTTTTCAAACAGGATTCTTCCGAGTTGTTTGGTGGAAAGAATGTTGAACCGTTCCCCCGCCTGTTCATAGATCCGTGCTTCCAGCGTCGAAGCGGTCTCAGAAAAACGGGAATGCAGCGTATGCAGAACGGCTTCGTCGGTCATAAACCCGATTCTCTCCATGCCGTACAGCACCGAAAGAAGCGGAAGTTCCACGTCGCGTTCCAGCGAGCCCAGACCGTTCTCCTCGATCGCATGCGACATGCGCGGATACAGCGTGAACAGGTAAGCGGCGCTTGCTTTTTCGGTTTTCAGCCATGCGCGGCAAAGCGCTTCATAGCTTTCGACCGGACGGTTGCTTTGCAGAAGATAGTCCGAAAGCATCGCGTCGAACCGAAGCTTCGGCAACGCTTCCGCATCAAAGCCGCAGCGGTGAAAAATCGTTTTTGCGTCGAACGCAAGCACCGGTTTTTGATGGGCATAAAGAAACGCTCCGAGCATGCGATACGCTTCATCCTCATCCATGCAGGCGTCAAACAGCGTTTCGCCGGCCGTCAGAACATATGCCTTCTCAGGTGAACCGGCAAACGAAAGCGACGGGAACGCCGTCACCGCGACCGCTTCACAGGAAGCCAGCGCATCGAGCGCCGTCTGCATTCCCTCCGCGTCGGTGATCGCAACGGTTTCGACAGCAGGGATCGCGTCATCCTGTTGTTTCGGTGTCTCTTCGCCCGGCAGCTTCTCCGCTATGCTGTTCAACTCCAGATCGTAGAAGCGCTGTTTTGCGCTGCCGGTCTTTTCAAAGGAAAACGCACAGTCGTTCAGTGTTTCCGCGACCGGCGCATCCGTTGCGATCGTGCCGAGCCAATAGGAGAATCGCGCGTTTTCGGCTTCGTTTACAAGGCGTTCGCCGAGCTTGCCTTTGATTTCGGAAGCATGTGAAAGAACGCCTTCCAGATCACCGTATTCGGTGAGCAGTTTCAGCGCAGTCTTTTCTCCCACGCCGGATACGCCCGGAATATGGTCGGAGCTGTCGCCCATCAGTGCCTTGAGATCGCGCATGCGATCCGGTGTCAGTCCGTATTTCTCCTGCAGCGCTGCTTCGTCGACAATCGAGTTGTCTTTCGTATAATACACTTTTGTGCGTTTCGTGATCAGCTGAAACGAATCGCGATCGCCTGTCGCGATCAGCGTATCCATCCCTTCGGCTTCTGCCCGGCGCGCAAACGTTCCGAGAATATCGTCGCCTTCATATCGCGGGCATTCGATGACCGCGATACCCATGCTTCTCAAAAGCTCGCGAACGACCGGCATCTGTTTTTTGAGGTCCTCGTCGGCAGGCTTGCGGCCGAGTTTATAATCCGCATATCGTTCATGCCGGAACGTCGGCTGATGCACATCGAATGCGACGAGAACATGCGAGGGCTCCTGCTTTAGGAGATCAAGAAGCTTTGTGAAAAAACCTTTCAGCGCGCCGGTCGGAAAGCCGTCGCGCGTAGTGAGATTTGCTTTGAAGAATGCGTGGTATGCCTGAAACAGCAGGCTGTTTCCGTCGATTGCCAAAAGCAGTCGGTCCATTGTTCCCCTTTCCCGAAACGGCACGCCCTCATACGGGTGCGCCGTTCAAGTCATGATTTTCGGTTATGTGTTCGGTTCAGGCGCGAACCACGTCGTACACCATCGGGCGGTATTCCGGCTTGACGTCGGAATATGTGAACGCACTGTGGAACATTTCAAGCGCGGCGTTGACCTTGCTTTCGTCGTTGACGTACATCACGCACAGCGGTTCATCTGCACGGATAAAATCGCCGAGGCGCTTCTTCATGACGAGCCCGACCGCCGGGTCGATGCGTTCCTCTTTTGTGGCGCGTCCCGCACCGAGGATCTGTGCCGCGGTTCCGATCCGTTCTGCGTTCATGGAAGAGATATAGCCCGCGCGCTTCGGATACACATTCAGGATCGTTTGAACCTTGCAAAGCTCGTCGATCCGATCAAGGTCGATATACGATGCGTCGCCGCCCTCCGCCGCGATCATCTGACGAAGCTTCGCAAGTCCCGCACCGGAATGCAGCGCGGATTCGAGTTTTTCACGCGCTTCGACCTCGGTTTCGGCAAGCTTGCCGAGACGCATCATGTGTACGCCCAGAAGCATGCAGACTTCGTACAGCGGATCGCCTGCCGGGATCTTGCCCGAAAGCAGTTCCACCGCCTCACGCACTTCCAGCGCGTTGCCGACCGCAAGGCCGAGGGGCTGGTTCATATCGGTGATGACCGCAACGCATTCGCGTCCGACGAGCTTGCCGATGGAGACCATCAGGTGCGCAAGCTTTTCCGCTTCATCAACGGTCTGCATAAACGCGCCGGTTCCGGTCTTGACGTCAAGCACGATCGCGTCTGTGCCTGCCGCAAGCTTTTTGGACATGATGCTCGAAGCGATCAGCGGAATGCTGCGGACCGTTGCCGTCACATCGCGCAGCGCGTACATTTTCTTATCGGCGGGAACGAGGTTTCCGGTCTGTCCGATGACAGCCACGCCGATTTGGTTCACTATTTCTTTGAACCGGTCCATCGGCTGCTCGATGCAGACGCCGGGAATCGCCTCGAGCTTGTCGAGCGTGCCGCCCGTATGCCCGAGCCCGCGTCCGCTCATCTTTGCGACCGTACCGCCGCACGCCGCGACAAGCGGTGCGATGACGAGCGTTGTTGTATCGCCGACGCCGCCGGTCGAATGCTTGTCTACCTTCACGCCGCGCAGGTCCGAAAGGTCGACGACCTCGCCGGAGTGCATCATTGCCATCGTCAGATCGGCCGTTTCCCGATCGGTCATGCCGTTGAACACGACCGCCATCTGGAACGCCGACATCTGATAATCCGGGATCGAACCATCCGTGAATCCACTGACGATGTAGCGGATCTCATCGTCTGAAAGCGTTCCGCCATTTACCTTTTTTTCGATCAGATCAACCATGCGCATACGTTCGTTCCCCCTAAATTTGATGGTTCAGTATATCACAGAACAGCCTGATTGGCAATGTCTTTTCAAAGAACCGGAAGGGCAGTGTTGTCGAACATTTCCCGGATCATTTCATCCGACGGTTCTTCCCCGTCCGGGCAGGCGATCGCTCTTTTGAGGTTCGGATACCTCCGAAGCAGCGCAGGATCAGATCCGGATTCTCCGATGTAAAAGTCTGCGTCAGCAAGCGCGGCATCGAATCCGATGCAATCGCGTATCGTCTCCGCGCCGGGAAGGAGTCTTCCTCCTATGGATGACAGCGCAAAGCCCAGTCCGCACGCCGCGCCGCTGCCCGGAATCGCAGGATCCGCTCCGAGTACGGATGCGATGCGTAGGATTTCCTGTTCACGCGCATCGATTCCGCCGATCAGCGGCGCATCGCCGTGATACAAAAGCGTCAGTTCGGTCTCCGCAATGCGGGGATCGAGACCCGATCGGTCGATATCCGTGATTTTTGAAAGCGTTTCAGGACCGGGTTCAAGCGTCTCACCCGTCGCATCGACGAAACGCATACCGAGCGCGTGCAGCGCACCGAGTCCGAAATCGGAGACCGCGGAATCGCCGAGACCGATCCGGATTTTGCGAAAGCCGAGATCCAGTGTTTTTTTGATCTGTATACCGACACACGAGCTTGAACGCTGTCCGATCGGCTGTGCTTGCTCCGTCTGCATCGAGACGTCAGTTGTGTCCCCCGCTTCGATCACGGCGATGTGTCCCGGGATCACGCCGACGAGCATCCCGATGCGATTGCCGTTTATGTCTTCGCACGGCACCGTTTCGTATCGTCCGCCGGTTCCGGCGACCAACGCGCGTACCGTTCCCTTCCCGCCGTCCGCAACCGTCATTCTGCGTACGCGGAATCCGCGCTCCGCTGCGGCTGTTCCGATCACCCGGCTCAACCGCTCCGCGTCGCTGCCGACCCTGTTGAAAGACAGCGCGATCAGAAGCGTTTTTCCTTCGGACCGTTTCATCGGCGTCGGCGGCTCCGTCGGGATAAACGACGCACCGGTCTCGGTCGGTTTGATCTTTCCCTCGCTGTCGATCTCGGCAAGGATCGGATACGGGCCGAAATTCTCAAGCGTATTCGCCTGAACAAAGGGCTTATGAAGGCAAAGCCGTGTCAGAAGCGCGTCCAAGGCATGCAGTGTTTCGCCTGCCGCACGGGACTGTTTGATCCCGACATAACACACGATGCAGATATACACAGGGCTCTGCGCAATCGGATCAAACGACTCACACGCTTCGTAAAGCCCGGTCTGTGACGCGTCGGACGCAAAAACGGCGCTTAATGCGATCTTCCAGCATTTCCGCCGCGTTTCCTCCGAAAAGTCAGTGACCGGAAAGCGCATTCCGATGGGAAAATAATGCCAGATCATACCTCTTCCTCCGTTTCGATGCGGGCAAGTTCGGTTTCGGCCTGCTCCAGCCGGTCATAGAGTTCGGTCTCCTCCGCTTCAAGCGAAGATATGGTTTCATACAGCTGCTGCATCCGCCGAAAATCGGTTCCGGACTGCGCTTCGATCAACGCTTGCTCCGCGTCTTTCTTTGCCGCTTCGTTGCGGGCAATCTGCTCTTCGATCCGATGGATCTCCTGCTTTGCTTTCGTACGCCGCTGTTTATATTCCTTTCGTTTCAGAAACAGATTGTCGGAACCGGATTGCTCCTTTTGCTTTGGTTTTTCCTGTTTGCGCTCGACGATCCGTTCGAACAGATCCTCTTCCTCATCCTGCTGTTCGATCAGTCCGTCCCCGGTCATCAGAATGACACGATCCGCAAGGCGTCTCACCATATATCGGTCGTGCGTAACGATCAGGACCGTTCCGGTAAACTTCTCCAGGGCGGTTTCGAGCATTTCCGCAGATGCGATATCCAGATGGTTCGTCGGCTCGTCCAGCAGAAGCACGTTTGCGCCCGAAAGCACAAGTTTCAGAAGGCGGATCCTTGCCTTTTCACCGCCCGACAGTGAGCCGATGCGCTTATCGATGTCGTCGAACTTGAACAGAAACATGCCGAGATAGCCGCGCAGCGTGTTTCGCTCAATGGAAGGAAACGCTTCGTCCAGCTCACCGATCACGGTATTCGTATCGTTGAGGTCATACGTATTTTGCGCGTAATACCCGATCCGCACACCGGCGCCGATCTTGAACGTGCCCTCCGTCGGACGTTCGTTTCCGGTCAGGATCTTCAAAAGTGTCGTCTTTCCGCAGCCGTTCGCGCCGATCAGGCAGACGCACTGTCCCGCGGTGATCATCGCATCCAATCCCGAGAACACGCGATGTTCCCCGTATCGCATGCCGAGCTTGTTCAGAACGATTACCTCGTTTCCGGTCGGCTGCGGCGTCGGAAAGCGAAATACAATCGCCTTTTCGTCGCGTTCCGGCTCAACCATGTCCTCCCGTATCCGGTCGATCTGCTTCTGTTTTGATGCGATCGTTACGTAGTTATGCGCCTGATTCCATCTTTTTTGCTGTTCGATGATCCCCTGGATGCGGCGGATTTCCTTCTGCTTGCGCAGGTATTGCTTTTTCGCGAGCTCACGCGCGTCGAGCTTCAATTCCATGTAGCGCGTATAATTGCCGTCCGTTCCCCGGATCCTTCCGTGCTGCAGCTCCAGCATGCGCGTAACGGTATCGTCCAAAAATGCGCGATCGTGCGAAACCACCAGCACCGCGCCCCTGAACTGCTTCAGATATTCCGTCAGCCATCGGATCGCCGTAACATCGAGATTGTTGGTCGGTTCGTCCAGAAGCAGCAGGTCGGCACGGGACAGGATCGCGCGCGCAAGCATCGCCTTGCTGACCTGTCCGCCTGAGAAAGACATCACGGATCGGGTCAGATCATCTTCTGAGAACCCGAGTCCCAAAAGTGCGGACCGCGTCAGTGCGCGAAATGTTGCGCCGTCTTCGCGGGAAAGTGTTTCGACGATCACAGCCTGTCTGGCGATCAGCCGATCGCGGTCCCCGTTTCCCTGTTCCAGTTTTTGCAGGATCCGCGCTTCCTCTGCTTCAAGGTCCAGAAGCGGTCTGTATGCTTCAAGCGTGAATGAATAGAGATCCATATCCGCGTCAAGCTTCGGGATCTGCTCCACATAGGACAGCCTTGTTCCCTGCGGCATGCCGAAAGAACCGCCGTCATACGGTTCCTTCCCCATCAGGATCCGCATCAGGGTCGTTTTTCCGCTTCCGTTTACGCCGATCAGGCCGACGCGTTCTCCCGTGCGTATCTCAAAAGATACATCCGAAAACAGCGTCCGGTCGGCAAAAGACTTTTTTAAACCGTCTACACCTAATAATACCATGATGTTACCGATAATCTGCAATGATGTATTTGTTTTAGTATAGCACATCTTTCTGTATTTGGAAATAATTTATATAAATTTCAAGATTATGTTGCAAACTGCATGCTATAATAGAATGCGAAAGGAGTCGGACGATGGAAAAAGAGATCAAATTATTACCCGGAAAAAAGCGCAGATCAATGCCGGTCGCGTTGCGTGTTGCGATCGCTCTGTCCGCCGCTGCGGTGTTTTGCACCGCAGGACTGTTTCTGCTTCTGCGCGATCGCAGGATCTCTCCCTTCCCCTCCGCAAACGCCGAGTCTGTCTATCTGACAACAAAGGAGGACTCTGTTTCGCTGCGCGGCGCTACACCGAGCCCTTCCCTTGCCGCTTTCATACCGAAGACCACACCTGAACCGGAGCCGACAAACGGCCGGATCGACATTTCCCATTACTCCACGCTGCAGTTGAACGATGACAACGCGGAGGTTTCCGCACTGCAGCAGAGGCTGATGGATCTCGGCTACATGGAAGCGGATGACCCCGGTACGCTCTATAACGAATCCACAAGAAACGCCGTAACGCTTTTTCAGCGCGCGACCGACAGTGAGCAGAACGGAATCGCTTCCGCCGCGCTGCAGGAAATGCTGTTTTCCGACGATGCGCAGGAATACCGCATCAAGCTTGACGACAGCGGCGCCGATGTAAGAAGCATTCAGCGGCAGCTTCACGAGCTCGGTTATTATTCCGACCGTATCACCGGCTATTACGGACCGAATACGGAAGAAGCCGTACGATTGTTCCAGGTCAAAAACGACAAGGATGTCGACGGACAGATCACGCGGGATGACTGGGATCTTTTGTATTCCGACAGCGCGATTCCGCTTGCGACGCCGACCCCGGTTCCGACGCCCACGCCCACACCGAGACCGTCAAAGTCTCCGACGCCGCGTCCTTCAAAAACGCCTACGCCGAAGCCGGCGAAGACCGCTTCGTCAAATCCTTCCAAGACGGCGACGCCGAAACCGACAAAAACGCCGAAACCGACCGCTACGCAGAAAGCCACGGCGACGCCGAAACCGACAAAAACCCCGAAGCCGACGAACACGCCGAAGCCCACGAATACGCCGAAACCGACGAACACGCCGAAACCGACGAACACGCCGAAACCGACAGACACGCCGAAACCCACAAAAACGCCGTCATCCGGAGGAGATTCCGGTTATTCGCACAATGCCGACGGCATGATCAGCTGCGCAAAGAATCAGCTCGGCGATCCTTACGTTCTGGGTGATGAAGGACCCGATTCGTTCGACTGCTCCGGTCTCGTCTATTACTGTCTGAAAAAGGCGGGCGTATCGGTGAGCCGCCGCAGTGCGCACTCCTACTCGGAAAACGACAGCTGGAAACGGATCGATTCCGTCGACGATCTGAAGCGCGGCGATCTCCTGTTCTTCAACAGCAATACAAGCGAGCGCGTCAACCATACGGCGATCTACATCGGCAGCGGCTCATTTATCCACGCAAGCTCCAGCAAAGGGGAAGTTGTGAAAAGTTCCTTCTCCTCCTACTGGTACGAACATTTTGTCTGCGGAAGACGGGTATTCTGATCATGTCCTGCAGCATCTGCCCGCGAAACTGTAATATTGATCGAACAGCCGCATTTGGATTCTGCGGCTGTTCTTCCGTTGCGCGTGTTGCGCGCGCCGCTCTGCATTTTGATGAGGAGCCGAGTATCAGCGGCACGCGCGGAAGCGGAGCGATCTTCTTTTCCGGCTGCAATCTGAAATGTATTTTCTGTCAGAACATGGTTCTGACAAGCGGAACGCTTGGCGAAGCGTTTGACGTTCCCCGGCTGAAGGACGTCATGCTGAAGCTGCAGGCGCTCGGCGCGCATAATATCAATCTCGTCACGCCGACACCGCACAAGGACGCGATCATTGCAGCGCTCCGCCTTGCGAAAGCCGAAGGCCTTTCGATCCCCGTCGTATATAACACGAACGCATATGAAACGGTCGATACGATCCGTTCGTATGAAGGGCTTGTTGATATTTACCTGCCCGATCTGAAATATGTCGATCCAAGGCTTTCGCTGAAGTTTTCACGCGCTTCGGACTATTTTGATACAGCGATCGAAGCGATCGCCGAGATGATCCGTCAGGTCGGGTTTATGGTAACCGACGAAACCGGAATCGCGAAGAAAGGCGTTCGTATCCGGCATCTCGTTCTGCCGGGATGCGTGTTCGATACGCGAAGCGTTTTGGCCGCGATCAAAGAACGGTTCGGCGTCGGCTGCCCGATCTCGCTGATGTCGCAGTTCACACCGATCCCCGAATGCACCGTAAAGCCGCTGGACCGTCCGCTGACGCAGCGCGAGTACGAAAGTGCACTCGATTACTGTATTTCTCTGGGGTTTACCGACGTTTTTACACAGGATCTTACGAGCGTCGGACGCTCGTTCACCCCGTCGTTTTCCGATCACGTCGATCTGTGATGCATATGGATACAGAGGTCAATGTGCTGCAGGTGGTTTACGGTTGAATGATCACCTTTCCGTAAAATACGCTGTTTGCAATTTTCAGCATTTCTTCTTCGCTGACGTTCCCTTCGAGCTGGAATGTGTCCGTCTCATCTGACCATGTGACCATGATCCAATCACGGCGGACGATCAGAAGCCCGTCACAACCGTTGACCGTGATCTGTTCGACCTTGACGGCGTTCTGCGTATCGGGCGTTTCGGCTTCCGCGTTGGGCAGTACAAGGAAAGCAAGCTGTTTTTTCTCCCTTTGATATCGGAACAGCTGCGAAGGATTCTTGCGCCAATATGTCTGTTCAAACCCTTCCGGCAGATAGCCGAGATCATAGCAATCTTCCAAAATGACCGACGAATCGTCAGGGACGACATTGCCTGTCCCGGCGGGTTCTTCGGGATCCTCCGGATCAGCTTCGGGATAATCCTCCGCGACCGTCACGCCGTCTGCGACCTTCAGGATCTCCTCCTCGGAAAGCATACCCTCAATGAGGAAGAGGTACTGCTCGTTTGACCATGCAATCTGCGCAAAGCCGTCCTCATACACGATCAGAAGCGCATCTTCGCCGTGCATTGTGATGTGTTCCACCTTGACCGCGTCGTCGGTGCTGATCTGCGAAACGGCGGTTGCCGTATAAACGTCAAATTCCAGTAACTCCTCTTCCCCCCTGCGGTAACGAAGTTGCTGTCCGACGTCGTGCGCCTCCGAAACGAGTCGGAAGCCATCCGGCACGTAGGTCAATCGGTAAATGACCTTATCGGAGGGCGGCAGCTCATCGATGTTGTCCAGACCGACCTCGGCATATCCCGGAAAGAGCGATACGACAAACTGCGTGATGCGTCCGCGGACGGCTTCCGAGGTCATCATCAGTCCAAACGTCACAAAGACGAAAACGGCGGCGGCAGCGATGATCCGCTTTGCCGTCTTCGAAAGCCATGGTTTGCGATCCTTTTTCGATTTCTGAGCGTGCTCGTCGGAAAGCTCCCGATCCAGCATCTTTTCAAAGTGGGCGCGCGAAAGCGCGGGAACCGCGTCGCCGGGATGCTCCGAACGCTGTTCCATAAGCTTTTTGCTTTCTTCCTCCGCGTCGTTCTGAACGATCCTGCGGAATAACGCGTCAATCTGCTTTTCAGACATAGCCCTTCTCCTTGCAGATCTCATAAACCGCCTGTCTTGCACGCGTCAGATAACTGCGCACCGTCGGCTTCTTTATGCCGAGCAGCTTTGCGATCTCGTCGTCCGTCATCTCCAGTAGGTATTTATAGCGCAGCACGTCCTTCAAGCTCTCCGGCAGGAAGGAAAACGCCTTCTGCACCGACTCTGCGTCGATGGAAAGAAGCGCCTGCTCTTCCACCGAAATGCCGTCGTCCGGCAGCTCATAGGGGTATTCGTCGTTGTCAATGCTCCCGGCAATCATTTTGCTTCTCGCTTTCTGCGACCGTAAAGAATCGATGCACTTTCTCTTAACACACATAACGACGAAAAAGGGCAAAGTGCTGCGCGGGACTTTGTAAATTTTATCGAGATTTCTTGCAAAGTAAACAAAGGTATCCTGTACGGCATCCTCCGCTGCGGCGTCGTCGAAAAGCATGGACCTCGCTTTCCGGAACATCGCTTCGTAGTTTTCTTCGTACAGGGTACTCAAAAACGCACGGTCGTCTTCCGATTCGATTGTCATGAGCATCAGAAAAAACATTGCGCGCTCTCCTTGTTCCCCATTGTACTATAAAATGTTTTTTTGTCAAATCACAGCAAAACAGCGCGGAGCAATGCAAATTAAAAAGCGACAAAGGATTCCTGAAAACCATTTGCACGCTGTAATTCTTTCCTGTATGCGTTTCTAATTTATGCAAAGACGGATTCCAGATACTCCGCGACGCCGTCGTTTTCGCAGCTGCCGATGATCAGGTCGGCTTTTTCCCTGACGAGCGCGTTGGCGTTAGCGACGCAGACGCCCGTCCCCGCCCATTCGATCATGTCAAGATCAAGCGTGTTATCGCCGATCGCCGTCACATCCTCGCGCGATATGCCGAGCATTGCCGCAACCTTTTCCAATGCGGATCCCTTTGTTGACGATACCGAGCCGATTTCGATAAAGCCGGGCTTTGAGCAGAGTACGGATAAGTGCTTTGGCAAAAGCGCGCGAATCTCCTTGTAAAGCTCCGCTTCTTTCGCCGGATCAACGGCGTACAGGACCTTCGGAATATTGTTAAGCGGACGGTATAAAAGATGCGGATCGACGATAAACGGCAGGTTCAGTATGCCGGTATACTGCTTTGTAAAAGCATTCTCCTGACGGAAGACGACCGTATCCTCCTCATAGATCTGTGCATGGATTCCGAACGAATCGGCGACCGCAAACGCCGTAACCACGTCCTCCGGGCGCAGATAATTCACATAAAGGTGCTCACCCGTCCGTCCGTCGGAAACCACCGCTCCGCCGTAGTGGATCAGCGGACCGTATGCCGACAGGGATTCGCGGATCTGCTTCGTTCCCAAAAAACCGCGTCCCGTCGCAAGCACGACCGTAACGCCGTGATCCCTTGTAAGCTGAATAGCATTTTTCAGGCGTTCGCTCGGAAGCTTGCCGGTCATGACCAGCGTATCGTCGATGTCGAGCGCTAAAAGCTTCATTCTTCGAATTTCCCAATCTTCATCAAGGTGCGAAACGCTTCATGCACCTCGCCCGCCATGTACAGCGAACCGACCGCAAGCGAAGGTTCGTCTCCGCGTGCGGCGGTCTCGATCGCGTCGGCGACCGACGAAAACGGCGTCGCCTCTGCTCCGAACGTGCGAATCAGCGCAGCAAGCTCTTCGCTCGGCATGGCGCGGTCGTTATTCGGCGTGACGGTATAGAACTCCTTTGCGATCGGCAGGAGCAGCTCGATCGACTGCGAAACATCCTTGTCGCGCATCATGCCCATAATGATCTTTGCTTTGCGGTCCGGAAACAGCCGTTGATATGTCTCGACCGTTCCCCTGACGCCGTGCGGATTGTGTCCCCCGTCGACAAAGAACGGCGGATCCTCTCTTAAAAGCTCAAACCGCGCCGGCCAAACCGTTTCGGAAAGTCCTTTACGCAATGCTTCATCGGATATCGCAACGCCTTTTTTGCGCAAAAGCTCGACCGCGTCGATCACGGTCGCGGCATTTTTCATCTGATACTTCCCGAGAAGTCCGAGCCGCAAATCATGATATCCCCGATAATCGAACGTCTGTCCGTGCAGATCATACATGCCTTCCTTCAGCGTGGAACGATCGACGACGTGAAGCTCCGCTCCGTGCTTTTTGCATGCCGCCTCGATCACGGGAAGCGCGTTTTCATGCTGACCGTAGAACAGTACCGTTCCGTTATCCTTGATGATGCCCGCTTTTGCGCTTGCGATCTCCTCGATCGTGTCGCCGAGGATATGCATATGGTCGTAGTCGATCGCCGTGATGATCGAAAGCAGCGGCGTGTCGATCACGTTGGTGGAATCCAGTTCTCCGCCGAGCCCGACCTCCAATACGACATAATCGCATTTTTGTCTGGCATAATACAGAAATGCTGCGGCAGTGATCACTTCAAATTCGGTCGCGGGATTCTCCATGGAATCCACGACCGGTGCGATCTCCGTAACAAGCGCGGCAAGATCGTCGTCCGGGATCGGTGTATTGTTGAGTTGAATGCGCTCGTTGAACCGATCGACGTACGGAGATACGAACAGACCCGTTTTATACCCTTCTGCGCAGAGGATCCGGGACAGCATGGCGCAGGTAGAGCCTTTCCCGTTCGTTCCCGCGACGTGGATAAACTGCAGCGTTTTCTGCGGATCGCCCAACAGATGACACAATTCCGTCACCCGGACAAGTCCGAGCTTTGAGCCGCGCCAGTACATGCCGTGAATATAGGCAATTGCTTCTTCATATGTCATGAATGATCCCCTCCCATAACTCCCTTTTGTACAACCGGATACAGTGCTCTGACGGCAATGATCTGAATCACTGTCATGACCGCGACAAGCCAAAGCCTGCGGATCAGCAGATATGCCCAGAACGGCATTCCGCCGGTGAAGCCAAGTAACTGAAACCACAGCGTCGTCAAAAACAGAGATACGGCGATATTGACCGGTACGATTGACAGCGTCGTAGCAAGCGTCAGCTTTTCTTTTTTGAATACATAACGGAACAAAATTCCCGGCAGCACGCCGGACAGGACTGCCGAAGCCGCAAACATCGGATTCCACGCGTTGCCGGAATTGCTGATGAACGTTCCGAGCAGGTCGGAAACGAGCGCGCACAGACCGCCCCATACGGGACCGAGCGCAAACGAGCAAAGATAGATCGGAATCTCGCGGAAGGTGATTCGGCTGAAGTCCGGCAGGTAGAACGTAAACGGATAGATTGACAAAAGCGCTGCCAAAGCCGCAAACATCGCCGCAAATGTCAGCTGACGTGTTGTGATCCGCCGCATTTCTTCCACCTCCTGTTCTCAAACTTTATTATTATACAACGGTTCTTTCGAAAACGCAAGAAAGCTCTCAAAATTGAGAGCTTTCTTTTCACATTCCGATAGATCAGTCTTCCATTCCGCGGCGTTTGAGGATCAGAACGATTGCCAGCGCGCCGAGTCCCAGCACTGCAACGATGCCGATGATCAATCCGATCACGAGCAGTGTGTTCGACTGCGGCGTTTCATTTCCGACAGCCGTATCCTGCTTAATGCCGCCCTGCGTGCCGTTTTCGCCTGTTTCGTCCTCGATCGTGTACGATCCCTGTTCTCCTGTTTCCGCGGATCCCGCTGCAGCGGTCCCCTCTGCATTGGGATCAAGCGGTCCTTCCTGCGCGTCATTCGGCGCCGCTGTCCTCTCCTCATACGGAGCAGGCGTCGTTACGGGCATGGACGTGACCGCAGGCGGCGGTGTTACAATGCCGCTGTGCGCCGTTGCTCCTGCAGATACCGTCGGCAGCGTGGACGTGATCGGAACGTCCTGTCCGCCGTTGCTTGGTTTCGGCGTCGGTGTAACAACTGCCGGCGTCGCTACAGCCGGCGTGAACGGAGCGAAGGTTTCATCTGCCGCGCCGTTTGTCGGGACGCTTTCGCCTTCGGTGTAGATACCGCCGGTGGAGAACGGCTCAATGTAATACGAAACGGTATTGTAAGAGGTTGTTCCGTCGGCATTTTCAACCGCCTGGAGTCCCGTATATTCTATGCTGTTGAATACAAAATCCGTTGCGCCTTCTTTTTCGATGCGGAACTCCGCCTGGAACCAGAAGCCCTCCGTTTCTACGCCGTATGCGTCGATGAACACAAATCGCATCGTTCCGTCGTCATAGACGTTGTACTGGAAGGATGACGCCTTACCCTTCATCAATGAGGTCAAATTCTGTTCTTCATCGACCTGATTGATCGCACCGAGCGTGACGAATTCCGGATCAAACTTCATCGAGCCGGACAATGAATCCAGTTTTCTGTCGTCGGGAAGGTTCGGATACAGTTCAAAGTTGACCTTGACGACTTCTCCGACCGGTCCGGTAACGGATACCGATTCGATCAGCATTTCACCGAGTTCCTCGTTGCCCGCCGCTTCACCGGACAGAACGGGCACCGCAAACAGCAGCACGGCGGCAATCATTACAGCCAATATACGCTTCATATACAGTCCTCCGGATAGTTTTGTTTATCACCCATGAATTCCGGGCGTTCGGATCGGAGCGAACCGATCCTGTCGATATTTGCTTTAGTTTATAAATTATAGTACAAAAGTAAGCGTTCGTCAAATCCTTATTGACAAAAGCCATGAATTTCCTTATTATTAGTTAGAATACAGGATCAATCTGTTTGAATACACCCGGAGTGCATTCGTATGATGATCCGAGGAGGATACTATGCAGGTTTACAACACCATGACCCGTAAAAAGGAGCCGCTCGTACCGATCAAGGAGGGCGAGATCTCCATGTACGTATGCGGTCCGACCGTATATGATTATTTCCATATCGGTAACGCGCGTCCGTTCGTCGTATTCGATACAATGCGCCGATACCTCGAATATCGCGGATACAAGGTCAAATACGTTCAGAACTTTACCGACATCGACGACAAGATGATCAACCGCGCCAATCGTGACGGCATCACGGTAAAGGAGCTCGGTGACCGGTTTATCCAGGAATATTATCAGGATGCGGACGCATTGGGCATTGAGCGCGCGACGGTCAATCCCCGTGCGACCGAGCACATCGGCGATATCATCAAGCTCGTCAAAAAGCTGATCGAAAAAGGGCACGCCTATGCGACCGAAAACGGCGACGTCTACTTTGCGGTACGCAGCTTTCCCGGCTACGGCAAGCTCAAGGGGCAGGATATCGACGATATGGAAAACGGCGCGCGCATCGCGCCAACTGAGCAGAAGCGCGATCCGCTTGATTTCGCGCTTTGGAAGGGTGAAAAGCCCGGCGAGCCGAGCTGGCCTTCCCCGTGGGGCAAGGGTCGTCCCGGATGGCATGTCGAATGCTCCGCAATGAGCATGAAGTATCTCGGCGAAACCTTTGACATCCACGGCGGCGGTATGGACCTCATTTTCCCGCATCATGAGAATGAGATCGCGCAAAGCGAAGGCGCAACGGGCAAGCCGTTTGTTCATTACTGGATGCACAACGGCTATATCAACATCAACAACCAGAAGATGAGTAAGTCCCTGGGCAACTTCTTCCTGGTGCGCGATATCGCGAAGGAATACGACCTGGAAGCTGTTCGTCTGTTTCTGCTCACCGCAAACTACCGCAATCCGGTCAACTTCTCGCGCGAGCTGATGGATCAGGCCGTGACGAGTCTGAACCGTCTCTACACGGCGCGCGACCGTCTGTTCGATACCGCGATCGACGAAGCGGCAGATGATTCCAAAGTCAGCGCAGAGCTCGACGGGTTCCGTGATCGGTTCAACGATGCGATGGACGACGACCTTAATACAGCGGACGCGCTCGGCGTGCTGTTTGATTTTGCCCGCTGGATTAACATCTTTGCGACCGGCGCACACACGAAAGCCGCGATCGAAGCCGTCAAAGCGCGCTATGCAGAGCTGAACGGCGTTTTGGGACTTGTCGTAAAGGAAAAGAAGGAAGACTTCCCCGAGGAAGCGATTGCGCTTCTCGAAGCACGCAAGGAAGCGAAACAGGCAAAGAACTGGGCGAAAGCCGATGAGATCCGCGAACAGCTCAAAGCAATGGGCTTTGCCGTAGAAGACACGAAGGACGGCGCAAAGCTGAAGAAGCTTTAATCCCTCCCGATCTATCAATCATTCTGAAAAGGAGAACACATATGGGTTTAGGACTGCTTTTTCCGATTCTTCTGCTCGCAATGGGCGTTTACGTACTCGTCGGCGCAATCAAGGGCAGCGGCAGGCTTTTCACTATGGAGAATTTCAAGGACGACTCCAAGGACAAAGCAAAGAAATACATGCGCATCCTGTATTTTGCGCTTGCGGCGATCATGCTGTTCATGGCGCTCGTAAACGGTCTGCAGACTGTGCTTTACAGCAATAAACTGACCTACTATAAAATTACGGATGCCTATAAAGACACCTTCCCCGATCTGATCGAGGACGGCACGCTGACCTATACCGCAACGGAATCCGCTTCGAGCGGCTTTTCCTGCATGGGCGGCGGCGGAGAAACAAGAGAGGTCACCTACGGTCCGTACTCTGCCGATAACGAAAAAATGGAGATCCAGGAAATCTCGGCGTTCATCAATAAGGCCTACAGTCTCTATAAAGATGACCAGACGAAGTTCCCGGTAACAAGCGGCGGCTTGATGAGCTGCGGAGGCGGCAGCGTCGATTATTCGAAATACTACGCCCAGACCGATCTCATGGACGACGCCGATAACCCCATCTATCCGGAAAGCGATGCCGATCGGGAAGGAGGTCATGTCGTTTATACGTCCGCGTTCGGAAACGTTCGTTCCGACGCAAACGACGGCTCCTTCATTTCAAAGCTTTACGGGGCATGCTCCATGAAGCTGCTCTCCGTTCTGAACTATGTATTTCTCGGGCTGGCTGTCGCAGGTTTGATCGGACTGTTCCTTGTGACCCGCAAGTATACAGACAAGGAAAAGCTGCAAAAGGCGAGAGAACAGCAGGTGCATGGTCCGTCAATGCCTTCAAGCGCATTCAATTTTGATGACGAGAAGGAATCGGCCCCCGACAAGAAATAATCTTCTGTACAATAAGAGCGGCTGTCGTCCGTCGGACGGCAGCCGTTTTGTATTGCAGTTTTTCAGAACAATTTCCGTAAGATCAGATCGACAAGCGCAGTGAACTTCACGGTTGCCTTTGCGGCAGTCTCCGTGACCTCCGCATGGGAAAGCGGCTGGTCCAGCACGCCTGCCGCCATGTTGGTGATCAGGCTGATGCCGACCACCTTCATTCCGCAGTGCGCGGCGCACATGGTTTCCGGGATGGTGGACATGCCGACTGCGTCGGCGCCGATGATCCGCGCCATGCGTATCTCTGCCGGAGTCTCATAGCAGGGACCGGACATCATGATATAAACGCCTTCCTGCATGGCAATGCCGTTCTGCTTTGCAAGCTCGATCAGTCTTGCACGAAGGTCCTTGTCGTATACGTTGCTCTGATCCGGGAAACGCGGTCCGAACTCGTCCAGATTTTTCCCGATCAAAGGATTGCTGCCGGACAGATTGATGTGGTCGGAGATCACCATCAGATCGCCCGCATGGTAGTTCATGTTGACGCCGCCCGCCGCATTCGTGACGAGCAGTTTTTCGACGCCGAGCTTTTTCATGGTGCGAACGCCGAGGGAAAGCAGCGCCTGCGGATAGCCCTCATAATAGTGGAAACGTCCCTGCATCGCGATCACGGTTTTCCCGTATTTTTCGCCGATCACGAAGCGGTTCTTGTGCCCGATCACCTTCGAAACGGGATAGCCCTCGATGTCGGCATAGTTCACGAAACGCTTGTTCTCCAGTGTTTCCGCATAGTCGCCGAGACCGCTTCCGAGAATCAGACCGATCGTCGCCTTGTCTGCGCCTTTCTCCTTCAGAAGCGCGACTGCGTTATTGATGATGTTCATAATGTCTTCCATGCTTCAATCCTCCCAGATATCCTTTAAGAATGATTTACCTTCCCGCCAGCTTTCACCGGTGAGATATTCATAGATCGTTGCGCCGATGTCGGAAAACTGCTTCCGTACGCCGAGGTTGACGCCGTGCTTCACGTGCTTCCCGCAGATCAGAAGCGGAATGTATTCGCGCGTATGATCCGTTCCGGGAAACGTCGGGTCGCAGCCGTGATCCGCCGTAACCATCAGGAGATCGCCCTCCTGCATCGAAAGATACATTTCGGGCAGGTGTGCGTCAAAATATTCAAGTGCTTTCGCATAGCCTTCCCAATCGTTGCGATGCCCGTACAGCATGTCGGTATCCACAAGATTCGTGAAGATAAAGTCCCCCGTCCCTTCATCCAAAAAACGCTGTGTCGCGCGGATGCCGTCCGGATTGTTCTTGGTGTGGTCAACGGTCGTGATCCCGCGGTGGCAGAAGATGTCCTCGATCTTGCCGATGCCGACGACGTCCATGCCTTTTTTTGCAATCGCGTCGAGGATCGTATCCTTGAACGGCGCTACTGCGTAATCTTTGCGGTTTTCGGTACGCTTGTATTCCCCGTTTCCGCCGAGGAACGGGCGCGCGATCACGCGGCCGACCAGGTATTCGCCGGTCAGCATTTCACGCGCGATCTCGCAGATGCGGTACAGCTCCTTAAGCGGAATGACTTCCTCGTGCGCCGCGATCTGGAACACGCTGTCTGCGCTCGTATAGATGATCGGCTTGCCGGTACGCACGTGCTCATCACCGAGCTCCTGAATGATCTGTGTACCGCTCGCAACGACGTTGCCGAGCGTGCCGCGGCCGATACGCTGTTCGAATGCGTCCATAAACGCCTTCGGAAATCCGTTCGGATACGTCTTGAACGCCTCGTCAAGCGCAAGCCCGGCCATTTCCCAATGTCCGCAGGTGGTGTCTTTCGCATGCGTCTGTTCCGCGCACTTACAATAGCTTCCGATCAGCTCATCGTCTTCCTTTGGAAGCTTACAGCCGTCGATATGCGCAAGACCGAGCTTTCGCATGTTCGGCACATTCAGATACCCGCGTTTTTCAAAGATGTTGCAGATGGTATTGGCCCCGACGTCGCCGAAGTCCGCGGCGTCCGGGAGCGCACCGATTCCGGCGCTGTCAAGAACGATCAGAATTGCTCTCTTTTTCATATTGATACCTCTATGCGTTGCTTTTTATATATTTTAGCATATCGGATATCGTTTCGTCAATCAGTTTAGCCATGGGTAGATCCGTTTCATCTCTGTCATCACACGTTGATAATGCTCCTCCCATGCGGGGTCGCCGATGATCAGGCGGACGCGCTCCGCAATCAGGTAGACGTATTCGAGGTTGCCCGGCGGATCTTTGAGGTTCTTGCCGCGCAGCCCGAGATAGTTATACAGCACCTCGGGATCGGCACGTTTCCAGGCGCGTTCGATTGCGTAGTGCATCGTTCGCATGATCATCGGCTTGGTCGTGTTCATGCAGCGTTCGATGTATGGATACAGTTCTTTCTTTGTTGTGCTCCGGAGCAGCGGCGGACGCGTGCGGATGAATCGCACGGCAAGAAAAATATAGCGATATCCCAGCAGCTTTGCCGGAACGCACAGCGCACGCATCACCGCGTTGATCGTCGCGTCAAGAAGCGTGTCCGGATTGCTGTACTTTGCCCGCAGCTCATTCTCCATCGCATGCATTTCTTCCAAAGTCATTCGATTTCCCCTCCCTTGTCAGTTTGATATGATCCGCAGCCCGAAATAGAAACGCCGCATTCGAAGGTGCACCGCGATCCGATCGGACCGTATAACCGAACAGTTGTTCGAGCAACGACGTATCCGCCCGCATCCATGCGACGTCGATCGCCGTGCGGATCGCATGTTCCGCAACGGATACGCTTACCCCTTCTGTCATCGACACAAATGCATAAACGGCATTGACTTCCTGTATATCAAGCGGATGGTCCTGCGAAAGGATCAGCCGCAGCGCCGTACAAAGATACGCAAAACCGTTGAGAGACACCGGCACGCCCGCTTGCTGCAGAAAGCCGGATACCGTCTGCTTCGTATCACAGATGTATCGCGGGCCTTTCGGGAATCCTGCGATCCGCTTAAGAACGTCTTTCGCTTCATTGTCTCTTAAAAAGCAGAATGTGAGATCATCCGGGATCTGTGCGGTTTCGATCGGTTTATCGACGAGCAGGAACGTAAGATCCGGCCATCGGACGTGACAATTTCTTATCTGCGGATGCAGGATCATCGGATCATCGGCCAGCAGCGCGTCAAACGACTCGCGGTACAGACATTCAAGGACCTGTGCAATGTTTTTCAGCACGCAAAGGCGCAGGTTCCCGTATTGATCGGCAGCGTCGCGATACGCGCGTGCCGTTTCCCGTTGATCGGTCAGCAGCAGGATCCGCATCGGTTCTCCCCCCTCTCCTTTCTCTATTCTGACCGATGCCGCAGGAAAAATCTACCTGCATATTATGACACGATTCGGTAATTCAATGAAAAACAACGGTAATTAGGGAAGGAGTTCATTTGCCATCCATTCGGCATAAATACAGTATCCGCGCGTCGGCTGACTTAAAAAAACATGTGTGACGACTCCGACGAGCCGTCCGTCCTGGATCAGCGGGCTGCCGCTCATGCCCTGCACGATGCCGCCTGTTTTTTCCAGCAGCGACGGATCCGTGATCTCGATCATCATTCCCTGCGTCTCCGGTGAGGACTGGACGTCAACACGGATCACGCGAACGGAATATGCCGATACGCCTCCGTCCGCGGCGGAAAGAATGTATGCGTCGCCTTTATGCGCCGCACCGCTTTGCGCAATTTCGAGAATGCGTGCGCTCGGATCGGAAAACGCTGTAAGCACGCCGCTGACGCCGAATTGCGTATTCTGTTCGATTGTTCCGACGGCCTCTGCCGGATCCGTCGAGAATTGCCCGATCAACTCTCCCGCCCGGTCCCCGTCGCCCTTGCGGATGCGCAGGATCGACGCGTCTGTGATAAACCCGGTTGCGGGTGCAATCAGCTTCTGCGAATCGACGTCCGTCACGCCATGCCCCAGCGCGGCGTACATTCCGGAGGTTCGATCATAAAACGAAAGCGTTCCGATGCCGGACGTGCTGTCTCTGACCCATGCGCCGATCCGTTTTTCCCCGTTTCTGTCCGACACGAAGGTCAGCGACGCGGAATACGTTCTGCCGTCACGCAGGTACGTCAGCGTACAGCTTTCACCTGCATCCGTACACAGTCCCGAAAACGCGTCGGAATCGGCGATCGGCTGTCCGTTGATCGCGGTGATCATATCGCCCTCTCTGAGCCCGGCGGAAACCGCCGGACAAATGTCGCCCGTTTCCGTTTCAATCGTTTCAAAGCCGACGATCTGCACGCCTTCGGTTTTCAGGATCACACCGACCGTTTTTCCGCTGACTGCAACCGTTCTTTGATTTGTCGAGACGGCTACGTCTCTTAAGGGCAGAATACCAAACAGCTCGATCCGTTTCGTCTGCTCCGTCTTTTCCGCAATACGCTCGTCTCCGCTGTTTCGTACGAGACGCGCATCCGACGCTGCCGAAAGCGACGGAGCCGTCAGCTCCGTCGTAAGATCGACAACACCCGGCAGATGCAGGATCCGATACACCCGCGGCGAGCAATACCATCCAAGCAGCAGCGCACAAAGCAGCATGCTGAAGATGCGTACATATCGTTTCATGATTCTCATCTCCTTTCCGATAGCGTGCGCCGGAGGAAAAAAAGCATACAAAAAAAGACCCGTGAAAGGTCTTTTTCGGTGCGTCCGGTGTCAATTACCCGCTGACGCGAGGAGTCTCTTTGCATGCTCCATGGCGGCTTCGTCGTGTTCGTCGCTGCCCATGATCCGCGCGATCTCTTTGGGGCGATCGGCTGCAGTCAATCTCCGCGTGACGCTATGTGTCTTTTCTTCGTCGGCGTACTTATATGCAACATATTGCGCGTCGGCGTATGCGGCGATCTGCGGCAGATGCGTGACGCAAAGCACCTGATGCTTTCGTCCGAGCGCGCGCATTTTTTCGGCAACGGCGTTTGCGACCATACCGGAAATGCCCGTGTCGATTTCATCGAAAATCAGCGTTTCGATCCGGTCCGCGTCCGACAGCGCCGCTTTCATGGCAAGCATAATACGAGACATTTCGCCGCCGCTTGCGACCTTGACGAGCGGCTTGACCGGTTCGCCGCGGTTTGCGGACAGTAAAAACGCCACGGAATCGACGCCGGTTTCCGAAAGCTGCTCCTTCGGAATCTTCGTAAACACCGTTTCCATCGCGGCATGCGGCATTCCCATGCCGTTCAGCTCTGCGATCGTCTCCCGCATCAGCTTCTGCGCAGCCGCCTTTCGGCGTTCGGACAGGTGTTCCGCAAGTGTTCCGAATGTGTCGACGGCGGTACGGTACGCCTTTTCCAACGCTTCGATCTGATTGTCTCCGTCGCTCAGAACGCGATACTCGTTTTCCAGGCTGTCGCGGAACGCAAGAATTTCCGCAATCGACGCGCCGTATTTGCGTTTCAGATTTTGGAGCGACGCCAGACGACTTTCCGTTTGTTCAAGCAGATCCGGGTCGAACCGGAACGCATCGCGTCCGTCGCGAAGCTCGTAAGCGACGTCCTCAAGGGAATAATACGCTTCATCGGTCCGTTCGGACAGCTTTCGGTAAGTTTCATCATACGCTCCTATATGGGTCAGCGCGTTTCGGGCATCAGTCAGTGCAGACAGCACGCCGCCGTCTGCAAACAGCGCGTCATACGCGGTATTCAGTCCCTCCATGATCGCCTCTGCATTGCGCATACGCAGACGATCGGCTTCCAATTGTTCTTCCTCGCCTTCGATCGGAGACACCGCGTCGATCTCCTTCATTTGGAATCGTATCACGTCGATGCGGCGTTCGCGCTCTCTGAGACCCTTTTTCAGGATTTCGAGATCCTGTTCCGCTTTAAGCGCAGCCTGCCTTGCCTCTTCCATGCGGGTCAAAAGCCCGTCGGCGTCGCTTTTCGCGTATGCGTCGATGAGCTGCAAATGCGTTTCCGGATTCAGGAGCGACTGGTGCGCGTGCTGCCCATGCAGATCGACCAACAGATCCCCGATCGCTTTCAATTCCGCCGTGCCGATCAGTACGCCGTTGGCGCGGCAGACGTTTCGCCCGCTTACGGAAAGTTCGCGGTACAGAACGAGCTCGTCACCGTTGTCCAGCTGCTGCTCACGCAGGTATCCGCGAACCGGGGAGTCCGCGGAAAGCAGAAACGTCGCTTCAACAGACGCTTTGTCCGCGCCTGTGCGAATGCTTTCACGGCTTGCGCGTTCGCCGAGCACGAAGCTGACCGATTCGATGAGAATCGACTTGCCCGCACCGGTTTCGCCGGTCAATACAGAAAAGCCCGCATCGAAAGCAATGTCGGACTTATCTATCAAAGCAATATTCGAAACTTGTAAACGCGTGAGCACAACGCCCTCCGTTATTTCATCATTTTCTGGAACTTCTTGATGATGTCGGTTACGCTCTTGCCTTCGCGGACCGCGACAAAAACGGTATTGTCTCCCGCAATGGACCCGGCGATTTCCGGCCATTTCATGGAATCAATCGCTTCCGCCGCCACGGCAGCGCTGCCCGCCATCGTTTTGATAACGATCAGATTGCCGGCAGACGTGATGGAAACGACGCAGTTTCCGAACAGACGGATAAAGCGCTCCTGCAGATCGGACTCCGCCTTCTCCACAGTCGCATATTTATACTTTCCCTCGCCGGTCAAGACCTTGATCAGCCGAAGTTCCTTGATATCACGCGAAACCGTAGCCTGCGTCACGTTAAAGCCCTGTGCGGAAAGAAGTGAGGCAAGCTCCTCCTGTGTTTCGATGTTTTCTGCTGCGATCAGTTTCAGGATCATTGCGTGTCTTTTCGGTTTCATTACTCCATACCTCAGTTCAATTCAGTTTTTCCGATATCAGTCGGAACAGATTGCGGTCCCGGAACGTCATCAGTTTCGTGACCAGTGTCGATCGCGTGACCGTGATGCGATCGTTTCTTGTTACGGTTCGGAACCTGTCTCCGTCAGCCGCCAGGACCCCTTTTCCGTCCATCGTGACTTCGACGTTCGATTCCATTGTGCAGACCATCGGACGAAAATGCAGCGTATGCGCGCAAATCGGCGTGACGATCATTGTTTCAAGTCCGTCCGCAACGATCGGTCCGCCCGCGGACAGCGAGTAGCCTGTTGCGCCGATCGAAGTCGCGACGATCAGACCGTCCCCGAACAAATCCCCTGCGGCCTGTCCGTTGATCTCAAGCGAGAGCTTCATAACGCCCGAGAACGAATGCTTGTAGATCAGAAGATCATTGAAGCAGTCGTGAAGGTGCTCACCGTTTACGTTGACCGCGAGCATTGCGCGTTCGCGGACCGTATATGCGCCGTCCTTCAGCATTTGAAGCGCTTCCGCAAAGCTTTCTTCCGTCCACTCGGTCAGAAACCCGACCCGTCCGCAATTCACGCCGAACAGCGGAATACCGTTGCGGCAGGCGATCTGCGCCGTCCGGATGAAGTTCCCGTCGCCGCCGACGGCAACGATCGCCGTCTCGTTTCCCGAAGCGGATATCCCCTCCTCATGAAGAAGCGAGCAGGAGAAGCCGTCCGCTTCGGCAGCATCCATCAATCTGCGGCAGGCGGATGCAAGCGATGCTTTTCCGGTATGCACCGCAAAAATAAGGTGCATAACGCAACCTCCACTTGTGAATATTACGAGGTAATTATACAATTGAATCTTGAAAATGGCAAGAAAATTATGAATAAACTTTAACGATTTTTGCCCAGTAAATGGGCATTTTTGACAATTTCAGGAATTGTTTCCGAGATTTTATGCAAAGATGCGTCGTTTTTGGTACCGCTCTTTCGCATGTATAAAAGGAATTCGATATTGCCCTTCGGACCCGTAATCGGCGAAAAGGAGAGTCCCGATATTTCGAATCCGATCTGATCCGCAAAGGTCAGCATCTCGGAAATAACGCGTTCATGCACGGAAGCGTCACGGACGACGCCGTTCTTTCCGATTTCCGAACGGCCCGCTTCGAATTGCGGTTTGATCAGCGCGACAACCTCGCCTTCCTCCGCCATGCTTTGAAACAAGGGCGGAAGAATGAGCTTTAAGGAGATAAAGGAAACGTCAATGGACGCAAAGGTGACGGGCTCAGAAAACCAATCCGGCGTCATAAACCGCGCATTGGTCCGCTCCATGACCGTAACGCGCGGATCGTTTCTCAACGACCAGTCCAGCTGCCCGTAACCCACGTCGATGGAATACACGTGCCGGGCTCCGTTTTGCAGCATCACGTCCGTAAACCCGCCGGTAGACGCGCCGATATCGGCGCAGACACGATCGTGAAGGTCGATCGGAAACGTTTTCACGGCTTTGTCGAGCTTCAGTCCGCCGCGGCTGACGAACGGGATCGCGTCCTCGACCACCGTGACCTCCGCATCGGCAGCGATCTCCTGCCCCGCCTTTTCGGCGCGTACGCCGTTCACGCGCACTTCGCCCGCAAGAATCAATGCCCGCGCCTTTTCACGCGAAGGGCACAATCCTCTTGAAACCATTTCCACATCAAGACGTACCTTTGTCATGCTTCCTCCATCAGTGTCTTCAGCGCTTCTGTAACAGATTCCTCCGTAAGCCCGTACCATTCGCGCTGACGCGTAACGGACGCATGCGGAATAGGCTCAGTCGGCAGCGCGATCGAACGCACGCGGCACGGATTGGCGGCAAGCGCAAGCTTTGCGCCTAGCGACACGGTGTTTTCTTCCAGAACCAGCAGCCGGGTTTCGTTTTCCCGGAAATAACGTACCATTTCAGGATCCACCGGCTGTAAGAACCTTGCATTGACAAGTCCCGTTCCGTTCTTCTTTGCGATCCAATGCGCAAGCGGAAGCAGCGTGCCGTGCGCAACGATCACCGTCTTCTGCATCGGCTCGACGATCTCCCATTGCCCGAAAACCAGATCGGTTTTCATCGGGACGTCCGGAAGCGTGCCGCGCGGATACCGGACGACGCTCGGTTCCTTTCGGGACAAAGCCATCTCAAGCATAGCGACCATTTCGCTCTGCGAGGACGGCGAATATACGGCAAGATTCGGCATGACGGAGAGAAACGCGGGATCGAAAATGCCCTGATGCGTCTCGCCGTCGGAACCGACGAGCCCGGCGCGGTCGACCGCGATCACGACCGGCAGATTCTGAAGGCAGACATCGTGCAGCAGAGAATCGAAACCGCGCTGTAAAAACGACGAATACAGCGCGACGACAGGACGCATTCCTCCCCGCGCAAGCCCTGCCGCCATCGTAACGGCGTGCGCTTCCGCGATGCCGACGTCAAAGAACCGGTTCGGATACGTTTCGGCAAACTTCGTAAGCCCCGTTCCGCTCGGCATGGCGGCTGTGATCGCAATCAGTTTTTCGTTGTCCTTCGCAAGACGCAGCATCGTTTCTCCGAAGATCTCGGAGCAAGTCTTCTGCCGTTCCGCATTGACCTTGCCGGTCATGACCTCGAACGGCGCGACGCCGTGAAACTTCTCGGGATTCTCGACAGCAAACGGATATCCCTTTCCCTTCGTGGTGATCGCATGCAGGATCATCGGCTTTTTCAGTTCCCTGCAGCGTCGCAGATATTTGACGACTTTGCGTACGTCATGCCCGTCGATCGGGCCGAGATACAGGATTCCGAACTCCTCGAACGGAAGATTCGGCGCAAGAAACCGTTTTGCGCGGTTTTTGAAATGCTCCATATGGCGGCTCAGATACTTTCCGAAGCGGCTCGTTTCGAGTACGCCGGTCAGCGAGCGCTTAAACGCGTTATAGGTGCGGTTGGTACGCATCGAGGTCAACGAGTTTTTGAGCCCGCCGACATTTTTGGAGATCGACATCTGGTTGTCATTCAGAATGATGAGAAGCGGAAGCTTGTCCTGTCCCGCATCGTTGAGCGCTTCGAACGACAGACCGCCTGTCATTGCGCCGTCGCCGACAAGCGCGACCGCCATGTGCGGATCGCCGTTCAGCCGCATCGCGCGTGCCATTCCGAGCGCGGCGGAGATCGCCGTGCTTGCGTGACCGGTATTGAACACGTCGTGCTCGCTTTCGGAAAACTTCGGAAAACCGGAGATGCCGTTCTCCTGCCGCAGCGTATCAAACGCGTCCTTCCTGCCCGTCAGGATCTTGTGCGCATATGCCTGGTGCCCGACATCGAAGACCAGCTTGTCGTCCGGGCTGTCGAAAACGTAGTGCATCGCTACGATCAGGTCGACTGCGCCGAGGCTCGAAGCAAGATGTCCGCCCGTTTTGGACACATGTTCGACCAAAAATGCGCGTAACTCGTCACAAAGCGCGGGAAGCTGCTTTTCGTCCAGCGCTTTGAGATCTTGTATTCCGTTGATGGTATCCAGAATCGGATAGCTCATATCAGTAAGTTCTGCTCCGTAAAGATTGTATCAGTTTTCGCAGCGTCTCCGCCGCTTCTCCCGAATACGGCGCAAGGATCGCTTTCGCGTGATCATATTCGGCTTCGATCCGTATTTTTGTTTCCTCTCTGCCGTAGAATGTCACGTAGGTCAGCTTGTCTTCCTGCCGGTCCTTTTCCTCGTCAAGAAGATCGTCGGTCATCTGGAACAGCAATCCAAGACTGTCTCCGAAGTCCCGCATCGCCTCCGCCCGATCCGGATCGGAAAGGTATGCTCCGGCGGCGCAGGCTGCGCGAAACAATGCGCCGGTCTTGTTCAGATGGATCCGGTCGAGCGCTTCAGCCGAGCGTTCTTCCAGATTGATATCGTCGCTCTGTCCGCTGACCATGGCGTATGCGCCTTCGAAGATTGCGCGCTTTGCATCGTCACAGCCGTTCTGTGAAAGCAGTACAAGCCCCGCCTTGGTCAGCAGTCCGTCGCCTGCAAGGATTGCGTTTCCTTCGCCGAAGCGCACATGATTGCTCGGCTTGCCGCGGCGCATCGTGTCATTGTCCATCGCGGGAAGGTCGTCATGGATCAGCGAATAGCCATGGATCATTTCGAGCGCGCACGCAAAGGGCATTGCGCGTTCTTCATCTCCGCCGAGCATTTCTGTCACAAGCAGCATCAGCTGCGGGCGGATGCGTTTACCTCCGTCCAGAAGGCTATATGCCATGCTCTCTTTCAGCAGCGGGGCGGAAGCGTCCTGCTCCATGTAGGAACGCAGAGCGTTTTCGATACGCGCAAGACGATCCATCACATACGCTCCTTTTCGAGATCCTTCATTCGATTCTCAAAAGAATCGAGCGTCTGTATGCAGTCGCGGTACAATGCTTCACCCTTCTCGTACAGAGAAATCATTTCCGCAAGCGGCACGTTGCCGGTTTCAAGCTGCGCAACGATCGTCTCAAGGCTTGCCTGTTTTTCTTCAAAGCTTTGTTCTTTCATTTGGATTCCTTTCCCGTGATCTCTGCCTGTACGGTGCCGTCCGCAAATCGAATGGATACCGCATCGCCCGTTTCGACCTGGTGCGGCTTTGTGACAATTGTTCCGTCTCCTCCCGTTATGAGCGTAAAGCCGCGTTCCAGCGTACGCTGCGGATCATAGGCAAACAGACGTTCTTTTTCGCGGTCCAGCCGATTCCTGCATTGTTCCAATATATGTGTGCATTGCTGTGCAATTGCCGTATGCGTCTCCTCTGTCGCCTGCCGCTTTTGTTCCAGAACACGGTTCAAGCGCATGTGCACGGCGTCGCCCCACAACAATTTCATACGATCGCGCTTTGCCCGGACGCCGTTCTGCAGTGCATTCTGTAAACGTCTGCCGAGAGCAGAAAGCGCGGAATACAGCGCAGACAGCTCCGGAACGGCAAGCTCCGCAGCCGCCGAGGGTGTAGGCGCCCGCAGATCCGCCACATAATCGCTGATCGAAAAATCCGTTTCGTGACCGACCGCCGAAATGACCGGTATTGAGCAGGCATGGATCGCTTCCGCGACCGGCGGTTCGTTAAACGGCCAAAGGTCCTCCATGCTTCCTCCGCCTCGGCCGACGATCAGTACGTCACAGCGGTTTCCCGCGTCAGCAAGGCGGATCGCTTCGGCAATCTCCTGCGCCGCGCCGGTCCCCTGCACCGCTGCGGGATACAGGATGAGCGGCATCGACGGAAATCTGCGAGCGATCACGGTCTCAACGTCATGCCGCGCCGCGCCGCTTGCGCTGGTCACAAGTCCGACCGCGCGCGGCAGGAACGGGATCGGCTTCTTTTCGGATACTTCGAACCAGCCGAGCGTTTTCAGTTTTTCTTTGTATGCGGCAAATGCCGCATACAGCATGCCGTCGCCCTTTGCGACAAGCCCGGTCGCCATCAGTTGGAAACGACCGTCCTTCTGATAGAGCGTCGCGCGTCCCGTAAGACGAACGCGCTGTCCGTCCTTTGGAATGAACCGAAGCCCCGATACATTTTGCCGGAACATTACGCAGTTGACCGAGGCGAGCTCGTCCTTGAGCGTGAAATACAGGTGTCCGGAAGGGTGGCGTTTCACGCCCTGCAGCTCGCCTTCCACCGCAAGTTCCTTGAGATTCGGATCAAAGCCGAGCATCAGGTCCACATATTCGGTTAATTCATGTACCGTAAAAACGGGTTTTACCTGTTCCATGCCGCGCTCCGATCCGCTCCGATCAACGCGATGCCGACCGCGTTATCGGAGGACAGTTCCGGTTTCCCGAAGAACAGTTCTCCGGAAAACCGTTTTTTCAGCATCGTACGAATCAGCCCGGACGATGCGACGCCGCCGCATATCAGGAACGGCAGCTTGCCGTACGTTTGCACGGCATGATCAAACAGCTTTGTAAGCGTCCGCGCAAGGCAGTCATACACACCGTAAGCAAGCTCCGCGTCCGGAACGGTTTTCAGAAGCCTTTGTGCAGCGGATTCCGCACCGGAAAAGGAGCATTCCGTCCCTTTCACCGCACTCGCCAGCTTGACGGTTTTCTGCTCCGCCTTCTTTGCAAGCGCTTCAAGGTGCTTTCCCGCGGGAAACGGCAACCCCAAAGCAACGCCGACGCGATCGACAAACTGTCCCGCGTGCAGATCGTTCGAGCAGCCGACCGTTTCGATCCGGTACGGTGCATCGCGGTGCGGCTCGACCAGCAGCAAATCGGTCGTTCCGCCGCTGATATGAACGGCAAAGAACCGTTCGCGTTCCAATAAGCCTTCGTTTCCGTATAAGGCGGCGCGGATATGTCCGCTTTGATGATCCGCCCTGATAAGCGGTACGCCGAGCGCCGCCGCAGTCGTCTCCGCCTGTCCGAGACCCGCTAAAAACACCGGCATATAGCTGTTCTGCTTTGCTGTCGGCGCCGCGCTGACAGAGACGCAGCAAACGCGGTCCCTGTCGATCGAAGAAAGCAGCTCGGTCAGCATCGGCGGCAGCTGCCGGACGTGCTGAAACAATCCGTCGGATTGTCTGAGCCCGCGATCTCCAAAAGCTACGGAAAGCATCGTCCCTTTTGAAAAGACGATGCTCTTTCCATCCGTGCAGGCGACCGAGGTGGTGTAACAGCTCGTGTCGATTCCGATGCTCAGCGGTCCGCACATATTCAATGCGCCTTGATCACTGCGCCTAAAACGCCGTTGATGAAACCTGCGGACTTTTCTCCGCCGAATTCCTTTGCAAGCTCGACCGCTTCGTTGACGGTTGCGCCGACCGGGATGGATCGTTCATACAGGATCTCATAGACGGCAATCCGAAGAATCGAAAGATCGACCTTTGCGATCCGTCCGATCGACCAGTCAGCTGCATGCTGTCCGATCTCCGCGTCGATCTCGTCCATATGTGCATGGACGCCCTCATACAGCCGATCCGAAAACAGCGCATCCTCCTCCGAAAGCGCGCTGCGTTCGGATTGCTCAAGCGCGTCCTCGATCGAGTCGATACCGCCGACTGTTTCGGCATAAAGACGCTTCATTGCGATTTCTCTTGATAGCGTATGGTTCATGCGCGTTTCCCTCTGAACAGATTGCGGAAGAAGTCTTTTACCGCGTCAAAGCCGCCGTTGTCGATCATGCGGCCGAAGAAGATCGCCGCGGCGATCAATATCCCGACGAGCAGCGTCCACCAGCCGATCAGGTAGATCAATAAAACGATGATGAGGGCAAGGATGCTGAGGATCACCGCCCATTTATGATCTTGCAAAAACTCTTTCATGTCTGATCCAACCTCCGTCCTGTTCGATCAAGTTCTTTTCGGCGGAAGCTCCGCCTGGTCGACCGTGACATCAATGCTTCCGATCGGTACTCCGCAGAGTGCGGCGATCGCCGCATGAATCTCTTCCTGCAGCGAATGCGTAAGCTCCAGCAGCGAAACCGTCGGGAAAGTGACTGCGCGCACCTCGATGCGAATGCTGCTGCCGATCGCATACACTTTTGTTTTGAAGCTTTTTACGTCCGGTCTGTTTTTCAGCGTACGTTCGACGATCTGCGAAAGTGCCGTAAAAGACACTGCCGTTTCCCCGAGCGCATTCTTTTCCAGCAGGGCTGACGTCCTGCGGTTCAAACGGTTCCCGATCATTCCGTACAATATGATGATACCGATCGCTATGCAGACGAACGCGATGAACACGAGCAGCAGCAACGCGGGCATTTGCCTGCACTTTGCGATCAGCGTCTGCAATCTTTCCGCCGTGATCGGCCATCCGATCGCCGTCAAAAGCAGAACGATGCCGAGCAGGACCGCTGCGCATGCCAAAACTCCGGAAAGGATCCAGACCGCTCGTTTCATGAAATGTTTCCCTTCATCATGCTTGTCCGTAAAGCTTTGCCGAAGACGTCTCCGGCAAATCGGTCATTTCACGCGGGTTTCGGGTTTCGGCGGCTCAACAGGCGCTTCCTTTGCGAACACGATCGAATTGACCGCGATGTTGACCTGAACGACTTTCAGTCCCGTCATCGTTTCGATCGCATTCTTGACCGCCGCCTGCACATTGCGGCAAACCTCCTGGATCCGAAAGCCATACCGAACGATAATGCTCATGTCGACTGCGCATTCGACCGCGCCGACCTCGACCTTGATGCCCTTTGTATAGTTCTTTTTGCCGAGCTTTTCGCCGATCCCTTCAAACGCGGTACCGCTCATGCCGTAAACGCCTTCCACTTCGGCAGCCGCGAGCGTTGCGATCGTTGCGACGACGTCTTCCGCAAATACGATTTTTCCGTCGTTCTCTTCGGATTCGATGGTAATATCCTTATATTCGCTCATTTCGGTTCCTCCCAATTCTCAAATTGCTATATATATGGGTAGTATACCATCTTCCTTCCAAAAAGTAAACCCATCAAAGCGAATTCTGCGTCAAAGGGCCGTGCTGATCTTGACGTTCTCGGCGCTCTTGCCCGTCTCGCGCAAAACGATGTCGAGGATCTGGGCAACCTGTTCATCATTCAGCGATTCCGCCCCTACCACGACGCTGATATTGCCTTTATGGATCGAAACGATCACGTCCGAAAAGCCTTTTGCGCGTACAAGGTTTTCGACCGTCAGTTCCGTTTCCATGGCGTTGACCAGTTCCAGCTTCTGCTGCTGCGCGTCGGAAAGCGTTTCCGTATCCGCGCCCTGTGCAACGATCGCGTCCAGATATGCCAATTCCTGCGTCCGGACGGAATCGCGCTCATCGCGATACGCTGCAAAAAAGTCCGTCTGTTTTCCGGCCTGCGCGGAAACCTGTGTGACCTCCGGTGCGTTCTGCATACCGGTTTGCTCCGCTTTCCCTTTGTTTCTGTTGATCAGAATGTTCGTCACGATTGCCGCCGCAAGGAGCAGACACAGCCCCGCCGCCGTCAGTACGCGCTTGTTCAGCCATTTCCCATAGCGTTGAATCAGTTGTTTCATCGTTTTTCCTCCTGCATTTCTTTTGGATCAAGGTCCTTCATAGGACATTTCAAACACTTCGATGCGTTCGATCGGGATCCCCGTCGCTGCATGCACCGCGGCCTCAAGCTTCTGCCGGACCGAAAAGTCCGAAGCACCTTCCGCAACGACGATCACGCCGCGTATGACCGGTTCCTTTTCATACAGAACGATCGGCGCATGTCCGTTTCCCGTCTCGACCGTCGCGGGCTCGGTGACCTCGCGCACCGAGCGCGAGGTCTCGCTTCCTCCCGTACCGTCCGCGTTCCTTACGTCCTCATCGGTCTGCCGTACGGTTGCAGTGACGATCTCACCGTTCGTCTCATACGTTACGAGCACATCCACCCTGCCCGCGCCGCGGATCTTTGACAGCACGTCGATCAGTCTCAGTTCCAGTGCGTCCCGTTCCCCTGCCCGGCCGGTCTCCGTTTCTGTCCGGACGGCGGGCTCCTGCTTTCGGTCACAGCTGATCCCGCTGCCGATCAGGTAGAAAAGGACGGCGGCAAGTCCGACAGCTGCATAAAGGATATAGGTCAATGCGGGATTCTTTTTCACTTGCGCCTTCCACCACGAAGCCGCCGTCCCGCCGTCCTTCTTGTGCATTATAGTCCTCCTTTTATTGCAATATGCCTGCGATCTGCTCCGCAAGCATCCGGAGAAACAGCAATCCGAACGCCGCCTTTGACGACCTGCCGACGCCGGATCGCGGCAGCGCTTTTTCGCAAAGCGCCAGCACAAGCCCATATGCCGACAGCGTCAGCACAGCCCGAACGATCCGATCCATATCAGCCTCCCGTTCCAAGCGTCGGCGCAAGCATCATCAGCGTCATCGAAAGCGCGGCAAGCTCGGACAGCATCAGAATGTGCAGCGTATCCCCCATGCCCCGCAAAAGCTCCGCGTACGGCTTGCCTGACAGCGGTTCCGACAGAAGTGCCGACGCGCGGAGACTGCTTCTGAACAGAAAGATCGAGAGAATCGGTTTCCATACAACGGATACCAGTACAATACATCCAGTCAATCCCAATGCGTTCTTCACAAAGCGCATGCACTGATATGCCGTATCGACCGATTCCGAAAGCAGCGAACCGATCGCCGGAATGCTGCCGGCGGCAAGCTTTGTCGTTTTCACAAGCAACCCGTCCGCGTTTTTTGCGACCGCCGAGCGCACCGCAGTGATCAGCATATACACGGAACACACCGTCCCGAGAATCCATTTTGCCGCGCGCTGTAAAAGCCTTCCGACCGCGGACAGACGTCCGGTACCGTTCGCGTCGAACACGGTCAGAACGCCCCCAATGATTGCGAGCGGCGCAATACACGTTTCGAGCAGGCGCAGTACGACGTCGGACAACAGCGCGTAGGATGTCGGGAGCAGCAGCGCGGAATTGTCTGAACCGCTTAAGGACAGATACCCCACGATCACGGGCAAAAGCAGTTCGGCTGTGCGTTCCACGCCCCTGACAGCGGAAAGCGCGGTGCGTATCTCTGTCAGCGAAAGCGCAAGAACGGTGACGGAAACGCAGATCCGAAATGCCGTCCCTGCCGTCTCCCCGAGGGAGGCGGGATCCATGACACCGCCGATCGCAGCGCCGAATGCCGCAAGCCCCAGAAGCAGCGCCGTCTTTCTGAGCACGGGTTTCAACGACGGCGTCAGTTTTCGCAAAAGTCCCGCCGAATCGTTTTTGTCGAAGGACGCCTGCATTCCGACGAGCTGTTTTAGGATCCCGGACGGAAGGACCGTGCCGTCGGCGCCGTTTTTTTGAAACCATGCGTCCCATTCCGAAAGGTCGATCGTTTCGACAAGCGCGTCGATCGCATCCTGTGTTTCATCGCTTTCCGCAAGCAGCATCATAGGCAGGATCAAAATAAGCAAAACAACGGCCGTATGCTTCATGAGGCGGCCTCCCGGATCAGCGCCGCGCCGGTTTCCAGAAGCGCGATCATCGCCGGCAGGGCGCAGGAAAGGATCAGAATCCTTCCGCCGGTTTCAAGCGCGCCGGCAACGGCCGACTGTCCTGCGTCCCTTGCTATATTCACGCCGAAATCCGTCAAATACGCGATCCCCAGAATCTTCAGGACCATGGTGAGTATATCGGCGGAGATGCCGTATTCGTTACCGACGGCACGCATCGCTTCCGACAGTCCGGCAAATCGCATAATTCCCTCCATCAGCAGCAGAACCGCCGTCGCGCCGCCGATCAGGATCGCGTACTCATGCCGGACCGAGCGCATCTGGATCGCCGTTACGGAGCCGATCAGTGCGATCAAAACAAGACGTTCCATTTCAATACAGTGAAAACGTCTGCCGTACGGTTTCCAGAAGCGACGCGATCATGGAAATCACGAGCATCGTAGCAAGGACCAATCCGGCGATCGCTGCGACCGTTGCAAGCTCCTCTCTGCCGTTCTGCCTGAGCAGCTGTACGATCACAGCGACGAGAATCCCGATGCCTGCAATCTTAAAAAGAAGATTGATGTCCATATCTCTCCTACAATAACAGAATTGCCAATCCGGCGCCGGTCAGCACGCCGGAAATCTGCAGCACCCGCGCCTGTTTTGCCTCGGTCTCAGCTTCTTTCTCTGCCCGTTCCAGCATGAGTTCCAGCGTTTGCGTTCTCCGGATCAGATCGTTTCGCGACGCGGTCGACAATCCAATGAGAAACATTCGAACTCCCGCCAGAACCGTCTCGCAGGCACAGAGCTCACCGATCGCGCATCCTGCGGCTTCCGCCTCCTTTTTTCCCTCGCCGAGCATGACAAGGTAAGTCTTCAGGATCTCCCCCATCGTGCCGTTCAACTCACCTGCAAGCTCTGTCATCATGCCGCATCCGGCGCTGATCCGTTCGGAAAACAGCTGCAGATCGCTCCGAAGCGATCGGATCGTTTTAAGCCGTCCCGTTTTTCTGCGTCCGAGCTGAAATCCGATCACGCAGCACAGTCCGAACAGCATGGCGATCCCGACCGTCTTCATATGCCTGCGCCGTCGATCTGCGCCCCGTTTTCGTCGTATATCGCGGCGCATCGTCCGACGTCTTTCAGGATCACGATCCGTCGAAACACACCTTCGCGCAAAAGCATCCGGATTGAGGGACTCAGGCGGAGTTCTTCAATTGCGCAGCCGTGTGACGTCGCAAGGATCGTGACGCCTTTCCCGCGCGCGTCGAGCAGTGCCGCCGCGTCTTTAGCATCGTTCAATTCATCCATGGCAAGGATGCTCGGTGAAAGCGTCGATACGATCCGTACCATTGCCTGCGCTTTGGAGATTCCCGATACGACGTCAGTCCGCATACCGAGATCAAATGCGATCGCGCCGGACGCGTCTCCGCACAGTTCAAAGCGTTCATCCGCAACCCCGACGCGTGAAGGCTGTACACCGTACAGACCGTCTGAGTTGATCCGTATCAGGTCGCGTAACAGCGTCGTCTTTCCGCATCCCGGTGGCGACACGAGGAGTGTGGAAAGAAATGTGTCACGATCGCAAAGATACGGAACCAACGGCTTTGCGCAGTCTTTTACTTCACGAACGATGCGTACGCAGACGCCAGAGACCGTCGAAAAGCCAACGATGCCGCCTTCCGTCCGCACCATTCTGCCGGACAGTCCGACACGGCATCCGCCGACCGTAATGAACCCATCCCTGCGTTCGTTCTCCCACGCATAAGCCGAAAATGAAGTTAGCCGTGCCGTCAGATCTCTGAGATCATCCGATGAGATCATTGCAGCGCCGTTGTTCCCGTAAACGATCCGATCCGTACCGTCGAATACGAGTTCAAGAGGCGCATCGCGCCGCAGGCGGATCTCCAGAAGCGGCGCATCGTCGTCGAGGCGTTCCAGCACCTCCGCGACATTTTTCGGCATCAGCGGCATCCATTGTTTCTTCCAGTGTTCCATGCTCGTCCCTCCTGCATTCATCTGTATGCATGGATGGACGCGGATATGAAAACGCCGTCCGGCGATATCCGTCGAACGGCGTTCGGGATTATGTTTTCAAAGGAGTTTTCGGAACGCAAGTCCCGTCGTGTGCGGCATATACGGCGGATCGCCTGCAATCGCAGAGCGAATCAACCGGGCAGCTTCTTCTTTGGATTCGATCGTGAGGTAAACAGCATAGAAGTCCAACGGCGGAAGCTGCTTGTCGCACAGATACAGCGGAACGCTGTTCAAAAGCGCGGAGCAGCGACGTTCACGGCAAACCAGCGGAAATGTCGCGCCTTTGCGATCGGTCACGACCGGTCGCCCGTCGCAGGTTCCGCAGCCTTTGTCGGATCGTGCGGGACAGGATCGGAGCTGCATCAAAGGAAGCCTCCCCGCAACGATCATGCCAAGCGGAATCAGGCTGTTCAGATCGCGCACCTTCGGTGCGGATAATTCAAACGAAACGAACTGTGCCGAGACGCCCATCTCATGATACGCTTCGATCGCGTCGCTGTTGGTCACGTTGAGCCCGAACCCTCCGATCGGAATCAATCCCGCTTCCTTTGCCATGTGAATCGCACCGACGTTTTCCGCAAGCGCGTAAACCAGTCCGTGTTCCTTCAGTGTGCACAGTGTTTCCGCGATACGAGGCTCCTCATCCGGATAGATCAGAATCGGGATCTCGCCGACCGCGCGATCGGAAATGCATTCCGGGTGTTCCGAGAGCGCGTCGACAGGCAGACTGTAATACGCGATCGAAGGATCGGCTGTAAACTGTTCAAAGGAGGCAAAACGGACGCAAAGCTTCGGCGAAGCGTTCCTTTGCTTTCCCGCAAGTGTCAGGTCCGGCTCGCGCACCGTTCGCGGCGGCACGGCCGCACGCGCTTCATACAGTGTGTCGAGCGCGTTTCTCCTGAGCGCGTTCAGCGCAGACGTCGGCAGCATCAGCCCTTCGTCGATCTCGCATTGAACGGTTTCCGCCGAAAACGGTGTCCCGCCCGTTTTGCACAGGCTCTTTTTGACCGATTCCTCGGAAAGCGCCGTTCGGATCGCGATCTCCGGCACGTCGCCCGTAACGGAAACGGAATGCGTTCCGTCGCAGACCCGAAGCTCCGTCGGCCGATCCTTGATAATCCGGATGTTCATTGCGATCGACACGTCGTTTCGCGGTCCGCGATACAGTTCGCGAATCCCGGAAAGCACGGGCTGCGCACGTTTTGCATCCTCCTGCGTGCGTACGCCGAACATGGTGTGATTGCGTCTGCCCGTATAGTACCCGTCCGTGAAACCGCCGCGGGAAAACACGTCCTTCAGGACCTGTTCGGAATACGGCTCTCCGTCACGCACGCGCCGAACGGCGTCGACCGCCGCGGCAACATACTCCGGCGATTTCAGGCGTCCCTCGATCTTCAGCGATGAAACGCCGATCTCCCGATAGGCATTGTAATGCCTGATATGTGACATGTCCTTCAGCGAAAGCGCGTATTCCGCGCCGTTGCACAGAAACGGAAGTCTGCAAGGTTGCGCGCACATGCCGCGATTGCCGCTTCGCTCCCCGAGCATGGCAGACAGGTAACAGATGCCGGACGCGCTCATGCAAAGCGCACCGTGTATAAAGCATTCAAGTTCGGCATGTGTCTTTTTACGGATGGTTCGGATCTCGTCAATGGAAAGCTCCCTGGCAAGCACAACGCGGGAGAAGCCCAGATCCTCCAGCATCCGAACGCCGGACGCGTTATGCACCGCCATCTGCGTGGACCCATGCAGCTGAAGTTCCGGGCAAATCTGCTTTGCAAGCCGCATGACCGTCAGATCCTGCACGATGATCGCGTCGGCGCCGGACGCAGCGATTTCTTCGAGCGTATCGGCAACGTCCCGGCGTTCGTCATCCCGAACAAGCGTATTGACGGTCACATGGACGCCGACGCCGTGCGCGTGGCAGAAGCGGACCGCCTCGATGAGGCGTTCGCCGGTGAACTGTCCCGCGTTCCTTCGGGCGTTGCAAGCACCCGCGCCGAAATAGACCGCGTCCGCGCCTGCGTATACCGCAGCTTCGAGCGATCCCTCCGTGCCGACCGGCGCCAGTATTTCCGGATTGTCAGCGTTTTTTCTTTTCATGCATCTTATTATACCGGTCGAAAACCGGTTTTGCAACCGCATTTTTCTCTTGCCAAGAAAGGTGGCATTTGGTAGAATAAAAAAAGATTACATGGGGGTTCGTTTCATGGAAGACAATAACGTTAAGATGCAGCAGAATTCGCCGGAAGCTGCTCCGGTTTCCGCGGGAGTCCCGAAGAAAAGAAAGCGCCGCATCGGCGACCGTTCGGACGGTTACCGGCTGCGTTCGCTTCAGCCGATGTCAAAGGTCTCTCCGTACATCATGCCGAACCGTTCCGGCGCAAGCGTCTATTTCCACGAATCTATTGAGATCACCGAAGCGGAAAACTATATCCGTAAAAAGAGAAATCAGGGTCTGAAGGGCTTCGGCTTCATGCACCTGCTGCTTGCCGCCTACGTACGCGTCATTTCGCAGCGCCCGGCAGCCAACCGCTTTATCTCCGGACAACGCGTCTACTCGCACGATGAAGACATCGTGGTCTGCCTGACCATCAAACGGGAAATGACGCTCGAATCGGAAGAAACCATCGTAAAAGTGCATTTCTCGCCGACCGATACGGCCGACGATGTATACGCAAAGCTTCAAAAACTGATCGACCAAAACCGTGAGGAAAACCCGGACAGCAATTTTGACAACACGGCAAAGATCTTCAACTACATTCCGGGGCTGCTGCTCAAGAACGCCGTGTGGCTTTTGAAAGTCCTCGACTATTTCGGTCTGATGCCGAAAGCTCTCGTCGAAGTCAGCCCGTTCCACGGTTCGATGTTCATAACGTCGATGGGATCTTTGGGTATCCCGCCGGTGTTCCATCACCTGTATGATTTCGGCAACATTCCCGTCTTCCTTTCGTTCGGTGCGAAGTATAAACAGACCGACCTCAGGGCGGACGGCACGCCGGTACAGCGCAAATATATCGACTACAACATTGTCTGCGACGAACGCATCTGCGACGGGTTCTATCTTGCCTCGTCCTTCAAGCTGTTCAAGACATATTTCCGCAATCCGCACGTTCTGGATGAGAAGCCGGAAACGGTCGTACACGATGTCGACTGATCGAGCTAAAAAGAAGCGCGGCGTTCCGCGGGTCGATCGCGTCAAAATTATCGAGTACGTCTGTATCGGGCTCGTGATCCTTCTGTTTCTGGGCCTTGCGCTCTATTACGGCGGCGATAAAGGCAAAGCCGATCCCGTTGAAGCGGAAGTCACGCTCTCTCCCGTTCCGACGGCAGATCCGTCGATCCGCGGAAAAAATATTCTGGACGCAATCGAAGACTCTGCCTTTACTTTGACCTATCGGCGAGATCACTATGATATCGCATCCGAGGACGGTATCGCCATCGAAATGCGCATGCAGTCCGACGACAGCGGTATCAGGCGGTTATCCTTTGAAACAGAGTTCTGCGCAGATCCGAAGGAAGAGAACGAAATCTCGGAATCCATCAAAGAAAAGAACAAGCAGTCGACGAAGGCGCTGCAGGATCTTCTTGACCTGATCATGCCTGTTCTCCGGCGTACTGTTTCGGACAGTGACGTGATCGTCAGTCAATGCAAAAAGGTCGTAGAATCCGGCGAGCCCTATTCGAAACATATCGGGAAATTCACCGTTCGGATTCAATCCGAGCCGGAGGCGATCCCGCAAACTGTCATGATCGAATTCATTCGCGACCCGTAAAAGCTGCCCTCATCGGCAGTTTTTTACATCCATACAGAACGGAGGTTTTATGCGGCATATTCTGATCGTCGGACACAACGGAGTCGGCAAATCCACCCTGATCCGCGCGCTTCTGGAAATGATCCCTGCGCCGGTCAGCGGCGTCATTACAAAAAAAGAAGCCCCGCAATCGGATGGCTTCTGTCCTGTCTATATCCATTCCTACGGTGCGCCGAAGCAGTACGGCGACGGGAACCGCATCGGGTTATGCCGTCAAGGAAGCAGTATTGCATTCCCGGAAGCGTTTAATCGCTTTGCAGCGTCTGCAGCGTTTCCGAAGGGCGGCGTTGCCGTATTTGATGAGCTCGGTTTCTTGGAAAGCGACGCGCCGCGGTTTACGGAAGCCGTACTGAAAACGCTCGACGAAGCGCCGCTTGTTATCGCGGCGGTACGCGATAAAAAGACGCCGTTTCTGGACGCTGTTCGTTCGCATCCGCGCGCAGACGTATACCGGATCGATCCCGAAAACCGCGACCGTCTTCGCGAGACGCTCCTTTCGGAACTGCCGGCACGGATCAGGGAGCTGTACTGATCACGCTTCGCCGTCTTTTGCATCTCCGCTTTCCGCAGCAGTCGGTTTCAGACGCATTCGGTCCCAAAGTCCGTATTTTTCCGTATTCGTGATCGCGTGCATCATCTTGATGTCGGCGTCCGGCACGATGGTGCAGAGGTATTTGATCAGGTTCTTCGCTTCCTCCCGTTTCGTCTTGCCTGCGATCTCGCAGTTCGGTGGCAGGATCGGAAGCTCCAACTGCTTCGCAACCGCAAGACAGTATTTCTCCGGCACGTAGATCATCGGGCGGATCACGGTGATATCGCTTCTGTTGAGATACGTCACCGGCGCGAATGTGTTCATGCGTCCTTCGTACAGCATCGACATCAGGAATGTTTCCAGGACGTCCTCGCGGTTGTGTCCGAGCGCAACCTTATTGCAGCCGCGCTGCTTTGCCGCGGTATTCAGCGCGCCGCGCCGCAGTTTTGCGCACAGTGCGCACGGAGAGCGCTCCGCGCGATACTCAAAGACGACCTTTCCGATTTCGGTCGGGATGACTTCGAACGGAATCCCGATCCGCTCCGCATACGCACGGATCGGCGCCGTATTCTGATACCTGAGACCGAGATCGAGCATGACCGCGATCACGTCGAATTTTGTATAAGAAAAGCGCTGATACAGCTTGAGTGCCTGCATCATAAGAAGGGAATCCTTCCCTCCGGACACGCCGATACAGATCTTATCCCCGTCCTCGATCATATGGAATTTTTCATCCGCCCGGCGGATGCTGCCCAATACTCGCTTCATACCCGTTTCCTTTCATTGTTCAGTATACCGCATTTCGATTCCCGTGTAAAGCAGCAGTGATGTGTTATAAATGTAAAGTTACGATGAAATAATACCGAAAAGATTGCGATTTTGTCTATTCCTTGCTATACTGTATAAGATTATTTGGGAGGCATTTATGAGCTTTACAGATATTCTGCTGATCGGCGTAGGGCTGTCGATGGACGCATTTGCGGTTTCCATGTGTCAGGGCGTTTCTATGAAAAAGCTGGACCCTCGCCGCGCAGCGCTGATCGCGTTGTTTTTCGGTGTGTTTCAGGCTTTGATGCCGCTTCTCGGATTTGCGCTCGGATCGACCTTCGCCTCCGCCGTAACGATCGGTCCGTGGATCGCTGCTTCGCTTTTGTTGATCCTCGGCGTTAAGATGCTGATCGAAGGCATCCGCAACAAGGAAGATTCTCCGTCCGATGTCGGAACGATCGGGCGTCTGTTCATTCTTGCGATCGCGACCAGCATCGATGCGTTTGCCGTCGGCGTCTCGTTCTCGCTGCAGGAGGGCGTCGTCTGGCTCACCGGGGGAACGAGTATTTTTCTTGCAGTTTCTCTGGTCGGTGCGACGACCTTCATTCTCTCGTTGATCGGCGTATGGATCGGAAATCGATTCGGTCTCAGGTATCATCGTGCTGCTACGATCTCCGGCGGCGCGGTACTGATTTTGATCGGTATGAAAGTTTTATTGGAAGCACTTGGCATTCTGCCGGATTTTCTGCGTTGTAACACAGTATCTGCCGCGCTTGTTTTGCATATCCTTTGTTTATGAAAAAGATTTCTTTGAAAAACTCAATTCCCGCGATCACGCTGATCGCGGTTGCGATTCTGCTGGCGATCGTTACAGGAATCGCGTTCTCTTTAAAGAGCCGTGTCGACGGTCAATATACGGAAATCTCAACCGCATCGCAGTCCTCCGACGGTATGGCTGCCGCGCGTACGGCGATCCCCGCGACGCCTTCTCCTGCGCCGACGGTCGAACCGATTCCTGCCGACAGCGAATTGGATGCCGATCTTGCGGATGTTGCGTCCCCTTACTGGTCGGACGGCGTTCTCTTCGTCAATGATACGTACCGGAGTCCCGACATGTCTGTTACCGTACGTACGGTTGAGGATTCCAAGCTGTTCAACAAAAAACTCGTCTATTATGTTGCTGACATTTACGTTTCCGACGTCACGCAGATCCGAACCGGCTGCACCAGCGGGAACTTTGACCGCCCGGGCCGTGGGCCGATCGAAGCAACCGCAAGACGTGAGGATGCTCTGGTTGCGATCTCCGGAGACTTTGTTCCCGCACTTGTGATCCGCAACGGAGAATTGTTTCATAAAAAGATCAACGACCATGATATCTGCCTGTTGCTGAAAAACGGAGAAATGGAAATCATGAGAGGCAACTGCAGTGTTGCAGAAGTCATGGAGAAGGATCCATGGCAGGGATGGCAATTCGGTCCCGCGCTGTTCAACAGCAAGGGAAAACCCATCACGATGTTTCCCGGCATCAGTATTTCGGTCCAAAACCCGCGGAGCTGCATCGGTTATTATGAACCGGGGCACTATTGCTTTGTCGTGGTTGACGGAAGACAAAGGCAATCGCGCGGCTTGACGCTTACGGAGCTTGCCCTTCTGATGCAGTCATTGGGATGCACACAGGCATATAATCTTGACGGCGGCGCGTCGGCACATTTTTACTATAACGATGATGTTCTCAACCAGCCGAGCGGCGGCGGACGCGATATTGCGGATATTGTATACGTTGCAAATGAGTCGTATGATCAATGCCGATTCTACTGCGGAAAGGCAGGCCTTTCGCAATGAAACGGTCTATTTCCATCCTGTTTCTCCTTGCCGCGCTGTTTCTGTGCGCCTGCGGCGGACAGAATGCAGCCGTAACGCCGACGCCTGTACCGACCGCATCGTCGGAGATCATCGCTGAGGACGAATTGACCTTTATTACTCCGGTCCCGACCGATACGCCCGAACCGCCGACTCCCACGCCGGAACCGACGCCGACGCCGAAGCCGACTCCCACGCCTACCCCGTCTCCTACGCCTGAACCGGAAGGTCTGATCGGCTGGGCTGTAGGCGGGTTTGTCCCGCGTGAAGAGAAGTTTATGACCGAAACGGAATACGCCGGTGAAAACCTGCACTTTACCGTCTCCACGATCACCGACAATGAGCTTTTCAACCATCGTCTGACCTACTACGTCACCGATATTTATCTTCGCGATATACGCTGTCTCAGGACGGCTGCGGCAAAGAATTTCAAATCCACAAGCCGCGACTCCGTTGCCAGGATCGCCGTGCGCGAGAACGCGCTTCTGGCAATCTCCGGCGATATGTTCAACGCGCATACGCACCGTCTTGTGATCCGCAACGGCGTGTCGTATGACGAGATCGCGTATGATAACTGGGAGGTCTGCTTCCTGTATACGGACGGCACACTGGAGCCGATGACCGTGGACGCATATAAGAAAAACGGGCCGAGCAAAGAGGTATGGCAGGCATGGGAATTCGGTCCCGCTCTCCTCGATGCAGACGGTCACGCGCTTGAAAAGTTTCCGAACTCAAAGGTCAAGCCGCTCAATCCGCGCTGTGCAATCGGGTATTATGAACCGGGACATTACTGTTTTGTAACGGTCGACGGACGGCAGAAGCATTCTCAGGGGTTGACGCTTGAAGAGCTCTCAAAACTGATGGAGATGCTCGGCTGCAGAGCAGCGTTCAATCTTGACGGCGGCGGATCCGCTTCCCTTTATTGGAACGGCGGCATCTATAGCAAGCCAAGTAACGGCGACCGCGACATGTCGGACATTGTCTATCTGATTGATTACGAAGCGGATGGCGCCACCCCGTAACATACAGCGGCGGCAGTTTCATTTCAAACTGCCGCCGTTTTTATATCTGCATCTCCAGATATCTTCGATAGGTCGTAAAGCCGACCGCCTCGTAAAACGCAAGCGCGTCGCCGTTGAACTCCCACATATTGAGTTCGATCCGGTCAAAGCCCTCTGATTTCGCATACAACCGGATGAACGCGATCAGTTCCGTCGCAACGCCTGTCCTGCGATACGCTTCGTCCACACAGAACTCGTCAATATCAAGAAAATTCCGTTCATACATAAACGAATTTTCGGGCTTACGGATATGATGCAGGACCGCAACCCCGCAAAGAACGCCGTCCCGTTCGGCAACGACGATCTTTTGATCGGGATCGTTCCATATGGCAAAAACGTGATCCTGAAGCTCTTTAGAAAATCCGGGCTTAAAGATGTCCGGTCTTCCGGCTGCGTGCAATTCGTTCACCTGTTTTCGCAGCTCGTTCACGCGCTCCAATTCCGTCTCCTTTGCAAATCGAACCGTCACAATTCACCGTCTCCCTTTCTTCTGTCTTCGCTTTGCGATCAATTCCGGATATGAAAAACCCCGGATATCTCCGGGGTTTTTGCTGGTCGAGGCGACTGGATTTGAACCAGCGGCCTTTTGGTCCCGAACCAAACGCGCTACCAAACTGCGCTACGCCTCGACATGGAGCCAAAGAGGGGACTCGGACCCCTGACCTACGCATTACGAGTGCGTCGCTCTACCGACTGAGCTACTTTGGCGGACCTTTTCTATTATAGGCAAAGGAGGGTAATCTGTCAAGCATATTTTTTCAACTTTTTCCATATATCTTTTTTATCGGTTCAAATCGTGACTTTTTTCGTGACAATTCCGCACGATTATGGTAACATATGAAATCATATGACCGGAGAATCATTCCATGACACGCAACATCCTTCGCGCAGCGGTCCTGCTGCTATCAATCATTCTGCTGTTTGCCTGCGGGAAAAGCGGCACCGGCGATCGTGTGCTTGAGCATTCCGACGTCTGGTCACTCAACAGCCGCTACCCTGTCAACTACAGCTCCCTGACCTATTTCGTGACGTACGAGGCAAAAGGCGAGCCGTTCTGTCTCAAGGTCTCACGAAACCTGAAGGAAACCGGCATGTCCAGACGAGTAAAAGAATCGCGCACGGTAAACGGAATCGTCTATACGCTTTGTGAAAGCAATAAAGTCGATGAAAACGGCAATGCGCTCAATACCTATTATGAGTGCTATACCGGAACCTTTCGCTACTACATCGGGCGGGAAACCGACGGATTTTTCATTGAAAGCATCCTGTCGCTTGACAATGCAATCGCCCTGATTGAAAACCCGACCTCACCAAAGTCCGGAATCAAGCTGTGCGACGTCGAATGGAACGCGCAGTATCGCACAGACGCCTGCAATCTGGAGATCTTGATCCGTCCGGATGATAACGGCGCATTGGTCAAAGCGCTCGTAGCAACCTATCGGGAAAAGGCAGAAAACGGGGAAACCTACTATACCTCTTCCTCCGGCGACGATATTGTTTTTTCGAACGGCAGGCACTCCGTTCAGATCCGTCAGGCAAACCGTGCGGGACAGTCCGCTCCGAATTATCTGACCATATCGGAGTGTAAGGAGATCCTTGCGCTGCTCGACGCAAACTGACGCACGAAGTGATCTGCGTCGTTTGAGAACCGCATTTCATCAGATCTGCAACATTTGAACCGGGAGGCGAGTCGCCTCCTTTTTTGTTGTAATCCACTGTTATCTGTCATTTCGAGTCGTACCGCAAAAATTCGGTATATTGATTATATTTCCTTATATTATCGACGTATATGCATTTATACATAAATTATCCCATTATACTTTACACCTTGTTCATATTTTGTTCAAGTATTATTCATACTTTTATCGCTCTTTTTTGGCGTTTCCTTCATAAACTATCGACAATTCTGACATATTTCTCCTTTATACTCTTAATCAGATACAAGAAAGGAGATTGTGTGATGAGTAACCTGGAATTGAAGAAATTGTATCGCCGGATCGAGCGTGCTTCGCACCTTCGGTCGCATATCTTTTACCGGAAACTGGCAGCTTTGCTCTGCAGCCTATTTTGATCGGCGCCGCTGACGCCGATATCCTTGTCGTTTTTACGACATAGCGTTTTGCGCTGATATTTCAAAACATATAATAAAAAGAAGCGGATCGCTCCGCTTCTTTCTTATCTTTCAGTGTTCGATCTTCCACGGCAGCGGAAGCGTAAACTCCTCATTCTTTTCGTCGAACGGATAGTATTCCTCCCTGTTTTCCGGATCGTCAAACCGGTTAAAGTCATCCAGCAGCGGCGAATATGTCAGATTGTGTATCGTCCCTGCCGATTCATTGATCTGCATCAGTCGGAGATACCCTCCCCCGCCGTCCTGCAGTGACGCTTGATAATTGAACAGCATCTGGTAGACGGTGCGGTCTTCCCTGCCGTCCTTGTCATCGTCGAACGATTCCGGGAAGCAGTATGCTCCGTATTTATGTCCGCAAAGGACCATGTAGAGATTCGGCGACTTTGCAACGACCGTGTCGTGCCATTTCTGTCCGTCCGCTGACAGCGTCAATTGCTTGGTGTAATAATCATGCAGGCACAGAACGCCGATGCGCTCCGGAAACTGTTTAAACACGTCTGCAGCCCATTGGATCGCTTTTTTTGTCGGGCTAAAGCCCATATACACAAACAGATACTCCGTTTCGCCGATTGTGAGAAGATCATAGTGGCCCCGGTTGTTTTCAAAGCTTCCGCCGTACCACGGTTTGTCCCGATACCGTTTTTCACCGAACCGAGTACAGAACGTTTGATATCCGATGGGATCGAGTATGTCATGGTTGCCCGCAAGCACGCCGTTCGGGATATCGTCGATCATCGCCTGCGCTTTGTCTGCAACGTCCCATTCGGATTCCAGATCGGTGTTATGCACCAGATCGCCGGTATTGATGATATAAGCCAGACGCATTTCATCGCAATGATCGCGGAGAAATGACGTCATGGCATAGTACGTTTCGGGAAACTTCTTGGAATAGTGCTGCGGATCACTCATCCATGCGATCGTATAAACGTTTTCCGCCGCCGCATATCGCTGTGACCCTGGCGTCGGTTCCTCTGTCGGCTGTTCCGTCGGTTTCGTTGTCGACTCCGGCGTCGCCTGCGGTGTCGGCGGAACGGTTGCGATCGCGAGCGTCTCGGAAGGTTCTACCGACGAAACGAGGATGGTATCTTCCGATGCGGCCTCTGACGCGGCGCCGTCCGTCGGCCGTGCCGCGTTCTGTCCGGTGCATCCGATCAGAAGCAGGAGCATGAACATCCACGCAAAAACCATCCGATACTGTCTCACAGTGTTTCCTCCGAGCGAACTTTTCTGTATCGTACCACGATTGGAAAAGTCTGTCAAATCCGATCCATGCTGTTTGAATGTGCTTCTCGACGGACAGACTATGGTTCGGAGGTGGTTCTCTTTGCAGAAAGTGGAGATCACGAATCTCGATACATCGCGGCTGCCGCGTCTCAGGCCGGAAGAAATGCGTGCACTTCTGGAGCGCGCCAAATCCGGCGACGCTGAGGCGCGCGAATGCTTTATCTATTCAAATCTTCGGCTTGTCCTGTCGGTCGTACAGCGTTTTGCCGGTCGCAGCGAGCAGGCGGACGATCTGTTTCAGGTCGGATGCATCGGTTTGATCAAGTCCGTCGACGGCTTTGATCTTTCACAGAACGTGCGGTTTTCTACCTATGCCGTCCCTATGATCGCCGGCGAGATTCGTCGGCATCTGCGTGATTACAGCGCGGTACGCGTGCCGCGCTCCATGCGCGATATGGCGTATCGCGCCATGCAGGCAAAGCTTCGCCTGACCGAAGCGCTGTCACGGGAGCCGACGGTCGGTGAGATTGCAAAAGACCTCGGTGTCAAAGAATCGGAAGTTGTTTTTGCGCTTGACGCGATTTCCGATCCGGTCTCCCTCTATGACCCCGTCTTCAACGCAGACGACGACACGCTTTGCGTGCTCGATCAGATCTGTGACCCGAAGGACAGTGAGGAAAAGCGGATTGACGCGATCGCGCTCAAAGAAGGTATTGCACATCTCGGAGAACGAGACCGGAAGATCCTGAATCTCCGGTATTTCGCTTGCAAAACGCAGATCGAGGTTTCAAAAGAGATCGGCATTTCCCAAGCGCAGGTTTCACGTCTGGAAAAAAGCGCTCTCCGTCAGCTTGAAAAGTACGTTCGTCTATGACTGCATCCGCACCATCTCGCGCTTCAGCCGCTTCATGATGCGCTTTTCAAGTCGACTGATATAGCTTTGGGAGATTCCCATGGCGTCCGCGACCTGCTTTTGGGTAAGCAGCTCCCCGGTCTTGAGCCCGAATCGCATGTCTATGATGTCCCGCTCGCGATCCGTCAGCTTCTCGAGCGCTTTTCGGAGAAGCTCGTGTTCGACCTCGTCCTCCATGTCGCGGCTGACCACATCCGGATCGGTTCCGAGGACGTCCGAAAGAAGAAGCTCGTTTCCGTCCCAGTCCACGTTCAACGGCTCTTCAAAGCTGACCTCCAGCTTCAGCTTCGTTGTTCGTCTCAGGTGCATCAGAATCTCATTTTCTATACAGCGAGAAGCATACGTTGCGAGCTTGATCTTCTTTTCCGGTTTGAACGTCTCCACCGCCTTGATCAATCCGATCGTTCCGATGCTGATGAGGTCCTCGGTCTGCACGCCTGTGTTCTCGAACTTCCGTGCGAGGTAAACAACGAGACGCAGATTGTGGACGATCAACTTGTCCTTCGCTTCCTTATCGGTCCCGGCAAGCGCGATGCACCGCGCTTCTTCCTCCGGATCGAGCGGCGGCGGCAGTCCTTCGTTTGCATGAATGTACCATAAGATATTGCGTCTGCCAACGCGCAGCCGCACGAGCAGGCGAGCCCAGATACGATAAAGCCATGCGATCATTTCTTGTCCTCCAATCATATGGTAAAAGGCTTTCCGGCACGATTGCCTGCGCCGTTCCGATCGGTTCCGGCGACTGTACGCAGATACAGTCAACGGTCGCGTTTCCGAACGAATGAAGCGTGACGGATCGCGGCCGCTCCCCGTACAGAACGCCGCTTCCGGACAGTTTCATAAACGGTACAGGCAAAAGAGGTCGGTCAACGGACCGGTCGATCAGGATCACCGGGAGACCGGTGATCGGTTCCTTCAGCAGATTGCCGCTGTCGATCAATGCGTCCAGCCGATACGTATGCGACGCAAGACGGATCACGACCTCCGTGTGCAGCGTACGGTTCCGACGCGTCAGCAGCAGCGTCCGAACGATTCTCGGCAGGCACAGCGCGGCGAAAGCGGAAAACAGCGCGGCACGGATCGGAACGGTTCCGATAATTGTTCCGTCGGCATAAACGCTGCCGCCGAACAGCAGTGTCAGAAACATCGCGGTCCCTCCCGTCAGCGTCGCGGACAGCAGCAGAAACGGCAGCGATCTCCATCCGCCTGCGTGTCCGAACAAAAGTAACGACGCAGCAAGGAAGCATGTGATTTTTAACGGCGGTTCTCTCAGTATCGGCCAGTAAAACAGCGATATCAGCGCGTAAACCGCACCGAACAGTGAAACGGCAACGGTCGGAAGAAGACGGATCCGGACGCCCATCCACGCCGCGGCAATCAGATACACGCAGCAATTCATCAGCGTATTGTCGAGCAGAAACAGTTCGATCGTGATCTTCATGCAACGCTGATCACCATGACGGTCATATCGTCCGATCCTCCGCGTTCCTCGGCAAGTCTTAAAAGCGCTTCTCCGGTCGACTGTTCCTGATTCTCCATCAGGCGAATCGCCTCTTCCACGCCCTCCGGCAGAACGTCTTGTACGCCGTCGGAGCATAAAACAATACGATCGTTACGCCGAAGCTTCATTTGTATGACGCTCGGTTTTGCTTCCGCAAGGATCCCGCAAGGCAGCGCTTCTCCGTTGATGACCCGGATCTGCCCGTCCCTGAGAAGAAAGCTCGGCGGCGCGCCGTATTTCAAAAGCTCAGCCTCTCCGGTATTCAGGTCGATCGAGACCGCATCAAGCGTCGCGTACATTTCCGATTCGTTTTGCGCAAGCAGCATGCGATTCACATTCTCATATACAAGTTCCTTTTGTACCCCGGCATTGTACAGTCGAAACAGCAAACGGATCGCCGCCTCACTTTCTTTTCGTGCCTGTCTCCCCCTCCCCATTCCGTCCGACAGCGCAAAGCAGACATATCCGCCCGGAATGCGGCACTCTCCCGTCGCATCTCCGCTGACCGTATCTTTGGCGTTCGTTCTGGATACCCGCATCTTCGCATGCAGTTCGGCGTCCTGTTCGTAAACGAATGACGCACGGCTTTCGTTCTGTGAAGCGCGAATGCAGCGAAGCCGATATCCGCAGGATTGTTCGATTTCCCACCGAAGCGCCGAATACCGCGTCCTGATCGGACGGCGGATACTGACCGCGATCATTTCCGATCCGTCTGCCTCGTAAATGTCCAGAGCTTCAACGATATATCCCGCTTGTGTAAGGCGATCGCGGATTCTGCAATCGGCAAACGACGCACTGCGGGATCGGCTTCGCATTTGCCGTGCGTATGTGCAAAGAGCCGCGCCTGCGCCTGAAAGCTGCCGTTCTGCAATGCTGGTCTGCATGCACGCTTTTTGATCCAGCGCATTCCGGTTTACGGCTTGCTGATAGGACAGCAGCACAGAAGCACACAAATCCGAAAAGTGTCTGCAGTTTTCGTCGATCGGTCCGATCGGCTCCACGCGATGCCCCTTCGCCGCTTCTTCGGCAAGTTCGACGATCGCTTCGCGCATCAGTTCCGGATCCTTCCAGCAAAGGCGCCGGACCTCGCAGCCGCGGCAGACCGTCAGCGCGCCCTGCACAGTCCAGCGGTCAATCACGTCGTCCTCTTCCGGTTGCTCCGTATGAAACATGCCCGAGAAGCCGCCGAGCAGCTTTCCCATCCGCTCCAGCTCCCGCGATACACGGTGTTCCGTTCGCTTCACGTTACCGGCAGCCGTCTGCTCCGTAAAGAGGCGCAGATCCACACGCTTTCTGACGGATGCGAGCCAGCTTCTTGGGATCAGGAAAAAGAACAACGCACTGCACAAAAGATTCGGAATACTCATCGCATACGGTTCCCCCGCGGCAAAGGAGCGAAACAGCAGACCGGACAACGCAAACGCGCCGATGATGAACAATTTTCCCTTTTCCTGCAGTACCGATGCCGCAAGCGCGCCGAGCGCAACGCTCCCGATCAGCATAGGGTCACACCCGGTATACAGTGTCAGCATGACCGACCAAAGGATTCCCGCAGCCGCTCCGGCAATGCTGCGTACGTTAGCGGCGATCATGGTCAGCAGCAGGATCAGCGTCACCGGAAGCGACCAGCCAAAGAACGCCGCGTCCGCTACGGAAAGCAACAGCGCACCGACGCCAAGCGCAATCGCGATCTGTTCGACGTCCGTGATCAGACGAACACGATTAACCGTCTTGACCGTCAGAGCGATGCGCCGAAAACACATCGACGACACCATGGAAACAGACAGGGAAACCAAACCGTACAACAGCTCTTCCATGCCGTAGATCGCCGATATCGGAAGTGTCACTATCATGCACGACACGAAGATCAGAAAACGGGCCGTCGGGCGGCATCTTTTTTGGGTCAGCAGTATGATCCGCGTGATCCCCCAATACAGCAGCGCGGCGGAAACGCCCTGCCAATATGGCTTTGGCTCCGCAAACGCACCGAGAATGATCCCTCCAACGATCGCTGCCGGTTCAAAACCGGCAAGCTGACTGCCGAGCAGCAGTCCGAGCGACAGCGGTGCGTGCAGTCCGTGGATACGGACGCGTGAAAGCAGGAGCGCAAGCAGAAATCCGCCCACCACCACGGCCGTTCCGATCAAAGATTCCGTTCGGTTTTCTAAAGTATCGTTCTTTTTCCGCATACCCGCATCATACGGAATGATACCCGTGTTTGTGCGGCGATCGCTGTCCTTATCCGGTCCCTTTCCGTCGCTTCGATCCGATCTGTTTCCGCATCATCCGAATCCGTTCCATTCGTTTCGTTTCGATCTTTCAGAATCATCTTGCCCGATACTGTCGGATATGCTATAATACTTCAGAGGATTTCGCATGGATTATTTGCATGCCTGCGCGAAATCGAAAGCTGTGACCTGCACCGATCGTGCATCCGGGAGGAAAATCATGACAAAGATCATCGCATTCGAGGGTATCGACGGCACCGGCAAAAGCGTACAGATGGCACATTTATCCGAAGCTTTGAAAAACCGCGGACTGAAGGTGAAGGAAATCTCCTTCCCCATGTACGATACGTTTTTCGGGGAAATGGTGGGACACTACCTGTCCGCAAAGGATGGGATCGCCGCAAACACAGTCGATGGCAAAAGTATGGCGCTGTGGTTTGCGCTCGACCGGTTTGAAGCGTTCAAACACTTTGATTATTCCGACGCGGACGTTCTGCTGATCAACCGCTACGTGCTCAGCAACGCGGTCTATCAGAGCATCCGGGACATCGACCTCGACAAACCGGACATCCTTGATTTCTGCCTCGTACTTGAGCACGAGCACTTCGGAATCCCCGTGCCGGATCTGCATCTCGTTCTGGATATGGACACCGAAAGCGCAGCCGAAAATGTGGACAAAAAAGGCTTTCGCGAATACATCGGCAATGCGCGCGACGTCTATGAAAGCATCGACTCGATCCAGACCAGGGCGCGCAAGAAGTACGCCGAGTACGCACAGCGCATTCCGAATGTGAAGCTGATCCTCTGCACGGAAAGCGGCGTATTGCTTCCCATCGACGAGATCGCAAAGCGCATCGAGGCCGTCGTGCTGCCGATGCTCGGTCTTTGACCCTTCTATAACGTAAAAGCACACGGATCGCTCCGTGTGCTTTTTCAGTATGTATACCTTAATACTCGCCGGAATAGGTCTGGAAACGCCGAACCTTTTCGGCGACGGCTTTGCCGGTCGGCGTCGTCGCAAGCCCGCCCTTCGCCGTTTCGCGATACTCCTTGCGGATATCGCGTCCGACCTGCAGCATGGCGGAAACGACTTCGTCAAACGGGATCAGGCTCGTGATGCCGCACAGCACCATGTCCGCGCACAAAAGTGCGTTTGCCGCGCCTAAAGCGTTCCGCTTGATGCAGGGACATTCCACAAGACCCGCAACCGGATCGCAGACCAGCCCCATGATGTTCTTGATCGTGATCGCTGCAGCATCCAACGCCTGTTCGGGTGTCCCGCCGGACAGCTCCACGATCGCTGCCGCCGCCATGGCGCTTGCCACGCCGGTTTCCGCCTGACAGCCGCCGTCTGCGCCGGAGATCGTCGCATTCTGTGCAAACAGCAGTCCGACCGCGCCGGCGGTAAACAGCCCCTGTATGAGCTGATCGTCGGTCCAGCTGCGCTCGATGCCGCACTCGATCAGAACGCCGGGCAGAATGCCGCTTGCGCCGGCTGTCGGCGCCGCCACGATGCGCCCCATGGAGGAATTCACCTCGCAGACCGCCATCGCGCTTGCAGCTGCGCGGCAGGTATTTCCGCCGGAGAACGGATCGTATTTTGCATATAGGAACAACCGCCTTGCTTCTCCGCCGGACAAATGGGAAACCGTTTCTACATGTTCTTCAAGTCCGGTCCGGACAGCTTCCCGCATAACCTCGAGGTTTTTCCGCATTTCAGCTATGATTGTATCACGCATCATATCACCGCGCGAGACCTCGCGCCGGATCATTGCCTCTGCAATTGTGCAGTTTTCCGCCATGCAGTATTGGCAAAGAGACGCGCCGTTTTCAAATGCATCAATCAACTGCATACTCATTCCTCCTTATACCGCAAACAGTTCGGTAATCTCATTGCAGAGCTGTCGGATGATCGCCTGCATCTCCTTTGTGACGGGCGTATCGGTCTCGATACACATATAGGCGTCCCGTCCGCGTCCGTGACGAAACACACGCATGAACGCGATATTGACCTTCATCTGCGCAAGCACCTGCGAAACCACAGCGATGACGCCCGGTTCGTCTCTGTGGCTGACGATCAGCGTCGGATAATCGCCGGAAAGCTCCACCGCCTGTTCATTGATCTCGGTGATGAGAATGTTCCCACCGCCGACCGAACGTCCCACGACCTCCATCTTTCGGTCATTGACATCCATCAGCTCGATCCTGACCGTATTCGGATGATCGACAGGCTCGTCGGAATACGTAAAATTCACTTGTATGCCCTGATCCAAGGCAAGCTCGTATGCGTGAGGAATGCGGTCATCGTCCGGCGTAAACCCCAAAATGCCGCCGATCAGCGCTTTGTCCGTTCCATGGCCGCGTCCGGTCTCGGCAAATGAGCCGTAGAGTGTGAAATGTACGCGGCTGATCTCCGTGCCGATCAGTTTCCTTGCGATATACGCAATGCGGACCGCTCCTGCCGTGTGGCTGGACGATGGTCCCGTCATGCGCGGACCGATGATATCAAATACCGAAAGATCTTCCATACTGCCCCTCTCCTTTGATACACAAAAAACCGAGCGATGTGCCCGGTTTTACTCTATAGAACTTGCACACCCGTCCTTCGACCGCTTGCTCCGAGTGGACCCTCAACCGGTGACTCCGCGCAGGTATCCCCGCGGCACATCGTACTTTCCGCTTAGTGCTGCTTCCGTCAGGACCTGACACGGTTCACGGCGTGCGATTGCACGGGACCCGCGCATCTACGTTCCGTATTAAGACCGACCTCACAACAATTGGCCTCGGGACGGGGATTCGGCCTCGCTGTAGCGGATTGCGAGTACAGGGCACCGCTAACTCCCCGCTTAGTGCATTGCTTATTATAACCGCATCTTACTCTTTTTGCAAGAGGGAAATTGCGTAATCGAGTTCCTGTCCGAATCGATCGTTATCCGTCTCCTTCAACGCAAGCAAATACGGCAGCGCATCGGTTCTGCCGCGGTTTGCCGCAAGCAAGATCGCCTGCCTTAGAAGCCGTTTCGGCGTCGCAAGATTTCTGCCGACAATCTTTTCCGCTTCCCTGCGGTTTCCCATGAGGATCGTGACCGGATCCAAAACCGCTTTGACATCTTCCGGGATCGGGACCGTTTTTTTAGGGTTCTTCGGACAGATTGCCTGACAGCGCATACAGCCGAGCAATGACGGAAGCCATTCCATGGCGTCCTTCGGGATCGGATCGCCTTCCATGTAAGTATGAACACAGCGCGTCCAATCGAATGCGTAATCCCCTTTGATCGCGCCGAAACAGACCGTTTTACACAGTCCGCAATGGTCGCAGACCTCTTTCGGTTCGCGGCGGGTCGTATATATGACCGGTTCCGGCAAAGCCAGCATTGCACCCTGGAGGTTGAAATACGTCCCGTACGGCTCGATATAGAGCAATTGGTTGTCCATACGGGAACCGACGCCGTACGCCGCAAGCTGCTCCCTGTACGGCGTCTCAGCGTGTTCTGCGCGAATACCGTTCTCGTTCAGCGCTGCAAGAAGCTGCTTCATTGCGTGATAGGCACGGTTGCTTGCAGGATAGTAGGACGCAACGAGCGTTTCATCGTCGTACGGCTGATACGGATAAACGCAGATCAGAACGGCATTTGCCCACGGGTAGGCTGCGCCGGGATCATCCGCGAGCGGCGCCGTGTTCGGATGAAACACGCCATCGTTACGATGGCGTGTCCAGTTCGTATAGGGAGCGACGGGAAGCAAAAAGCCCTCCGCGAAGCCCGCGTTTTTGAGAAGCGCAAAAACGTCCGTCATGCTTCCTTTGCAAGCATCTCCTTGGTTTTCATCAGCCGTGAAGTGTTTCCGCGCTCGTTCTCCTCCAGTTTCATCTGGATATCGTGGATCGCTGCGTCGAACTGCGGGATCATGACGTATTCAAGCGCGTTTACGCGGCGACGGGTCTTTTCGATCTCGTCCGCCAATCTGCTCGTTGCCTTTTCGACCTCGGCAAGCTCCAGCATCAGCGGAAGGATCTCCGCAAGCGCCTGCACCGCGCCGTCAAGATCGGCGCCGGTCGTGGCAAAGCCGTACGGATAAACGAAGCCGTCCTGCGTATCGAGTGAAAGCTTCGGCACCGGAATGGAGAGAATGTTCTGTTTGCCCATATCGACCTTGATCTCGCGCGCCGGGTACATCAGCGCTTCCTCGATCTCGTTGCCGCTCATCACGGCGCGGGCAAGCACGAAGTTTCGCATTGCCTCGCCGAGCTTGCTTTCCATTTCCTGACGCAGCGCCTTGTTTTTGCGCGCAAGAACGATGAAGCGGCGCACAAGCTCGTCTCGCTTATCCTTCATCATTTTGTGTCCGCGAATGGCGACTGTCCTGCGTTTCTTCAGATTTGACAGCTCCATTCGCGTGGGCTTATACTGCAGCGCCACGGCTTACGCCTCCTCGTAGTATTTTTCGATATAGACGTCCTTGATACGCTTGAGCTCGGACTTCGGAAGGATCCTCAGAAGCTCCCAGCCGAGGTTCAGCGTTTCCTCGATCGAACGGTTTGTGTAGTAGCCCTGCGAAACGTACCGTGCTTCGAACTCGTCGGCGAACTTTGCGTAGAGCTTATCCGTGTCGGACAGCGCAGCATCGCCCAGGATGACCGCAAGCTCCTTTGCGTCCTTGCCGCGCGAATATGCCGAGAAGAGCTGGTTCATCGTGTCCGCGTGATCCTCGCGCGTCTTTCCCTTGCCGATACCCTTATCCTTCAAACGGGACAGCGACGGAAGCACGTTGATCGGCGGGGTCAGCCCCTTGCGGTACAGCTCGCGGGAAAGGATGATCTGTCCTTCCGTGATGTAGCCGGTAAGGTCCGGGATCGGGTGCGTGACGTCGTCTTCCGGCATGGACAGGATCGGGATCATCGTGATCGAGCCCTTGTTGCCGCGGATACGACCCGCGCGCTCGTACATCGTCGCAAGGTCGGTATACATGTAGCCGGGATAGCCGCGGCGGCCGGGGACCTCTTTACGCGCGGCGGAAACTTCGCGCAGCGCTTCTGCGTAGTTTGTGATGTCCGTGATGATGACGAGGACCTGCATGCCGAGGTCATACGCAAGGTATTCCGCGGCAGTGATCGCCATACGCGGCGTGGAAATACGCTCGATTGCCGGGTCGTTTGCGAGGTTGATGAACGTGACCGTACGCTCAATCGCGCCGGTCTCGCGGAAGTCGTTGATGAAGAAGTCCGCTTCCTCAAACGTGATGCCGACTGCGGCGAAAACGACCGCGAATTTTTCATCGCTGCCGAGAACCTTTGCCTGACGCGCGATCTGCGCCGCAAGGTTCGCGTGCGGAAGACCGCTGCCGGAGAACACCGGGAGTTTCTGTCCGCGGACAAGCGTGTTCAGTCCGTCGATTGCGGAGATGCCCGTCTGAATGAACTCGGACGGATAGTCGCGCGCAGCGGGGTTCATAGCTGTGCCGTTGATATCCAGATGCTTTTCCGCGATGAGTGCGGGACCGCCGTCCTTCGGCTTGCCCATACCGTCGAAGACGCGGCCGAGCATGTCGGGCGCAACGTCAAGCTCGATGGAGTGACCGAGGAAACGTGCTTTGCTGTCGGAAATGCGCAGACCCTGCGAGCCCTCGAAGAGCTGTACCATGGCCTTGTCGCCGTTGATCTCGAGAACGCGGCCGCGGCGGATTCCTCCGTCCGCCTGTTCGATCTCGACCAGCTCGTCATACTTAACGCCTTCGACATCCTTCACCAGCATCAGCGGGCCGACGACCTCGGAAATGGTTCGATATTCCTTACGCATCAGAACTGTCCTCCTTCCGTCAATGCCGTGATCTGTTCGGTCATATCCTTCATGATCGCGTTATATTCATCCTCCGCCTCTGCTTCGGGCACATATTTCAATCTGCCGATGCGTTCGCGGACCGGCAAGCTGAGCAGTGCTTTGAATGAAGCGTCCCTGTCGAGCGCTTCCAGATTCTTTTCATAATTGGTCATGATCGCCTTGAGCATCATGAACTGTTTCTTCGGGGAGGTGTAGGTGTCGGTCTCGTGGAACGCGTTCTGATGCAGATAGTCTTCACGGATGCTGCGCGCCGCTTCGAGTGTCAGACGATCCTTGAAGGACAGCGCGTCGATACCGACGAGACGGACGATCTCATCCAGCTCGCTTTCAACCTGCAGAAGGTGCATGGTGCGCGAAACGAGATTCGACCACTCCGTATTGACCCGGTTGTTGAACCACGTGGACAAACGGTCCTGATACAGCGAATAGGACTGCAGCCAGTCGATCGCCGGGAAGTGACGCGCGTACGCCAGCTTGGAGGAAAGTCCCCAGTAGACCTTGACGATGCGCAGCGTTGCCTGCGAAACCGGTTCGGAAATATCGCCGCCCGGCGGGGAAACCGCGCCGATCGCCGTGACCGCACCGAGTCTGCCCTCGCTGCCGAGCGTCTTCACGCTGCCGGCACGCTCGTAGAACTCCGCAAGGCGGGACGAGAGGTACGCCGGGTAGCCTTCTTCACCGGGCATTTCCTCAAGACGGCCGGACATTTCGCGAAGCGCTTCTGCCCAACGACTCGTCGAATCCGCCATGATCGCGACTTTATAACCCATGTCGCGGAAGTATTCCGCGATCGTGATACCTGTGTAAATGGACGCTTCACGTGCTGCGACCGGCATGTCGGACGTGTTCGCGATGAGCACCGTACGCTTCATCAGTGACAGCCCCGTACGCGGGTCCTTAAGCTCCGGGAACTCCATCAAAACGTCCGTCATTTCGTTGCCGCGCTCGCCGCAGCCGACATAGACGATGATGTCCGCATCCGCCCATTTCGCAAGCTGATGCTGCACAACGGTCTTGCCGCTTCCGAACGGACCGGGTACCGCCGCAACGCCGCCTTTGGCAACCGGGAACAGCGTGTCGATAACGCGCTGACCGGTGATCATCGGCTCATTCGGCGCCAGCTTTTCGGCGTACGGTCTGCCCTTTCTTACCGGCCATTTCTGGAGCATCGGAAGCTCGATTTCTTTTCCGTCTTTTTCAAGCTTTGCGATCGGCGTGACGATGTTCGCATCGCCCTCGAAGATCCATGTAATCTTACCGGACATGTTCGGCGGAACCATGATCTTATGCAGGACCGCCTCGGTCTCCTGCACGGTGCCGAGTACGTCGCCGCCCGTGACTTCGTCCCCGACCGAAGCCTGCGGTACAAAGTGCCATAACTTTTCGTGATCCAGCGAATCAACGGTGATACCGCGCGTGATGCGGTCCCCCGCCTGCTCGCGGATCTTATTCAACGGACGCTGAATGCCGTCGTAGATGGATTCGATGAGACCCGGCGCCAGCTCGACCGAAAGCGGTGCGCCGGTCGAATAAACCGGTTCGCCCGGACCGATGCCGCCGGTTTCCTCGTAAACCTGAATGGACGCCTTATCTTCGCGCAATTCGATGACTTCGCCGATCAGATGCTTATCGGATACGCGGACGACGTCGAACATCTGCACGTCGCCCATGCCGCTCGCAACGATCAACGGCCCCGAAACCTTTACGATAGTACCTTGCATACTTTTTCTCCTGTTATGAATTGCTCAAAATATCCAGACCGACCGCCTTTTCGACGTTGTCCTTGATCGCCTGCATGCCGATTCCCTGCGTTCCTGACGCGTCCGGGATCGGTATGATCGCGGGGTACGCTTCACCCTGAAACTCACGGATCGTTTCTTCGCAGGCGGGATAGTACGTTTCCGTCACGTATACGACCGCGTATCCGGTCCGCGCCAGCCGATGCAGCGTTCTGTTCGCGGTCTCTCCGTCCGTCACGTCATAGACCTCGATGCCGACCGCCTTGAACAGCAGAACGGAATCCCTGTCGCCGATGACGGCACACTTACCGTTCGCCATACAGTTTCACCAACCTTTCGCGGATCACGCTGTCAGCAAGTCCGTTGCGCTTTCCCGTAATGATGAGGCGCACGGCTCTCCCCTCGCGTTCCTTCGCAAGATAATAGCCGATGATCGGATAGATCGTTTCGCTTTCGTATTTGTGCACCGAAAGCAGCGAAACCAGATAGTTGTCCCGCGCCTTTTCAAGCTCGGCGATACTGCCGGTACGCAGCATGGCGTTGAGCCCTTGAAGGAGCGCTTCCTGGCACACGCTTTTCCCGAGGATCTTATTCAGCGAGTCAAATGAAAGTTCGTACGCGCCGTAAAGATCGGCGTACGTGACGCCGCCCTCGGGCAAAATGACTTCATCAAGCGTTTCGATGGACGCGCCCATCGCGCGAAGCCTTAAGAATGTCAGGACGTTGTCGAAGTCCGCCATTGCACGGAAATACTGCGAAAAGACCGGATGCTTTTCGGATTGTTTCAGCGCGTGCGCAAGATATGCCCGGTCAAGCGTGATCGAGATCAACTGCGGCTCGACGCGGATCTCCAGTCGTTTTTCCAGTCCGTCCAGCGCGTCGCGAAGGATCTCCGGCAACGCGCCGTATTGCTTATCCTTGACGTACGCGGTCAGCGTTTCGCGGTCGAACAGCCCTCCCGGCGTAAACACCGTCTCGCTTTGGTTCAGAAGCCGCGCTTTCAGAAGCACCTTGAGGTTCTGCACATCTGCGCGCAGCAGAAACAGATCAGTGATCGCGGGGTTCGGGGAAAGCTCTCTGACCTCCTGCATTGCGTCGGACATTTCCCGTTCGATCATCCGCTCGACGTCCGATTCCGTCGCATCTGAAAGACTTCCGTAGCGAATGTCGGACAACGCGCGCATTGCATCCGAAGCGGTGCCGTCCAGCATGCGCTGGATCGTCTGGGGCTCAATGAGCCGCTTATTCAGCGCGGACAGCCTCGCACATGCATATGCGTAACTCGGTTGCGGCATAGCTTTCTCCTCTCTTACCGGAATAGGATCTTTGCGACGTTCGTTTCCTCTGCGTCGCGAAGCTCTCTTAAGATCGCCTTCATCGAACAGTCTTTCTCGTAACCGCCGCCGTACAGAATGAATCCCGCTTCCGCTTCCGCGTCCTTTTCGGAAAGCTTCACGGAAAACGGCAGCGTGCCGATCGCCCGTCTCAACACTTCGCGATCGACCGCCGCAGGCGCGACGACGTCGTTTTCCTTCGCTTCCTTCAAAAGGATCGTACGGAACAGCGCTTCGCGCTTTTCATTGGAAAGCGCAAGCATTCTGTGATACGCTTCGGTAAACACGCTGTCGATGAGCACGCGTTTTGCGCGAAGCGTTTCCTTACATCCGTCGAGCTCTGCACGCGTGCGGCAGCCGTTCAGGATCACGCTGATCTGCTGCTTGCGTTCTCTTTCCGTCTGTTCGGCTTTTTTGGCGATCTCTGCGTCCCGGGATTCACGGATGCCGCTTGCGGATGTTTCCGCGTCGGCAAGGATCCGGTCGGCCGCTTCCTTAGCGTCCGCCAGGATCCTGTCGATAAGGTTTGCTGCACTCTCGTTTCCCATACCGTGCCTCGTTTCTTACATGATGCCGAAGACAAGCAGGAAGGAGATGAGCAGGGACAGAACGGCATAAGTCTCGACCATGATCGCCATGACCATGCCCTTACCGCTTTCGGTGGGCTTCTTTGCGACCATGTTGATGCCTGCGACGGCGACTCTGCCCTGATAGATCGCGGAGATCAGACCGCCGAATGCAATGGGAAGACTTGCCAGGAAGAAACGGATCCCGAGCGCGGTGTTTGCCTCAAGAGCCGCAAGCTTCGCCGCATCGCCCATCAGACCGGAATTGCTCATGATAACGATGGCGATCAGAAGGCCGTAAATGCCCTGCGTACCGGGAAGAAGCTGCAAAAGCAAGCACTTACCGGAAAGATCCGGATTCTCCGAAACGACGCCCGCAGACGCCTGACCCGTGATACCGACGCCGATTGCGGAACCGATACCTGCCATTAATGCTGCAATGACCGCACCAGCGGTGGCCCAGATTGCACCCCAATTCATGATGTTACTTTCTCCTTTACCTTAATAGATTTTATTTTGTTACCTGAACGTGTTTCGTGTTATAGGAAAGCGGTCGGAATTCCTTTCCGCCGGATTCATAGAACTTCCCGTAGAACTCAACATACTGCAGTCTTGCGCAATGCACGAACGCGCCGAGCGCGTTGATCGCGACGTTGAACGTGTGCAGCAGGACGAGCAGTATGATGCTGCCAATCGCGCCGACGATCTTCATGACGGGATTCGAGGCGCCGGCGAGCATGCTGCAGAGCATGTTGAATACCTGCCCAATAACGCCCGTTGCGATGCCCAGCGCGAACAGACGCGCATAGGACAGGATATCCGCCAGAACGCTTGTGACGTCATACAGCCCGCCGAGCCCGCTCGTCAGCCGTTTCAACGGGTTGCGCTTTCCGCGTCCCTTGAACAGAACGACGAGCAGCGCGCCGACGCCTGCAGCGATCAGCGCGGGCATAGTAACGGATTTCGGCAGGTTGATCGTGAATCCTGCCATATTTGCGATCGCCGGGAAGAATCCGATGACCAGTCCGAGTGTGATCAATACCCAGGAGATCTGATCGAAGACGGCGCTTTGCCAGTCTCCGTGACGGAACTTATCATACGCACCGACGAGATAGCCCGCTACGATGTGCAGAATGCCGAGCCCGAAGCAAAGACCGAGCATGATCATCGGATTGCTCATGGGATCAAGCAGCATCGGGAAGATGCCGAAGCGCTCAAAGAATTGAGAGATCTGATCAAACACGCCTCCGAGCTGGATCGTCGAAGCAGATGCTTTGGTGATACCGAAGAACGAGCCGGTGAGCACGCCCCAGACGATCGTGGAAAGCCCGCCCCAGAACAGCACGCGGGAGATGCCCGCGCTCATGCCGGTCGGCTTTTTCTTTTTGATGTAGAGCAGAGATCCCAGCATCAGCAGAATGCCGTAACCCGTGTCGGAAAGCATCAATCCGAACAGCAGGATATAGAACGGCGTCATATACGGCGTGCCGTCGATCGTTCCGTAGGCGGGACGTGAATAGAGCGTCTGCACCTCTTCGAACGGCTTGACGAACTTGCTGTTCTTCACCACAGACGGGGGCTCCTCGCCCTCGATCGGATCGCGCGTTTCAAAGCTGTACGCGTCTGTAACGCCGCGGATCGTCTGCTCGGTCTTTTCGACTTCGTCCTCCCTCACCCAGCCTTCGAGCACGAACGCATGGGCCGTATAGGAGAGATCGCCGCGTGCGGAAAGCCGGTCTGCGTCGATCGTTTCCGCGTCCAGAGCGTTCTGCAGCGTCTCGATCGTTTCGCCGTGCGCTTCAAGCTGCCTTTGTGTTTCGGCGTACTGTCCGTCAATTTCGGCGATTCTGCGGTCGAGCGATTCGATCGCTTCACGCGGAGTTCCCGAAAGCTTCGGAAATGCGTAATCCTGCCAGTCGATCGTCTTCAGGAAGTTCTGCACGGCGCGCATGTCATTCTCCCTGCATGCAAGGATCGTCGGAACGGTTGCGCTTTCGCTCAGAAATTCGGCTTCGAGGTATTCCTGTTCTTTGACGCGCTGCACGTCCTTCGAGGCACACAGTCCGATGAAGTAATGCACGCGCGGCGTGTTCCTGACGGAATCCATCGGCACGGTCAATGCGGTCCACGGTTCGAGCGAGGCGCGTGTTGAGACTGCCTTCTCACGCTCTGCGAGAAGACGCGCCTGTGTATGCGTCAGTTCCTCGATCTCCTCCGTGGTTTTTTCGGCAGCGGGAACGTATTCCCGGATGCCGGAAAGCGTCATCTCGCGCTTTTGCGGACTTAAGAAGCCCGCTTTCTTCGCGTATGGCTTGACTGCGCTGATGGATTCGGCAAGTCTTTGGATACGCGCATTGATCGCGTCCGCTTCCCCGTTCTGCACGTCGCCGTCGGCAAGCCGGATGATCTCCACCGTGCCCGCTTTCTGCAACGCATCGAGGATGGCGTCCTGATCCGATTTCAGCGCGACCAGAGACAGGCGCTTCATCGCTACGATCATACCGTTGCTTCAATCCTTTCCATCAAATATGCGATCGCTTCGGGGATGTTTCGCTCTGCGGCACCGATCAGCTTCTGCGTTTCCGCCCTTGATTTGTCGGTCACCTCAGCCGCCATCGCTTCCCCGTCCGTCTGCGCCTGACGAAGCATTTCCGCCGTATGCGCGCGCTCGGATTCCGCCGCAGCGGCGATCGCTTCGTCCGCGTCGGTCCGCTCCTTTGCGACCCGCTCCCTTGCGGTGCGGTTGGCTTCCTCGAGGATCGCGTCGGCACGGGTCTCCGCTTCCGCGATCCGTTCCATGATACTTGTCATACGCTTCTCCGTTTCGAATGATTATTTCGTTCCGAACAGACGGTCGCCCGCGTCGCCGAGACCCGGGACGATGTAGCCGTGTTCGTTCAGCTTCTGGTCAATGCACGCGACGTAGATATCGACGTCATCGTAAACCCGGCGGATCGCCTCGATGCCTTCCGGCGCGGCAAGCAGGTTGACGAGGCGAATGCTCTTCGCGCCGCCTTCCTTCAGTACACGGATGCCCTCGATCGCGGAATTGCCCGTTGCCAGCATCGGGTCGACAAGGATCGCGTCGCGCTCCTCGATGTCGTACGGGAGCTTGCAATAGTAGCTCGTCGGCTTCAGCGTGTCGGGATTGCGGTACATGCCGATGTGTCCCATCTTTGCGCTCGGGATGAGGTTCATCATGCCGTCCGCCATGCCGAGACCTGCACGCAGGATCGGGACGATGGCGAGCTTCTCATTCGCCAGCACTTTGAACTTGCTCTTGCAGATCGGCGTTTCGATCTCCGTTTCAACGAGCGGAAGGTCACGCGTGACTTCGTAGCACATCAGCATTGCAAGCTCGCTGACAAGCTCGCGGAATTCCTTGTTGCTCGTGTTCTTGTCGCGAAGTCTGCTGAGTTTGTGCTGTACAAGAGGATGGTCGATTACGGTAACTTTCATACTTGCTCCTTCTCCGCCTCATAAGCGGTAATGATTCCGATCCTTCTCGCATGTCTGCCGCCCTCAAATTCGGTCGACAGCCATACGTCGGTGATTTCCAATGCCAAAGAGAGCGGAATGATTCCCGCTCCCATTGCCAAAACATTTGAATCGTTGTGTCTTCTTGTCATTTCCGCAGATTTGAGATCGCCGCAAAGCGCGCAGCGGATCCCGCGGACCTTGTTCGCCGCAATGGACATACCGATGCCGGTCGTGCAGATCACGATGCCGCGATCGACCTTGCCGTCGCGCACGAGTTCCGCAGCCGCGATGCCGAATTCGGGATAATCGACGCTTTCGACGCCGAAGCAGCCGCAGTCGATCACTTCATGTCCCTGCGAGATAAGATGCTCTTTGATGGCTTCCTTATATGCATAGCCGCCGTGGTCGGACCCGATAGACAGTTTCATAGATGTTCGTACCCCCTCCGATCATTCCAAATGATTATAGCAAATTTTTCGCTGTTTGTACAGAGGCGATTTTCAACTTTTTGGGAAAGCGGTCAGACCGTTTCGCGCGAAAAGCCCGCTGCCCGCAAAAGTCGATTCATAAACGCAAGCCCCGTCTCCTTTGTGTCGATCCCTTCCGCAAGGATCACATCGCAATGCTCTCCGACGTCCCTCAAAAGCCGGAACAGATTTGCGCAGAGTGTTTCGGGCTCGTCCCGATCGCCGAGCGAAAACGCGTTCAGGTTCCGATAGCTTGCCATGGTCTGCTCCGTGCCGAGAATCGCGACCGTTTTGCCCTCGCCTTCGTACTCGTAATACAGCGCACGAATGCGCTTTGCCGCAGGCTTCGGCTCGCCCTCGACGACATGGACTTCGGCGTCAGGCGCGTAATGCTTGTACTTCATGCCGGGCGAAGCCGCAACCTCGCGTTCACCGAGCGGATTCAGGATGCTCGGCGCAAGACGCACCGGTCCGATGACCGCTTCGAGCATTTCCCGCGTAATCGCGCCGGGACGCAGGATCATCGGCTCGCCGACCAGCGAAAGCACGGTCGACTCCACGCCGTATCTGCACGGACCGCCGTCCAAAATCAGCGGAATCCGTCCGTCCATATCTTCCAACACATGTTCCGCAGTTGTCGGGCTCGGTCTTCCGGAGCGATTCGCACTCGGCGCCGCGATCGGCACGCCGGCTTTCTGGATCAGAAGCCGCGCGGTTTTGTCCGACGGCATGCGAACCGCGACGGTCTCAAGCCCCGCCGTCACCTCGTACGGAACCTCGTCGGCCTTGTTGAAGATCAGCGTCAGCGGTCCCGGCCAGAATGTATCCATCAGTGTGTTCGCAAGCTTCGGTACATGCGCCCACAAAAGCTTTACGTCGCTCTTTTTGGCGATGTGCATGATCAGGGGGTTGTCGTTCGGACGGCCTTTCGCCTCGAAGATCCGGTTGACCGCTTCCCCGTCCATGCCGTTCGCGCCGAGCCCGTAGACTGTTTCGGTCGGAAACGCAACGAGTTCCCCGTTCTGTATCAGCTGCGCGCCGAGCGTCGTTCCGGCGTCCTCCTGCCGGATCGTCTGGATCACTTCAGTCTTCATGTGTCCGCCTCCCCCGAAAGCTTTGCCGCGCGCTCGGCTAAGGTCAGCGCGTCGATCATTTCATCCATATCACCGTCGAGGAACTGTTCAAGCTTATAGAGCGTCAGACCGATGCGGTGATCGGTCACGCGGCTCTGCGGAAAATTATAGGTGCGGATGCGCTCACTCCGATCGCCGCTGCCCACCATGCTCTTTTTCTGATCGGCAAGCTGCGCGTGCTGTTCGGATGCGAAGTGCTCATAAAGCCGGCTTTTCAGAAGCCGCATCGCCTGTTCTTTGTTCTGCAGCTGGCTGCGTTCGTTCTGACATGCGACTACAATGCCGGTCGGGATGTGTGTGATGCGGATCGCGGAGGACGTTTTATTGACGTGCTGTCCGCCCGCGCCGCTGGAGCGGTACGTGTCGATGCGCAGATCGGAATCCTTGATCTCGATGTGGATATCGTCGACCTCCGGCATGACAGCGACCGTCGCCGCGCTTGTGTGGATGCGTCCCTGCGACTCGGTCTCCGGCACACGCTGCACGCGATGCACGCCGCCTTCGAATTTCAGTCGCGCATACGCGCCGCGCTTTCCAGAAACGGATAAAATGATCTCCTTGACGCCGCCGAGCTCGGTGACGTTTTCGGACAGCGTTTCGGTTTTGAACCCATGGCGTTCTGCGTACCGCAGGTACATGCGCAGAAGGTCCGCCCCGAACAGCGACGCCTCGTCACCGCCCGTGCCCGCGCGGATCTCCAGGATCACGCCGCGATCATCGTTTTCATCCTTCGGCAAAAGCAGCGCTTTCAGTTCGTTTTCCTGCTCCGCAAGCGATGTCTCCAGTGTCGAAAGCTCCTCCTCGGCAAGCGCTTTCATCTCCGCGTCCGGCTGTTCCGAAAGCAGCGCAAGGCAGTCGTCGCGTTCGCGCGCAGTCTCCATATACCGGTCGTACGCGGCGACGATTTCGGAAAGCTCCGCATGCTCGCGCGAAAGCGCGGTATATGCCTCGCGGTCGTTCGCCGCGTCCGGCTTTGACAGTGCTTCCGTCAGCGTGTTATATCGTTCTTTGCATTTTTTCAGCTTTTCAATCATCGTTTCTCACCATGATCACGCGCGGACGTCCGCCGTAATCCTCAACACATTCACTGTTTTCAAACAGCGCCTCGACCGCTTCCTTCTGCGTATAACCGATCTCCAGAAGCAGCGCGCCGCCGGGTTTCAGATACCGCCGGTATTTCGCTGCGATCCGCCGGTAAAAATCCAGTCCGTCTTCGCCTCCGAACAGCGCAAGCGCCGGTTCAAAGCGCAAACTTTCATCCCTCGCGTCCATTTCCGCCTTGCTGAGATACGGCGGATTCGAGACGATCAGGTCGAACGTTCCTTCGACGCTGTCGAACAGGTCACTCTGCACGGTCCGAACGGAAACGTCGTTTCGCCGCGCGTTGCGTTCGGTCATCGAAAGCGCGTCCGCGCTCAGATCCGCCGCCGTCACGCGCGCGCCGCCCAAAGCGGCAAGCGCGATCCCGATGCAGCCGCTTCCGCAGCAGAGATCCAGCACGTCGCGCCGGTCTTCCGAGAGCATTGAGAGCGCGGTCTCCACGAGCCGCTCCGTATCCGGACGCGGAATCAGAACGGTGCCGTTTACGTAAAAGGGCAGACCGTAAAACTCCCACTCGCCGAGCACGTATTGCAGCGGCTCACCGGAAAGTCTGCGGTCGATCAGCGGCTGCAGTGCTTTCGCATCCGTCTCGGAAAGCTCCTGATACGGCGAATGAAACCCGCTTGCGCGCAGCAGAAACACCGCTTCCGTGCGCGCATCCTCGCCCGCGACCGGCTTCAATAATTCCGCGATCTTCTGTTCCGCTTTGCGAACGATCATGCGTTCGTAACCTCTTTGCTGTCTGACGCGGACGTCTCTTCCGGCGCGGTTTGCTTTTGTGCTGCCGCCTTCTCGTCAAACTCCAGATCATCCTTCGGCGGATGCAGCGCCAGCTCAAACGACGCGATCGCGACCTCGAGCATATCCATGGTCGGTTCCTTGGTCGTCAGATGCTGCAGCGCAAGACCCGGCGCGCGGGCGACGCGGCAGACGATATTGTCGCGCTTTGCCGCCGCTTTCAACACCTCATAGGAAATCCCCGCGATCGGCAGGATCAGCACGATCCGCGCAATGCGAAACAGAAAGCTGTTCAGTCCGCTTGCGTCATGCCATGCGGTAAAGCCCGGGATCAGCGTGCAAAGCGCCGAAACGACGGTCGTGACGACGATCGAAACCGCCATGGTCAGAAACAGGTAATTCGTTCCGCAGCGCGGGTGCAGGCGCGTGCACTTTGCCGCATTTTCCGGCGTCATCGAAAGCTCCGCCTCGTAACAGGCGATCGTCTTGTGCTCCGCGCCGTGATACATGAACACGCGTTTGATGTCCTTGATCCTGGAGATGCCGTAAATATACAGCAAAAAGACAGCAAGCCGCACGAGTCCCTGCACAACGGCGCTTAAAACCGCGCTCATCTTGCCGAAGATCAGCTCGAGCAGAGAAATGATGCCGATCGGCAGCAGAAAGAACAGCCCGATCGCAAGCAAGACGGCAAGCACGATCGCGACCCATTTCACGACGTCCATTGCGGACTTGTTGAATCGCTTTGCAAGCCATTGTTCAAACTTCGACGGCTCTTCCTCTTCCTCTCCGAGCATCTCCGCCGCGCGGGTCGTGATGCTCATGCCGTCGGACAGCGCTTTGAAGAACGCGTAAACGCCGCGCACGACCGGCCACGTCGGGAACGAGCCCTTTTTATATCTGGTCCTCTGATGATGAAATTCCTTTGCAAGCGAGCCGTCGCTGCGGCGCACGACCAACGCCGTGCCCTTGTCGGAGCGCATCATAACGCCCTCGATCACCGCCTGCCCGCCGATATTCGTTCGTTTCATAGCTTTCTTCCTTAACAGTACACTTTCAACTTTATAAAATATCACAAACCTGTGACGGTTGCAATGCAGTTTGCAATGATTTCACGATTCGGCGCGGTCCGATCCGATGACGGCGCGGCATTTGGGCATATCCACCCTGCCGTCCGGCAGGAACGGCACGCCTTCCTTTCGGAGCAGCATCTCTCTTACCGGCGCAAAATCGCCGCCCGCGATCGACCCGTCCGCCTTCACCACACGATGCCACGGCAGATCGTCCGGACACACGCGCATCGCAAAACCGACAAACCGTGCCTTGCGCGGATAACCGATCAGCTTTGCGACATCTCCGTAGCTCAATACTTTTCCGTATGGAATCGCCGCGATGACCGTATATACCCTTTGAAAAAACGAATCCGCCATATCAGCCGAACACCGCCATAAAGAATGCTTCTGCCGACGCATAAACCGGCACTTCGCAGCGGAGCAGAACAGAACGTTCCTGATGTCCGCCTTCAAGCAGTATGCAGCGACATCCGACGGCGTTTGCGACCTCTGCGTCGTGATCGGTATCGCCGACGAACAGTGTGTCGTTCGGGTCGATTTCGGTTTGTGCAATATAGCGTTTTGCGCGCTCCACCTTCGAACGTCCCAGGATGTCGTCATTTCCGAGGATCTCGGAGAAGTACGGAAGGACGCCGAAACGCGTCGCCTGCGCAATGAGATCGTCCTGCTGCGTCAGCGAAAGCAGCGTTTGTTTGACGCCGCTTTTTTCGATCGTTTTCAGCACCTTAATCACCCCTTCGCGCAGCGGGCAGCTGCTGAACCGCGCGCGATATCGCTGCATGAAGATCTCGGAAACGGCTTCAAAGCTTTCTCGCTCGAACGTATACCCCATCATTTCATAGTACGCCCGGATCGGAAAAGAAAAGTGCGCAAGATACCACGTTTTTGTGATCTCCGGCATGCCGCGTTCGCGCAGCAGCTCATTTTCAACGGCAAGACACAGATCGGCGTCGTCTAGGATCGTCCCGTTCCAGTCCCAGATCAGAAGCTTCGGTTTCATGGCACATTTCCCCACGCGGATTTTTTGTTATTGTATCATGTTTCCGACCGCCCCGCAAGCGCCGTGAATTTTTACTTGCGCCGAAGCGTCTTTCGCATTATAATACAATTGAAAGAAAATGGTTTATCGGAGGATCATCCATGGCAAATAAGACGACCGCGAAAAAGAAAGCGCCCGCAAAAGGCAGCGCGAAGAGTAACGCGGCAACCGCTAAAAAATCAACGAGAGGCACTTCCGGAAAGAAAGCGCCCGAAAGCCGTGCGCCGCATGCCGGCATTGAGATCTTCGGCATCGCGCTGATCGCGCTCGGCGTTCTCTTTGCGGTATACCTGTACAGCGGTTCGGACGACTGGCTCGGCCGGATCATTTCCGGATACCTGCTCGGCATGCACGGGTGCGTTGCCTACGTTGTCCCCGTGCTCTTTGTGATCGTCGGGTTCTACCTGATCCTCGGCGGCAGAAAGAAGCTTGCGCGCGGCACACTGATCACCGGACTGTTTGCATTCTGGTTTATTCTCTGCGCGCTCCATATGTGGACAAGCAAAACGCTCTATGAGCTGAAGCCGTTCGGCACGACCGGATGGACGTTCCCCTCCTATTTCTCCCAGTTTTTCAGGCAGTTCCCTGTCGCGTGGACCGAGGGTGTGACCCATCATGTCGGCGGCGGTGTGCTCGGCATGATTCTGCCGACGCTTCTGTACGTGATCGGCGGAACGCTTCTGTGCTGGGTCGTCATCATTGCGGGATTTCTGATCTCCGTACTGCTCTGCACCGGCATTTCGATCAAGGCGTACACCGACGCGTTCGGAACGAAGGTTCGTGAAAAGATCGCGGAGCGCGATCAGGACGACGGCTACGAGGATTACGACAACTACGACGATCCGGAAGAAACGGAGCCGTCGTATCGTCCGTGGAAAAAAGGCTTCTCCACAAAGATCGACGAAGACGAAACGCCTGCGCATAAAAAGCCCGCGCCGCGGAAGAAGCATGAGCCGATCCCGTTTGACGAGCTGTTTGAGGTCCCCGCGCCCGAACCGGCAGCCCCGGTCCGCAAACGTACCGACAAGACAAGCGTACCGTCCGCGTTCGATCTTTCTGCGCAGAGCGACCGTACGGATAAGCCCGCGGATATCGCCCCTGTGGATGAAGAGGACGAGTTTGTCATCACGCCTGCGCCCGTTCGCAAACCTGCGAAAAAGGCGCCGTCCGTCTCCGAGCTTTCGGAGCAGCTTTTGCCCGAGCAGCCGAAGAACGAACCCGCGAAACCGGCAAAAAAAACGGTGGTTACCGCGGATGCGGAAGAAGAAGCGGAGATCCCGATCGTCGTTCCGCCCGCGCCCGAAGCGCCTGCCTACGAGCCGCCGTCCATCGAGTGTCTCAATAAACCGCGCGAAACGTTTGCAAAGAGTGCGGAGAATCCGACTGCGATCGCGCATCTGCTTGAGGAGACGCTTGCGAGCTTCAATATTTCCGCAAAGGTCATCAATATTTCCGTCGGCCCCGTCGTCACCCGCTATGAGCTGCAGCCTGCGCCGGGCGTTCGCGTCAACCGCATAACAACGCTTTCGAACGACATTGCGCTTGCTTTGGCCGCGCCGCGCGTCCGTATCGAAGCGCCGATCCCCGGCAAGGCGGCAGTCGGCATCGAGGTGCCGAACAAGGACGCCGCGACCGTTCTCCTTCGCGACATCATCGACAGCGAGGAATTCATGAACGCGAAATCTCCCGTCACGATGGCGCTCGGCAAGGATATCGCAGGCAAGATCATCGTCGCCGATCTCGGCAAGATGCCGCACATGCTGATCGCAGGCTCCACCGGTTCCGGCAAATCCGTCTGCATCAACGACCTGATCATTTCGATGATCTATAAGTCCTCTCCGCAGGAGCTGCAGCTGATCCTCGTCGACCCGAAGATGGTTGAGCTTTCCGTCTTCGGCACACTGCCGCACCTTCTGATCCCGGTCGTGACCGAGCCGAAGAAGGCGGCAAGCGCGCTCCGTTGGGCGGTCAACGAAATGACGGTACGCTATAAGAAATTCACCGAGGTCGGCGCACGCGAGCTTTCGCGCTACAACTCGCTGATGGACGATCCCAAGAAGAAGATCCCGAAACTTGTCATCATTATCGACGAGCTTGCCGACTTGATGATGGTCGCGCCCGACGACGTTGAGGATTCGATCTGCCGCATCGCGCAGCTCGGCCGCGCCGCCGGCATTCATCTGATCGTCGCGACGCAGCGTCCGAGTGCAGACATCATCACGGGTCTCATCAAGGCGAACATCCCCTCGCGCTGTGCGTTCGCGGTCAGCTCCGCGATCGACTCGCGCATCATTCTCGACGCCACCGGAGCGGAAAAGCTTCTCGGCCGCGGCGATATGCTGTTCCACCCGAACGGTGCCGGCAAGCCGACACGTCTGCAGTGTGCATATGTTTCGGATGAGGAGGTCGAACGCGTCATGTCCGGTTTCAAGAAGACCGATACACAGTTCTCCGACGATGTTCTGAACGAGATCAACGACGAAGCCAAGGGCGGCGCGCAGGGCGGTGTTTTCGGTGAAGGCAAGCAGGAGGACGATCTTTTAGGCGAAGCGGTCCGCGTCGTGATGGAAAACGGACAGGCCTCGATTTCGATGATCCAAAGACGGCTTCGCGTCGGCTATGCACGCGCGGCACGGCTTGTGGACATGATGGAACAGAAAAAATACGTCTCCCCGTTCGACGGCAGCAAGCCGCGTCAGGTACTGATCACGCAGGCGGAATACAACCGTGTGTTCGGCGGCAGCGCGCCTGTTTCCGACGAGGAACCGGTCGAACCCGAAGAAACGGATTTTGAGGAGGATACCGAAGCATGAACGTCGGCGTGATCTCCCTCGGCTGCGCTAAGAATCAAGTCGATACGCAGACGATGCTGGGCTATCTGAAAGCCGCGGGCTATACGTTTACCGGCGAGCCGGAGAACGCGGATATTCTGATCGTCAACACCTGCGGGTTCATCACCTCCGCCAAGGAGGAGTCTATCGACGCGATCTTTGAGATGGCACAATATAAGGAAACCGGACGCTGCAAGCTTTTGGTTGTGACCGGCTGTCTTTCCGAGCGCTACCGCAAGGAGCTGACTGAGGAGATGCCGGAGGTCGATCTCTTTCTCGGCGTACGCGAATATGAAAAACTTCCGCGGCTCATTGCGGAAAAGCTGGATCTCCCCTGCTCGCCGGTGATCAAACCGGAACGTCTGCTTGTCACGCCCCCGTACCGCGCGTATCTGCGCATCGGCGACGGCTGCAACAATCGCTGCGCGTACTGCGCGATCCCGCTGATCCGCGGCGATCTTAAAAGCACGCCGATGGAAGCCCTTATCGACGAAGCGAAAGCGCTTTCCGATATGGGCGTAACAGAGCTTTCGGTCATCGCGCAGGACACGTCCGGCTACGGAAAGGATCTGTACGGCGAACCTCGGCTGATCCCGCTTCTGAAAGAGCTGAATCGCATCGACGGGCTTAAATGGGTCCGTTTGCTGTACACCTATCCGGATACGGTCACGCCCGCGCTTTTGGATACGCTTGCGGAGGGTGAAAAGCTGGTTCCGTATCTCGATATGCCGCTTCAGCACTGCAATGACGAGATCCTCCGCCGCATGCATCGGCGCGGAAGCAAAGCGCATATCGAAAGCGTGCTCGATCATATCCGCAAAAATTATCCGGATTTCACGCTGCGCACCACGATGATGGTGGGTTTCCCCGGCGAAACCGACGCGCAGTTCGAAGAGCTGATGCAGTTTTTACGTGACTATCCGTTTGACCGCGTCGGCGCGTTTGCGTTCTCTCCCGAGGAGGGCACGAAAGCCGAAACGATGCCGGATCAGATCGCGGATGAAGTCAAGGAATCACGTCTCTCGGCGCTGATGGAACAGCAGCAGGCGATCTCGCAGGAGTGCAACGAGCGCTGGATCGGGCGCGAACTTACCATGCTCGTCGAGGAAACGGGCATGGACGGCACCTACGGCAGAACGATCCGCGAAGCGCCGGACGCCGACGGCACGGTTTGCGTCGCGCCGAGCTACCGACATGAGCCCGGGCAGTATCTGAACATTCGCCTGACCGGCGCCGACCCTTATGACATGATCGGAGAATGCCTATGAACACCGCAAACAAGCTGACGATCCTTCGGATCCTTCTGATCCCGCTTTTCATCCTTGCGCTGCTTTTGCCGAATCTATGGACGGCGTTCGCGCCGTTTTCGCATTGGGTCGCGGCAATGTTGTTCCTTGCCGCCGCGATCACCGATATTCTCGACGGGAAGTATGCAAGGAAGCACAACGTCGTGACCGATTTCGGCAAGCTGATGGACCCGATCGCGGACAAGATCCTGATCGTCGCCGCGTTCGTCATGCTCTCCTGCACGACCGATCCGATACATCCGAAGTATCTTCTGCATCCGGTCATCACGATCGTCTTTATCGCGCGGGAGTTTCTGATTTCCGGCGTGCGGCAGATCGCCGCATCGAAGGGCGTCGTGATCGCGGCAGGCAAGCTCGGCAAGTGGAAAACGACGTTTCAGGACATTATCGTGATCGCGCTGCTGCTGTATGACGAGTTTCCGTTCCTGTACCTGAATCCCTGGCTGCGGTATCTGATCGAAGCGCTGGTATACGTCGCGCTTGCGCTGTCGGTCGTATCCGCGATCGAATACATTATAAAAAACAAAGGAGCTTTGAATCTCAATGATTGCTGAACTGATCTGTGTCGGGACCGAGCTTTTGATGGGACAGGTCCTGAATACAAACGCACATTTTATCGCGAAGGAGCTTGCGCCGTCCGGCGTCGATATGTATCACCAGATCGTCGTGGGCGACAATCCGAAGCGGCTCACCGAAGCGGTTGAGACCGCGCTGTCCCGTGCGGATGTGGTGCTGCTGTCCGGCGGACTCGGACCGACCGACGACGATCTCACCAAGGAGACCGTTGCAAAAGCACTCGGCAAGGAGCTCGTGCTCTTTGACGGCGAGTGGGAAAAACTGAAATTCTGGTTTGCATCCAAGGGCAGAACCATCGCGCCGAACAACAAAAAGCAGGCGATGTTTCCGAAGGACGCGATCATTCTTCCGAACCCGAACGGCACCGCGCCCGGCTGCATCATGGAGGCGGACGGCAAAGCGGCTGTTTTGATGCCCGGACCGCCGCGCGAGCTTCAGCCGATGTTCAAAAATCACGTCCTCCCCTGGCTGCTCGAAAAAGCCGGACACCGTCTCTATTCGCGCGAGATCCGCATCTTCGGCATGGGCGAATCGGACGTAACGTACCGGCTCGACGATCTCATTAAAAACCAAACGAATCCGACGATCGCGCCGTATGCCAAGACCGGCGAAGTCACGCTGCGCGTCACCGCGCGCTGTCATGACGACGCCGAGGGCGAAGCGCTGGTGCTGCCTGTGATCGAAACGATCAAGGCGATGCTCGGCGACGTGGTCTACGACACAAACGGGCGCGAGCTTGCCGAGGTCTGCCATCACGCGCTGATCGAAAGCGGAAAGACGCTTGCCGTTTCGGAAAGCTGCACCGGCGGACGGCTTGCGGATGCGTTCATCAACTATCCGGGCAGCTCAACATACTTCATCGAAGGCGACGTGACCTACTCAAAAGACGCGAAGATGCGCCGTCTCGGCGTGAAAGCGGAAACGCTCGATACGGTCGGCGCGGTCTCCGAAGAATGCGCGCGTGAGATGGCGGAAGGCATAAGACATGTCGCCGGGACGGACTATGCGCTGTCCACGACCGGCTATGCGGGACCGGACGGCGGCGAGCCGGGCAAGCCCGTCGGTACGGTATTCATCGCGCTTGCGAGCGAAAACGGAACGGTCGTGAAGCGGCTGAACCTGTTCGGCGACCGTGACCGCATCCGGCATTCCGCCATGCTCAATGCGCTCGATCTTTTAAGAAGAAATATCTGTACGAAATAACGGACATATGATATAATACAATAAACGTGCAAGATTGAAAGAGAGGATTATGACATGTTGGAAAAAGAAAAAGCATTGGAAATTGCACTGAGTCAGATCGAAAAGAGCTTCGGCAAAGGCGCGATCATGAAACTCGGCGACGCGTCCCGCGTACCGGTTTCCGTGATCCCGACCGGCTGTCTTGATCTTGACATCGCGCTGGGCGTCGGCGGCGTGCCGCGCGGCCGTGTCGTCGAGATCTTCGGACCGGAATCCTCCGGTAAAACGACCATCGCCCTGCACATCGTTGCGCAGGCGCAGAAGATGGGCGGCACCGCGGCGTTCATCGACGCAGAGCACGCGCTTGATCCCGTCTATGCCGAGCATCTCGGCGTACAGATCGAGGACCTGTACGTTTCCCAGCCGGACACCGGCGAACAGGCGCTCGATATCGCGGAAGCGCTTGCTCGCTCCGGCGCCATCGACGTGATCGTCATCGACTCGGTCGCAGCGCTCGTTCCGAAGGCGGAGCTTGAGGGCGACATGGGCGATTCGCACGTCGGTCTGCAGGCGCGTCTGATGTCGCAGGCGCTTCGTAAGCTCACCGGGTGCGTTGCAAAGACTAACACCGTCGTGATCTTCATCAACCAGCTCCGTGAAAAGGTCGGCGTCATGTTCGGCAATCCCGAAACGACGACCGGCGGCAAGGCGCTGAAATTCTACGCTTCCATCCGTATGGACGTCCGCCGCATCGAAACGCTGAAGGCGGGCAACGACGCGGTCGGTTCCCGTACACGCGTCAAGATCGTCAAGAACAAGGTCGCGCCGCCGTTCCGCACCGCTGAATTCGATATGCTCTACGGCGAAGGCATCTCCAAGGAAGGCTGCATCCTCGACATGGCGATCGACCGCCGCATCATCATCAAGTCCGGCTCATGGTTCTCCTACGGCGAGATGCGCATGGCGCAGGGCCGTGAGAACGCGCGTCTGTTCCTGAAGGACAACCCCGAGGTCTGCCAGGAGATCGAAAACGCGATCAAGGCGCAGATCGAGGAGCAGCGCAAAAAGGACGCCGAGGCTGCGGAACAGAAACGCCGCGCACGGGAAGCCGCCATGCGCGGAGACGACCCCGTTCCCCCGCCCGAGTTCTGAAAAAGCGTTTTGCGGTTTTGACACAGAATAATGAAGCTTCGCAGTGATTATTCTCGTCGCTCGTAAGCAATGTACGCCTTCGGCGTGTTAAGGAAGATCCTCTGTTTTGACAGGGGATCTTTTTGCTAGTCACGAACCACCCGTGAAAACGGGTGGTTTGCTTTTGGCTATAAGCCCTTGTTGCCAACTCGCGCCTCAAGACGCTGCTTGTACGTTGTCCAAGCTCTCTGTTTCTCCTTACTTTTCGCCCCTAT